>WNGL01007720.1_pt1 | contig 21889 bp, 20 predicted proteins | sample 5400591 | NCBI WGS metagenome assembly WNGL01 (sample SAMN13153377, study PRJNA577476) | soil metagenome | isolation source: 80 cm soil or saprolite under Garry oak tree replicate 1 | place: USA:California | collected 2016-06-15 | reverse complement strand
GCGCCGCTTTTTGTCATTGATAATTCCCTGATCCCAAGTTATGGATCTGCTGCAAGGAGCTTTTGGTTCCAGCTAAGAACGCATCCTTTGAACTGGCACTGCCGGCAACACTCGATTTTTGATTGGCTGCTTGAGAACGTTTCGGCGTGATCTGTTCAAAGCTAAGGTTAAGAACACAGCAGAAAGAACGTCGCATCAACTCTCCTTCTAATGTCGAAGCCGCAAGGTAAGACATGACGGTCAAGCTGGTACCGATACGGCGTCCACCTTCCACGATTCTTGACGGACGGTCAGCTTATTCACTGCACTGCGCCGCACCGCATACCCGAGCCCCGGCGACTTAGGGGCCGCGATTGTGCCGTTCGGGCTCACGGTTACCTCGGGATCAATGATGTCCTCATCCCAATAGCGGTGACTGGCCGAGACGTCTCCTGGCAACGTGAATCCAGGCAACGTGGACATCGCAATGTTGTGCACCCGTCCAACACCGCTTTCCAGCATTCCGCCGCACCACGCCGGCACTGATTGTTGGCGGCAAACATCTTGTACGCGGCGAGCCTCACTGTGTCCTCCAACGCGCCCCAGTTTGATGTTAATAATCCGGCAGGCACCCAGCTCGATCGCAGTGGCCGCATGACGGGCGTTATGAATGCACTCGTCGAGGCAAATTGCAGTTTTGATCTGCGATTGTAGTTTAGCGTGAGAATGAATGTCATCCCAGTACAACGGTTGCTCAATCATGAGCAGATTAAATTCATCGAGCTCCTTCAAGTGGGGCGCATCTTCAAGACGATACGCAGAGTTGGCATCCACGGAGAGTCGTATATCCGGAAATTGTTTGCGGACAGCAGCGACAAAAGCCAGGTCCTTGCCAGGTTTGATCTTCAACTTGATTCGTTGATATCCACTCTTCAGCTCCTCTTCGACTTTCTTTACTAAGGACTGCGGATTTTCGCGTATTCCAAGGGAAACGCCGCAGGCGATCTGTTCCAGTGTGCCGCCCAGCAATTTCCACAGGGGCACACCTCGTTGCTGCGCCTCAATGTCCCAAAGCGCGTTCTCCACGCCGGCCTTGGCCATGTGATGACCACGAATCCCCTCTGTTCGCTCAGGAAAATCAGAGGCTGCCGCGAGATTGTTTCCGATGAGCGAAGGCGCGATGAAATCGGAGATGATGTGCCAGGCTGTCTGTGTGGTCTCAGGGTTGTAAGAAGGCGTCTCGTCCGTAGTGATCTCGCCCCAGCCAGTCACTCCATCAGCGTTGACTTCCACCAGAACAATCCTGCGATCTTGGGTCACGCCAAAGCTGGTCTCAAATGGTGACCTGAGGCGCATTTTGATTTCGCGCAAATTAATGAACTCAATCTTCATAACGCTCCAACAAATAAGTTCCGTACTCGTGATCTATTTTGAAACCAGTGATCGCATAGGAACTTTCGCAGAGTTGCTGAAGTTCCGAACGAAGGCCGCGCTGAATGTTTTCCGCCTGTCCAGGGTCTGATTTGCAGATTTGGCCTAGGTGGAGGGGAACAGAAATCTGTTTATGTCTTGTTGCAGTTTGGGACGCGCGCCCGTGCAAAATCGCTCTCACCCAGTCCGTAGCTTCGCAATCTTTGGCGGGTGGAATGATCTCAACCTGAATTCCTATTTCTTCAAAGCAGCGTTTGATTGCGGTCCATTGCTTCTTTGCCTTGACACCATCCCCCTTGCCCAGATGGTTCCTCATGTAAGGATTTTTTACGTCAACGACATCGAAGGCGGGAGAGCACATCAACACGGACTTTGGATATGGCATGCCGCGCAATGCTCCCAGAACATCGCCAGGAGGTAATTGGTCAGCGCGCGATAGCACGGTAGAATTTAGACTAGTCATGCTTGGCTTCCAACCGGAGTGCTCGCGGCATGCAGCTTGCGCCAGATCGCGTACGCAGGAGCACCCGCCAGCACAATTCCCAGCCCTACTACCGCACGCTTCGGCTGGGTGGCAATGGTGTTGGTCACAAGAGCGATGGCCGAAGCGATAAACACCAGCGGCGTGACCGGATAGCCGGGAACTCGGTATGGACGATTGGCATATGGCAAGCGTTTGCGATATACAAACACACTGGCTGCCGCTAGTGCATAAAAGATCCAGCCAATAAACACGACATAGGTTAGGAGTTGTTCAAATGTCCCGCTGGCAGCGAGGGTCGCGGCCCACATGGCGGCCGCAATCACGGCGAATGCTGGTGTTCCAAACCGCGGATGCACTTCGGAAAGACGTTGAAAAAAGACACCGTCTTTCGCCATCGCGTAGTAAACCCGGGGTGCAGTCAGCATAATGGAGTTGGCTGCGCTGAACATGGAGATAAGAATGGTGAGCGCCACTAATTTCGCAACCCTCGGCCCGATCACAAATGAAACCGCAGTCGCTGCTACGCGGTTGGAATTTGCCACCCCATCGGCGCCTAGGGCAGCGAGATAAGCGACATTGGCAAACAAATAGATGCCGATCAGCGCTACCGATCCGGCCAGGAAGGCGAGCGGGAAATTACGTTGCGGATTCAAGGTTTCGCCGGCGGTAAAGGTTGCGTATTGCCAACCCTCGTAGGCCCAAAGCACGCTGATCATGGCCAGGCCAAATCCTGAAGCTAGCGCGCCTGGGCTTAAATGTTGCGATGTTGCGATCACGGCGCCAAAGCTTTTTCCCATCCACAGTAGAGCTGCTCCCATCAGCACAATGGCAGCTACCTTCAAAGTCGTAGTCACGTTCTGGAGGTCCGAACTTTGGCGCGTGCCGCGCACATTCACCACACAGATCACGGCAATCATCAGAACCGAAACCAGCTTGGCCAGCAGCGGGGTAAGTGGAATGAACTCGGCAAGATAATTGCTGAAGGCAACAGCCAGCGTGGCGACAGAGCCAGCGCTGATCACAAAAAACAGAGTCCAGCCAAAAAGAAACGCGAGGAACGGGCCGAAACAATCACGAATGTAAACGTAGAGACCGCCAGCCTGTGGTTTCATCGCGCTCAGCTCGCCATAGGTGAGCGCGCCCAACAGTGACAGGACACCGCCCGCAATCCAAACGCACAATCCGAGCGCGATCGAATTGCCAAGTGGACGAAGCACCGCGCCCGGAACAAGAAAAATACCTGAACCAATCACCGTCCCAATGATGAGTAAGAATAGATCTCGAAATCTTAAGACTCGAGACAGCTGCCGCTGGCGGGATTTGTCTTCCTGTTGCACGTGCAAATTGTCAACCGCATTAGGAACGAGCATTGGACCCTCGTTCAACAACCTTCAATGTGCTTCCGCAAAGATACGAGCATGATGCGCTCGATCAATGCATCATAGGCCTGCCGAATCCTGCGCTCTGCTGTTTCGCTTGACGATGAGAATGATGTCGGCTCTCCTGTTCAAGCAATCCGGATCAATAATTCAAATTGAAATTCAGCACGTTCCAGTACACTTCAAACCAAACCAAACCGAGGCATGCAAGACCAATCAAGGTTTCAAATATCCTGCTGACCCATGTGCGAGACTGGACGGAGGAAGACAACGGAACCGCCACGGAATCGCCCGGCGCCGCCACAGCCGCCCGCGCCGGAGCCGTTCTCCAAACCTGTAATGCGTTATAGATAACCGCGATGGTTCCAACCGCGCCCAGCAGGCCAACCCCTTGCAGCAAGTGAAGCTTGAGATCGAGGTGACTATTCAAGGCGCCGGGATCGTCCAGGGCGTTCGCGAGTCCGACAAAACAACCAACAAAGATTAAGTCCACCAGACAAACCAGGCGTGTGGCAATCCGCAGTCGCCGCTCCCTTCTCGTTAGGTTCAGTTTGCGCCCGTAATGCCGCCGCACCAGCGCTGCTACTGGCCAGAATACGATCGCCAGGAGCATGATGGCCAGACTCCCGACCAGCACGACCATATTGAATAACTTTCCCTGCGCCCCACCGACCCGCTGGAATATGAAGAATGGGAAATCAATGGCAAAGTAAAGTTTGCCGTTCGCATCCCTCTTGAATGCAACCTTGTCCTGGCCATTCACGTCGCGATAAACAAGCGGAGCGATCTCGTGCAGTTTCTTCGGCTCTCCATTGAAATCCTTAAGCTCTTCTACCGAGATACTTCCGTCGGAATGGCCTGAAACCTTCACTTCTCCGAATGGATTAAGAGCTTCGAGCAGATTTCCCTGCGAGCGTCGGCTCGACAGGTAGCGCCCAGAGACTTCCCGCGCATCGGCGGCCGCCGTAGAAACCGGCGTTGCTGCCGGAGCTGGGTAGGGAAAGTAACGGTCGAGGAATTTTTCCCAGAGTGCGGTGCGCTCACTGATATCGCCTTTTCCAGGGCTATTGTAAGAAACGAAGAAGCCGATGCCGGCATCCGGCATTAAGTGAAGATCGCTGTGAAAATACACGGTATCGCCGCCGTGCCCGATGATGCGGTGGCCGTTTCGAGTTTCTTCATAAAATCCAAGGGCCATTCCATTCATGGCGGGATGCGCGGCGAATTGCCGCGAATGCATCAGCTCCGCTGTCTCCGGACGGAGTATTTGGGCGTCACCATATTTTCCATTCTGGAGATGCGCAATGATGAAATGGGTCATATCCACCGCGGAAGTCGATACGCTGCCGGCAGGCCAGGCTTGAACTACTTCAAACGATTTCGCGCCTCCCGAGGCTACCTTGTAACCGCTCGACATCAGCGGTTTCAGATTTTCCGGCAGCGGCTGCGCAAACGTAGTCTTGGTCATGCCCAACGGGCTGAAGATGTGGTGATTGATGTAGTCACTGAAGGGCTCGCCCGATACTCGCTGCACGATGTACCCCGCGAGCGTCGTAGCGTAATTCGAATACGCCGGCGTAACGCCCGGAGGAAATATTCGGTTCGGAATATGGGCCATTACGTAAGTCCTCAGGGGCGTAAGATCGCTGGTGTCCTTTACAAATAGATCTTTTGCAGTCTCACCGAATCCCGATGTATGGGTCATGATGTTGCGCAGCGTGATCGGTTGTGGGTAAGTCGCAGGGATCTTGAAATCCAAGTAGTCGTTCACGTCGCGATCCAAATTGAGTTTGTCCTGCTCGACCTGCTGCATGACCGCTGTCCAGGTAAAAAGCTTCGATACAGACCCGGGGCGGAACAGGGTGTCCTCGGGCGAGACCGGTTTCTTCTTGGCGACATCGGCATAGCCATATCCTTTGGCGAACAGAACCTTTCCCTCCTTCACCACTGCGATCACCACGCCTCCAATATCGTCGCGTTCGATCTGCAGGGGAACAAGCCCATCGAGAAAAGCCTCGACGTCGGCCCCGGTCAACGGGTGCGCGGACGCCGGTGCAGCCTCCGTTTTCTGCTCCGCTTGTGTCTTCGGCGCCAACGGATTCACTCTGGGTTTTTGGCTCCACGCCACGAAAGAAAACGGAAGCAGCACTGCAAAGGAAAGCATGGCAATAATCGCGCACAAGCGCGTCGTCGATGAATCGGGCTTCGACAATGGAGTCTTCATATGCACCTCTTCTGACCTTCTTCTGACCTTCGCCCATAACGCGGCTACATCATACGCAGGGCGTCCTTCAAATGCAACATCTGATGTTTTATATTGACATAAGTGCAACAAATGGTGTACATGAACAATGCAGGACGGTGAGACAGAACCGTCACACCCGCGCTTATGTCACAAAGCCATCAAGTGGATCTCGACGGACATAAAACTGGCAGTCCGCGCTCGTCGCAACTAGAGGAGAAGCTAACGGACCACCAGGTTTGGATGACACCTCTGGAGAGCGCCTTTGCCAAGGCGGAATCGAAACTCAACTTAAGCCGTCGGCGATTGTTGCGCGAAATTCTTGAGAATTCGGAAGATACCTACTTTCTTTCTTCACGTGAGCTGGCCAAACGCTTCAAGGTGGACACCGCCACTGTTGTCCGCACCATTCAGGCCTTGGGATATGAGCGCTACGCCGATTTCACCGCCCATTTACGCTCTCATTTCGTAAGCCGCATCACTCCCTACACTCTGTTGAAGACTGCCACCCGCGCGCACAGCAGCCTGGCAGGTCGCGTTGAACAGAGTCTTGAGATGGAATCGCGCAATCTACATAGCTTGCGTTCAAGCCTTCATACTGATGAGGTAATCGCCCTTGCGAAGCGCATCCATCGCGCGCGCCGGATTATGGTGGTTGGCGTTGATTTTGCCTTTTCGCTCTCCAGTTTGCTCGCCTATGCCCTGGTTTCGATTGGCCATGATGCCGAAGCTCCCGGAGGTTCCACCGGGAACTTGCAACAAAAAGTAAATCTGCTTGGCCCCAAGGATTTGCTGATTGCCATCAGTTTTGGCCGTTGCCTGCGCGACACCGTCGATTCCGTCACCCGCGCCCATAAACGCAAGGTTCCGACTCTTGGGATTACCAACAGCGAAACCTCGCCGATTGCGCGCTTTTGCGATTCGTCATGGATCGCCTCAATTGCCAATCCTTCATTTCATGGTTCCTATGTGGCGCCTCTTGCCGCCATCAATGCACTGCTCGTTGCCTGCGCGCATATTCATCCCCAGCACACGCTCAACGTGTTGCGCCACAAAGAACAAGAGTTCCGAACGGGAACGCGCTGGTATTCGCCGACCAATGCCGATGAATCCCGCAAATTTGAGGAGGAAAGTCATGAACAGGCAGGTTAGGTCAAAGAGAAGTCGCGGGACGCAGATTTTGGTTAACCAGACTGTGTCGTTAGCAGCGTTTGGACACTGGCAAGAGAGGCCCAAATCTTTAAGGTTCAACCTCGCGATCATGTCTGTCTTCCTCCTGTTCATGTGCCTGCCCGCTCCCTTGAGCCTTGCTCAGACGGCCAACACCGGAGCCGTGGCCGGGACCATCACCGACTCTTCGGGCGCGGTCGTGGTAGGCGCCGATCTCGCCTTAACCAACAGCGCAACCGGCCAGATACGGCATGTGATCTCCGGAAATAATGGCGACTATCTGGCGCCACAACTGCCTCCAGGTTCCTACAAGGTGGAAGCTTCCAAGGCCGGATTTAAGGTTGCAAGCTTCCCGAAGATTACCGTCAATGTGACCGAAACCCAGAGACTGAACGTCCGTCTCGTGCCTGGCAGCGTCTCCGAGAACGTGACTGTCACAGCCAACGCTGAGCTACTCCAGACCGAATCGAGCGCGCTGGGTCATGTGCTGAGTGGTGAAGAAATCAGGAGTCTGCCGTTGGCGACGCGCAATTACACCCAGATTCTGGGACTTTCCTCGGGCGTCAGCGCCGAGGTTTTCAACGCCGGAGAAATTGGCCGTGGAGGCGTAGACGACAACTTTGTCGTGAATGGCAGCACCTCCAGCGATAATAATTTTCAGATGAATGGAGTCGAGATCAATGACTTGGAGGGCAGTGGCCACTTCAGTGGCGGCGTGGCCATTCCCAATCCAGATGCGATTCAGGAATTCAAAGTCCAAACCAGCCAATACGACGCCTCCTATGGGCGCGATGCCGGGTCCAACGTTGATGTGGTTACAAAATCCGGCACCAATTCCGTTCACGGAAGCGTGTGGGAGTTCTTACGCAATGAGGACCTGAACGCCAACGACTTCTTCCGCGTTCAAACCAAGCAACCCCGTCCGGTGTTGCGCCAGAATCAGTTTGGCTTCACCTTCGGCGGACCACTAAAGAGAGACAAGCTGCTGCTCTTCACCTCCTATCAGGGCACGCGTCAGAAGAACGGGGTGGACACCAATTGTTCCAGCAATGTGGTTCTGCCGCCGATCACGAACGATCGTTCGCCGGCCGCGCTCGCCGCAGCCGTCGGCATTCCCGTTTCGACGATCGTTCCGCAAGCGGTCGCTATCTTCAACTTGAAGCTGCCCAATGGCCAGTTCCTGGTGCCAACCCCACAGACCCTCAAGACCGATCCGACGACAGGCGCATTGGAGGGATTCTCATCTTTCAGCTCCCCTTGTGCTTTCAACGAAGACCAGTTCGTATCCAACTTGGATTTCCTGCAATCCCAAAAAAGTAAAATTGACGCGCGTTTCTTTTTCGCCAACAGCCAGCAGGCAATCACCCTGCCGGAGTCGCACTTTCTTGGAAACACGCTTCCCGGGTCTCCTCAGAATCAGCCGAACCAGTTCAGAAATCTTTCGCTGACCCACACTTATGTTTTCAACCCCCGCTGGGTGAACCAGGCGGAGTTTGGCTTCCACCGCACCGATGTCCACATCTCTCAGACGGTGCCACTTAGCTTCTCTGAGGTTGGCATCACGGCTGCACCTTTTATCAACAATGTGCCGGATATCAGTATTCAAGGAGGTTTCAATATCGGCGGGAATGGCCAGGGTACGAATACCGAGCAGAACACATTTGTCTTCCAAGATGGCCTCTCCTGGGTCCATGGCCGCCATTCGCTGAAGTTTGGCGGGGGCATCACTCGCGTCCAGGACAACAGTTCCATTATCTTTGCGGGATTTCTCGGGTTCCTCAACTACCCGTTGTTCATGGCTGGCCAGCTTCCCTTGTCGGAAGATATAGCCGGGAACCTCGGCAAACATTTTCGTATTTGGGATAGCGACCTGTATGCCCAAGATGACTACAAGATCACTTCACGCCTGACTCTGAATCTAGGGTTCCGCTACGAGCGTCTGGGCGATTTCAGCGATGCTGGCGGGCAGACTTCTACGGTTGACCCCAGCAAGGTGAATCCCAATCCACCGGCGACGGGTACGCTCGCCGGCTTTGTGGTCGCATCCAATTTCCCCGGCGCCGTCCCGGCCGGCGTTGTGCGCAGTAATAACGACCTTGCCATTAAGGGGAATGGCCAGAATACTTTGAACCCCCGACTAGGGTTTGCCTGGCGCTTTCCCGGGACCGAACGCTTGGTCTTGCGCGGTGGCTATGGCATTTTCCACCAGCGACTCGATGGCCAGCCCTATTTGCAGCAGCTCACAAACCAGCCTTTCGCCCTGCTCCAGGTGGCGATCCCCAACCTGACCGGCAGTTTGGGCAATCCCTTTCTGGGGGATCCAGGGAGCTTTCCCAAGTTCATTCCCTACAAGTCAACGCTGGATCCGACTATGTTGCAGAGTCTGTTCAATCTTGATCAAAATATCCGGCCTCCGGTTTTCCAGCGTTATAGTTTGAATCTTCAGATCCAAATCGGCAAAGACCTCGTCATGGAAGTGGGGTATGCCGGCGCCCGCGGACAGCATCTCATCAGATTACGCTCCTTGAATCAGGCGTTATTCGCAAGCCCCTCCAATCCGATTAACGGCGCAACCACCAATATGGTCGAAAATATTCAGCAGCGTGCCCCCTTTCAAGGCTTCACCACCACAAACTTTACTTTCGTCGAATCCGAGGGGTCCTCGTGGTACAACTCCCTGGAAACCAGTCTCAGCAAGCGCTTTAGCAATGGCTTGCAGTTCCTGGTCTCCTACACTTTCGCTCGTGACCTCTCCGATATCATTACTGGAACTACCGGAGCGAACGGAGGCAATGTATTAGGAGACCAGAATAGCTTCGGGACAACCTACGGACCTGATGATTTCATTCGCGAGCAGCGGCTGGTGTTGAGCGGTGTTTATGAGTTTCCTAGCCCCCGGAAGCGCACATCATTCTTGGGCGAGTTGATCGGCGGATGGCGAGTTGCGGGCGTAAACATCATCCAATCAGGGCACCGCCGCACGGTTACCGACTTTAACGCCACTAATGTTTTTGGCACTAACGGCGACCTTGCTCAGCTGGTTTCCGGGTGCCACGTAAATCTATCGAGCGATCTAACCAAACGGCTCGATAGGTCTTTCAACACGAGCTGCTTTACCACTTCCCCTGCGATTGGCGATGGCACCGGCTTCGGCAGCAGCCCTGTGGGGATTGTCCGCGGGCCAGGCCAGGTCAATACAGATCTTTCGTTGATTAAAGTGTTTCCTGTACGCTGGCCGAACGAGGCAGCCAACGTGGAATTCCGGACAGATTTCTTTAACGCCTTCAACCATCCGCAGTTCGCGGATCCTGACATCGAATTCACTTCGCCAACACTTGGTCAGATCACGAGCACGATTGTTGCCCCCAGGGTTGTGCAGTTTGCGCTTAAGGTCAATTTCTGACAGGTTGGTCGAGGAACCAGAGATATGACTTGGAAAATCTCCCTCCCTCGGGGATTCCTCGGCGTGATATTCACAGTCTTTGCTAGCTCCTGTACGCACGCACAGGTATCTCAGCTCCGGCAATTTGGCCTCGATGCGGGACGCGTCACGAATATCCACTTCGTGAAGAAAGGGTGACAGATTGTATCTGCGCTGCAGTGGGGCTCGCGAATTAGCTTTTCGACAGGAGTCTGAAGCCGCCCACAAAGTCTTCCAATCTGAAAAATCCGGCCTAAATGTTGCCTGAACCGAACTCACTTCGCAAACCTTCGGTCAGGTCACGAGCACAGTGGTCGCGCCTCGGGTAATAAAGTTTGCGTCTGATGAGAATAGAGCTCTCGAAATTCGCCAATTGCGCATGACGAAGAAGAATCGCCATATGACCGGTCACGTCCTGCGCCGAGTCGCGGTTTTCCTGAGTCTTTTCTCACCCTGCTCTCTTTCGGCGCAGCCAAGCGCGCCGCCCGCTGATCTCGACAATTACGTCGCTGCCGTATTGAAAACCTTTGAAGTGCCTGGCCTTTCGATTGCCATCGTCAAAGACGGCCAGGTAATACTGGCCAAGGGTTACGGCGTTAAAAAAATGGGGAATTTGGCGCCAGTTGACGAGCACACCCTTTTCGGAATCGGATCAAACACCAAGGCCTTCACCTCCGCGCTTCTGGCCTCTTTGGTGGATGAAGGAAAAATTTCCTGGGACGACAAAGTTTACGCGCGTCTCCCCGGCTTTCAGATGTACGACCCATACGCATCGCATGAGATGGCGATTCGCGATTTGCTGAGCCATAAGAGTGGAATGGGGCTGGGCGAAGGCGATCTGCTCTTTTGGCCGCACACCACCTATTCGCGGGACGACATCGTATACCGCCTACGGTTCATGAAGCCGCAGAGCAGTTTCAGAAGTCACTACGCGTACGACAACCTAATGTATATTGCCGCCGGGCAGATGGTTGCTGCGATCACCGGCAAGCCGTGGGAAGAGAATGTCCGCGAGCGAATTCTTACTCCGTTAGGCATGTCTTCGACTAACCTCACGAATGCAGCCTGGAAAACAGACGACAACTACGCCTGGCCGCACTCCAAGATGCCAGGCAAAATGCAGCTTATCGATTTCGTGGCTCTCGATAACGCTGCCCCGGCCGGCTCCATCAATTCGAGCGCGACAGATATGGCTAGATGGCTTCTTTTGCAACTGAATGGGGGCAAATTTCCGGATTCGAACAAGCGCCTGTTCAGCGAGAAGCAATCAAAAGAGATGTGGTCACCGCAAACCATTCTGCCCATTGGCGATCCTCCTTCTCCACTTGCCGCTCTCAAACCTAACTTTGCCGACTACGGACTTGGGTGGGGACTGCGAGACTATCGTGGCCACAAGCTAGTCGGGCACAGCGGCGGGGTTGCTGGGTTCGTCTCCAGAGTACAACTGGTTCCGGATGCGAACCTGGGGATTGTGATCCTGACCAACGCCGAGGACGACGGAGCTTACAGCGCTATTGTCTATCACCTCCTCGACCATTATCTCAACCTCGCTCCCACAGATTGGATAAAAGCGTTTCGCGAGGCCGAACTTGCGGAGGAACGGCAGGCGGCGGAAGTAATAAAGAAACAGTCGGCCTCGCGGGTGGCCGGTTCCAAACCTCCACTACCGCTCGAAAAGTATGCTGGGACCTATAACGACGCGTGGTACGGGACATCCACCATTCGAATGGAAAATGGCAGATTAGTGTTCACTCTCGATCGCACACCTAAGGCGATTGGCGACCTTGAACATTGGCAGTACGATACATTCAAAACCCATTGGCATGATCGCACCATAGAAGATGCATTTCTTACGTTTGCGCTAAAGCCCGATGGAAGTATTGACCACTTCACCATGCTACCTGTGTCACCCCTTGCCGATTTCAGCTTCGATTATCAAGACCTTTATTTCACTCCAGTTGTTCAGGCTCAGCACGGTGCGGAATGACACCTATACAATCGCGATACGGCGCAGCAGGTTCGCGTCCCGGTTCGAGGCGTCGCGGTTGTCCTCTCTCGGAAGCTGGCGCCCATCCAGCCGAACGCCAGTTGATCAACTCGCGATAATTGTCGATCTGAAGCAAGCTTAGGGATGCACGTCGAAGGATCGTTCGGTGGCCGGCTGCGGCGTAGGTGGTTACCGGAGCCGCAGCCGAAAAACGGTGAATGTCTGACGCGATTCGAGGTCAACGGGGATGGGGGTCAGCCCAAAGGGCAATGCCCCAACAAGGGGCCTACCCTATACTCTGAGTCGAATCTTCGACCGACTGGTGGAGTGTTCTACTTTCCAGGTTCCAGCACCAACTGATGTGTCTTGGCGGCCGAGGTTTGCCGTAAAGCGCTCGGATGGGCCGTGATGCTTTGTCACCGCCTTGACGGTATAGCCGCTGCCGGACTGCTCGCGGACGCCAGGTCCAGTCCAGCTTCGCAAACCAGGTATTCTGCCCAGCAAGGGATGCTGAATCTCGACTGCATTCAAACTTCCCCAGCGCCACGAGCTCAGGTCTTTCGGAGCCTCCGGCTGGTTGACGGCATCGTCGACTGCAGCCGCCAGAAGCTCCTCATAGTTCGGATACTTCGCCGGCAGCCATCGCTTGGGCCGATGCAGCATCACATTCTGCAGCCACACCGATCGCATCTCCCAGGAGTAAGTCTGCCAGCTCAATGTTTCTTCGTGATTCTTTGGATCCGCGGGCGCAGCTCCCAACCGCGGCTCCAGGAGCAAGCGCGTGAGCGCCGCGCGAGCGCGGTAGGCAATCGCCGGAGCGGCAGAGGAAGCGAGCATGCGCCCGTCCCAGTTGCGCATGATGTCGGCCGCCTGTTTTGCGCGCGCCGATGGTTGCGCCGCATGGTCCACGGCATTTACGAAACGCTCGGCTGAGAATGCCTCACTCTCCGATTGAATGTCGTTCTGTAGCGCGAGCATGTCCGGCGCAGAAAACTTCCTGCCAGATTCGAGCACTTGATAAATCCGCGCCGTGCGCCAAGGCGCCTCCCACTCGGCGCTGATCGAGTAGGGATATCCATCAGGCGATATGCGTCCGTTCGCGGTCCCGATGATGCCCGATGGCGGGTTGTAAATGTTTGGCAGTTTCTCGAACGGAATGTAACCTGTGCACTCGTGCGCATCATCTGCCCCACTCACCGGCAAACTGCCGTCGCCGGCCGCACGGATCGGGATTCGCCCGGTCGCCTGATAGCCGATATTTCCCTCAACGTCTGCGTAGGCGACGTTCTGTCCGGGAGCATCAAGCTGGGAGAGGGCATGGCGGAAGCCTTCCCAGTTCTGAGCTGAGTCCACATCGAAAAAGGGCATGCGCAAACCATCGTAGAGAGTCCATCGTAGGGCCAATTGCCGTTTTTCACCGGGGACCAATTCCGTGACGATCGGTCCGTGTCGCGAGCTGCGCACATCCAACGCCACGTCTGGCTTGTCCTTGACGTGAATCACCTCAAAGCGATGTTCGACCCTCTCCAGGCCATAGCGCGTCTGGTAGTGATCAGCGTCGTTGAAATTTTCGATGTAAACGTCTTCCACGGTAGGCCCAAGATTGGTGAAGCCCCAGGCAATTCTCTGGTTATGGCCCACAATCACGTAAGGCATTCCGGGAAGGGTCACCCCGGCCACGTCAAGGCTGCCCGCCCGAAGGTGGGCTTCATACCAAAGGTTGGGCATTTGATGGCCGAGATGCATGTCATTCGACAGCAGCGGCTTGCCGGTAACGGTGTGCGCTCCTGAAACCACCCAGTTGTTCGATCCGTTGATGGGCGCCGGATCGGGCAATACGGGAGTGCCGGTCGATGGTCTCGCAGAGCGAGTGACCGCGTTGTCGTCTCCCGCGTCGTCATCGCCGTTGTCTTCTTGATCCGAGTCGACCGAGTTATTCTGTTGCTCCAAGCTTTCGCGCATGACCGTCGGCGGACGGTCGTGCCAGGAGCGATTCACGTACAGATCAGCGCTGAGTTCTGGCCCCAGTCTGGCGAGAATCTTCTCCCGCGCAAGAACGTCCTTAAATTGCCCGTGATTCAAATCCTTTACCATCTGGTTAGCGATCACGATCGAATCCTCGGGCCTCCACCGGCTGGGCGCATATTTCAGGATGCGAAACTCGATCGGCAAACGATCCCGTCGCTCCTGGATATACGCATTCACTCCGCCAGCGTATGCTTCGAAATATGAGCGATCCCGCGCCGGCAGTCTCTCCACCGCTTGCTTCGCCGTCGCCCGCAGACCGAGAATGCGTTGTTCGCGATCATGCTGGATCAAGCCTTCCCCCAATACCTGGGAAAGTTCTCCACCGGCAAAACGTCGCATGGCATCCATCTGCCACAAGCGGTCCTGGGCCGTCACGTACCCTTGGGCAAAAAATAAGTCTTCGAGGGTCTGGGCTTCGATGGCGGGCACGCCGTGCGTATCGCGCGTTACCGTAACTCGAGCAGTAAGTCCCTCGACTCGGAGGCTTCCGTCCAATTGCGGAAGGGCAGAGCGGACCACGAAATAGAAATACGTAATGGTGGTTGCAGTGAGGGCGATAACCAGCAGTAAAAGCCGCCCGGCCATCCACAATACTCTTGACGTACGTCGACAGGAAGGCGCGGAGATGGTTGGGGACAAGCTCATGCGAAGCTTGATTGTATGGTCACTCGGCCTGGTCGCACAAACAGTTCGAATGCAATCGCGGGTGCGAAATGAGAAAGAAAGCGCTCGCGCAAGATCGCAAGATCCAAGCAGCATTGCGGCTCTTCCCATAGACCCATGGGACGCCGCGCAACCGCCGGGGCTGTTGAAAATGAATTTCATTTTCAAGATGCCCGGATGGTATTCTGAATTCGCCGTTGGGACGCGTTTGGAGTCCGCGGCTGACCACTTCATGTCACTACCGTTACTCTGCAATTAGCTGCCGCGACCCATGCTACAAAAGCGCGTTGACGATCATCCTTTGATTTCGCGCGAGATGATCCGCGAAGCGCAAGACATTTTGCATCGTCATCTGAAGCGGGTGGGGCTGAAGCAGACCGGTCAGCGGGATACCATCCTCCGCACGTTTCTGGAGACCCGTGATCACCTCTCGACTGACGAACTGCATCGCCGGGTGCAGAAAAAAGATGTGCGCATCGGGTACACCACCGTCTACCGTACGCTGAAACTGCTTGCGGAGTGCGGATTGGCCAGCGAAGTTGCCTTCCACGACGGCATCGCACGCTATGAGCACCAGTACAACCGACGCAGCCATCACCACATGGTATGCACCCAATGCGGGAGCTCGGTCGAATTTTTTTCGCGTGATGTAGGTCAGCTGGAGCAGGAAATCGGGCGCAAATATCGCTACTTAGCCACCCGGCACACGTTTCAGATTTACGGCATCTGCGAGGACTGCCGCAAAAAAGATGCCGCATTGCAGTTGCGGTGAGCCTCACATTTCGAGGGAGAAAAGACTGATGTCCATTTCATGCCCGCAATGCGCCGCTCAAATGCCCGACGAGGCGGTGTTCTGCCCGAGCTGCGGCGGCACCATGCGAGCTCCGGAGCGAGCGCAAAGTAAAGTCGGCGTGTTCAGCGAAAGCATCGCCGGTGCGCTTGCCTACTTCACCTTTGTCCCCGCACTCGTCTTTCTGCTTCTTGATCCCTATAAGAAGGACCGATTTGTGCGTTTTCATTCTTTCCAATGCATTTTCGTCTGGACCGCTGCTTTTGTCATGGTTGCTCTGCTGAAACTTGTCGCCATCATCCTGTTCATCATTCCGTTCCTGGGCCATCTCCTGGCATACCTGATTTCCATGGTGGTCGGTTTCGGTTTCGTCGTGATGGGGGTGGTGTTGGTGGTGAAAGCTCTGCAGGGAGAGATGTTCAAACTGCCTGTCATCGGAGACATGGCGGAAAAGCAAGCCAACGCCGTGTGAGGTTCGTAACCTGATAAAATCACACCATCCAACTAAAGGATGGTGTTCGCAGGCGAAATGAGGTAGATGCGTCCACCTGCCCTTGACAATCTCTTCCGGAGATGTCATTCCTATTAGCTTTTACTCAGCCTACAACATGCCTGCTGCGCGTGTGTTTAACGCTAGCTGGCGGAATTGGAAAATTGATTGCGCGTCAAGGTTTTCTACCACGACAAATGCTTCGATGGAGCCTCTTCCGCGGCGCTGTTTGCCCGTTTTTACCGGGAACGCATCGCTGGCGATGCCGACTTCGTCTTCTCCGGACTGCTGCACCGCGCGGGCGCACTATTCGACGAGGCTGAGTTCGATGGCGACGAGAATGCCATTGTTGATTTCAAGTATTCCAGTTCTCCCAAAATTACTTGGTGGTTCGATCATCACGAGAGCGCGTTTCTGTCGCCGGCCGACGCCGCGCACTTCGAGCAGGAACAAAGCAACCGCAAATTCTATGATCCGGCGTTCAAGTCCTGCACGAGCTTCATCGCCATGATCGCACAGCAACGGTTCGGGTTTGATCCCGGGCCGCTCGCCGATCTCATCCATTGGACCGATGTCATCGATGGAGCGCTGTATCCCGACGCGAAAACCGCGGTCGAAATGCAGGCGCCTGCCATGAAGCTGACCATGGTGATCGAGTCCGCGCCAGATCAACGGTTCGTACCCAACCTGATTCCCTTGCTTGCGGTCAAGCCGCTCGAGCAGATTTTGGAAGCACCGTTTGTCGCTCCGCTTCTTGGTCCCTTGCTCAAACGTCACGAAGTGTCGATCGACATTTTGAAGCAACGCTCCGAGTGCAAGGATGGGACTATTTTCTTCGACATCACCGACTACGATCTCGAGGGCTACAACAAGTTCGTTCCGTATTATCTTCATCCCGAATCCATTTACAGCGTGGGCCTCAGCAAGAGTAGCTTTCGCGTGAAAGTCTCGGTGGGATCCAATCCCTGGGCGCCCGAGGAGCCAGTGGTGAATCTGGCCAAGATTTGTGAGCGCTACGGCGGAGGTGGGCACGCTCGCGTGGGAGCGATTTCCTTTAATGTGAACCAACATGCCGCAGCCATCAGAGCGTCGCAGGAAATTGTTACTGAGTTACGGGCTGCTGTGCGCCAGCGAAAAGCCTGATCAGTTGTGCAGCAGGGAATCTTGCCCGCTGGCCTACTCTACGACGACGGCCTTTACCAGGTTGCGCGGATGGTCTACGTCGTATCCCTTCAAGACCGCTACGTGATAAGCGAAAAGCTGCAGTGGAATCACCTCGATGATCGGCAGCAGCAACTCGGGCGCGGGCGGAACAAAAAATACCTGGTCCGCGATCTCCCTCACTTGCTCATCGCCCTCGGTCGCCACTGTGACCAGAAGTCCGCGGCGTGATTTCACTTCCTTCATCACCTCCAGCGTCCGCCGGTAACGCAGCACCGAGTCCGGATCGTTGCGGTCGCAAGTAGCCAGCACGACCACTGGCAGGTTTTCATCCACTAGCGCGTTTGGTCCGTGTTTGAGTTCTCCCACCGGATACCCTTCAGCATGCGCGTAGGAAATTTCTTTCAGTTTGAGCGCTCCTTCCCGCGCAATCGCGTAATGTACGCCCCGGCCCAGGTACAAAAACTTCTCCGACTGGAAGTGTTTCTCGGCGTATTCCTCCGCCTGCTTGTCCCATGCCGGAAGCTGCTTCTCGATGGAGTGTGGAAGCTTCATCAGACGCTGCAGGTAGGATCGGGTTACCTCCGAGGTCATCCGACCCCGCTTTCGAGCCAGGAAGAGCGCCATCAGGTACAGCACTGTCAGTTGCGTTGTGAAGCTCTTGGTTGCTGGCACCGACAGTTCCCGGCCGGCGCCGGTGATTAATGCGGCACTCGCCTCGCGCACAATGGTCGTGCCATCAACATTGGAGATGCCGATCGTCTTCACCCCTCGGGTCAAGGCCTCGCGCTGGGCGGCAATGGTGTCTGCGGTCTCGCCCGACTGGGTGATGACGATCACAATGGGGTCGATCGCCGCATGTGTCGAGCGGTAACAGTATTCGCTGGCATACTCCACGTCCACAGCCACGCCCGACAGATCTTCGATCATGATCTCGCCAGCCAGGCCAGCGTGACGGCTCGATCCACTCGCCGCTATGATGAGCTTCTCGAAAGTCAGAAGCGCGCTCTCAATGGCCTGCAGCTCACCGGGGAAAATAATGTCGTCTTTGAGGTGTCGTTCAACGGTCTTGGCGATAGCCTGAGGTTGCTCGTAGATTTCCCGGCGCATCGCATGCACAAATTTGTCCTTGGTCCCGACACTCGTGTGGTTAGTCGTCATCATGGAGATGGGGTGAGGGTAACTCATTATTCCTCAACGTTCAAATCGAACATTCGAGGGAAAATAATTTTCTTTCGCGTAGTCCCTGTGCGCACGGTTTTGCAACTAATTCCCAGCACCGACAAAAATTCCTGTGGAGGAGTAAACATGGCTGACGAAAAGCAGAACCCCAAGCAACAGTCTGGACAACAACAGCAACAGCAAAAGCAGCAGCACGGGCAACAGGAAGATCGGAAACCCGGGCAGTCCCAGCAGGGTGGACAGAACACGGAAAACGAGAAGGGACAGCCTGGAAACCGCAAAGCATCCTAAGCTGTTTTTTTTGGGTGCAACAACCTCATCAGGACGGGGCGTCCCCGCCCCGTCTGAATTTAAAGGAGAGACACTATGAACAAGATGAACAAGTTTCTGAAGTCGGTACTTAAGACCGCGGTCTACTTGCTGGACCAGTCTGACCGCGTCGCAGATCGAGTCGACGAAGTAAGCGACCGAGTCTCGGACCTCCGCCATCGGGCGCGGGATCTTTACGGCCATGAGGATCACACAATGCGTAACATCATGACCTTTGCCGCTGGAGTCGGGGTTGGAATCGGTGCTGGGATGCTGCTTGCCCCAACGAGCGGAGAGGATATCCGCAACTCGATCGGGGAAAAGGTCCACGACATCGGTGACCGAGTACGCACTCGCTTCTCGTCCGAAGCAAACCGGGCGACGGGAACGAAAGGCGTGTAAGGTTCGATTGCCTGACCTGCGATGAGGCCTTCTAGATGTGCCAGCTCGCTGGCGCGCGAGGTTCACGTGTGTCTTTCAGCCTAACAGTATTTATTTTTGTCGCCCATGCAAATGCGCCGCACAAATCCGCAAGGAGGATCAATTTCATGAGACTCGTGTTTCCCACTCGTATTCGCACCGCACTCTTTGCCGGTCTTCTGTTGGGTGGCTTGGCAGTAGCCGTTGCGCAGCCACCATCCGATCAGTCGGCGCCGCCGCAATCTGCCCCACAAATGGATCAGCAAGCTCCACAAACTGCTCCGCCGGCAGATCAGCAAACTGCACCGCAGGCGGATCAGCAGCCTGCCGCACAAAGCGCTTCGCCCGCTGACAATACGAAGCTGAATGAGCGGGACCGGAACGCTAATGAGCCTACGGCGGATCGACAGAAAGATAACCGCTCGGACCGCGAAATCACCCCACAGGTTCGTAAGGCATTCGTGAAAGACAAGTCGCTCTCGACCTACGCGCACAATGTGAAGGTCATCACCCAGAACGGAATGGTTACGCTGAAGGGGCCGGTGCGTTCAGAAGAAGAGAAGAAGGCTATCGAAGCGAAAGCCGCGGAAGTTGCAGGCCAAGACAAAGTAACCAACCAATTGGACGTCAAGTCGAAGGATTAAACAGGCAACCCAAACTTTTTAAGGAGAATTTACTATGGCAGGAAAAAATACAGCAGTGTTTGGCATTTATTCAAGCTACGGCCAGGGGGAGAGTGCTGTGGACGCTCTGAGGGCAGCGGGATTTCGCAACACGGATATTTCCGTGCTCTTCCCTGAAAACGTCGGCTCCAAAGATTTCGCTCACCAGAAGGGGACCAAGGCCCCGGAAGGCGCCACCACTGGCGCCGGCACGGGAGCTCTGATCGGCGGCGGGCTGGGCTGGCTGGCGGGCATAGGCGCGTTGGCCATTCCTGGACTGGGGCCGTTCATCGCCGCTGGACCGATCATGGCCGCCTTGGCCGGCGCGGGCGTTGGAGGCGCGGTCGGCGGAATCACGGGAGCCCTGATTGGCATGGGAATCCCTGAATATGAAGCGAAGCGCTACGAAGGCCGCGTGAGAGAAGAAGGCATTCTCCTTTCGGTCCACTCGGACAATTCGGATTGGACCAAGCGCGCGAAGGAAATTCTGGAGCGGACTGGTGCCCAGGATATTGCTTCGACGGGCGAGGCCAAGGCTGATTACGGGAAGAGTGACAAACCTCGGGACCGCGAGGTGGCTTAGGGCGCGAGTTGCTAAGATAGCAAGCCATTGAAAAAGTAAATGACGATTGCCGATGGCTCAAGCTGTCGGCTTTCTTTCGTCCAAGTTTCATGACAAGCGTCAGAGCATGGTCGGCGCGTCCGCTTGCGTGTATCCCCAGCTCGACTGGTTTTGGGTCGGAGGCAAGGTCAGATGTCACATTGGGGTATGGATTTTTCTGGGCGGTGACGTCTTCAGAGTCGTCCGGGCAGCCAACCTTTTCGCAAGAAGGCCGCGTGGGCCCAACGATCTGACTTGGTTGATAGGGGAAACAGGGCTGCGTTTAGATCGCCCGTCTCTCTGGCTGTACGTCCTCGTCCAACGCGGTGAGCTTGGCGGCTGCCAGTCTTCTGAGCCGCTCAGTGTGTTCGCGAAGGGCCGATTGGAGCCCGGAGAGGATTATTTCCAACTCCGGCTCCTCGGCGGTTACGGCCATGGCACACAATTCCCGGATTCGATCTTCCAATCGCCTGAGCATAGGGACTGCGCCAGAACTGTTCGTAGGTTCCCACAGCGTCGAATGACAGTTCGATACCATACACACTGTATATGTGCACTTTATGATACCGTATCTATCCTGTCTCTCCCCCAGTGAGGGTGGGGCGGGAGGAGAATCGCTATTTGCAAGGCGAAAAGCGAGAACGACTGATGAAATTAGCGGCAGAGGTCGCCGCAGAGCAAGACCCGAAGAAATTCCTCGCCCTTATTGTCGAACTCAACGAGCTGCTCGAAGAGAAAGAACGTCGTCTTCAGTCACAAGGCAATCCCACCGGCAAACCAACTTCCAAGTAAATTCAAACTGCACAATTGCCCAACTGGTTAGGCCACGGGTTTTTCTCTGGCAGCCGCTTCCTCAAGGAGCCGCAAAGTATGGAGCGCGTTGTTGAGAGCGCGATGTTCGGCGAGTGACGAACAGGTCAGTGTTTCTTCGGCCCCGATCGCGAAGCGCACAACCTAATTTCGGCAACGTGACTCGGCAATTTGTTACCGTCAAGTTCCTCCTGAATCGCCCAGCCAGCATGGGCATAGGAAGAACCAGCCAAGGCAAATCCGTCGCTAAGCAGGAAAGCGCCCGTAGCCGGATCGCCCACATCATGTGCGGGATTCGGTGAACCAGGGATTACGGAGCCGTGGCTGTATAACAGGAGGGTCCCATTCCACGGGGAGGGCACCTCAATGAGAAAAGTTGCTCCATCCGGCAACGTCTCAGTGAAAGTGCCAAGGGCTGCAACAGCACCTGCGGGGAAGGAAAGGAAAAAAAAGCAGAAGGATTACGGCTTGAACCTCTCCGCTCTGAAGGGCGAAGGTTCCTAGACTACGCATAGCGTTACTCCGCTCGCGTTAGCGTCTCGTGGCTCATTCCGAGCCAATATGTTTACTGCCCCGTTGTGGTCTGCATTGTCCGTATGGCCGCAGGAGGTGCAAGCGAAATCCGCTTGGGTCTTCCTATTGTCCTTGGAAACGAATCCACATTCGGAACATGCTTGACT
>WNGL01006438.1_pt1 | contig 21906 bp, 21 predicted proteins | sample 5400591 | NCBI WGS metagenome assembly WNGL01 (sample SAMN13153377, study PRJNA577476) | soil metagenome | isolation source: 80 cm soil or saprolite under Garry oak tree replicate 1 | place: USA:California | collected 2016-06-15 | reverse complement strand
TTCACGTCGCCGACTGTATCAACAAGTAAGCTTTTTAAGCGTGCAAAAAAAACGCGTTTGCCTCAGAAGAGACGCCATGAACTTCACCAAAAACATCGGTATGCTGCTGCTGGCAATTTATCTCATCCTCGTTGGCATCGTGGCGCTCATCCCCTCGATTGCCATCCCCGGGATAATAATGGGGATTCTTGCCCTCGCGGCCGGCATCTTTATTCTCATCGGCAGGTAATTGATTCGCTCGCTCCCGCTCGCTCACCCTTGGCGGCTGCCTGTCCATGTCGCTCGGCTCCCCGCCTGAGGCGGGCTCCATTGTCGATCTTAGGCCAATTTAAAATCGCGCACCGACGTCGCCGCATCTGACAGCCCACTCGCTACTTGTTTGGGCCGCACTTAGCTGCATCCTTTTCGGGTGCAACTGTCGCGCAAAATCGAGAAGCTGTTCTCCTTCGAGGACGTGGAAAGCCTTTGGGAGCACGTTTGCCGCTGGACCCATCCGGTAAACACACGGCGGATTCTGGCGACGCTTGATCAAGCAGAGTTTGCCAAGCTGCGCGAACGTTGTCCGTATCGGCCAAATGCACGAAGGATCAACCGCTACGAAAACGCGGCCTACTGGATCGGCGTCAATGTGAAGCGCGCCCAAGACCTTTGGCTGGATCGCGCCCCGCCATTACGCATTCTCGATCTTGGCTGCGGCGCCGGCTACTTTCTCTACGTTTGTCGATACCTCGGACATCAAGGGCTCGGCCTCGATACCGACGACGAGCCGCTTTTCCGCGGCGCGACCGATCTTTTGGGCGTGCGTCGCGTGATATCAAAAATCCATCCGCAGGTCCCCCTGCCCGATCTCAGAGAAAAGTTTGACCTCGTGACGGCGCATCGCGTTTGTTTTCATCGCATAGATCGCGCGGCGGACGATGACTGGAACGAGTGGAAGCCGCCAGACTGGAAATTTTTTATCGACGACGTCCGGGCGCGATTTCTCAGGCCGGATGGCCGTTTGCTCCTGGAGTTCAATCCGCGCCGCGACGGATCTTCGTTTTTCACGCCGGAGCTGCGCGCTCTTTTTTTAGCGCAAGGCGCGCGCATCTTCCGCTCGAAAGCGCTATTCGCGGCGGATCCAACCCAGCGCCCGCGCTTCAAACAAATCAAGAAGTAGCACGGGCGGCGGACAAGATCGACATTCTGTAGGGGAAGCCGTCGGCTTCCCCTACAGTTTCCAATCCGAGCAATCCCAACCGAGCAACTGCTCGAGCGTTGCGATGTCGTCCGCGAAAATGTTGTAAAGAAAAACTCGCTCCTCCCAATTCATCGCACGCTGGTACGGCACGACGTTTCTGTCCTTACTGCGGAATGATGGAAGTGGTTTCACACCTAAAAATGAAAAGATTGAATCCAGTGTTTCGCGCTGCTCCTGTCGAAATTTTTCAAACTTGATAATCATCATTTGTTCTCGTGAAAAAAATCGAAAGAAACGCTCGAGGTGCTGCACGTAAAATCCTCGATCGACATAGGCGAAGCGGCGGGCTTCCCGAGGCGGCGCGCCGGCAACCCGTGATTTTTCCTCCTTCACCGCGTCGAGGAAATCGAGCGGCTCGCGGCCTTTGAATCGTTGCATGTTCCAATGGGCAAAAGCGCGCTCGACTGGATTTCGCAGGAGCACGAGCAGTCTAATTCGCGGATTGTAATTCCAAATCCGCTCAGCCGCCGGTTTCCAATACAAGTAGCTTGGCGTGCATTCACCAGCGATGGTCGATGCAGGCACTGCCGGGAAGTGTTTGTGCAAGAGGTCGTAATCGACCGGACCCGAAAACAGGTCGTCGTCGTCGAAGAAATGCATTTCCTCCTGATCGCCCATCGTAATCCGCGGATGTTTTTCTAAAAAATAATGCAGCGCCGTCGTTCCCGATTTTTGCGCGCCAGCCAGGATAAAATCCAATTTGTCGATCTTGCGTCGTCGTCCGATTCCAAACATCGCTACCACTTATAATCAAAGGCAGAGAGTTGTCGCGTTCTCACCGACGCTTTATGCTGGCCGATGTCCAAGGTTCTTGCGACTCCATCCCGATCAATTCTCGTCGCTCTCGCCTGCGCGCTTATCGTCATCTTCCCTGCGCGCGCGGATGAGGGCATGTGGTTGTGTAACAGTCCGCCACTAAAGCAATTGAAAGAAAAATATCGGTTCGAGCCGACGCCGCAGTGGCTCGAGCATCTGCAAAAATCGAGTGTGCGCTTCAACTCCGGGGGCAGCGGTTCTTTTGTTTCCGCAAACGGACTCACGCTCACGAATCATCACGTCGGTCTCGACACGCTGCAAAAAATCAGCAGCCAGGAACACAACTACGTGCGCGACGGTTTCTACGCGAAAACGCAGGCGGGCGAAGTCAAAGCGACTGATCTCGAGCTCAATGTCCTGATGTCGATCGAAGACGTGACCGCGCGCGTGAATGGCGCCGTGAAAGCCGGCCTGTCTGCTGATGCCGCGTCGGTCGCGCGCGCGAGCGCGATTGCCCAGATCGAGAAGGAAAGCAAAGAAAAAACCGAACTCCGTTCCGATGTGGTGACGTTGTATCAAGGCGGCGCCTATCATCTTTATCGCTACAAACGCTACGATGATGTGCGGCTCGTTTTTGCGCCGGAACAGCAGATGGCATTTTACGGCGGCGATCCCGACAACTTCGAGTATCCGCGCTTCGATCTCGATATCTGCTTTTTCCGTGCTTACGAGAACGGGCAGCCGGCCAAAATCGAAAACTTTCTCAAGTGGAATTCGCGCGGACCGGGCGATGGCGAGTTGACGTTCGTGAGCGGCAGTCCGGGCAAAACAGATCGACAACTGACTGTGGACGAACTTGCGGACAAGCGCGACCGAGAGGTCCCGAACTGGCTCGGGATTTTCAACCGCCGTGAAGTACTGCTCAACGCCTGGAGTCAGCGCTCATTCGAAAATGCCCGACGTGCGCGCGATGACCTCTTCGGCGACCAAAACAATCGCAAACGCTATGACGGTTACGTCGCGGCGCTTTTCGATCCGGAGATTTGGATGTCGATCCAGGCGCGCGAGCAAAAATTGCGCGCTGCGATCGCGCGCGACCCGAAGTTAAGACCGACATCTGCGGCTTACGACCGCATCAAGAAAGCACAAACCGAGATCGTGAGAATTGCGCCGCGTTACGATTATATCGAACAGGAGCGGCCGATTACCGTCGGTTACCGCGGACCGCGCGCGTTCTACGGAACTTTGTTCAAGTACGGGCGCTTGCTGATTCGTGCGATCGACGAACGGGCCAAGCCGAACGGCGATCGCATCGCGGAGTTCCGCGACAGCGCGCGTGAATCGCTCGAGCTCGATCTTTTTTCCACTTCCCCGATCTATGACGATTACGAAATTCTGCGATTAACCGATTCGCTGACCGATTTTGCCGAGAAATTCGGGGCGAACGATCCGCTGGTTAAACAAGCTCTCGCCGGCAAATCGACGCACGCTCGCGCCGTCGAATTGGTTTCCGGAACAAAGCTAAAAGATGTCGCGTTCCGCAAAGACCTCTACACAAAAAATGCGAAGGCGTTGTCCGCCGCGCATGATCCGATACTCGATCTCGCGCGACTTGTCGATGGACCGGCTAGAAATGTGCGAAAAATTCACGATGCGCAGGAGGAGATTAAAAAACAGGCCTACGGAGAAATTGCCCGGACACGCTTCGCGGCCGAGGGAACGAGCAACTATCCCGACGCGACGTTTACGTTGCGATTATCCTATGGGACCGTCCGCGGCTACGAGGAAGATGGGAAACAGATTCCCGCGTTCACAAATTTCGAAGGTTTGTATCAACGCGCCGCCGAACACGAGAACAAGCCGCCGTTCGACCTGCCTCAGCGTTGGATCGACAAGAAGGCCAAGCTCAATCTCGCGACCCAGTTCAATTTCGTTTCCGACGCCGACATCATCGGCGGCAACAGCGGCAGCCCGGTCGTGAACAAAGCCGGCGAATTCGTTGGCATCATTTTTGATGGCAACATTCAATCGCTCGTCCTCGACTGCATTTTCAGCGACAAACAAGCCCGCGCGGTGTCGGTTGATTCCGCCGCCATCACCGAAACGCTGCGCAACGTTTACGAGGCCCAGCCGCTGGTTGACGAACTAACCGCCGCGAAATGAGAACCGGACGCGAGTCATGAGCGTCGCGGCGAATCGCAACCTGTTGCTCGATGTTTTCCGCGCGATCGAGCAACGTGACGACAAAAGATTCCGCGAACTGTTGCATCCTGATTTTGCGCTTCACTGGCCGCCATCGCTTCCTTATGGCGGAAGCAAGGCGCGCACCTGGAGTGAAATATGGGAACCTCTTCAACCCGGCGAGACGGAGCGAAGGATGGATCCCCGCGTCGTGGCTGCAAGCGAGGATGAAGGCGTAGTTCTTTGGCGACAGCGCGGAGTCAGCTCGTCAGGAGAACGATTTGAGGGCGAGGTGCTCGGCCTTTATCAAGTCCGTGAAGGAAAGCTCGCCCGTGCCCAGATGTTCTACTTCGATACTGCGGCGGTGGCGTCCTTCTTGATGAAAGCCAGCGAGCAAGCTGATCGGCAGTCTGTTACCTGATCAGCAAAACGATGCACAAGTTTACGGCGCAGACGCCTGCTCGCGGATGAATTATCGAGCGGGAAATAATTCTATAGGGCGGACGCATCGCCTGCCGCTTTATTTGATTCGGCAACCGAAGCGGTTGCCTTGCAATTTCACGATAGTTGTTTAAGCAGCGTTTTCCAGCGCGCCCAAGCGTCGTCGCGCGCTTTTTTGTTTGCCTCGTTTGCGTTCGGCATTTCGCCTTCGCGCATAAAGCCGTGGCCGGCGCCTTTGTAAATCACCGGCTCGTATTTTTTGCCGGCCGCCTTCATTAGCTCTTCCACTTTAGGAATGGTCGCGTTGATGCGCTCATCGTTCTCACCGTAGAACCCGAAAACCGGACACGGAATGTTCGCGACCTTTGACGGGTCATCCGGTGTCGGGCCGTAGAAAGAATACGCAGCTTTCAGTTTCGGATTCACATTCGCGTAGGAGAACGTCCATCCCCCGCCCCGGCAAAAACCGCAGATGGCAAGTGTGCCGTTGCCCGCCGGAATCTTGAGCGCATAATCCGACGTTGCATCGAGGTCGGCCTGGACCTGTTCTGTCGACAACGCTGAGACCGCTTTGCGCGGACCATCGAGATCGCCTTCGGCAAAGGTTTGCCCGGAAAGTAAGTCCGGGGCAATGGCGATGACGCCGTTCTCAGCGAGCTGGTCGCAGACGCCGCGCACCCACTCGGTCAGCCCAAAGATTTCGTGAATGACAATAACGACCGGTGTTTTTTCTTTCCGCTCCGGATAAACCACGAAGGCTTTGATCGTGCGATCGCCGGATCTGAGATCGACCCACTCACCGTGACGCGGCGATTTGTTGAGCCGTTCTTTCGCCCAATCCTGCGCTCTCGCATTACAAGCAGCGTCGCACATAAAAAACGCGATCAGGGTTCCAATGAAAAATCGCGCCACGGCCCGTTTTCGTTTCATAAAATACAGATCTCGATGTTAGCAGCTCGGGGAGGCGAGGATTTATGCCTGCGATGAGCGCGCGCTGATCGCTTTGTCCAGCGAGAGGTTTCCCGCTCCGGCGATCATCAGGGCGATGGTTATGGCGATGGCAAGCAGATGAAACTCGTAGCCTTCGCCGTGCTGCTGACCGGCCCAGTTCATAAAGAAGCCGATTTTGATATGGACTATGAAAATCGCGCCGAGCATCACGGCGAAGACGCCGAACGCCGCGATACGCGTGAGCAGTCCGACCAGCAATCCGAGGCCGCCGAGAAATTGCGCCAGAATCACCAGCGCCGCTACGGGCGCGGGCATCCCCATTTTCACGAAGCTCGTCATGGTTTCGCTGAACACGTGTCCGCCGAACCAGCCGAGTGTAAGCTGTGCTCCGTGGGCGAGGAAAACAATGCCGAGCGCGACGCGCAAGACGAAGGCAGTCCAGCCGCCGTTAGTTTGGAATAATGATCTCATAGTTTGTCTCCAATCAGTTGTATCACGTAACACACCGGGTCGGAGTGTAAGGATTGAGCGAATTCATGCGATCGGAAAGGATAACGTCGATCTTAGCGCGGGTTAGGCAGTCGATGGCAGCGTCGCGGGAGCGCTCTTGCGGAACAGCAATGCATCGATGCTCCAGCGGCCGGCGCCGTAGAAGACGATGAACAGAAATATCCAGCACAGAACGATAGCTAGTTCTCCTTTGTTCAGGATCGGGAAAAATTGCTCCGTTGGAGTTGCCGGATGACCGACGGCCTTGCCCGCGGCGTGGACCATGAAATATGCGACCGCCATTTCGCCACTCGAAATGAAAGCGGCCAGGCGCGTAAGCAAACCGAACGCGACCAAGAGTCCGCCCACGAGCTCGACGATCCCTGCAACAAGGAAAAGACCCTGGGCGCTGCCGTGTCCCGCTCCCGGGAAACCGAGAAGTTTTTGACCGCCATGACATGCATAGACCAGCCCGACAATCAATCGCATAATGCAATAAACCGGATCCGCAAATCGATTGAGAGAGTTCATGGTCGTTTAGGCTGAAGGATGTCGATCTTGCCTGTCAAGCCAATCGAGCTCTTCTCTTCTGTAGCGGCGCTCTGTGAGCGCCGGCAGAATCGGCGGTCATAGACCGCCGCTACAGCTCACGCTGCTTTCTTCGCCGGGTGCGCGTGCTTGGCGCGGGTCTTCGTTTTTTTCTTTCCCTTGGTTCCGGCAAGGCTTTGTTGCAAAACTTCGACCAGATCGATCACTTTAGTCGGCTTCGGTTTGGCTTTCGGTTTTTCTTCGATCTCTTTGCCACCCGCTTCAACCTTCTTCTCGATCACTTCCATGAGCGCTTCGCGATATTCGTCATGATATTTCTCGGGATTCCATTTCGCGCTCATGCTCTCGATCAACGACTTGGCCATGTTCATCTCACGTTTGCCGACCTCCACCTTTTTTGGAACATGCAGCTTTTCTGTGTCGGCGAGTTCGTCGGCGAAATGCATCAGTTCGAGGACAAGCGCGCCATCTTCCGGTTTTACCCCGGCGAGATATTCCCGCGTTTTGATCACAACCTTGGCGATACCGACTTTCTTGCTGTCTTTTAAGGCATCACGCAAAAGGGCATAAGCTTTGTCACCGCCTTTCTGCGGCTCGAGATAGTACGGCTTATAAAAGAACATCGGATCGATTTCATCGACATGGACAAAATCCTGAATGTCCACGGTCTGGGTCGCTTCCAAGTCGACGCGCTCAAAATCCTCCTCCTTTAGCACGACGTATTTCCCTTTCTCGTATTCGTAACCTTTGACGATTTGGTCCCACGGAACCTCTTTGCCATCTTTTTCGGCGACGCGCTTGTAGTTGACCGGACTGAAATCGCTTTTGCGCAAGAGCCGAAACCTCAGCTCTTCTTTCCTGGTCGCCGGATACAAGGCGATCGGAATGTTGACCAGTCCGAAACTGATGCTGCCTTTCCAAATCGCGCGCATAATCAAAGATGATTTCGCACCTCGCGCAAAAAATGCGCGTGGACACATCGTCGATCTTAGGCCGCGAGCTCGAGCTCCGCGCGCGGAATTCCGCGGAGTTCAAACAGGCGAATGAGCGTCTCTTCAATCAGGTTGTTCGGACAGGATGCGCCGGCAGTGATGCCGATAACGGCCCGGCCGTGTGGCAGCCAATTTCTCGCGATGACTTCGCGCTTCTCATGCAAATCGTAATGCTTGATCTCGTCGCGCGAGAGCAGGCGCGAGGCGTTGAGCACAAAATAGGTAGGCAACTTTTCCTCGCCCATTTCGGCGAGGTGCGAAGTATTCGAGCTGTTGTAACCGCCCACGACGAGCAAAAGATCCAGCTGGACATTCAGCAACTCACGCAATGCATCCTGGCGTTCCTGGGTGGCGCCGCAAATGGTGTCGAAAAACCGGAAATTTTTGGCCGCCAGTTCCGGACCGTCACGATCGGCAATCGCCTGCCGAACGCGTCGCTGCACTTCCTCGGTCTCGCCACGCAACATGGTGGTTTGGTTGAGAGTAAGCGCCGCGAAATTTGTCGAGAAACGCCTGCTTATCCCCGCCATGTCGAATGTAATCGCAAACATAATCGGCATCGGCCAGCGTGAGCACGACGAGGTAATGACCTTTTCCATCGCCGAGAGCGCGCGAGCTGGTCGCCTTGGTCTCCTCGTGTTCAGCTTTGCCATGAATGATCGACGTGGCTGATTCACTAGCGTATTTGCGCACGCGCTTCCACACGCTCATCACGTCGCCGCACGTGGTATCGACAATCTGGCAGCCACGTTCCCTAATCTGTTGTTGGATCGACAATTCGGTTCCGAAGGCCGGCACGATTACGACGTCATCAGGACCGAGATCGGAAATGTCCGCCTGCTTATTATTGCCCGTCAGATTCTTGATTCCTAACGAGGAGATCTGTTCGTTGACCTCGGGATTGTGAATGATCTCGCCAACAATGAAGAGGCGGCGGTCCTTGAAAACTTTACGAGCGGCATAGGCGAGATCGATGGCGCGTTCGACGCCATAACAAAACCCAAATTGTTTTGCGAGACGGACGGTCGTGCTGCCAACTGAGATAATTCCACCCGCGCGCCGGATTTTTTCGACAATATCGCTGCGGTAATGGGACTCGACCTGCTCCTGGACCGCGGCCATTACGTCCGGCGTGCGCAAGTTCACTTTCTCGCGCGCCGTCGTGCCGCTGGAAATAAGGTTCGTGCTCACAAAAATCGCAGGCGCCGGCCCGCGTTTCCAAAACTATTCCAAAAGCTGCCCGCTCGGTTTGGTGAATGCCGCGTCCGTAATCATTAAACGCGGATCGGGATCAGGCGTTTTCGAATCATCCACCCTCTGCACTTTAGGACCGAGAGTGTCGTCTTGCGGCTGCGACATCGCGATATTCACCGGCGTGCCGATCTTGACGAGCGCAAAAAACTTCGGCGCAGCCTCCCCGTGCAATCGGATGCAACCGTGCGTCCGCGGGTGCAGATGAACGTAACCTTGATGAAATCCGTAGGCCGGAGCAAACTCACACCAGTAACCCATCGGATAACCGACGTAGCGCCCCGATCCGCCACCGGTGGAGGGAACAACGCGATTGCCCTGCACGCTGAATCCATACGACCCGGAACGTTTGCGTTCCTGTTTGGAATAGATCGTGAAGTTGCCCTTCGGCGTCGGCTTTTCGGAAATACCAACCGAACACGCCACCGCCATCAGGCAACGATCGCCCTCCATCACATAAATATTTTGCTTCGACAACGAAACCTTCACCCGCACTGCCGCTGGATCGTGCGGGCGATAAGCCGTCACATGATACGCTTTGCCCCCGGCCAGCCGCGCGGTTTCGCAACCGGTCAGGAGCGAGAGCGCACCGGCACCAGCCAGCAAGATAAGTCGGGAAACACCTCGCATACGTTGCATACTGGAAAAGCATGGCGGCACTTTGTCAACCATCGCAGACCTCTGGCGGCCCAGCTGTCGATGTAACGGCCGACGGCGCATCGTCCGGTTGAAGAAGTGCGTCGAATCGCACCCATGTGTGCGCGTAAAACGGATATTTGCGGCGGGCGTTGAGCGGCCGGAAGCGCCAGTGTTTGTACATCCAGAGCCAGGGCGCTGGATTTTTGCGCACATAAGGCTCGAATGAATTCCAACACGCTTGCGCTATCTGCTGGTGCGTCTTGCCCTGCGTCTTGTCGATTTTGGGATGAAAAACCACTCGATAACGACCGCCCGCGAGTGGCTCGCAATGCACCGGGATGATCGGCACGCCGGTTTGCTTATGCAGCCACGCATGCGCTGAAGTGACGCTGGTCTTTAGCCCAAAGCAATCAATGGCCACGGCGCCTTGATCTGGCGGCACGGTAAGATCGACAAGCAAAGCCGTGCGTCCTTTTCGCCGCAGCACTTTGTAAAGGCGAATGATGCCGCGCTCGCGCGGGATCATCTCGTGCCCGGATTGTTCGCGGATTTTTTTGAAGATCGGATCGAGCAGTGAGTTTTTGAATTCCTGAGTGATGATCGTCCCGGTCAACCCCGAGTAACCACTCGCGAGACTGAACCATTCAAAATTGCTGTAGTGATAACAAGCAGTGATGAAGTTGCGCTCTGGTCCGGTCGCTCGGTCGATTTCCTCCAAGTTTTCGAACTCGATGTAATCGCGAAAATTTTCGCGTGACAATCGCGGGCTCCACAAAAGATCGAGCGACGTTCGCGCGAAATGCTGAAACGATTGGCGAACGATTTTGCGCCGCGCCGCGATCGGCAATTCATCGCCAAAGGCAACGTCCAGATTGCTGAGCGCAACTTTACGGCCATGTCGATCAAAGATCGACATGATAAATCCGAGAGAATGCGCGAGGCGGAAGCAGGCTTTGCGGGAGAGCAATGGGACCAGTTTTGCCGCGGCGTGAAGACCGGCCCATTCCAGTCGGTAGCGAAATTTTTTCCATCGCCTGCGCATCGCGATTCTATACACGCGTCTCGCGCGCCTCGCTACTTAACGACACGACCGCAAGTGCGCATTGTTTCACCAGCCCCGATTGACTTGACTCTGTTCGATTCTAGGTTGCAAATGCGCGCGCTCGCGCGCCGCGCGAATCGTGAAAAGCGTCCTTTTTGTCTGTACGGGAAACATTTGCCGCAGTCCCATCGCGGAAGGGCTGTTTTGCCGTTTGCTCGGAAATCGTAAAGACATCGAGGTCGCCTCGGCGGGTGTGCATGCAGTCCGTGGCCAACCGCCGAGTCTATATGCCGTGCAAGTTTGCGAAGACGAAGGCGTGGACATCAGCCATCTTCGCAGCCAGCCGGTGACGGCCACGCTGATCGATCGTGCCACGCACATTTTTGCCATGACCGGAGCGCATCTGGAAACGATCCACATGCTCTTCCCGCAGGGCGGTGAAAGATCCTTCCTGCTCCGCGAATTTGAAGAGCCGGACACGACGGTGTGGCGCGATGTGCCGGACCCGATCGGCCTTGGCCGCCAAGTTTACGAGCTCTGTGCGCAGACAATCAAAAACGCTTTACCCAGCGTCCTTGCCTTCGTAGAACAAAGCGAGCTTGCGCCAACTTCGCGCGGCGGTGGGGCTTCTTCTTATCTCATGAGCGATCTACCGCGTCAGATTCAAACCGAACCCGGTGGATCGACATCGTCGGCTGGGTCGAGTGGTGGTCTGCGCCGGGTTGATCCTGAAATTTTCGATGCGATCAGCGCCGAAGAAAAGCGGCAACGCGAAAATATCGAACTGATTGCGTCAGAAAATTTCACGAGCCGTGCGGTGATGGAAGCGCAAGGCAGCGTCCTGACAAACAAATACGCGGAAGGTTATCCGGGCAAACGCTGGTATGGCGGCTGTGAGAATGTCGATGTTGCGGAGCAACTCGCGATCGATCGGGCCAAGCGATTGTTCGGAGCCGAACACGTGAACGTGCAGCCGCACAGCGGCGCGCAGGCCAACATGGCGGTTTATTTCGCCGCGATTAAACCGGGCGACAAAATTCTGACGATGAATCTTGCGCACGGCGGGCATCTCACCCATGGACATCCGGCAAATTTTTCCGGCAAATTTTATCAAGTCACGCATTACGGCGTGGACGAAAAAAACGAACAGATCGATTACGATGAGCTGCAAAAGCAAGCCGAGGAAGTGCGTCCGGTCATGATCACTGCGGGAGCGTCAGCGTATCCGCGCACGCTCGATTTTCCGCGGCTGCGCCGAATCGCAGATTCAGTCGGCGCGATTCTTTTCATCGACATGGCGCACATTGCGGGGCTGGTGGCGGGAGGCCAGCATCCGAGCCCCATTCCGCATGCGCAATTTGTCACGACCACGACGCACAAGAGCTTGCGCGGACCGCGCGGCGGCATTGTTCTGTGCGAGGAAAAATTCGCCAAGCAAATCGATTCAACGCTTTTTCCCGGAGTGCAGGGCGGCCCGCTTATGCACGTGATCGCAGCGAAAGCGGTTTGTTTTCACGAAGCGCTCCAGCCGCAGTTCCGCGAATATCAGCGTCAGGTGGTTGTGAATGCGAAAGCGCTCGCCGCCGGAATTGCCAAGCACGGTTATCGCATCGTTTCCGGCGGCACCGACAATCACCTCATGCTCGTCGATCTTCGACCGAAGGAGATTAACGGCAAGGAGGCGCAGGACGTTCTCGATTGCGCTGGCATCACCGTGAACAAGAACGCGATCCCCTTCGACACCTATCCGATTTTCAAACCGGGTGGAATCCGCATCGGCACGCCAGCTGTGACCACGCGCGGCATGAAAGAAGAAGACATGCTCGAGATTGCGGACTTGATCGCAGAAGCGCTGGAGAAGCGAGCGGACGCAGGTGCACTGGAGCGCGTGCGCGCGAAAGTGCGCGAGTTAACGCGAAGATTTCCGATTCCCTCGTAGTTGTAGCGGCGCTCTATGAGCGTCGCATCACTGGCCCGGCGGTCATAGACCGCCGCTGGAGAAGATTCGCCTTACATAATCTCCGGAAATCTGCGTAATTTGCGGACGCTCCAACGATGAACCGGACTAGCGAACAACAGCAAACAAACCCGTTGCGCGAAGGTCTGTCCAACCGCGCCGTGCCACAGCTATGCAGCATCGTGATTTTCGGCGCGACCGGCGACCTCACTCATCGCAAGCTCATCCCCGCTCTCTACAATCTCGCGGCCGACGGCGAGCTGCCGCCCGCGGTCGCGGTCGTTGGCTTTGCGCGTCGCGAAAAAAGCGATGACGAATTTCGAGGCGAGCTCGAGGACGCGACACGAAAATTCTCCCGGCAAACGGTGCGCGACGAAATCTGGAAAACTTTCGCGCAATCCATTTTTTATCACCAGAGCGAATTTGAAGACGAGTCCGGCTACAAAAGTTTGGCGCAACGTCTGGACAAGATCGACAAGCAGCGGGGCACACGCGGCAATCGTCTTTTTTATTTCGCGGCCGCGCCTGATCAGTTCGAACCGATCCTGAAAAACTTGAAGGCGGCAGGTTTGAACAAAACGTGCGAAGGGAGCTGGGCGCGGGTTATCGTCGAAAAACCGTTCGGAACCGATCTTGCGTCCGCGCGCGAACTCAATCGCATCGTCCGCAATTCTTTCGCAGAAGAACAAACCTATCGGATCGATCATTTTCTCGGGAAAGAAACAGCCCAGAACATTCTGGTGCTGCGCTTTGCGAATGCGATCTTCGCGCCGCTTTGGAACAGGCACTATGTCGATCATGTCCAAATTACCGCCGCGGAAACGCTCGGAGTCGAAGGTCGCGCCGGTTACTACGAAGGCGCGGGCGCGTTGCGCGACATGGTGCAGAATCATTTGCTCCAACTGCTCTGTCTCGTCGCGATGGAGCCGCCCACCGATTTGAGCGCCGATAGCATCCGTGATGAAAAAGTGAAGGTTGTTCGTTCGCTTCGCCGTTTTTCTCCGGGTGAAATCGCCTCGGCCGTTGTGCGCGGCCAGTACGCGCAGGGGGCGATCAACGGCAAATCGGTCGCCGGTTACCGGGAGGAAGAAAAAGTCAAAACAGATTCCACAACGGAAACGTTCGTGGCCTTGCGTTTGTACATCGACAACTGGCGCTGGTCGGACCTCCCGATTTACATGCGCGTCGGGAAACGGCTTCCCAAATCGGGCACTGAGATTTCCGTGCACTTCAAAAAAGCGCCCGCCGTTTTGTTTAACAAGGAAACCGTAACACTCGACCAAAACGTACTCGTTATTCGGATTCAGCCGGATGAAGGAATTTCATTGCGCATGCAGGCAAAAATGCCGGGCACCAGCTTCCGCATCCAGCCGGTGAAAATGGATTTTCATTACGGAACTTCGTTCGGCAAAGCCAGCCCGGAGGCATACGAACGTTTGCTGCTCGATGCCATGAGTGGCGATGCCACTCTCTTTGCCCGGCGCGATGAAGTCGAGGAAGCGTGGGCTTTTATCGACATCATTGAAAATGCGTGGGTCGCGAAAAAAGATGCGCCTGATTTGTTTTTTTATCCGGCCGGCTCGTGGGGCCCGGAAGAAGCCGACGATCTACTCGCGCGCGATGGACGCGCCTGGAGGAGATTGTGACGTATGCCTGCAATCGCTGAAAATTATTCGCTCGGGCTCGCTGTCGAGATCGGCAAAATCGACAAGGAGCTGAAAAAGCTTTGGGCAGAGAGCGAAGGCTCGATGACCCGCGCGTCGCTGATTAATCTTGCCATTTACAGCGAAGCGCCCGGCTCGCTCGAAAGGAATACGCAGATCATCGCGAAGATCGCGCAGAATCACGCTTGCCGCGCGATTGTCATTGGCGCGAATTGCAAAGCGAAGGAGAATCGTGTTGAAGCTTGGCTCAGCGCGCACTGCCACATCAGCCGTGCTGGGGGCAAAAAGATCTGCTCCGAGCAGCTCTCATTTCGACTTGAAGGGCCTTGCACGAATCTGATGCCGAGCATCGTTTTCTCGCATCTCGATTCGGACCTGCCTTTTTATCTTTGGTGGCAAGACGAATTTCATGACCCGATGGACCCTCAGCTATGGGCGTGGGTCGACCGGCTCATTTACGACAGCCAAACGTGGAGCAGTTTTGCTGCACAAATGCGGCTCGTCGAGACGGCGCAGCAAGAGGCACGACAGCGCGTCGTGCTTTGCGATTTGAATTGGACGCGGCTGGACAAAGTCCGTTTTGCGATCGCGCAATTTTTCGATCATCCGGCCTCGCACCACCATTTCGCCGAAATCGAAAATCTAAGCGTCGATTTCGCGCCCGGATTTAAATCGACGGCCATCCTTTTGGTCGGCTGGCTAGGCGCGCAGCTAAATTGGAAGGTCAATGAGCCGGCGCGCAATGGGAGCTGCAGATTTCTGGACGCAAATAATCGTAAGATTGACGTCGAATTGCGCGAACGAAAAGGCAGCCCGATTGGCGAAACCACGATGAACTCGACCGGTATCCAGTTCAGGGTAGCACCGGCGCAATGCGGGGATCTTCTCGAGGTTTCACGGAGCGGCCGGGACGAAAAGCCAGTCCCGCAATTAATGCCGGGACAAAGCAATGACCCGGTCGAGTTGATGGGCCAGGAGCTGATGCGCGGCGGGCCGCACCATGTTTATCTGCGCGCGGTCAACTGCGTTCGCGATCTGCTTTGAGATTGTCGATCTTCGAATCGGCGAGCTCTTCGAAAATCCGAATTAGCGAACGCGCATTTTTCTCGATCGAAAAAAGTTGGCTGGCGCGTTCCCGCCCCTGCTCACCCAGGCGCCGCGCGAGTGAAAGATCGACGATCACCTTTTCAATGGCGCGGCCGAGCGCACCGGCATCATGAGGAGGCACAAGAATTCCCGTCTCATTTTCAATGACCATTTCTGGAATTCCGCCGATCGCGGTCGAAATGACCGGCAATCCCGTCGCCATCGCTTCCATGATTACGGTGGGCAGATTATCCATGCCGCCGTCGGCACCGATCACGCTCGGCAGGACAAAAACTGTTCCCGCCGCCAAATGCTCCGCGATTTCACGTTGCGGTTTTGCCCCGAGCAGCTGAACGCAATTTTGCAGATCGAATCGGTCGATCTGCCGGCGCAATTCTTTTTCGAGGGGGCCTTCGCCAATGATCTCGCAGCGAAATAATTTTCCGCGGTCTTTGAGTACTCGACAGGCGTGGATCAAATCACCGAATCCCTTTTTGTCGATCAAACGGCCAATGGCGACGATCGACGGCGGCGCGGCCGAGAAACCGGCCGGCTTGAATTCAGCGAGCTTTAATCCGTTGTAAATGCGATGGATTCGGTCCGCGCGGTCTGGAAAGCGCTCTTTTAAAAACTTTGCTGCGTAGTCGGTCTCGGTAACGATGGCGCGCGCGGCATCGACAAGTTTATCGAGGCCGATTTCGAAGTTTCGCGGCGTGAAAATGTCGTTTGCGTGCGCGGTAAAGCTGAAATTGATGCCGAAGAACTTGTCGATCCAACAAGCGGTGCGCGCGGCGAGACCGGCGAAGTGCGCGTGGACGTGGCGAATTCCGAGATTGGGCAGGCGCAACCCAATATAAATCGCCTGATAAAGACGGAGAAAATCGGTTCGCCGTTCCCATTCATCAAGCGCGGCCACGATCTCTCCCGTTAGGTTTCCCTTTTTCGAAGCTCGATGGACGTCGTCCAACAACTCCTTTTCCCCGGGCAGATAATGGACACGGTTTATAATGCGCTCGTCCCAATCCTGCGGCGGCTCGTCCTTCGGCTTACGAATCGAGAAAATGGGCGGGCTCAGGCCTTGTCGATCCAGCTCAGCGACCTCTCGATAGCAGAAGGTTTGTGAAAACGAAGGAAACCGCTCGAAGAGATAAGCGAATTTCGTCATCGATCCCAATTAACGGGGAAAGCGTCTCCTGCAAAGAGCGCAGTGCCAGGCGGCCACGACGGGGAGAGCGTCGCTTCGCACGAGTTCTGCTCCATGGAAAGAATGCTGGAACGAATTCTCAAATCATTGGCCGTCATCTTGGTCGTTTGTCTGATTCTGCCCGGTTGTGCACACTTTACCAAAAGCGGACGCCAACAACTCGCCTACGAAAAATACGTGAGAAAATGCAGCTACACGCGCGACCGTCAAAGATCGAAAATGAAAATGCCGCAAATGGCCCTACTCCCTTCCGCGCCTTCGGAGAATAAAGTCAGCGCCGACGTCGTTGATGCTGCGCCTTCGCCACAATCGGTAACGACGAGCGATTCGCAAACCGAGCAATAGCGAATTCGTCAAGTTGGCGCGCGTTTTACCGGGATCGGTTTTCCGGCGTCATCAACCGCGACGTAAGTGAAAACGCCATGCGTGACGCGGAGTTGCTCGCCGGTCATGTAACGCGTCACCCAAACTTCCACAGGAATGGTCATCGAAGTGCGGCCGATTCGCTCGACCCAGGCGTAACACGCAACGGTGTCCCCCACGCGCACAGGATGAAGGAACGACATCCCTTTCATCGCCACCGTGACGACGCGGGCCTGCGCCGTTTTCGCAGCGAGAATGCCGCTGCCCAAATCCATTTGCGACATTAACCAGCCGCCGAAAATGTCGCCGTTCGGATTCGTGTCCTTCGGCATCGCGATCGTCTGAATGACAAGCTCGCCTTTCGGTTGATCGACATCGTCCATTCGCGCGGAGAATAACACAACGGAAGAAAATCTGTAGGGGGACGACGTTTTCGTCCCATGGGAAGCCGACAGCTTCCCCTACAGAATCAACATGCAGTCGCCATAGCTGTAGAAACGATAGCGCTCGCGGATTGCTTCCTGATACGCGGCAAGAACGAAATCCCGTCCCGCGAATGCACACACCAGCATGAGCAGCGTCGAGCGCGGCAGATGAAAATTCGTGAAAAGAAGATCGACATACCGGAAGCGATAAGGCGGGTAAATGAAAAGATCGCTCGAGCCGGCTTGCGGAAGCAATTTCCCATTTTGACGACGCGCCGATTCCAGCACCCGCACTGTTGTTGTTCCGACCGCGAGAGTCCGTTTTGCATTGTCGATCTTCTCGGCGGCCTCCGGTGAAATAGAAAATTGCTCGGGATGCATGCGATGCGCGCGGATGTTTTCCGATCGCACCGGCAAAAATGTTCCGGTGCCGACATGCAAGGTCACGAATGCATGAGGAATTTCGTCGAGAATTTCCCGGGTGAAGTGAAGGCCGGCGGTTGGCGCGGCCAGCGCGCCGGGCCCGTCGGCAAAAATCGTCTGGTAACGCCTCTCGTCCTCAGCGTCGCTTTCGCGCCCAATGTACGGCGGTAAAGGCATTGAACCGCCAGCATAAAGATCGACATCTTCACTTAGCGACACGATGCGCTCGCCCTCGGGCGAGATTTCCTCGACGCGCAAAATCGCATTGTCGATCTTAGAGGTCGCGCCGAGGCGCATTTTTCGCCCAGGTTTGACCAGACATTTCCAGCGCCCCGAACCGATACGTTCCGTAAACAAGAACTCAATCGCGCCATCATCGGAAAATTTTCTCGCCGAAAGTACTCGGGTGTCGTTCAGAACGAGCAGGTCGCCCGAATTGAGCAGCGTTTTTAATTCAGTGAATTGTCGATGTTCAATTGTCTGCGCAGCGCGACGCAGAACCATCATGCGGGACGCGTCGCGGCGCGGAAGCGGTCGCTGCGCGATCAGGTCGGACGGCAGATCATAATCGTAATCCGAAAGTCGCGCATTCATTTCGACATCATCAAAGGATTTGCGGTTGTGCGCAAAATTTTGGATGATCGTCCTGGATGCAGGAACCTGCTCTTGATCTCGTCATCGCGGCGCTGGAGAAAATTCGCGAGACGAGGGATCGATTGCCGCGCGCATCGAGAATCTCGCTCACGCGCCTCGACCGCAGTGTTCCCGATAGGGCCACGCTGCTCGCGCCGGTCCGTGAACGCGTTCGCGTTTGCACCAAGTGTCCGCACCTCGCCTGCTCGCGAACGCAGACGGTTTTCGGCGTAGGAAATCCGGACGCTGAGATCATGTTCATCGGCGAAGCGCCTGGCGCGGATGAAGACGCGCAAGGCGAACCGTTCGTCGGACGCGCCGGACAGCTGCTCACGAAAATCATCAAGGCAATGGGTTTTGCGCGCGAGGACGTTTATATCGCGAACATTCTCAAATGCCGGCCGGATATGCCGCCCGGCTCATTTGGAAATCGGGCGCCGACACCACTCGAGATGCAAACCTGCCGGCCGTATCTGGTCGAACAGATCGACATTATTCAACCGAAGGTCCTGGTCGCGCTCGGCGCCGTGGCCGTCGAAGGCATGCTCGGGACGCGCGGGACGATGCGGGAATTACGCGGCAGATGGCACTCTTACAACGGGACGCCGTTGATGATTACTTATCACCCGGCGTATTTGCTGCGAAACCAGGCACCTTCGGAAAAACGGAAAGTCTGGGAAGACATGCTTCAAGTGCTGGAGCGCCTGGAACGACCGATCACCGCGAAACAACGAAATTATTTTCTGTAGCGGCGCTCTATGAGCGTCGCATTAATTCGCTCGGCGGTCATAGCTCGCCCCTACAGTTTCGAAAAGCGGCGAAACATCTCGTCAATCTGTGACCGTGCCGCGAGCGTGATGGCGACCGAGGCAATCATCCCGCGCACTTCGCGGCGTTGGACTTTGACCTTGCGCTGCAACGCCGTGCGGCCCGCGTCGCGCAAAAGCGCGACGGTGCGCGCGCCGATCAGCGCCGGCAGAACCGTCGCGGCGCGGACCCGTCGATTTCGAATCGCCCGCGAATATTGCATTCCCGCCGCGAGCCCGCGCTCGGCCTTTTCAGCCCACTTTTGATAGATTGGTTGAAAGCGATCCGGCTCGCGAACAATTTGCGCCGCGCCCAAATGGACCGCGGCCAATTCATCCTCCGGAAAATAACATCGTCCGGCTCGAAGATCGGAACCGGCATCGCGCAGGATGTTAATCAACTGAAGTCCCATTCCGTAGCGCTTCCCGAGATCGAGCATCTCGTGTTCGCCCAGCTCCGCGAACTTCGGGAGATGCCGAAAGCAAAGCCGCGTCCAGAATTCCCCGACACAACCCGCGACCAGAAACGTGTATTCATCCAGATCGGCTGCGGTGGCGAGCGCACAAATGTTGGCGGGGTTATCGAAATATTGCAGATCGAACGTTTGGCCCCGGGTGATTTTCTCAAGCACGGCACAGACGTCGTTACGGTCAGCCGCGCTCAGCTGGTCCAGCCATTCCAAACAATGGGGCAAAGATTCAACGAGCGCTCGCTCGTTCGCATTTTCCTGCAACGGCGCGAACGACGCGACAAGATCGACAATCGAGCCGACGGGAGCCGAGCGAGGTGGATGAGCGACCCGACCGGGTGAGCTCGCCGCGGCGAGCGAATCAAGGGAGCCTTGCGGAGCTTTGCCTTGGATCGCGTTCGATAATGTTTGAAGGGTCTCCGCTCGCAGCGTTCCCGAAATTCGCGCGGTGTCTGCCACGGTATCCGTCGTCCGCGCCAGCAAATAGGCCAGCGCCACCGGTTCACGCAGTCGCGCCGGCAAAATACGAATGGACAGGTAGAACGAGCGCGAAACTGAGCGCAGGAGCAGGCCGTGAAATCGCGAGGAAGCCATTTTATTAGTTCCGTGCTTTATAAACTGTCACACGCAAAATTCAGCGCCCTGCATTCTTGATCTCGATGCGATTCGGGTCCGAGTTTCCCAGACCGAGCTGGCCCGCAACCTTTACGTAATCCGCCATGTGACCGATGGCCGGCAGGCTGGAGCGAGCGCGCCATTGCTCCAATCGTTTCAACGCAACGACGTCCAGCGCCACTGGGTCCTTGCTCGCGTAGAGCGTGGCGTGATGCAGCGCGTAGTTCGGCTGCGACTGCGGCCCTCCCGCATATTGCGCGACCAGACCGTCCATCAAATTAAGCACGACTTTCTTTGCGATCAGCGGAGTGCTGTAAATTTCCGCGATGCTCCCCGCGCCAAAACCGAAGCCCTGGGTAAAACGGCGCCAGTTGTCGATGTTCGGGATCGTCACGTTGTAGAGACAACCGGCGATGCCGTTGGTTTCACTGCTGCTCATCACCGGAACGTTGATGATTTTTGTGACCTCAGCCGAAAGGATGCGCGAGAAATGACTTAAGTTGCTCGTGTTCTCTGTATCGGAAAGAAGCGGCATTTTCCCTTTGTTTCCCTGATACTCGAGATCGCCCCACACCAATTTCCCGATGAACGGCGCGGAAAGAACCGCCTTGGCATCGTAGCCATCGCGCGGCGCAATCGCTTTCAATTGATAACCGTCGGAGCCTGGCCGATAACCCGCGTCCTTGATTCCGCCGAGCGAGCGATCCCACACGATGATGCTGCCGCGTGAATGTCCGGCCGCGGCCAGACCATCGACGATCGCGTTGACTACATCATGGTGCGTCGTGAAAAGTTCGCCGCCTGCCGCTGAGATTTTGATTCCAATCTTGTCATTCGGAGAAACCAGCGTCGCCCACGCCGTGGCCACTTCCGATTGCCCGGTCGCAGCGAGAACGAGTCGATCCACCATAGCGTGCAGGACGCGCGGATTTGCTTCGTAATCTTTAATCGCATCCGGATCGTGCACGGCGTAAACGATGGACGGAGCAGGCGTTGGCCGTGGTTCTTGCGCTTGCGCGAACGTGATGGCGCACAAAAAAACAAGGGCTACGTTTCGCATCGACAACGACCTGAGAGATGGCAACGGACTCTATGAACAACAGGAAGAATCACAACTATGGCAAATCAAAACCGGGGCCCGCTCCGATTCGACACCTCTATCTGCACATCCCGTTTTGTGCGCGCATTTGCCCGTACTGCGCGTTTTACAAAGAGCTGCTCGATCGATCGCAAACCGAGCGCTTCTGTGAAGCGGTGTTGTGCGAACTTAAGCAACACACCCAAGATCGACATCTCCTTCCATCGACAATTTACTTCGGTGGCGGCACGCCAACCGCTCTCACCACCTCGCAGGTTGAACGTCTGCTCAAAGGCTTTCGTGCCCTGCTCGATCTCTCGACATTGACAGAATGGACGGTGGAAGCGAATCCAGGAAGCGTCTCCCCGCGCAAGGCTGCTTTGTTTCAGGAGCACGGTGTGAATCGAATCAGTCTCGGCGTGCAATCATGGGACGAGGAATTGCTAAAAATTCTCGGGCGCGAGCACAATGCGCCGCAGGCGGAGAAGTCATTTTCCATTCTGCGCGCGGCAGGATTCACAAATATAAATGTGGATCTTATGTTTGGGCTGCCGGGTCAAACCACGCCGCAGTGGCGCTCGACCCTGGAGAAAACGATCAGCCTGCAACCCGAACATATCTCTGCTTACTGTCTGACTTACGAAGAGGACA
>WNGL01003391.1_pt1 | contig 21911 bp, 18 predicted proteins | sample 5400591 | NCBI WGS metagenome assembly WNGL01 (sample SAMN13153377, study PRJNA577476) | soil metagenome | isolation source: 80 cm soil or saprolite under Garry oak tree replicate 1 | place: USA:California | collected 2016-06-15 | reverse complement strand
ACCATTTCATCTGGGCGTAATAATACACCCAGACTTACTTCCCATTTCAACCTGAAACGTGCTGGGGAATTTGCGCAACTTGATTCCCCCAAGATCTTCAGTATCTACACAGGGTTACAAGCCTGGAGCGGAAGTCCTGGTCAATGGCGCATACCGACGGTAAAGCCGTGATGGGTCCGAATCGCGACTTCGGACAGGCCTCTGCCGGGATTGCCGGAAAGGCGATGAGGTGACCGACGTCTTCTCCCCGAACGGCAAAGCCAAGAGCAGGTGAGCCGTTTGAGGCCTGCTTTTAGCTGTGGACGGCAGTTGTGAGCGAGTCGCTACTTGGGCAGCTCATATTCGCCCTCTACTTCATAGGTAGCCGAACCGTCTGGCGCGCCTTTGCCTTTGTAGGTTCCCTTGCCTTTAATCCCCTTTAGCTTTCCGGTTCCGCCCGCGAAACTCCACGTGCCCTCGGCACTCTCGATTACCTCACCCTTCATCGTTGCCGAGCCCTGAGTGCGAACATGCATCTTATCCCCATTGGCCAGGGTGCCAACGACGTACCCATGGCCGTGGGACTTGTTGCCGTTGATCTCATCGAAGCCGGTCCCAATGTCTTCCTTTGTCTGCGTTCCGGCGATCTCCATGGGTTTCGTCCATTTGCACTTACCCTGGTTGATCGCGAAAGCATGGCCGGGCTGGTCTCCTATCTCAATCTTTTGCTGCTGGTCTGGCTTGCTGCATTGAACGGTGCCAGAAATCTTGGTTTGTGCAAATGAAAGCGGAGCCAGAACCAACAAGGTTAGAAACGCTGTGATTACTTTGAACCGCATAGACACCTCCTGGTAGGAAATTCAGGGCTGCAGTATGGTGCCGCCCGCGTCGGGTGCTCGCTGCAGCGCTCAACACGTCACGTGGAGGATCGCGTTCGTCTCTTTGAGCTCTCGTCTGAGGACCTCGATAGCTTTGATTGTCGGCAGAATAAGCAATTTGACCTTGTGACGCTTCGCCTCGCGTTTCACTTCTTCCATCACCGGCAATCTGCCGAATGCACCAGTACCGATGACGAGTTGGCGGCACTTCCAGGGTATGTCCTCCGCGATGGACAGTGGCGTGTGTCCAAAGTCATCACGGAATTTCTTGGACGGCTTTTTCTTCCGGTCGCGGATCTCCCCGCGGTCGATGACCACATCGTGCTCGTAGGTGCTGTCGTCGACGCGGAGGGAGCCAAATGAGAAATTATCGAAGCGCAACCACGGCCTCCTCGCGGGAAGGATGGTGTAACAAATTCTAGACCTCACGTTGGACCAGTTCAACCGAATCGGGAGCGGACTTAATACTTAAAAACGAGGTCATGCGGCCTCGATGTCGAGTCAATAGGACAACCGCCACGGTCAGAATGCTTATAAGGATCGGGAACCACACTTGCGAGGTCCACGGCACTGGGTTGCGCTGTGCCAACCGTCTTTTACACCGGACTGCACCTTTCTTACGCAATTGACCAGCCACGCCAAGCAAGCGTACGGAATCTGTAGAGGCAATCGTCGCGTGGCATCGGGCCTCCAAACGCGCGGGCGAACGCCTCTCTGGGTTGAGCATGGGTCGAAAACCTACGTATGCGACGAAGACCCAACCTGAGACGCTGGTGCGGCGGATGCACAGGACAGGCATCCTGTATTACGAGGCACTGGAAGAATTTAAGAAGCAGTTTATTCTTGTCGTTCTCCGAGATGTCAACTGGAACAAAAGCAAAGCCGCCCGAGCATTGGAGATGCACCGGAGCACTCTGGTTCGCATTCTTCGAGAGTTGAACATTGACGTCCGCAATCCCCCAATGCCGAACGCCGTCGCCCATACGGCACTAGCATACCGCAGAAGAAAACAATCGCCGGATGACCGCTCGCCTTCGCCCGAGAATCTAAGTCGCAGGCGAAGTGATTCCCTTTAAGGCGTCGACCTCAACTGCACCGATTCTGAACAATTGACCTGCTTAGTAGCAAGCGTTATGTTTCTTAACATTCCCACAACATGTGCTGCCGCAAATCGCACAGCTCGTCTGTGGCAGCAAATGAGAAGGAGCCCCCATGCCCAGCGATCCTACAAAAAAACGCCCTTGAAGGCACTGAGTGAGCCCGAACAACTCCAAGACCAGATCCGCGAGCGCGCATATGAACTCTACGAGTCGCGCGGCCGGGAAGACGGCCACGACCTTGAGGACTGGCTGCGCGCGGAAGAAGAAATTGCAAGGGAGAAGGTTCGTTCCATTGCCGCCTGATCACTCGCCCAAAGATAACGACCTGCCCCGGAACCAATCCGGGGCATTTTTATATCCTCTCCTGTGACGCCGTTAGCACCTTGGTCTCCTCATCGCTGGTAGCCCATCTTCTGGAGAAACTCCTTGCGCGCTGTAGTGTCTGAGCACGCGAGTTACAGCACGAAGCGCGGTCAGCCTGTGTATCGAATTCAGTAGGATCGGAGGCAATACTGATGGCAACCCCACGACTCACGCCTGACAAATCGCGCAGGTTTCAGACTCTTGCCCAGATACATTTCGCGTCAAAGCATTCCGCTGACAAATGGGACGTGATCACGGGCTAATCGTGAACGCAACCACATTCGAGTCCTTGCCGGTACATCCCATAACGAAAGTGTTTCCTATCGCTCCGGAAACCGATGTCGTATTCCCGCTCGGCGGATTGAACACCAGCACTAGCACTGAGCCTGGCGTCGCAATATCGGCGGTTGTAATTGCCGCCTCCAACTGGTGATTGCTGAGGAAACTCGGTGGTGCTGTTTGGCGCGATCGAGATTATAAAAGGTCGCGGATTACAAGTCCCGCAGGATAAGCCACCGAGCGCCAGCGCGATCGTAAGCAGATAGCCGAAAGATAATCTTGCGACAGCCGTACTCTGGCGCCTTTGGCCAACAGCGCTTTTCAAATGGCTTGATTCCACGTGACTCTCAACCTCCGAGTCAGCGGATTATGGAGTCCGAAACTCGACACCACGATCTGCATTTAATTTCCTTGTAGCTTCCACGTCGAGATCGGACATCGCCAACTTCCGTGCCCGCTGTTCCGTGAGCATCCACAGTGTCTGGCCGACAATCGCATAATTCTGAATCTCGCTCCGACGACCATCGCGAAAAACCAGAATCGTGGAGGCTGCCTTCTCTTCGGCTGAGGGCGGAAGGTGTGACGCTGCCCGTACCTCTTCACGTGAGCGCTCTTCATCTCGCAGCCGCTCGATTTCGTCTTTCAAGCGGTTGACCTCGCTGGCTAGATCGGTGTCTTGGTCCGATGTAGTTGCCGAAGTTTGTTCAGCAACTTGGTAGTACGGGGATGACGCGTACACCGGATACGGCAAGAACAGTGGCTGCGCGAAGAAGAAGCGGTTGCGAAAAAAGAACTGCCGGCAGAAGAAGGGGTCAGAAAACGGATCGCTGAAACAAGCGTTTCCGAAAAATATGTGGAAGCGGTGGGGGTGGCGGGACCCGAATGATCGAACAAACGCCGACCGACGAACAAACGGGCTTGAGCGCGTCACACCGAACCCATTTGAGTGAGGCTGCGTCGACCGAAAAGGCGAGCCAACAGTAATTCGGGCAGGACCGCTTGGGTGATGCATCGCACGCATCTGCCCTTGGAGGGGCAGCGGGAAAGCCGTAGCCGCCAACAAAACCGCCGTGGCGAGCGCCTTGTACATACTCCCTTACAAACTTCCGTCAATTGGTCGCCGCGCTTCGTTCTCTAAGCGCGGTGATCTCTCTTAACGAATAGTTTATTAAAAAGATACTCCCTGAGTCGTTCTCGTGTGTCACGCATACGTAAAAATTGTCAGCCATCGTCGATGGATCCGCCGGTATTGGCAGCGTCTCTGACGAGATCCCATCACCTTGCGCCGGTTTACGACCTGACCTGACGATATCTCTCAAGGTCTTTAATTCTTCAGCAGGGTTCTTGCAATTCCTTTACCAGACTGTGACACGATTCTACGCGCGCCGACCGACAGTAACGAAAAGGCCGCCCTCGTGACCAAGAGCGCCAATCCATCCAAGCTGTGCCAGCCAGCCCTCAAGCCGCCAGTTGTCTGCAGCGGCGGTGAACAACTCCTCCGAGTCCTGGCACAGCATTGCGCTCGGGTATGCGCGCAGGTATTCGACACCATTTTGGGCAAACCAGCCCTGGACTTCGGATAGGGTGTGACGGTGCTCTTCTGGATGCTGATATTGGTCTTGCACCCACGCCTTGCGCCGTGCCGGCTCACTCTCTCGGTCGCGTAGCACCGGATCGCACGGGATGAATCGGTATCCAGACAGCCGCGCGACGAAGCGCCGGGCCCGGAGAGGAAGGCGTGCGAATGCGTTATAGACCCCGAGAACAATCATCCCGCCCGGGCGTGCAAGACGCACGATGCGAGCGAATGCCGCACTCGGATCTGGAGCGTGGTGCAAAACTCCAGACGAATAGACTACGTCGAAAGCACCCGCCCGCATGCCTGGATAGTGCAAGTCGGTTTCGATGAACTGTACCTGATTAAGTCCGAATCGTCGGGCCGCCGCGGCGCCTAGCGTGAGCGATGCGCGTGTAAGATCAGCGCCGATCACGACTCTGTCAGCACGCGCCAGATACAAGCTCATCTGGCCTGTGCCACACCCAATCTCTACGACGCGAGCATCGCCGGGAATTGCTCGGTCGATGAGGCGCGCGAATTCGCTGCGCTCGGCGCGTGCTCGCAACCAGCTCAGGCTGCCGCGCGGCGGATAGTCGGGAAACGGGGCCCGCTCGTAAAAGCTGCGCACAACTTCGGTCCGCGTGTCGCCCGGCAGTCGTAAGTTAGGGATACCATCGGGCGCTTCGTAGCGCATATCGCAGCTGCGACAGGACCAATCGGTCCTGAGGGGGCCCGCACACAATGGGCAGGCTAATAACTCCAGGAAAGCGTCCACGGGTTACCAGATGGAGTAGATGAACGGCGCCAGTGCTTCAACCGTTGTTGCCACGATGAGTAGCAGCCCTGTGATGCACAGAAAGATGGCCAGCGGCGTGAGCCATCGCTTGTCGGAATCGCTGTGCCATAATCCGTGCGCCAACTGTGCCATAGATCCGAACGTGCTGCCAAACACGATGAGTCCGCGTCGGGTCCTGCCACGCGTCTTAATCACGCAACCTCCTCCCTTACTTTGAGCATCTGTGCCTTTGCCATTGCCGAAGTGCGCTTCACCACTCGAGTCCCTCCGGCGACCAGAACATCGATTTTGCAGCGCAGAAATGTTGAGTACCCTTCAACTGCACGATTGACAATCGGTTCTCCCGCCAAATTGAACGAGGTATTGAGCAGCACCGGTATCCCGGTGCGTTGCCCGTATGCCTCCAGTAGTGCATGCAGGCGTGTCGCCATCGCTGGCTCCAGCACCTGGACTCGAGCGGTTCCATCGACATGTGTGATTGCCCGTAGCCGCGAGCGCCATTCCGGCCGAACGGGAAAGACGCCCGACATGAAACGTGCCAAGCGCGTGCCGCCAGGCGGAATATCGAAATAGCGTGCTGCCACTTCGACGGGGACGACAGGTGCGAAAGGACGAAACGGCTCGCGGTACTTGATTTCGCGGTTGAGGCGATCGCGCATTTCAGTCGTATGAGGCGCCGCAAGGATGCTGCGATGGCCAAGCGCACGTGGCCCGAACTCAAGAGCGCCCTCCATCCATCCGACGATGCGATCGGCCGCCAAATCGTCAGCAATCTGATCGATGAGTGCGCCGCCGTGGCATTCCTCGACGAAGTGACCGTCTTCCCGTGCCAGCCGTGCCAGCTCAGATCCATCAACCGAAGGTCCCCAAAAAGGATGGTCGGGCAGATCGCGGTCGGGATTTCCAAAGTGAATGCGGTCACAATAAAGCGCCGCGCCAATTGCGCATCCGGCATCTCCTGGCGCAGGCGGAACGAACACGCGCTCAAAGCCTGATTCTGCGAGGATACGTGCGTTGGCTACGCCGTTTAAGGCCACACCTCCTCCCAAGCATAGATCCGGCAAGCCAGTTTCCTGATGGAGTGCTCGGGCAAGCTCCACGAGTGTGTCCTCGAGGACCCGCTGGACGCTGGCAGCGCAATCAGCGAACCGCTGACCTTCCGCGGTGTCCAGATCAATTGGTTCGTACGGATTTCGCGGCGAACCAAGGAGTTCGACGAAACGCGATGAATAACTGCGCTCTGCGGTGGTGTGAAATTCGAAGTAACTCAGATCGAGCGCGAACGCGCCATCGGGTGTGCGGCGGATCAGCCTGCGGACTTGCTCGATCAGCGTTGGCTGGCCGTAGGCAGCGAGGCCCATGACCTTGTATTCATCTTCATTCACTTTGAAGCCGAGATATGCGGTGAATGTCGAATACAGCATCCCCAGCGAATGCGGAAATCTGATTTCACGAAAGCGCCTGATGGTTGTAGGACCGTTTGCCAGTCGCTCGCCGTCGCCGACTGAAAGTGTCGCCCACTCGCCCACTGCATCGGCGGTCATAATTGCGGCGCGGCGCGTCGGTGCAGTGAGAAAGGCGGCTGCGGCGTGCGATTGATGGTGCTCGGTAAACAGGATCTTGCGTCCGGGCACGCCTAAGTGCGATGAAATAATTCCACGCATCCAGACTTTTTCGCCAAGCGAATTCTTCATTGCCTTAGGAAACGCCCGCCAGGAATGTGGGAACGCGCGTAAGGCGCAGGTGAGTATCCGATCGAACTTCAGCATTGGGCGTTCGTAGAAGACTACGGCGTCTAGTTCATTCGGTTCGATCCCCGCATGCTGAAGACACGATTCGATCGCTAACAGCGGAAAGGCCGTATCGCCTTTGTGCCGTGATAGCCGTTCCTCTTGGACCGCGCAGACGGGCACACCGCCGACAACGAGGGCTGCAGCCGAATCGTGATAATGCGCCGAAATGCCGAGAATATTCATCTTAATATTGCCTATCAAGTGATTCACTCGCTCTAGCCGAGACTATGGTCCATCCAGAAAGTTCCCGCCTTGCGGCACGCTTGGCCAGCCAAGCAAACGGCGGCAATAAGACGAAGTACTGAATTGTCAGCAGCAGTGAACCCAGTATTCCCGCAAGGCCCATCGCCAGCCGCAAGTAGGCTTTCCAGAGACGACTGAGGCGTGCCCGCCACAAATGACGCCTGTGCCGCTTGGGTTCAACTCGGGAAAGTTGCGTGAGTGTGTAGTTCATGTGAAAGGTTTCGTCGTGCAGAATTTCCTCAAATATAGCGCGCGTCGGCGGATCGTGCTGCATTACATCGCGATAAACGGTGAAGCGGCTGGCAGCTGCCTTCTCCGATAGATGAAGGAAAGCCAGCATATCGCTGTCCGATGCACCGTCGACCTGTAGATCATCGAAACCGTGGCCACCTGAGGTAAGCCAGTCACCTTGGAACCCGGGATTGGAACGGCACGGGGAGACTTTCAAAAGCGCCGCTGCCCGGTGACGGAACAGAACGCCATGACGAAACTCGTCAATCGCGTGCTCTAGATATAGGCGTCGTAAGAGAGGATCTGAAGTAACCTCGGCTGCGCGCAAAATATCGCGCCCCCCGTCAGTTTCGGTTTCGCTGAACCGGAGCAGTTTCTGTACACGCCGCTCGGTATCGCTCCAGACCCAGCGATGCACAGGGGTCAGCATTCGATCAAATGCTGTGGGTCGCTCATGGGGCCGAGCCGAATCCATCCCGGCTGCTAATATATTTCGGTTGCGAAATCAGATTTGTCACTAGTTTGTAAGATTCGTCAAGATTTTTCGTTACTCCCCAGCGAGAATCGTCCGTAAGGTGTACACATGTTTGAAGATAAGGTGTGCTGAAACCGCCCTGCTGCTCCAGTTCTTTTCAAGAAAGGGACTGGGCGGACATGGCGGGTGATTGTATGCGCAGTGCTACAAAGAAGTCGAGGTGAGCTTTGGAGAATATGTCGCCGGTGCCTCACCAGCATCGGAAATCTTTCTGGGCACGAGTAATAGCAGAGACCGCGGTCGCATCCGTTGGAATCGCGTTCTTATCGTGCGCACTCGTGGCGAATCAACGGTTTCTCGATAGGCACTTCGTACCGTCTTTTTTCCTGCCGCGCCATTGGTACGTGGTACTCCAAACGTGCGGACGTGTGGCGATGGCAATTCTGGGCACGTGGCTAGGGCTCGTTGCACGTCGGCGGACTGGGCGGTTCGCCGCGCGAACACCTGCAGGAGCGTTCCGCATCGTCATCGCTGTGGTTCTGGCGCTCGGCGCCAGCGAACTGGTGCTCAATCGTGTGCACCTGCGTCCGGCCGAGTGGCTGTCGGCCGAAGACGAACCACACCGCCAACCCGACCCGCGACTCGGCTGGACTTGGGTGCCGGCGCGCACTGGCCATAAGAGCATCAGTGGGCGTGTCATCGACTACGTTATCGACCCCGCAGGATATCGCGTCAGCCGTGTGGACGAACCGGTGGACCCTGAGCAACCGACCATTTTGTTCACCGGCGAGTCAGTGCAGTTCGGTGAGGGACTGACGTATGCAGAGAGCATACCTGCGCAAGTTGGAGCCATGATGGGAATACAGACTGCGAATCTGGCGGTCCACGGCTATGGTAACGACCAGGCGTACCTGCGGCTGGAAACGGAACTGCCTCATTTTCGTCGGCCAGTGGCCGTTGTGTCGCTGTTTATGACGGCACTTTTCGGGCGGAACCTCGACCAGGATCGCCCGCATCTCGGTCCAGGTCTTGTCTGGCTGCCGGCAGAACAGCGCTCGCGGCTTTTGTCCCTTGCTAAGCTGATCGTGCCCTACCGCCGCGAGACAACCGTCGAACGGGGCGTAAGAGTGACCCAGGAGGTGCTTCGCGCCACCAGCGAACTGGCACGAGCGCACGGCGCAACGCCGCTACTTGTCGTGCTGCAGTTTGGGCATGAAGAGGGGCCCGAACAGGTGCTGCGTCGCCGGATCCTAGACGACGCGAGCATACCTTATCTGTTAGTCGACATTGATTCGTCGTGGCGCCTGCCTTGGGACCGACACCCCAATGCGCGCGCCGCCCACGCCATCGCTGCGTCCATCGTGACCGAGCTACGAGGGCGGCTTGCCTGTCGCAGCCCCGTTGAGAGGACGAAAAGACAGTGATGAACGAAGCAAGGCATATTCGAGTAACTGATCTCCAGATGGTCAGTGAAAAGTGCCCGTGAGCTTCGACGACACGTTTCCGTGCTGGCGGCGCTCTGGACTGCTGGGACAACAATTTTCTGCACTGCTTGCCGCTGAGTTTCGTTAAGCGGGACAACCCGCAAAGGGTAGTCCGGGCTGACTGCGCGGGCCGGGCTGCGAGCCAACGAATTGCACGATTGTGTCCGGTTCGACCGCTGTTCGGAAGTTACCGCCCCAGAACCGACCGCGCAGGGTCGACACGGAACGAACAATCGGTTCCGAAGGGTGATAGGCGTTTTGAAGTGTGTCCGCTTTCCAGTATTTCGGACGGCGATCAAGAACCACGAAATGTTGCCCTCATCTCAATTGGCATAACCAGGGCATTATCCGAGCACGAGCACTCACGACAAGAATCTGACTGCGGCTGAAAACTGACTCTGATCGCTGCTAAAGAGGAACCGATGTCCGAAAAATCAAGTCTGGCGAGCATGTCAAGTGGTTTTTACTCGTTATAATCTTAGTAAGTTATTGAAAATAAAGGCTGGTGGAGGCGACGGGAGTCGGACCCGCGCAGGTATTGAAAACACGTAAGTTAGTGATTCTAAGAACAGACAAAAGGGATAGAACGGCTACATCTCCGATTACTGCATGCAAAATGCATACAAAAAGGCCGGTGCTCTAAAGCAGTTCATCGGTTCCCTTTTTCGCAGTAGCCTACCACAATGACAAACACTCGCTGGTTTAAACCGACTACGTAGAGGAATGCGAGGAGTTTGTTCTACTTTCAGAACACAAGACTAAGAAAGCAGTTCGAAAGATTTGGCCTCTTCTGGTGTGGTTCCTTCCGGTTGGTCCGTCGCTCGGGAATTAACCTCGAAAGCGAAAGCCGATGATTTTCAGGAGAAGTCGGCATTTGGCAGTCAATCTTGGTTGGGGAATTCCATTGTCACACGCGTGATCAGCATCACGAAAGACGGTGACTTCGAGCACAGCGCCGCCAAACCCCACAGAGCAATATCTGCGGATACCAATTCGAGGCTGCGGGGTCGAATGACAGCATCGGGCTTGAACTTACCACCAAGAAAAACTGGAAAAGAGGAGCTGGGACCACTCATGGAGGACACACATCAATATCGAGTAGTTGCTTGGTGGGCGTCGGGCCGGACCGGCACGGCAAGGTCCGACTCCGCGCCGAATGCAATCCATTTCACCGCCCCACCGCAGTTTGGAGGGGTTGAAGGCCGGTGGACGCCTGAAGATCTGCTTCTGAGCGCGGTCGCCAGTTGCTACACGACCACCTTCCGAGCACTGGCGGAACGATCGAGGTTTGACTATGCCGACCTGGAAGTAGAAGTCCAGGGGACGATTCACAGAGCTGATTCTGGCTACCACTTTAGCGAAATCATAATGCACCCCAATTTGACGATTTCGGGCGAAGAGGGCCGGGACCGGGCACTCGTGTTGCTACAGAAAGCTGAGGCGCTGTGTCTCGTCTCGCGCGCACTCTCAATCACGCAGACCTTTGAACCTCGAATTCAGCTTGGCAAACCCTTGCATGCACTGTGATTGCCGGAGGCGGACAACAAACCACGAGGATGCGCGCCCTGAAAACCTATCTTGCTACCTTGAAGGGCTGCCCACAGACACCAGGTGGAACTACAAGAGGGGCTTACTCCTAACCTGGCGCGTGAACCGAAGCCCCCATGAGGTTTGCAACCACGTCTGCCGCGCTGTAGCTGGATGCGCCAGGCGGCAGGAAATGTGCGATTCCTGCCAAATCATTCCCCGAAGTGACTAGACCATTTTCAACATGCTTGGTGTTTCGTATCTGCGGATGGCCGATGTTCGCCATCAGCGCATTGCAGAGACATTTCTTCCCGACCGTGTTCTCCACTTTCCCGCCCTTCGACACATATGTGCTCACCGGCTCGGCGGAGCAGCGGTAGTCGATAGTCCCCGCGGGCGTCCTGTAAGCTTCACGCAAGTAACCCAAATCGCAAATGCGAGGTCGAGCTGAATAGATCTGGTGCTCCGAAAGAGTCCCTTCCAACTGCGCAACTTTGAATGGGAAAGAGGTGGGCGACGCCGCCGAGTCGGTGAATACGCGAGCGGCGCCGGAAATGGCCTTTTCCAATAGCGCACGTTTGTAGTCGTCCTTGAGGCCCGACTCATCGCTGAAAGCAAATGCAGTTCCTACTTGTACACCGGTAGCCCCGGCGGCCAAAGCCTCCGCCACTTTCTGGGGCGAACCATACCCTCCCGCAAGCCAGAACGGGATGCCCAGTGCCCGAATCTTTTCCAGGTCAACTGTATCGCGCTCCCCGTAGATCGCCTCTCCCTGTTCATCGAACTGGGGTTTTCCGCGGGGCGGCGCATTGTGTCCACCCGCCTTATGCCCCTCGATCACGAATCCGTCAACCTTGCCATCCGCTTTCTTCAGCATCGTTGTCGCCAAGGTATTGGAGGAGATGATTGCGATGAACTTCGGCCGGGTCAATGGCGGACAATCGCGGCCCATGAGCTCCCGCGGCGCGAACACCATCGTTCTTTCATCATCATCGTGCGCCCCCGTGACCTGCAGGGTATAGGTTGCAGTTTCGTGATTTGCGAAGCGATCGAACACCCCAGGAATTTTGAGTGGCACTCCCGCGCCCATCAAAAGGTATCCCACGCCAGCTAGCATAGCGCCATAGATGGAAGGCAGATGCGGCAGTTGAACTTTTTCCAGGTAGTTGATTCCCACTGGATTGTCGTGGCCGGTGCGCGCGAGAAGGACTTCAACAAAATTAGCCACAACGCAAAGCTCTGCCGATTGAAGAGTGGTGTCCTTGGAATGCTTCGGGATTTCCTTGTACGGAGCTGTTTCCGCCTTCCCGCCGGGAATGTAGTACGTCTGCCGGATACGTTCGGCAATTTCAGGGACTGGGAATTGATCGAGACCGTGGCGCATGTGGCCGCCGGGATCGCCATCCTGCAACCGCCTTGCGAAGATTAAGTCCAGCGCCGTTCCAGAAACTACTCCGAGCTGACCGAGTCGAGACACCGATCGCGCGAGGCGCCAACTGGAAACGCCCGCACCCATGCCGCCCTGAATGATTGTTGGAAGATTGCCCAAGATGAATTCGCCGCGAACGCCGCATTATTGCAGGGTTATACGAGTCTTGATTGTCTGAGTTTTGTAATAGACGAATGCTGGTGGATCTCAAGTTATGAGCTGTGATTGCAGTCACAGCGCTGCTTTCGGCATCGGCGTATGGTGGCTCCATTTTCCTCGAGAGGGGCACATGCAATCATCAGAGTCTTTGGGCAGCATTCGAACTGGCTGGTCCACTGTGCTGGCCAGAGCGGTGGGAGCGATTCTCCTGTTCGAGCTTGTGTCGGGCCTGGCGATCACGTTCGGCCCCTTTCATCCCGCCATTCAATGGGGACTACTGCTGCACACCATCGCTGGAATCCTGACCATCGCTCCCCTGGCGTGGTATTTCGCACGGCACTGGAAAGATTATGCAGACCAGGCCATGTCAGATGTGTTGTTGCTGGGATACGTCGGACTCGGCGCGTTGGCCATCTGCGAAGTGTCGGGACTGTTGGTGACCGGGCAAGCACTGCTCGGAGTTCGCACTTCAGCAGGCTTGCGGTACACCCATCTGGTCTCCACCTTGCTTACGCTGGCGGCCTCTGTTCCCCACATCCTTATTGCGTGGTGGCGGCGCCGGAACAATGAGGCATCGAGAGGGGCTACGGGATGGCTGGGCGCGACTGCCGCACTGACGGTTGGGGGAATCATCCTGGTTGGAATCCTCTCGCTGGCGTATTCCGGAACGAAGTACCACAACCAGTTTCCTTCGGACTACAGCTCTCCCTTTGGCAAGGACCGTCCCTTTGCCCCGAGCCTGGCGCACACCGCCACGAACGGCGCATTCGATCCGCGATCACTGGCGGGTTCGGAAACCTGCGGTTCGAGCGGATGCCACACGGAGATTTATCACGAGTGGCAGATCAGTGCGCATCGCTACTCCGCGATGGATCCCATCTTCCAAGGCATACAGACGGTGATGGCCAAACAGAACGGCCCAGAATCCACGCGCTACTGTGGCGGATGTCATGACCCCATTTCGCTGTTTTCAGGAGCAAAAAATATCTTTGCCGAGAAACTGACTTCGCTGCAGGGATACAACGAAGGCATTTCCTGTCTGGCCTGCCATTCCATTCAGAAGACCGATATCCAGGGCAACGCAAACTACACGATGACCCAGCCGAGGGAATACCTCTGGCAATGGAGCCTGGAACACACTCTGGGCGCGGTGACGCGCAATTTTCTGATCCGCTCCTGGCCGTCTCAACATAGTCGGCTGAGCAAGCGCATGTACAAGAAACCGGAGTATTGCGCTGCCTGCCACAAGCAATTCATTGATCAGGAAGTGAACCGCGTGGGATGGGTACAGTTGCAGAACCAGTATGACAACTGGGCTGCCAGCCACTGGAACCACAAAGGCGACGCGCGCGCCACGGTCGAATGTCGCGAATGCCACATGCCGCTGACCGACTCCCACGACCCGGCTGCGGGCGACACCAGCGACTACAACCGCACCGCCGATGATCACAAACACCGCAGCCATCGCTTCCTTGCAGCAAACAGCTTCGTGCCGGCGTTGCTGCATCTGGATGGCGCCGACCAGCAGGTTCAACTCACGGTTCGCTGGTTGCAGGGCCAAATTGACATCCCTGAGATTCGCAACAAATGGGCTGAGGGGCCGGTGGTGAAGATTCGCATTGAGGCTCCTCCCTCCGTCGCGCCTGGCCACACGATTCCTGTGCGGGTGATCATGACTTCCAACAAAGTCGGGCATGATTACCCAACCGGCCCCCTGGACATGATCCAGAGCTGGGTAGAACTGCGAGTGGAGGACGACAGCGGTAACCTCATCTTCACTTCGGGTCAACGCGATCCGCGACATTTCCTGGTTCCCGGGACCTTCCTGTTCAAGGCTGAACCTGTGGACCAGTACGGCAATCTGATCGACCGGCACAATTTGTGGGAGATGGTCGGAGTGCGCTATCGCCGGTCGCTTTTCCCGGGTTATTCGGACACAGTTGAATACAACGTGATGTGCCCATCGGGCGGCCCGAGCCTCCCAGCCGCGAAGTTGAATCCAAACACCAATTTTTCGGTAACAGCGGGCCGCGCCACGGGCAAGCTGCACATCAATGCCACGCTGCACTACCGGAAAATTGACCAATTCCTGCTCAACTACGTGATGGGAGAGAAGTCGGGCCTTACCGCGCCAGTAGTTGACATTGCCAGCGCAACCGCGAACGTGTGTGTCGCGAAAACCGTGGAGGCTGCATGTCAATAGGCGTTCTTCTCCCCGAACGTATCAGAAAATCTTCCAGACGCATGCGCCGGGTTGCGTGGACGGCCTCGACGCTGGTGGTGCTTGTGCTCATAGGCACTCTGGTTGCGTGGAGAATCCGCAAAGAGAACGCGCCCGAGGAGTACACGCCTGGAGAGTCGTCGAAAGACATCACCAGGGTTCTGGACCGTACAACACCAGCGCCTGCGGCCAAGGTCCAGCCAGTCAAAAACGTCGTGGCTTCGCGCGCAGTGGATCCATTGGCTACTCCAGCACGAAATCTGCCCCAGGGAGCGCCTGAACCCCGATTCACCGATGTGACCAAGGCCGCGGGGCTCGCTGGCTTTCGCCAGTTCCAGGGCCCGCGCAGCTCGCAACTGCCCGAGGACATGGGTTCCAGCGTGGCCTGGGGCGACTTCGACAACGATGGCCTGGATGATCTGTTTGTGGTGAGTGGCGGCGGCTCGCTCGATTTGCCCGAGTCACAGCTCGCGCCGTCAGTGCTCTATCGAAATCTCGGCGACGGACGCTTCGAGAAGGTGAAGGACTTTCCTGAGCTGCGCATTCACGGCATGGGCGCTGCCTGGGGAGACTACAACAACGACGGCTGGCTCGATCTGGTCGTCACCGGTTACGACACCATCATTCTGTTTCGCAATGACCACGGACACCTGGTCCGCGACAAAAGCTTTCCATCGCCCAGGGGTTTCTGGACCGGCGTGACCTGGGGAGACTACAACCGCGACGGTTATCTCGCTCTCTACGTTTGCGGATACGTGAAGTACAAGCCAGGCGAGCGCAATGCGTCCGCCAATTCCACGCAGTTCGGGCTGGAAGTTCCGTTCACCCTGAATCCCGCGTCCTACGAACCCGAACGGAACCTGCTGTTCCGCAACAATGGAAACGGTACGTTCACCGAAGTTGCCCAGCAGCTCGGCGTTGCCAATCCCGAAGGCCGCAGCTTGGGCGCGATCTGGCACGATTTCGATGGCGACGGCTGGCCTGATCTCTATGTGGCCAATGACATTTCAGAGAACAAGCTGTACTTGAACAAGCGCGGGACTTTTGTTGACGCGGGCAGAAGCGCATGGGTGGAAGAGTACCGCGGCTCGATGGGGCTTGCCGTGGGCGACTTCGACCGCGACGGCGACGACGATCTGTTCATCTCGCATTGGATCGCGCAAGGCGATGCGCTCTACCAGTCGCTGCTTTCCGAGCAGAAGGGCATGGGATCGGAGCTGCACTTCACCGATGTCGCCGCAAACATGGGCATCGGTCAGCAGTCGTTGCAAACCATCGGCTGGGGAACGAGCTTCGTCGATTTCGATTCCGATGGCTGGCTTGATCTCATCGTAGCTAACGGAAGCACGTTCGAGCGCAAAGGGACGTCGCCGCCAGTGCTAGAGCCGATGCTGTCGTTTTTGTTCTGGAACGCGCAAGGCACTTTCTTCCACGATCTTGCGCCCTGGAACCGCTCGCTTTCTCAGCCACACGTGAGCCGAGGGTTGGCTGTGGCGGACTACAACAACGACGGTGCGATGGATATAGCGATCGTCGATCAGGGCGAAGGCGTGCGGCTGCTGCGCAATGACATTCCGCAGGGCAACTGGGCCGAGTTCAGGTTGCACAACCGCGTGCCTCCGAGCGGAGCACCGCTCGGATTTGGTGACGGCGCAACTGTGATTGCCTGGGCGGGCGGCGTCCCATTGCGCCGCACCGTTGGCAGCTCCTCATATTTGTCCCAGGACATCCATCGGGTGCACATAGGACTGGGCGGAGCGACGAAGATCGATCGCCTGGAAGTGCGCTGGTTGCGCGGAGCCAAGGAAATATGGACGAATCTCGCGGCCAATCAGATTTGGGACATCACTCAAGGCGATCCGCAAGCGAAGCCTTTTGTGCCCCAGGCCGCGAGCGTAAGTCAGGCCGCCAATGTAAAGCAGGCCGCACCAGCGCCGCTCGATAAAGCTGGACTGGTGCAGTTCTGGGCGAAGCAACATGCCGCCATGGATGCCATGAAGCGCGAACGAAACTTTGCGAAGGCAGTGCAGTTGTTCCGCGAAGCGCTGGCCATGAATCCGCAGCACGAGGATTCGCACTACTATCTCGCGAATTGCCTGGCGACTCTGGGCGACATACCGTCTGCCATCGTAGAGCTCGACGCGCTGGCTCGAATCAATCCACAGAATCATCGCGCTTTCCAGCGCAAGGGAGAACTGCTCGCTGCCTCGGCATCTTCGCGAAGCCAACTCGAACCGGCGCGGCAGGCCTTAAACGCAGCACTAAATCTGAATTCGGAAGAGACCGGGACCCTTGTCCTGCTGGGCCAGGTTTCGCTTGCTGAAGGAAGTTTTGGGAAAGCGGAACAAGACTTCGCCCACGCCTGCCTGGCGAATCCTCATGCCGCGAATGCCTGGTTCTTGCGCGGGTACATGGCCTGGAAGAAGCGCGATTTGCGTCAAGCTTCGGCAATGCTGGCCTCGGCACTTGAGGCACGAGGCCACGATTGGAAGCCGACTGGATCGGTGCTCGAAGGCGACGTGCAGCATCGCATGTACAGCGAATCCGGTTTCCTGAACGTCTTCGAGCAACAATGGGATGGCTCCCCAGAGCTTGCCAGCGCCTACGGACAACTGGATTCGTACCTTCGCCACATTCGCTGAAGGGCCGATGAAGCAGGGAGCCGCCATGCCAGCGCAATCACCCACACTTGGGCGCAAATTTCAACAACAAGGAGCCGCTACGAAAGACTGGGGTGGGTGCTCCCGCCCGCACCCATACCGCCCTGAATGATTGTTGGAAGATTGCCCATGCTGAACTCGCGGCGAATGCAGCATTATTGCAGGGTTAGCCGAGTCTTAATTGGCGGAGAGTAGGTCTTCCGGCGAGTGTCTGAATCCAACGGCATGACTTCCAATTTCTGATTCGTAGTCTGACTCACTTTCCAGTTTGTCTAGTTACTACTTTCATTCTGTTACGAAATCGGAACAAGTGCGGCATGCCAAGGGCTTTACCGCATAGAGGCTTACGCAACTTTTTCTTTCCGGGTTCCCGAATCAGAATTTCTTAGCGTTTGCATAGCGCTGGGGTGCTATTGAGCAGTAAGGAAAATAAGAGTAAGTGGTCGGACATGAGACGGTTTTCTTCGGTTCTTTGCGATCTTTTCTCGTGCTGGTGCCGGGTGCCGCAGGGCTTGTGCCTTGGTGGATTTGGCAATCACAAGCTGTGCGCGACCGACATCTGGAGTTGAAGCAGTTTACCTAGGTAATCAGCAAACCACGGTAATCAGCAACTCACGGTATTGAGCCGATAGCGCCAGTACCGCACAATCTATAAGTGCAACTCCAGCCCTCCCCCAGGAGGTGTGACCGATGCCCGAACAACCGTCGATTGACCTAGGAGACCGATCCTTGGACTTGCAACTCAATCTGCAATTTCGGGAAGTTGCAGCGCCCGCTCCGGTCAGCGATGAAGAGTACGAGACGTTATGGAATCGCGTGAATCGCATTTGTGATCAGTATGTCCCGACCCCTCGCGAGCGCCGTGCTGCTTGAGTTCCGGGCTGGTGAGCGGCAAGCTAGGCTTGTGAGAGTGCTCGATATTGCCAATCCGGCCAAGCCAAGCGAGATTTCGCGGCTGAAACTCAGCGATACCTTCGCGCCACACTGGACCCTGGCTTCAACTTTGCCAATCGTGAGTGGCCGCATGGATGGAGAGGAACAGACCGCCCCCACGGAGTCGTCTTCTCGCATTAAGACGCAAAGAGTTTTTTTACCTGGATTAGGGAACGTTTGCCAGTGATTCAGAAACAATTGTCCAGGTACGAACGAGAGACAGAACGCCCGATCACTGTAATCTCGCGTATTCCGCCTTGGCTTGTTGCAGGATAGGGGTATCGGGGTCGGCGTCCTTCCAGAGCGTAAGGAAATCTTGGTACGCACTGCGAGCTGCGGCGGCGTTGCCCTGAAGCGCATATGCGCGGGCCAGGCCAACATGCGCCAGTGCGGCCAACGGGAAATTCACCACGATGCCGCGGTGATCAATTATCTTTTGGAACTCCGCCCCTGCTTCCTTACCCTGGCGCGCTGCCAGGTAGGCCTGCCCCCGAAGGTAAATCGGGTACAGCATTCCCACCTGAAATGGCTGAGTTTGGGCCAGTTCGTAGGGCGCGGCGGTCTGCAGAACATCTACAGCTTTGGCGAAGTTCTTCCTGTTCATTTCGTTCGCCGCGCGGATTGATGGCAACCAATAACCCTGCACGGTGGTGTCCTGGGGAAAATCCCTGTCCAAGGCTTCGGCCAGCTTCTGGGCTTTTGTTGTCTGCCCTGCACGTGCCAGTGCCAGCGCGGCCACACTTCTGACATCTCTTCCCGGAGCCAGCGCCAGCGCAGCCAGCGCATTCTGCCCAGCGGAACGGGCATTCCCGAACTCCGCTTCCCGCAGTGCATTATTGACCTGCCACAGGGCGGCGGTCTCTTTGGCATCGGCACGCACGGCTGACTCGAGAGCGCGTTGTGAGAACTCCCGCGCCTTCGTCAGCCGTCCAAAGTACGCCTCGGTGTCGGATTGCGCCGCGAGCAGCCAATCTTCTTCCCCCCGCCTTCCTGCGGCCCAATCTAACTGCTGCTGCATCGTTTCCTGATTGCTCTCAAGAAAGGCTGTTTCGTAAGCCGCGAGTCGAAGGGCGCGAGAGTCCAATTTGCGTGTCCGTGCCTGTTCGAGCGTCGTCTTCGAGTCTTCCGTACGATTGAGCGCGAGCTGGATCAATGCCAGATTACTCTGGGCAGTCGCGCTGTTGGGTTCAAGAAGCAGGCTATCTTGGGTTTCCTGCAGAGCTTTCCCCCATTCACCCTCTATCATGTGGAGGTCGCCCCGGTTGCCGATGGGCAAGAAATCCCGCGGATAGCTTTGCTGCCACAACTCGTAGGCTTGGATGGCCTTGTCCAGTTCACCGGTCGCAAAGGTGTAGTAGGCGGCGCTGATGCGGTATCTCTCCCTCTCGCTCACTCGTTCCCGTAGTTGGAAAGCCTTCGTCGCATTCTCATCGGCCCTTGTTCTCTGCCCAAGGTTGAAGTAGCTGACTGCGAGCGCACCGTACGCCATGGCGAAATTGGTATCCTGTTCAACGGCTCGCTCGTAGTAAGGAATACCGGCGACGTCCCCTTCACGGAAGAATGTTCTTCGTCCCATGCTGTAAGCCTTCAGCGCTTCCAGGGAGGACGTGGTCGCCTCTTCGATGGGCGTGGCGAACTTTTGCACCGAGGCCAGCGATTCCCCCAGCTTGGTTCGTATCGCCGATGCAGAATTGTCCAAAGATTTCAGCACCTCGCCTTTGCCCGAAGCACGCGTTTGCTCGGCCACCAACGTGTCGCCTGTTGAGCAGTTGATTGCGTTCAGGCCGATGATGTACTCGTTGCCAAGATTGGAAATTGACCCCGCCAGCATGGCCTTGCTCCCCACCCGCTGGCACAGATCGCGTGCGGTCTCTCCAGCGAGGGGGTGATCGGGTGACAGTCCCATCAGGCTCAGCGTCGCAGACACCTTGCGGTCGGAGAGGACGTTCAAGAATGGCGACTGCCCCAGGTCCACCAACAGCGCTTGCTTGAGTGTGTCGTCAAATACCGGATCGCCAGTCCGGTTGTCGAAATCAGCCAGAACGATCGTGTCCCTTTCTGTAAGGGCCATAACGCGGCGCGTATGCAGAAAAGCAGCCAACGCGACAATGATTGCCACGAGAATCCCAGCTGAAAGAATGACTTTCCAGCTCGGTGCGATCCGTCCCAACGACATGGAAGCTGCTGGACTATACGAAGCGGATCGCGCAGTTGAACCGCCTTTGTCGGCGACACCGAGGCTCCGTTGTGATCCGCTCCGTTGTGATCCGGAATCCGATTCCCGCTTCAATTGTTGCAGGTCGCCTCGAAGCTCAGAAGCGTGCTGGTAACGCAGGTTGCGATCTTTCTCCAGACACCGGTTGATGATCGGTTCTAGTTCGGCTGGCATCGTTGGATTGACTTTTGTGGGCGGATCGGGTCGGGCATTTAGAATGGCATCCAGAGTCAATACGCGATTTTTTCGAGTGAACGGCCGCTGCCCTGTAGCCAGTTCGTAAAGCACGACACCCAGAGAGAACAGATCACTCCGCCCATCAATCTCTTCTCCTCTGACTTGCTCGGGGGACATGTAAGAAGTTGTGCCGTGGATGACGCCTGCTAAGGTAAGCGCTTCCTCCTCGGCTTGATCCTCAGCGGTAACCGCGGAGATCACCTTGGCCAATCCGAAATCCAAAATCTTCGCTCGGTTTCGGCCGACTACGAAAATGTTCCCCGGTTTGATGTCGCGGTGGATAATCCCCTTGATGTGGGCAGCTTCCAGAGCGTCGGAGATTTGAATGCCTAACTCCAGCAGTTCTTCGTAGGGGACCGGGCCTCTGCGAATTCGCTCCTTTAGGCTCTCCCCTTCCAACAATTCCATCACAATCACCGGCTGGCCATTGTGCTCCTCCACTTCATGGATCATGCAGATGCTGGGGTGATTCAGGGAAGAAGCTGCGCGGGCCTCGCGCTCAAATCGCTGCATCGCTTTTTGGTCGCGCCCTAGATTCTCGGACAGAAACTTCAAGGCCACACGACGTCCCAGCCGGGTATCTTCAGCCACGTAAACCACACCCATGCCGCCCTGCCCAAGTGGCGACAGGATGCGGTAATGAGCAATTGTCTGGCCGACCTCCAAGATCGTTCCCCTTTGCGCAGAATCTTACTGGGCTGCCGAAAATGGGTCAATGCACTAGACTTGGTGACTCTATGGCCGCCAAAGAGAAACCGCTGCAGAACCTGACATCATGCGGTGCGAGGGCGCCGCGCTCGCTCTGTGGAACGATCTCAAGATTGCATTAGAAAATTGAACCTACACGAACCGGACAGACCTGTTGGATAATGTCCCTCAAGTTCTAAGGAGCCTCGATGTCTCACAAAGTGACCTGGGACGATGCCGCAGAGATCGGAATCCTTCTCTCGCAGAAGCATCTTGATGTAAATCCCTTTACGACGGACTTGAATGATCTACACCGCTATGTAACCGAGCTGGCGGAATTCGAAGGCGACCACAAGACTTTCAGCGGAGAAAAGCTCGAAGCGATCCGCGCAGCTTGGAATACTGAATTTCTAGACCGGACTCAGTAGTCTGGCCCGAGGTGATCGCATTCGCAAATCGATTCTTAGTGGTTGGTTGGTAAGCCTTACCTTGGGATTACTTACCGCTTGTCCGTCACTCGCCCGCGACGGACTCAAGCTCCACTCGCGAGAGCTGCATCCTCGGCATCGTAATTGAATTGCTGCGGATCGATCGTGGTGGGTGGGTTGCTCTGTTCCCAGGCAATTGTTCGACGTATGGCTTCGTCGATATCCACTAGCTCCGT
>WNGL01002679.1_pt1 | contig 21912 bp, 22 predicted proteins | sample 5400591 | NCBI WGS metagenome assembly WNGL01 (sample SAMN13153377, study PRJNA577476) | soil metagenome | isolation source: 80 cm soil or saprolite under Garry oak tree replicate 1 | place: USA:California | collected 2016-06-15 | reverse complement strand
ACCAACCGCGCCGTGCGGCCGTCATGTCGCTGGACGGGACCCGGATCGATTATGAGCAATGGGGCAGCGGTCCTGCTCTGGTGCTGGTCCATGGCGGGCTCGTCGATCGCAGCTTTTGGGGGCCGTCGCTGCCGCTGCTGGCGCAGCACTACACCGTCTATGCGTTAGATCGGCGCGGCCACGGAAACAGCGATCCCTATCCAGCCGACCACGACATCGAGCGCGAGTACGAGGACGTCGCTGCGATGGTCATGGCCGTCGGCGCGCCCGTGGCCGTGCTCGGTCACTCGGGAGGCGCCCGCGTGGCACTGCATGCCGCCCGTCGCGCTGACCAGGTGCGGCGCCTGGTGCTGTACGAGCCTCCGCGGTTTGACGCCATCACTCCCGCGGCGCGGGCGCGATTGCACGCGAGCCTGGAGGCGGAGGATTTCGACGACATTTTGACCACCATTTTCGTCGACGTCATCGCGGCGAACTTGAACCCTGAGTTGTTTCCGAGCGCGCGGCCGCAGGTGCTGGCTGGGATGCGCGAGTTGCCGGTCTGGGCGACCGCGTTGCGGAACGTGCGGAGCATTCCAGCCGAGGCGGATTCCTACGCGACGTATCGATTCGAGCCGTCCGAGTTTCGCGACTTCACCACACCAACCGTGCTCCTCTTGGGCAGCACCAGTAGTCCCGTCATGCGGGGCTTCGTCGAGGATCTCCACGCCGCCCTGCCGAACAGCCGAATCATGATGTTGGAAGGCGAGGGGCACGGAGCGAACCTCACGGCGCCGGAGCTATTCGTACGTACAGTGCGGGCGGCCCTGGACTGGGCCTCAGACGTGTAGGCACCAATCGCCTCATTCGTCGGCAGCCTAACCAACGTTCGCTGATGTTGGGTCGACGATCAATACTTAGTCGAGGAGAAACATCATGGGCGTTATGAGCAAACTGCTGAATCAATGCGGGAAACCGACAGGTCGGCTCGGCAGATTCATGGTGTGGACTTTTAACGTTCACCATTCCAGATTGACCGACTGGGGATTGCAGCATGTCGCCATAGAGAAGCACGACACGATTCTGGATGTGGGTTGCGGTGGAGGGAGGACTGTTCACAAGCTTGCCGGAATTGCCCCCGAGGGCAAGGTCTACGGCGTCGATCACTCTCAGGAGAGCGTTAACGCATCCCGTCGAACCAACAACCAGTCGATAGAGATCGGTCGCGTCGAAATCCGACACGGTTCTGTGTCGGCGTTGCCATTCTCCGACCATATGTTTGATCTCGTCACAGCTGTGGAGACACACGTTTTCTGGCCTGACCTGGTCGCGGATATGCGAGAGGTCTTACGCGTGCTGAAACCGGGCGGAAAGCTCATCATCATCGCCGAATACTACAAGGGCGGGAAACACGATCGCCGCGATCAAAAGCTTGCTGAATTGATGAAATTACCGTTCCTGAACGTTGGTGAGCATGCCGACCTCTTCTCAAAGGCTGGTTACTCAGACATTGAGATGTTTGAGGATTTCGACAAAGGCTGGATCTGTGTGATAGGTAAAAAGGCCGCGTAGTTTCTAACGGGTCAGACAGCGAGGCAAGACGATGAACGTCGCGGTTGACCAGAAGTAGGGCAACCCACGACTGCACGGCCATGCCGAGTCCACTGAAGCCGAGTACCGACCGGTCAGGCGAGCGGATGGTGGCTGGGGAGGAAGGATTCGAACCTTCAACCTTCTGATCCAGAGTCAGCTGCGCTACCGTTGCGCCACTCCCCAAGTCGCGCCAGGAGCCAGGCCGGGCGAACCATTTTAAGGACGTCCCGCCGGCGAGCCGGTTACTCCCGAGTGATCACGACGTCGGGTCTGCGGCTCGAACCCTCGGTGCGGACGGTCATCCTGATCGATACAGGGCCTTTGTTTCCCATCATCCGGCCGAACGCATCCTCCATGAGCGTTTTCGCCCTGTAGAGGTTTACCGCCCAGCCAACTCCAAACACACGGTCGCTGAAGAGCTTTTCAGACTGTGGGTTCCAGTACGCGTCGCGGATTCTGCTCCAGGTCGGCGGCCGAAAGTCGTATGGAACGACTCCGAGCACCCGGCCCTGCCACGTGCGCTCAGGCGCCGGCTTGGCGAGCTCGGTCGCGACGGCGGCAACGACCAGGCCAAAGGTGGCGAAACGAACGAGACGACGGATGCCGCGCATAGTCCGCATACTTCCGTGAAGAGTAGTACCAGAGTAACCTTGCACGTTTTCCACTCGTTGATCCAGGCGGGGTAGATGGCCAGAAGGCTTCCTTCGACTGCAAGTTGGCTTCGGTGGCTCACACCTGGTCTCCAGATCAAGCGATGGCTGCTGCTGCTGATGGCGTCCGAGCTGGTCCTGGTGCTCGGCGTCGCGTATGCCCTGAAAGAGATTTACCAGACCGCCCGTCTACCCGGCATCTTCTTCTACATCACGTTGCAGCCTCTGCCGTACGTGGTCCGCGCATTCATCTTCTTGCTGGTTGGCGTGGGACTGCTCGTGCTCAGCTACCTGAAGCTCACCCAATCCGTCCTCGGTCCGTTTCTGCCGGGCAACAGCACGGCCAGCGTGGTCGAGATCATCCATGCATTCCGCCTTCGGGGACGCGGGCCTCGCGTCGTTGCGATCGGCGGAGGAACCGGCCTGAGCTCGCTTCTGCGTGGCTTGAAGACCTACACGTCGAACCTTTCCGCGATCGTCACTGTCGCCGACGATGGCGGATCTTCCGGCCGTCTGCGCGATGAGTACCGAATCCTTCCACCCGGCGACTTCCGGCAGTGCCTTATCGCTCTGGCGGATGCAGAGCCGTTGATGAAGCAGCTCTTCGATCACCGCTTCAAGGAAGGCTCGCTCGACGGCCACGCTTTCGGAAACCTGTTCATCATGGCTATGGCCGAGGTCACCGGAAACTTCGAGCAGGCTCTTCGCGAGTCGGGCAAGGTGCTCGCCGTGAAGGGCACGATCGTGCCGTCGACGCTGCAGGACGTCACGCTTGTCGCCTCGATCAACGGGAGCAACGTGGAGGGCGAGTCGAAGATCCCCAAGCAGAACTCACCGATCAGTCATGTGTTCCTCAAGCCGGACGGCGTGCAGGTCAACCCTGAAGCCGCGCAGGCGATCCTGAGCGCCGAGCTCATCATCTGCGGGCCCGGTTCGCTCTACACGTCGATCCTTCCCAACCTCCTGGTCGAGGGAATGGTGGAGGCGATCAAGGCCTCCCCGGCGCTGAAGCTCTACATCTGCAACCTCGCGGCGCAACCCGGCGAGACCGAAGGGTATGGAGTAGACGATTACCTGCGTGTCATCCGCGAGCACGTCGGCGCGAACCTGTTCGACTTCGTTCTCGTCAACTCGAACACCGCCCATCCGCCGACGGGCGGCCAGGCGCCGGTGATCTTCCGGCCGGTCGACACCGCGGGCCACCCCGAAGTCCGCTTCATCGCGTCGGATGTGGTCAACGTGAAGATCCCCTCACACCACGATCCAGACAAGCTCGCGCGCACCATCATGCGGAAGGTCTGGCAGGCGTAAGGCGCCTCCTGCGCCACCGGACGAAGGCCTCGACCAGGACCGTCGCCACCGCGACGTAGAGAAATCCGTCGAGCGCGTCGACCACGTAATGCTCGCCGAGATACACGATCGACAGCAGCACGGCCGTGGTCCAGAAGATCAGTCCGATCGCCAGCGCGCGATACCGGCTCCATGCGAACACAGCGGCCAGTGCGGGGAATGCCGCATGCAGAGAGGGAAACGCCGCGAACTGGTTTGGATTCAGGTGTGAGTACAGCGGGGAAACGAAGTAGTTGGCTCCCCAGAATTTGTCGACCGTCTCATTGAGGATCTTGTGGACGACCAGTGGACCCGACACCTGGCCCTCCTGGAACTGGTACCAGGGTGGTGCTGACGGCCAGAACAGGTAGGTCACGAACGCAAGGAAGGCCATCAACAGCAGCGCGGCGATGAAACGTTGATAGTGCTCCCGGCTGCGCAGCCAGAAGACGAACCCGACCAGGATCGGAAGTGGGAAATGCATGAAGTAGAAGAACATCGCGATCACGTCCTGAGGGCTCACGGTTTCGACGTGGTAGAACGCGTGCTGCAGCGTCCGGGTCGGCAGGGTTCCCGCGAAGACGGCTTGCTCCAGTCCGGACAGGTCGTGCGGCGCGAAGCCGGTCTTCGAGGCGAACCCCCTCATCGCCTCATAGGCGAAGAAGAGGAGGACGAACGGTCCCCAGTCCGCGATGAACGTCAACCCGCGTCCCATCGCGATCGCGATCACCAGCAACGCCAGCACCACCCACTCGGGCTCGATCGAGATGCCACGCCAGAGCATCACGCCGAAGATGACTGAGAGGTAAAGGACGCTGCCGACGAGCAGGGCGCCCGGGCGCCGCATCACTCGTCGCACTGCTCAGCCGGTGCTGACAACCGCCACGGCAGCGACCTCGACGGTCGCCGAAAAGGGCAGCGCGTTGGTGCCCAGCGCCGCGCGAGTGTGCTTTCCGGCCGCTCCCAGCACCTCGACCAGGAGGTCCGACGCTCCGTTCATCACCTTTGGCTGCTCGCCAAAGCCGTCGGCCGAAAGCACAAATCCGATGACTTGGGTGATCTCGAAGACACTGTCAAGCCCGACCGCAGCGTCAATCTGCGAGAGGATGCTCAGAGCGCACAGCCTTGCTCGGCGCGTCGCCTCTTCGACCGAAACCTGGTCGGGGCAGCGACCGCTCAACACCTTGTCGCCTTCGCGCGATATCTGACCGGCGACATGAATCAGCGATCGGCCTTCGCCGATCGACGCCAGGCGTGTCTGCACATATGAGGCTGCGGCGGGTGGCGGCGGAGGCAGCATGATGCCGAGTTCGCGCATGCGCTCGTGAGGTGTGGTCAATGAGCCCGAGTCTAGCTTCCTACCTGTAGCGGCCGCGCAGGTGAGCGACGACCGCGGTGAGGATCACTGCCAGGGCGCCGATGCCGAGACCGACGTAGGGAAGCTGAGGGGCAGCGAGGATCTGGCTGAGGATCGAGTCGCCGCCCGAATGCGCGGTGCGGCTTCCGCTCGCGACCGGGGACGCGGTCGACGCAGGACCTTGCGGCGTCGCTCCCGTGTCGTGAATGGTCCACAGCGATGCGACGTGAGTCGAGGGTTGGAACGTCGCGACATAAAGGGTGGGCTCCTCGTCGCTGGACACCGCGAGCGCGGTGACCGATGCCTCGGGCGGTCGGAGCGAGGCGAAACTCTGCGCCCCGTCATTCGTCCGCCAGAGTCCTCCGGACTTTGATCCTCCACCGTCGCTCGCGACATAGAAATGGTCGAAGTGGTCGGTGATGAAGCCCACCTGCGTGTAGTCGGTCGTCGGCAGCAGTGCGCCGCCGCTCAGCGGAGTGAATGTCGAACCGTTGTCGTTCGACTGGAACAGACCGGTGTTGGTGCCGACGAGGAGAGGCCTTACGTTCCCTGTCGGCGGCAGCGGGCCGGCCGCAAGCTTGACCACGATGTTGCCGCTGATCGGGGGATTGAACGGGGTCCACGACGAACCCCCATCAACGCTCTGATAGAGGGGCAGCGTCCCGCTCGAGGTCTGTGAGTCGCTGCCAGCCAACAACCGGACGGGAGAGTGAATGGCCTCGACGGCCAGCGCGTCGATGCTCCGGTCGGAGAGCCCGGACGGGCCCCAGTTGACGCCGTCAGGACTCACGTAGACGCCGTGGTCCGTACCGGCGGCCACCAGAGGCAGGGCGAAAGCGAACACGCGCACGGTGCGTCCCTCGAGACCCTGTGTGGACGACCATGTACCCCCGCCGTCCCGGCTCACCAGCGCGCCCGACGCGCGGGTCCCCGCCAACACGAGACCCGGGGTGAAGGGGCTGTACGCGACGGTGGTGAGCGTTGCCTTGCCCGGGTGCACCGTGGTCCAGCTGGTCCCGCCCGTCGTGCTCCTCAGGAGCGAGCCTTCCGAATTGCCTGCAACGATCGACTGGTTGTTCGCGGGGTCGACCGCCAGCGCAAACACCGCGGAGCGCGCCTGGTGGGGCAGCGGCTTGATCGCGACCCACGTCGCGTCCGGCAGCGCGGCCACGACTGCGGTCACGGTTGCGATCACGATCACCCAAAGCGCCACGACGGTCGCAGCGAGACGTTGGCCAAGGAGCGACACGAGCCTGCCGATTATCACCCACGGCCGCTCCCACCCCTTCTGGCGATCTGGCGGGGGGCTCTTTGCCTACAATCCGAACGTGCTGGCGCGCACGGGGGCCTGGCTCGACCGGGCTGCCTTCAAACCTGCCTCCCTCCCCGACGACCTCGTCACGGGAATCGCTCTGCTGCCCACGGTGGTGGCGGGACTGATCATCTTCAGGCTGCCTGCGGCCGAGATGCTCGGCATCGCCGCGACCACCGGAACCGTGGGGCTGATCATCGCCCGCTGGGTGTGGCGCCATCAACCTCCACACCCGGGTGCAAGCCCGCTGATCGCGGCGATTTTTGGCGTTGCATTGATCGGCGCTGGAGCGAGCCTTCTTGTTTCGATAGAGATCGCCGTTCTCGCCGTCGTGCTTGAGCTCCTTCGCGCCCGCTACATGCCAGGCATCCGCGCCCAGGCAGGACTGCTCGCATACGCGGCCATCGCCCTTGCAACAAGAGGCGCGCCATTCACTTATTTCGACCCCAATGGCGGAACCAACCTCCTGGACCCGATCGGTACCTGGCATCACTTCTTCAGCCCAGCCTCTGCCACCTCGATCAGCCCCATGTACCTCTACGTCGGCAACGTCCCGGGCCCGGTGTTCGCCACGTCGCTCCTTGCGGTGGCCATTGGCGTCGCGTGGCTTGCCTACGCGCGACGCGTGAGCCTGGTGGTCCTCGTCACGTTTCTCGCAGGCGCCGGCCTGGCCATCTACACGTTTCACTGGGATCCGCTGTTCCAGCTCGACAGCGGCCCGACCTGGTTCGTGGCGGGCCTGCTCCTGGCCGACCGAAGACTGCTGCCCGACTCGTGGTCGGTGCGGCCGGTGCTTGGTCTCGCGGCCGGTCTATTCGCCGTCGGACTGCGGCGAAACGGCGATGGGATCGAGGCCGCTTTCTTCACTGTCGCCACGGTCCAGGCGGTCATGGCGGTCGTGGTGATCGTCTATTGGTCGGCTTCGGTTGCGATGGAGCGTTGGAAGCGAACGCGCAGGCTCCGGCAGCGAGAAGCGAACCTTCGCGTCGTCAAGACGGTATCCCGCGCGTCCTAACCGTCTTAGGCCCGGCCCAGCCGATCTTCACGTCGGCCTTCGAAGCGCCCAGCGACTGAGCGAGCTCGTCGGCCCGAAGTCGGATCCCAGCCCTCACCGTTGAAGTCAGAGTGCGGAACGGCTCGACGGTGATTCGGAGATTCTTGGCGGCAAGCGAGTGGGTCCAGGTCCCGACGACCGTGCCGTCGACGAGCACGACCGCGGAGATCCAGCCCGCGGTCCGGCTGACCCTGGGCGCGAATACGCGCTCGAAGAGGTGGTCCCGCGAAGCGTGACCGAGTACGTAGGGGTCGAAAGCGGGCAGCAGCCGGATGCACGATGCCGCCTCGGCCCGCTGCATAGCGTCGAGGTCGGCCGTCAGGAGGTCGAGGCGGATTCCCTCGACCGAAACCGGCGTCAGCTCGCGGGCAAGCGCTGACCAGGCGGCATTGCCGACCCCGGGCCACGCGCCCCACCAGCGGGCAAAGTCGGACTTCGTAGCGGGCCCGTAGGCGCGCAGGTAGCGGCGCGCCATCTCCGCGAGCCCTGCGTCGGGGTCGACGTCGGCCCACGACTTGAGCCACTCCTGTGGGCGGACGAAGGTGACGCTCTGGCCCCGGTTCGGACCGAAGCAGAGTCGACCGCTGCGGGCGGCGGGCTTGAGCATCCCTCCCCACCCCGACCCGAGGAGCTCGCGCACCCGTACCGACTTGCCCTTGCCGACAACCGCGATAAGCTCTTCGCGGGTGAGGGATTTGCCGTCGAGCGCGGCTCCGATCTCGTCCACGATCCTCCAGAACTCGGGCTCGGTGACCTGCATGAAATTGAGCCAGGAGGGCCGCATCTGTGAAACCCACCTCGTGCTCATCGCAGCCGTGTACACAGGTAGGTCCGCCGACCGAGCGAGGTGCAGCGTCCCGCGCATGAGCCAGGTCTTGACCAGCGTGCGGTCGGTCCAGAGCGCCTTGCGCACGTCCGCGACGGTGCAGTTCACGCGCACCGCGACCTGCAGCTCGGCGGCCGACATCAGCTGCGCCTGCACGCCACCGATGTCGCCGACGACCCGCGCCAGGTCTTTCTTCGGCGCGCGATCGATGAGGTGATGGCGCTCGACGCGAAACGCGTGCACCTGCGCCCAAGTGAGCCCCGCCGCGACTCGATCTTTCGCCCTCAAGCCAACGGAAAATGATCGGGCTAATTCAGCTCAGCCTGCTGGGCAGCGTTCCGATCTGGGTCCAATGGGCGCCGCCATCCACGCTCGCCCAGAGATTTCGGTTCGTGTCTACCGCCCATTCCCAACCCGCGTCCTTGAAGCGAGCGGTCGCGAATTCAACACCGGCCGGACTGATCGGTGACCAGGTCGCGCCCGCGTCATGCGTGATGAGCGTTGCATTGTTGCTCGACATCATCGCGACGTGCTTGCCAGTAGCGACGAGCCATCCCGGCAGGACCGGGCCGAGATTTCGCTTCGACCAGGTCTTGCCGGCGTCTTCTGAGACAAAGAGTGCCTCGGACGTGATCTGTCCGGATGCGTCCGGGTACGGTTGGCAAAGTCCCCACAGCTCGACCCCATCGGACGTCGTGGCGCTGCTTCGGAAGGTCTGTTGTGGACAGGGCAGCTTGATCTCGCGCCAGGTCGTCCCTTGGTCGGTGGTGAGCTCAATGTCCGCGGTCGTAGGGCTCGACAGCAGAACGCCGGCTCCAAAGGCAACGGCATCCTCAGGCGAGAAATTGAGGGGTAGCTTTTGCGCAGTCGACCAGGTACGGCCGCCGTCGCCGCTCGAGCGGACCTCGTATGAGCAAAGCGTGCCTTTGGCGCATGGATAGATCGAAGCCCACACAGTCGTGCCGGCCATCGCGATGCTGCCCACGAACACCGCCGGCAGACTCATGCCGAGCCAGGTTTGGCCGCCGTCGTGAGTCACGAAGGCGCTGGTCTGGCCGTAGACGAATCCATCCTGCCGGTTCAGAAAACGGATGAGGTGCGGTGCTCCGCCGTCGGTGACGAACACCGCCGGACCCGCCTGAACCGGACTTGTCCAGGTCTGCCCGCCGTCGACGGTGCCGACGACCGCGTTGTGACACGTCGGGTTGGCCCGCATGGTGCAGTCGGAGACCAGCATCCAGCCGGTCGACGCGTCGAGCAGGTCCTGGTCGATCACGAAAAGACCGGCCGGCTCTTTCGTCGGTGGAGGGACGACTGGAGTGAGTTGAGGCGTGGGCGAGGGGGCAGGCGGCACCGGGTGGACGGCCGCGATCGGGCGCAGCCAGCCGGTTGTGGCGGCGTATGCGAGCGCAGCCACGACCAGCGTGGCCAGAACGGTGATTGCGATGCCGGTGGCCCACTGAAGGCGGCTCATGGTCTTTATGACGAACGAGCGGCCGTTTTGTTACGCCTCTAGTCGAAGAGGGCGGCTCCGCGTGTGACGAACTGGTCGCGCCGCGGCCCGGTGCCGATCAGCTCCACCGGCGCGCCGATCAGCTCACCAACCCGCTCGATGTAGTCCCGGCACTGCTGGGGCAGGTCTGCCCAGAGCCTGGCCGCGCCGATCTCCTGCTCCCAGCCGGGCATCTCTTCGTAGATCGGCGTGCAGTGCTTGTAGTGGGAGATGTTGGCGATCGGGTGGTCGTAGCGGACGCCGCGAAATTCATAGCCCGTGCAGAGCTTGAGGAGCGGCTGGTCGTCGAGGATGTCGAGCCGCATCAGCGCCGCGACGCGAACGCCGTTCAGGCGCACCGAGTAGCGCGCGACGGCTGCGTCGAACCAGCCGATCCGCCTCGCCCGGCCCGTCACGGTGCCGAACTCGTGGCCGCGTTCGCGGATCTGGTCCCCCACCTCGTCAAGCAGCTCGGATGGAAACGGCCCATACCCGACCCTGGACGTGTACGCCTTGAAGACGCCGACCGTCAGGTCGACCTTGGTCGGTGCGATGCCGCTACCGGTCAGGGCGCCACCGGCGCTGGGGTTGGAGCTGGTGACGTAGGGGTAGGTCCCGAAGTCCAGGTCGAGCATGGTCGCTTGGGCGCCCTCGAGCAGTATCTTGGCGTTGCGGTCGAGCGCGTCCTGGATGATCGGAAACGTGTCATTGATGAAAGGATCGAGCTCCTTGGCGTAGCGCATGTACTCGTCGAGCATGCTCGACCAGTCGTAGGCGTCCTTCCCGTACAGCTTTTCGAGAATCGGGTTCTTGACCTGGTCGACGACGAAGGCGAGCTTCTTGCGCATGAATGCTTCCTTCTGCAGATCGCCGATGCGGAACCCGATGCGGCGGATCTTGTCCGCGTAGGCGGGTCCGATGCCCCGCCAGGTGGTGCCCAGGCGGTCATCGCCCCTGACCTCCTCTTCCAGCTGGTCGAAGAGAGGGTGGTAGCGCATGACCATGTGCGCGCGCTCGCTCACGATGAGGTTAGTGGGGTTGATCTTTCTCTCCCGCAGCTGCGCGATCTCCTTGAGCAGCACGATCGGGTCGACGACCACACCGTTGCCGATGATGCATGTGCAGTGGGGGTAGAGGATGCCGGAGGGGATGACCTGAAACTTGAACTCGCCCTCCTCGGTGATAACGGTGTGGCCGGCGTTGTTGCCGCCCTGGGAGCGTATGACCATGTCCGCCTTCGCGGCGAGGTAGTCGATGACCTTGCCCTTGCCCTCGTCGCCCCATTGGCCGCCGACCAGGATGATGACCAAGGGGTTACTCGGTTCCCGGCTCGGGCCGCCTCGTCTCCAGGTTGTAGAAGCGGGTGTGGTCGCGCCGGAACTTGAGCTCGATCGTGCCGGTCGGGCCATTGCGGTGCTTCGCGACGTGGACCTCGGCTACCCCCGGCTTCTCGTCCGACTTATAGTACTCAGGCCTATAAAGAAACATTACAACGTCACTGTCTTGTTCGATTGAACCGCTCTCGCGAAGGTCGCTTAAGATCGGGCGTTTGTCCGGACGCTGTTCGGGAGCCCGGCTCAACTGGGAGATGGCAATCACAGGGATGCGCAACTCACGCGCCAGCCCCTTGAGGGCTCGGGAGATGGCGGACACCTCTTGAACTCGGTTGTCCTCGCCGCGAGAGCGGCCATGCATCAGCTGCAGATAGTCGATAAGGATCATGTCGATGTTGTGCCGCATCTTCGCCTGACGCGCCTTCAGCTGCAGCGTGAGCTCGTCCATCACCGGCGTGTCATCGATGTAGATGGCAGCCTCGCCGAGGGGACCCAGCGCATTGGAGACGCGATCGAACTCAGCTTCGGTCAGCAGGCCTCTGTGCATTCGTTGAGCGTCAATCTGTGCCTGCTCAGTGAGCAGACGCTCCGTCAACTGTTCCTTCGACATCTCGAGGCTGAAGATCGCAAGAGACTTCTTTGCCTCGAGCGCTGCATGAAGACCAACGTTCAGGAGGAAACTCGTTTTCCCCATCGCGGGCCTGCCCGCGACGATTATTAGGTCCGAATCTTTGAAGCCGCTTGTCATCCGGTCCAGGTCGTGGAACCCCGATGGGATCCCGACCACCCCCTGGCCGCTCTCCATCTGCAGCGAGATCCGCTCCATCGCCGGCCCGAGTAGGTCGTAGAGCCGCGCCAGCTCGCGCTGGTCCCGGTCGTCCGCGACGCCGAACACGAGTGACTGGGCCTGGTTGATCGCGTCCTCGGCCTCGATCGAATCGTCGTAGCCGTAGCCCGCGATGTTTCCGCCCGCGGAGATCAGCCGGCGTTTGTACGCCTTCTCCTTGACGATGCGTCCGTAGTACTCGATGTTCGCCGCGGTCGGAACCACGCTCTGCATCGAAGCCAGCTGGGCCCGCCCGCCGACCCGGTCGAGCAGCCCCATCGTTTGCAGCTGCGAGGCCAGGGTGACGTTGTCGATCGGTTCGCCGGCGGCGAAGAGGTCCAGCGAGGCGCGGTAGATCTGCCCGTTGTTCTCGCGGTAGAAGTCTTCGGGATGCAAGAACTGCAACACCTTGGCGATCGAAAGCGGGTCGAGAAGGATCGATCCGATGACCGAAATCTCCGCGTCGAGGTCGTGCGGTGGTATTCGCCCTGCGGCGAGGGGAAGCGTGGTCGCCATGCGAGTTCCGGTCAGCGGTCCTGCGTAACGATCACGTTGACGTGAGCGCTCACGTCACGGTGCAGCTTGAGCGAAACCTGGTGCTCGCCCAACGTCTTGATGGGCTCCTTCAGGTCGATCTTGTGGCGATCGATCTCCACACGATGCTGCGCCTTCAAAGCCGCCGCGATGTCCTGGTTGGTGATCGAGCCGAAGGCCTTGTCCTCCGCCCCGATCTTCAGGCGCACGACCACGGTCTTGTTGCCGATCTCGTCGGCGACCACCTGGGCGTCGGTGCGGTCCTTCGTCTCGCGTTTGACGGCTGCATCGCGCAGCCTCTTCGCCTCGGCCTCGGCTCCCCTGCCCGCGGCGACGGCAAGCTTGCGCCGCAGCAGGAAGTTGCGCCCGTATCCGTCGGCGACCTCCTTGACATCGCCGGCGCGGCCGACATTCTCGACGTCCTTCGTCAGCAAGACCCGCAATTCACCCGACCTCCGACATGGATTGATATTCGTCGCGGTGGCGGACTCGCGAACGGATTCGATCGACGGCGCGCCCCAACCCGTGCCTCGCAGCTCCCACGGTATCCCGCACATCACGATCCCACACGCTCTGCTTTGCGCTCAACGCGGCCTCGTGCTCGGCCCGGATCTCCGCCGGGCAAGCATCGATGAACGTCTCGACCGCGAGGATGGCCAGCGCCAGCATGTCGAGCTCACCGAGGACCGGGATCCACGCCGGGAAATCCAGCGGGCTGACGATCAGACCAAGGGCCGCCAGGAGCACGGCCTTGGGCGCGACGGGAATCCGGTCGTCGCGCAGCAGGCAATAGGCAAGCTTGCCGTGTCTCGGCACATCGACCAGAACTGTTTTTGCCCGCGAAAGTATGGATGGCAAGGGGGCCGGGAAAGACTACAGCTTTCCGGCTCGCGCCGGAAGCCCATTAACAGTAGCCTTGCCCGGTGGCGACGGCGGCGGTTGGGGACAAGGTCGAGGCCGGGTTCAGCAACCTCCGCCACATCGCGCTCAGCGCCTTCTGGTTCGGCAGCTTCTTCCTCTGGCAGCCGTTCACGTTCGTGATCATCCAGGACCAGGTCGACCAGCTGATCCCGGATCGGAACGCCCAGGGCGCGGCTATAGGCCTTGCCGTGAGCGTCGGTGGCTTGTTTGCGATGGCCATCCCTCCGCTCGTCGGCGCGATCTCCGACCGGCTGACCACGCCCTTCGGAAGGCGGCGGCCGATCATGATCGGCGCCTCCATCCTGACCCTTCCTGGATTTCTGCTGATGGCCACATCGCACAGCTACCTCCAGCTGGTGATCGGCTACGGCTGGGTCCAGTTCTTCTTCAACGCCGCGGGCGCCGCCTTCGCGGGGATCATTCCCGACGTCGTTCCCGCGCAGCAGTTCGGGCGCGCCAGCGGATTCCTGGCGACCATGGTTCAGCTCGGCAGCGGGGGCGGGCTCTTCACCTACGGCCTGCTGCACAGCGCCCACCAGGATCGCTGGATCTTTCTCGCCTTCTCGCTGGTCATTCTGGCAACGCTCATCCCAACGTCTCTTGCGGCCGCCGGCGAAGGCTCCGAGCCACTGCCGCCGCGCGCCGAGCATCAATCGATCGGGGCGGTGGTCAGAGAGTTTCTACGCCCGATGCTTGGTGGCGACTTCGCATGGGTCATCCTGACGCGGTTTTTCGTTTCGGCAGGGATCACCGCGGTCGCTACCTATCTCCTGAACTTCTTCCGTGACGTAGTCCGCGTCTCGGACCCCGCCGGCTTCCTGACCCTCTGGTTTCTCGTCGTGCTGTTGGTGGCGATCCCGTTCGGTCTGTTGGGCGGCCACCTGTCGGACCGGCTGAACCGACGCAAGGTGTTCGTTTACGCGAGCGGAGGCTTCCAGGCCTTCGTCGCGCTGGTCTTCATCGTCTTCTATCCGACCGCGCAGCCAATCGTCTTCGCGCTCGGCGCCGCCTACGGGATCGGGTACGGGCTGTTTTACGCCGTCGACTGGGCTCTGGCATGCGACACCCTGCCCGACCGGAGGAACAGCGCCAAGGACATGGGTCTCTTCCACATCGCGCTGACGCTGCCACAGTTCGTGGTCCCGTTCTTCGCGGGGAACGCCCTCGACTACTTCAACCACGCCTCAGCCAACTCGGGCTACCGGGTCGTGTTCTCGAGCGCGATCGTCTTCCTGACTCTGGGCACCGTGTTCGTGAGCAGAATCAGAGCGGTCCGCTAGCAAGAAAACGAGGCGGCACCTGCAGCGGACACCGCCTCGACCGGGACGCCACCGGGTGACACGCTGCTGGTTTCTGCGCCGCTTTACGGCCGTTGCCTACTTACGGAGGCCAACCTTTGCGCGAACTGTCGGTGGACCCGGACGGAGAACGAACTGCCTCCACCTTGCGACGATCCGAGGACAATGTCAAGAGGGTTACTTGATTTCGCGACTACTACATTTGAGGTAGGACGATGCCTGAGTTGAGCTACGTCCACGGGGCCGGAGAAGTACCGCTCATCGGCGAGCCGATCTTCCAGAACCTGCGGCGAACCGCAGCCCGCTTCGGCGATCGAGAGGCCCTGGTCGCGCCACATCAGAGCTATCGAGCCACCTACCGGGAGCTGGTCGAGCAATGTGAGGAGGTCGCCCGCGGCTTGATGGCCCGTGGGGTGAAGAAAGGTGACCGGGTCGGCATCTGGTCGCCCAACCGACATGAGTGGGTGATCGTCCAGTACGCGACCGCGGCCATGGGTGCGATCCTCGTCAACATCAATCCCGCGTACCGAACCTCAGAGCTCGAGTACGCCCTCAATCAATCGGGCATCAGCTTTCTGGTCCTCGCCTCGGCCTTCCGGCAGGCGGATTACCGAGCGATGCTCGCCGAGGTCAAGGGCAGGTGTCCGGAGCTGGGCGAAGCGCTGGTCTTGGAAGACGGTTGGGACGCGCTCAAGCGCGACGCCTCACGGATCAAGCCGGCGGAACTGCATGAGCTCGAAGCCAGCCTCCAGTTCGACGACCCGATCAACATCCAGTACACCTCCGGCACGACCGGCTTTCCCAAGGGCGCGACCCTCACCCACCACAACATCCTCAACAACGGCTTTTTCATCGGCGAGACCCTGCAGTACACGGAAAAGGACCGCGTCTGCATCCCGGTGCCGTTCTATCACTGCTTCGGCATGGTCCTGGGCAACCTCGCGTGCACCACCCACGGGGCCACGATGGTGATCCCGGCGGAGGCGTTCGACCCCATGGCCACAATGCAAACGGTCCAGCAGGAGCGCTGCACATCGCTGTATGGGGTGCCGACCATGTTCATCGCCGAGCTCGAGCATCCGCGATTCAACGAGTTCGACTTCAGGTCGCTGCGCACCGGCATCATGGCCGGCTCGCCATGCCCTGTAGAAGTTATGAAGAAGGTGCAGACGGTGATGCACATTCCCGAGATGACGATCGCGTACGGGATGACGGAGACGTCGCCTGTCTCGACTCAGTGCACGACGGACGATCCGCTGGAGCGCCGCGTCTCGACGGTCGGCCGCGTCCACCCGCACGTCGAGATCAAGATCGTCGATCCGAGCACTGGTGCGGTCGTCCCACGCGGAACTGCGGGCGAGCTGTGCAGCCGCGGCTACATCGTGATGCGCGGCTACTGGAACAACGAAGAGGCCACGCGGCAAGCGATCGACGCCGGGCGCTGGATGCACACCGGCGACGTGGCCACGCTGGATGAAGACGGCTACGTCAACATCGTCGGCCGGATCAAGGACATGATCATCCGGGGCGGCGAGAACATCTATCCGCGTGAGGTGGAAGAGTTTCTGTACAGCCACCCCGACATCGCTGACGTCCAGGTCATCGGCGTCCCCTCAGAGCGATACGGCGAAGAGGTGATGGCCTGGGTCAAGCTCCGCGAAGGCGGCTCAGCGAGTGCAGACGAGCTGGCCGCCTGGTGCAAGGGCAAGATCGCGACCTACAAGATCCCGCGCCATTGGAAGTTCGTCGACGCGTTCCCGATGACGGTCACCGGCAAGGTCCAGAAGTTCAAGATGCGCGAGGTCGCCATCGAGGAGCTCGGCCTGGAGAATGCCGCTGGGGTCAGAACGGCCTAGGCCAGCGACTCGTAAGGAAATACCCCGGCGAACGGTTCGTACAGAAGGAGCAACTTCTCGACCTGCAGGACATCGCGCATGAAGATCGCGCCCGCAGCCACGCCGGCAAACCCCACTATGCCGAGGCCGTCGTGCGGCGCCGCCTGCTCCGCGCTGTCCTGCATCGCTCGGAACGCCTGTGTCCGTCCGGTCTGGTTGGCGGCCGTGATGACCTGCTTCCAGGCAGCGGCGTAGTTGGCGGAAGGGTCGAGGCCGGCCGGCGCGGCGATCACCGAAACACCGCCCGCGGGCGGGCCGGGCATGGCCTTCGGCCTCTCGCTCAGCGCTTTCGCGACCGTCGACACCTCCGCCTCCGGCTCGCCTTTCAGCGAGGGCAGGCGGCGAAGAAAACCGGCGATCTGCTGATCGATCGGGGCCGCCGGCCGGTAGCCGGGGCCCGGGAGCACCGTCGCGAACGGCCGGTAGATCACATCGAACTGCGCCGGCTGCATCGCCTCCCGCACCAGGATGCCCAGGGCCACGACCTGCGCCGACTCGAGCGCTGCGGCGGATGCGGCCGGATCGGTCAGGGACTTATCGATGGCCGCCTTCGCCTGGGCGACACGGAAGCCGGTCGTGAAGGCGTTGACCATCGCCTGGTCCGCCCCCGACAGCAGGCCGTCGAGCAGCTCCTCGACCGCACCCACAGACGCACGCCGGCGGGCAACCAACCGCGCAGTCGCGATCCACTCCCACTGCGCGGGCCCCAGCGATTTGCCGGCGGCCGTGAGAAACTGCCCCGCCTCGGTCGCGCTCAGCGGACTGCGACCTGCTCGGGAAGCAGGCCTTTCGCCCGCAATTTGTCGATGGGATGGTATGCATCCACGATGCGCATGGTGCCTGAAGCGGAGCGCAGCACCATGGATTGCGTGTAGGCGTAGACGTCCTCGTAGCGGACGCCCTTCAACAATTCGCCCGAGGTGATGCCGGTTGCGGCGAAGAAGATGTCCTTGCCCGAGCACAGGTCGTCGAGGCACAGCACCCCGTCCGGCTTGTGCCCTTCCTTGATCGCGAGCTCTCGCTCCTTCTCATCTCGGAAGACGAGCTTCGCCTGCATGTCGCCGCCGATGGTCTTGATCGCGCAGGCCGCGAGCACTCCCTCCGTCGCGCCCCCCGAGCCCATCATGCAGTGAATGCCGAACCGCGTCTCGAGCGCGGCTTCGAGCGCCCCCGCGACGTCGCCGGCCGAGATCAGCTTGATGCGGGCCCCGACTTCCCGGATCTGCGCGATCACCTCTTTGTTCCGGTCGCGCTCCAGCACGATGACCGAGAGCTCCTGGACGGGGAGGCCCTCGGCCTTGGCGATCCGGCGCAGGTTCCACTCCACCGGCATCTCGAGGTCGATCACGCCTCGAGCCTTGCGGCCCACGACCAGCTTCTTCATGTAGTGGACGTGGGTCGTGAACATGGTTCCGCGCTCGGCCAGCGCGACGACCGAGATCGCACCCGGCAGCCCGGATGCGGTGAGGCTGGTGCCTTCGATCGGGTCCACGGCAACATCCACCTCGGGCTCGAGGCCGTTGCCGATCTGCTCGCCGAAATAGAGCATCGGCGCCTCGTCCTTCTCTCCTTCGCCGATCACGACCGTGCCCTTCATGTCGACGGTCGCAAGCGAGGTGCGGATGGCATCGACCGCGCGTGCGTCGGCGGCATCCTTGTTGCCCCTCCCCTGCAGGGGCGCCGCCGCCAGAGCCCCCGCCTCCGTCACGCGAAGCAGCTCGAGCGCAAGGTTGCGATTGATCTTGGGTTCTTCGATCACGACGTTAATTTAAGGTTCAGACGAGGCCGCGGCTGCGGATCGGCAGTTTGTCCGCTTCCACCCAGAGCTCTTCCTTGCGCGCCAGCCGGCGATCGCCACCCCTGTCGACGTAGACGCAGGTGCGCTCGAGCACCGCGGTGATACGAACCTTCTCGCCCTCGAGCAGGGCGTCGAAGCTGTCGATCAAGACCTCGTCCTCGTCGAGCTCGACCTCGCTCAGGCGTCGTGGCCCGCTGGGGCGGACCTTGGTCGACAGCTGGAGCTGTGGCCTGGGTCCCTGGGTCGGGCTCGGCTTGATGGTGAGCCGGGACGATGCAGACCCCGCAAGCCGGATCCCTGTGCGGGGCGCGGGCGTCGCCGGCCGGACCGGCAGAGGCCTTGGGGCCGATAGCGGCGGAGGCTCGCGGCGCCTGGCCGCCGGCTGCGATGCCGCATTGGGCGGCGGCTTGACCGCCTGACGCTTCTTCGGGGTGGTCTTTTTCGCCGCGCTGGCAGCGGGCCGAGCTGCCGCCCGGGCGCGAGGCGCCTGGCCTCGCGCCCCAGACGGCTTCTTGGACGGCCTTCTAGAAGAACTCACCCCAGAATTTTCTGACCTTCCCGACGGGGCTGGGCGCTGCCTTCATGGTCATGACGGTGGACTGGGCTGGCACCTGCGACATTCGCTCGGGCGGCGTGTCCGGGATGCCTTCGGGGTGAACCCGGATCACCCCGTAATGGACTCCGCCTTCCTGAACGACCAGCGCTCCGACAGTGGCGTCCCCTTCCAGGCGGCCCGTGCTCGTGATCTTGAGCCGGTTGCTCGCGATGACGTTGCCTCGAACGAGGCCGGAAACTGTGATCCGCACGCCGCGGATGTCCGCCTCGGCATGCGCCTCCGGGCCGACCAGCAGGTCACCATCGCATTCGATCTGACCGCTGAAGTTGCCCAGGATCTGCCCCGGACCCTTCAGCACAAGCCTTCCCGACAGCGCGTCGTCGCGGGCCAGCACGGTTGGCTTGGGCTCGACGCCCACACCGTCCGACCCCCCGTTCGTGCTCGCCGTCCCCACCGACTCGATCGCAATATCCGTCATTTCGATTCCTCCCCAGCCGCCCCTATCCTCTTGCTGGGCGGCCCCCTCTCACCGCAGCATAGCGGCTGTCGGCGCCGCCGCTACAGGTCTGGATGCGACGACAAGTAATCAATAACGGCCGCCCGCTCAGGCGCGATCTCACCGTCGATCACCAGCTCTTCGAGCTTCTGCTTGATGCGGCCGACCTCGCGACCCGGCGGAACCGCCCGAATCCGCATGATGTCCTCGCCTGAGATGAGCGGCTCCAGGCGCGAAGGCCGCTCGGCCATGACCGCGTCCAGGCGAGCCTGCAGCTCGTCGAGCTTCTCCGGGTGGGGGTAGGCGGACGCCGCGATGTCTGCCCTGGCCAGCAGCATCAGCCGGTCGAGCAGCCGGCCCGCGTCCCTGGCGAGACGGCGCACCGCGCCGTCCGTCCACTCCGAGCTGTAGAACACCGGCCGGAGGTGCAGCCGGACCAGGGTGACCACCACCTCGATCTCCTTCTGCGCGAAGCGCAGCCGCTCGAGCGTGGTTTTGGCGATCTCGGCGCCGACGTCCTCATGTCCGATGAATGTGCCGTCGCCCTGGGCGGTCTGCGGCTTGCCGGCGTCGTGGAAGAGCGCCGCGACGCGGAGGAGGAGGTCTGGCGGCGTGGCCGCGACAGTGAGCAACGTGTGGCCGAATACGTCGTGGGTGTGGAAGCCGCCTTGCGGCACCCCCTTGCCCGCGGCAGTCTCGGGCAGGATGACCTCGAGCAGCCCCGCATCGTCGAGGAGCTCCAGCGCAAGCTTCGGCCGCTCCGAAGCCAGCATCCTGCGCAGCTCATCGGCCGTCCGCTCGATGGAGACGACGGGCGGCCCGAGGCGCGACCTCAGCCGGCGCATGGCGGGCACCAGGTCTGGCGCCGGCTTGAAACCAAGCTCTGCTGCGAACCGGACGGCGCGCAGCATGCGCAGGGGGTCGTCGGCGAACGTGAGCAAGGGGTCGGCCGGAGTGCGAAGGACCTTCGCCTCCAGGTCCTGCCGCGCTCCAAGCATGTCCTGAACGTTGCCGTCGAAGTCCATCAGCAGTGTGTTGACCGTGAAGTCGCGGCGGCGAAGGTCCTCGTCCAGGGTCGCCCGCCGCACCTCGGGCTTGCGCGAGTCCGGCGCGTATGACTCCGCACGTGCGGTGACGAACTCGACCAGGCGGCCCGGCAGGGCGACCTGCGCGGTGCCGAAGCGCTCAAAGGTCACCGGAGGTGCGGCGCCGGCCAGACGCGCGAATCGCTTGGCGAGCTCGAGCGCATCCCCGTGCTCCACAACCACATCCGGGTTTAGGTGCGGCCGCCCCAGCAGCCTGTCCCGCACGTATCCGCCAACGATCCAGGCTTTGACGTGAAGGTCCGAAGCGGCACGCTTCAACAGCCCGAGGAGCTCTTTCTCCTCGATTACTGGTTGATCCGCGCCCATTCCACGGCTCCCACCTGCCCTGCGCGATCGCCCAGTCGGGCACGGCGCAGGCGGGGCCGGCGGGCGGGCTTGATGAAAGGCGACGATCGCAACGTCTCGAGCATGGTCGGCTGAATCAGCGCCCAGGACCGCGAAACGCCTCCCCCGATCACGAATATCTCGGGGTCGATGACGTTGGTCAGACTGATCAAGGCTATGCCCATGTAACCCGCGGCCCGCTCGACCACCATCCGCGCGTGGCGATCGCCCAGCGCCGCCGCGGCGAAGAGCTCGGTCGCGGGATGCCCGGTCTCCCTCGCGAGCGCGGTCCCGCTGACGAACGCTTCGAGGCAGCCGCGCTGTCCGCAGTTGTCGAGAGGCCCATTAGGGTCGACGATCATGTGCCCGATCTCGCCCGCGGTACCGTGCGCACCGCGGTGGAGCTTGCCGTCGATGATCAGGCCGCCCCCGACGCCGGTCGACCACGTGATGTAGACCATGTTGCGCGAGCCACGGCCTGCGCCGTGGTGGAACTCGCCAAGCCCGGCCATGTCCGCGTCGTTGGCGAGATTCACCTTCGCGCCGGTTCGATCGGCCCGGGCGCCGCGATGGTGATGCTCCGCACTTTTTCCCGGCCGCGATGGCGGTCGATCTCGGCGGCCGCCCAGTCCACCATCGCCTGCGGGGTTGGCAGCGTGTGGGTCCGCGTCTTGACGCTGGCGATGAACTGGCCGTCGGAGCGCGCGAGCGCGACCCGCACCTGGGTTCCGCCTAGATCGATTCCGGCCAGCATGGCGCGATTAGGGTAACGGTGTGACTCGGCAGCCTGGATTGCCGGATTACGACGCAGAGCGGCGATTCCCGCCTGCCTGCTGGAACTGTCCGCGGCTTTGCGGGGTGTGGAGCAGATCTGCGAGCTCGGCACAGCCTATGGGGTGGGCGCGGCGTGGATTGAATCAGGCGTCAGTAACGGCGCGAGGCTCTTCACGGTTGAGCTCAAGGCCGCCCGCGCTGATGCGGCGCGAAGCGTTTGCCCGGCGACCTGGAAAAGCTACTGCCGCTGGCGCAGCCCGGTGGCCTGGTCGTGCTCGACGACTACACGCCCGGCGGCGGCGAGGACGTATCGCGCCAGATCTGGCTCGACAATCCGGCCTATCGGGCCCTAGAGGTAACGGTGACTTCCAGCGCGTCCGCGATCCTGGCAATCAAGCGATGAGTGGCTAATCCGGTCCGCGCGGAAGTCCGAATGTCACGGTCGGCGCAATGGTCAT
>WNGL01005988.1_pt1 | contig 21923 bp, 16 predicted proteins | sample 5400591 | NCBI WGS metagenome assembly WNGL01 (sample SAMN13153377, study PRJNA577476) | soil metagenome | isolation source: 80 cm soil or saprolite under Garry oak tree replicate 1 | place: USA:California | collected 2016-06-15 | reverse complement strand
TGCCCGCACCGACCCGCGATCTCCGTCCCAGCGCCAGGGGGAAATTCATTTTCATCGGAGACGAGAAGCTGTACGTCCGCGGCGTCACTTATGGGACATTTCGCCCTCGTGAGGATGGCGCCGAGTATCCCGGCCCGGAGATTGTCGAGCAGGACTTCGCCCTGATGACAGCAAACGGTCTGAACGCTGTCCGCACTTACACAGTGCCGCCGCGCTGGCTTCTCGACGCCGCCCAGCGGCACGGCCTGCACGTCATGGTGGGCGTGCCTGTGGAACGGTATGTCGGGTTCCTTACCGACAAGAAAGGAGCCCCGGACCTCGAGGGATTGGTGCGAGCCGGAGTCCGTGCCTGTGCCGGGCACCCGGCCATCCTTTGCTACGTGATCGGCAACGAGATCCCGGCGTCCAGCGTGCGCTGGCTCGGGCGCCGCCGTACCGAGCGTTACCTCGAGCGGCTCTATGAGGCCGCCAAAGCCGAGGATCCCGACGGCCTGGTCACGTACGTCAACTACCCCTCCAGCGAGTATTTGCAGCTGCCCTTCCTCGACTTGCTTTGCTTCAATGTCTACCTTGAGCAACCGAAGTACTTGGAGGCCTACCTCGCACGGCTTCAAAACCTTGCGGGCGAGCGCCCCCTGATCATGAGTGAGATCGGGCTGGACAGCCGCAGGAACGGCGAGGAGACCCAGGCGCGCACGCTCGACTGGCAGGTTCGAACGGCGTTCGCAGCGGGCTGTGCCGGCGCGTTTGTTTATGCCTGGACCGACGAATGGTACAGGGGCGGCGCGGATGTCGACGACTGGGATTTCGGCCTGACGCGCCGCGATCGGCGTCCGAAGCCAGCGCTGGCGGCTGTCCGCCAGGCATTCGCTGAAGTCCCTTTCCCGGCGGATGTGCGCTGGCCCCGCATCTCGGTCGTCGTTTGCAGTTACAACGGGAGTCACACCATTCGCGACTGTCTGGAAGGCCTGCAGAAGCTGGAATATCCAAACTTCGAAGTGATCATCGTCGATGATGGATCGACCGATGGAACAGCGGCCATTGCGCGTCAGTACGGCTTCCGCTTGATCAGCACCGAAAATCGTGGTCTGAGCAATGCCCGCAATACCGGTATGGAAATGGCCACGGGAGAGATTATCGCCTACATCGATGACGACGCCTACCCCGACCCGCACTGGCTGGGCTACCTCGCCGCCACTTTCCTGAGCACGACGCACGCCGGTGTGGGCGGCCCGAACATCGCGCCGCCCGGCAACGGCGACATCGCCGATTGTGTCGCCAACGCGCCGGGCGGACCCGTGCACGTCCTGCTCTCCGACGATGAGGCGGAGCACATTCCGGGCTGCAACATGGCGTTCCGGAAAGCCTGCCTCAAGGCGATTGGAGGATTTGATCCACAGTATCGCGTCGCCGGCGATGACGTTGATGTCTGCTGGCGGCTCCGAGAGCGAGGTTGGACGTTAGGGTTCAGTCCGGCCGCAATGGTTTGGCACCATCGCCGCAACTCCATTCGTGCCTACTGGAAACAGCAAATCGGCTACGGCAAGGCCGAAGCATTGCTGGAGCAGAAGTGGCCGGAGAAGTACAACGGCGCCGGCCATATTATCTGGGCCGGGCGGATCTATGGTAAGGGGCTGGCATGCCTGTTTGCCCGAGTGGGACGAATCTATCACGGCACCTGGGGCAGCGCACCTTTTCAGCCCATGTACCAACCGGCATCGGGTTTGCTCGGGCTGATCCCGCTGATGCCCGAATGGTATCTGGTCAGCGTTGCCCTTGCCGGGCTTTCTGTCCTTAGCATTCTCTGGAAACCGCTGCTTCTGATTCCGGGCATGCTCATCTTCACCGTTGGCGCATCCGTTGTACAGGGGAGTCTAGGTGCGGCCCAGGCATCCTTTGCAGACGCCCCCCGATCGCGCATCACCCGCCTGAAGCTGCATGCGTTGACGGCGCTCCTGCACCTGCTTCAGCCGCTGGCGCGTTTGCGGGGGCGCCTGCAATTCACCGCACAGCGGCGATGTCGGCTCGGAGTCGCGCTCCCCTGGCCGCGGAAGTCCTCCATCTGGACAGAGCATTGGCAAGCTCCTGGTAAGCGGCTCCAATCGATTAAGGCGGCCCTCGAGGCAGACGGCGCCACGGTTCTCCCAGGAGGCGACTACGACTGCTGGGATCTCGAAGTGCGAGGCGGAATGCTTGGCACCGTTCGCCTACTTATGGCTGTCGAAGAGCATGCCGCAGGGCGGCAGCTCGTTCGGTTCCGCTCATGGCCAAGATGCACGGCCGGAGCGCTGCTACCGATTCTCCTGGGCGCCGCCCTTACTACAGATGCAACGCTCGACCACGCCTGGCTCGCTGCCGCAATCCTCGGAGGGGTTACGGCCACGCTCGCCCTGCGTACGTTCCAGCAGTGTGCCGGCGCTACGGCCGCCGTCATGCACGCGCTTCAGGAATCCGTCAGTACCATTGTCGCCGCCCTCAAGGCGGCTTGAGATCACGCTAGGAGGGACATAGTGGCCGTGCCGGCTACACCGACTTCACCGCCATTCGGCGAAGCAATGCGTGCGTCGAAGCACGCCAACAGAGAAATCTTACCGGCTAATTTACTGGATCATCGCGCCGTCAAGGCCTGGCGCCGGATCCAACCGGAATCCTTCGAGCCGCGGAACATTGAAGTGCTGAAATGGACGAGAAAGAAGTCGGCCGTTTATCGGCTGACCGGTGTCGGCTCGAACGGTTCAGCCGTCATCGCCAAACGGTGCCCGGCAAACACGGGCTCCGTTGAACGGCTCATTTATGAGACGTTGCTCCCGCGTTTGTCGTTGCCGTCGTTAAGGTGCTATGGGTTTGTGGCGGAGCCGGAGAGTGACTTCTGCTGGATCTTCCTGGAGGATGCCGGCGCGCAAGAGTACTCGCAGGACAGCGCGGAACATCGTGCATTGGCAGGGCGGTGGCTGGGAACCGTGCACCGTCTCGCCGGCGTCGGAGATCTCCATACGCAGCTTCCCGACCGCGGACCGAGCCACTACTTGCAGTTGCTACGCTCCACACGGACCCCACTCCTGGCGCGTGTCGGCAATCCCGCCTTGTCCGGCGATGAGGTGGCGCTGCTCGAAACCGTCGCGGGACAATGTGACGTGATCGAAGCCCATTGGGCAGAGCTGGAGGCGTTTTGCAAGGGTCTGCCGCGCACGCTGGTGCATGGGGATTTCAAGATCAAGAACCTGCGCATCCGGCCCGGCGCGAGCCGCCCGGCGCTGCTGGTCTTCGATTGGGAGATGGCGGGCTGGGGCTTTCCGGCGACCGATCTGGCGCAGGTGCAAAGTTGCGCGCGGGCGGACCTGGACGCCTATTACTCGGAGCTGGGGCAGGACCTTCCGCAACTCGATGTGAGAGACATTCAGCGGATAAAGGACTACGGCAACCTGCTGCGCGTACTGGACGCAATCTTCTGGGGGACGATCATTATGACGGGCGACGACTACAAATATCTACACAAGCCTCTTTGCACAATCAGAGTGTATGAACCGCAAATGGCTGCGGCACTGCTCGGACTAGGCTGGAGATAGCATGATGATGATTGAAGGATTGAACAAAGTCCTGGAAGGCAGCGGCCTGCCCGGCTTGAGCGAACTGCGGGAGTTGTTGCAGAAATTGGTCGGCGGGCGAGACGGCGCGGGCTGTTTCATCGGCCAGGACACGTTAGAGCCGCGCGGCCAGCGGGTGTTCCGGCTGCGGTTTGCCGTCAACGGCGAGACGCGTTCGGTGGTGATTAAGCGGCTGAGGCCCAACATCGCTCGCCTCAGTGAACTGGCCGCCAATCGCTGGCTGCCCGCAGTTGGCTTGAGCGAGTCGGGTCCGCCATTGCTGGGCAGCATCGCCGCGCGCAGCGGCGGCTGTGTGTGGCACGTGTATGAAGACCTCGGCCACGGGGAATTGGACCCGCGCGAACCGGACCGCGAGGGCGTACAAGCTGCTGTTCAACTGATCGCCCAAATGCACACGCGATTCGCCCGACATCCCTTGCTCGGCGAGGTCCGGTTGCACGGCGGTGACCTCGGAATCCACTTCTACGAGGCGAATGTGCGGGACGCCGTCTACGCGCTCGAAGCGTTGAATCCTGCTGCGCAGCACGAGGCGTTGCGTAACCGCATGCTGGAGCGGCTGCACAAACTGCGCGACGAGGTGCCGCAACGGGCGGACGCGCTGGCCAAAACGGGCGGACCCGAGACGCTGCTGCACGGCGATTTATGGGCCACTAACGTCTTTGCCCTCCCGACCAACAACGGACTGCGCGCGCGCCTCATCGACTGGGATCACGCGGCGGTCGGCCCGGCCAGCTACGATCTTTCCTTTTTCTTGTTGCGGTTTCCCGTTGAGCACCGGTCCTGGATACTCGAACTTTACCGGCAGGCCGTCGCGTGCGCCGGCTGGGATTTGCCCGGCGAACGCGAGTTGAATCTGCTATTCGAGACGCACGAGTACGCGCGCTTCGCTAACCGGATGATTTGGCCGGCCGTTGCGGTGGTGATGGATCAGGCCGGCTGGGGTTTCGAGGGACTGGCCGAGGTCGAGCGGTGGTTCGAGCGATTCGAGCCGGTACTGCCCGTCGGACCAGGGCTGGCAGTAGGAGGTGGGTGATGCCGACTGTGGTCATCGCGCCGTACAACGTGGCCGCCTTTCCGGAAGGAGGCGGGTTCTTCTGGCTGTATCTGCAATACGTGCTCGGCTTCCGCCAACTCGGCTGGGAGGTCTACTGGCTGGAGGCGTTCCGCACCAAAGGCCGGGCTCAAGAGGAAGCCGCCGCGCTGGATACGTTCCGAGCGCGGATGGAACAGTACGGGCTCGGTGGCAAATCCATCCTCTACCTTACGCATAGCAAACGGCCGCCACCTGAATTGCCGGCCGAATACCTGACCATGAGCCGCGACGAAGCCGAGGCGGTATACGAGCGGGCAGACCTGTTGCTGAATTTCCACTACGGGATCAATCCAACGCTGCTGGCGCGTTTCCGGCGCACCGTGCTCGTGGATATCGATCCGGGGTTGTTGCAATTCTGGATCAGCCGCGGCCAAATCAGCGTGCCGAGGCACGACATGTATTTCACCACAGCCGAAGGAGTCGGACGGAAGGACGGCAAAATTCCGGACTGCGGTCTGACGTGGATTCAAATCCGGCCATGTGTTTGCCTGGAACACTGGCCGTACGTGTTTGATGCCCATTCTGAAGCGTTCACCACGGTCTCTCTCTGGGACTCGGGAGACTGGGTCCGTGACAGTGTTGAAACCTACGAGAACACCAAGCGCGTGGCGTTCCTCGATTACACCGAACTGCCCCGGCTGACCAACTCCCCGCTGGAGTTGGCGCTGTTCTTGAGAAGGGACAGAGACAATCAGGAGCGTGGCTTGCTAGAAAGCCGCGGTTGGCGCATCCGCCACTCGGGCGACGTGGCTGGCACGCCGGAGACGTATCGATCCTACATCCAGCAAGCGCGCGGCGAGTTCAGTTGCGCGAAGCCGTCTTACATGAAGCTCCAAACCGCCTGGGTCAGCGATCGGAGTGTCTGCTTCCTCGCCAGCGGCAAGCCGGTCGTGGTGCAGCACACCGGTCCGAGCGCGTTTCTCCCCAACGGCGAAGGCATGTTTCGTTTCTCGACGCTGAAGGAGGCGGCCGACGCGCTGGCCGCAATCAACGCCGACTACGAGCGACATTGCCGCGCCGCGCGCAAACTGGCGGAAACCTATTTCGACGCCAGACAGGTCGTCGAAAAGATCGTGAGCCACGCGCTGAAAGAGGATCCTGCCGAGGCAAACGCATGATCGACCTGAGCCGCACTCGACGAGAACTCCTCGCGGAAATCGAGGCGCCGGATATACCGTGCGAACCTCCGAGCGATATCACCGACCCGCGCGTCGCAGCCACGGACGCACGCGTCTGCCTGTCGGGCCGCGGGCGAGACGATCTTTTCCCGCTCTTGAAGCTCGCGTTGTCGGAGCGGTTCCGAACCGTGCCGCGTCTGAATCTGACCCTGGATTTGCTCATGCCCTTGAAGAACGCGCTGGGCAACGCCTACAGACACGGCAATGCCACCGATCCCGCCAAGGCCGTTTCCGTGGAGATCGTGCTGACCCGCAAGGGCGCCTTCATCGCGGTTACGGACCAGGGCCCAGGCTTCGATGTTGCGCTCACGTTTCGACGCTTCCAGGAGCAACAAGACTACTTCGTGCACTTCGGGTTCGGATTCCGCAACATGCATCGGGCAATGTCCACGGTCAGCTACGAAAACGGCGGCCGCACCGTTCTCCTGTGCTACCGGCCCATAGAGGATCCGGATCATGCCTCGTCTTCCTGCTTCCCTTCCGCCTGCNNNGAATCGACCAACACCACTGGAGAGTTCGGCCGCGGTGACGTTTTCCCAAAAATCCTTGATGCGGAATGGATGCAAGCTTGCCTGTCAGCCGAACTGCCAGAGTTCGGCAACGGCAGGGCCCGGCTGGAGTCCTGCCGGGTCTACGCGACACGTGGGCGCGCCGGCGACGACTGTGTCAACCGCTACGTACTGCGAGTCGCCGTCCACGACGGGGGACCGGCCGAGACGCGAATCCTCACCGGGAGACTTCACGCATCGGAGGCCGCGGCGCGAGCCGACTTCGAGGCCGCAGCCAAGCTGCGCGAAGCAGAGTTATCGAAGCATGTGCGGATACCCCCGGTGGCCCGGCTGACCGGAGAGCCGCGCCTCGTCTTATACGAGTTCGACTCATGGCTGGACCTCGGGGAATATCTGAGCTATCAAGGCAAACTTAGGTCGGTCCGGCGCTGTGTAGGAAAGTTTGGACGAGCGCTCGCACGCCTGCACCGCACCCAGTGTGCGTTTCCGGACGCGGAGCCTGATGGAGCAGACCTCCAGCCGATGTTCGCGCGCGCAGAGGCAACACTTCGGACCTTGCCCTCTGGACCGGAGCTCGTACATCGCCTCGGTATCTCCATTCAACACTTCCAGGAGAGGTCTGCGGACAGGCGGGCGCAAACCCTGGCCACGATCCATGGTGCGTTGGGTTGGGACTGCATCCGCTATGGCATCGATGGTGAGTTCTATTTTTTTCGCTTCGAGTCGTGCCGGCGGTCCGACCCAAGGCTTGATCTTGGAGGATTTGCGGCAGACCTGCTCTGCTTCACGCTTGCTGCCTATGATGATGCGGCCTATCGCCTCTGCAGCAAGGCCTTCGTGAGTAAGTACAACTCGAAGGCAGAGCACCCGGTGCGCGAGGACGATCTTCAGCCCTACATCGTGCTTGCCCTCTGCGAGCGTATCCAACGGGCGGAGCCTCGTACGAAAGCTGGGGCCGGGCCACTGCTCGCGGCTCTGGAAGCTGTGCTATGCGATAGGGGCATCGCGAGTGAGGCGTCATGAAATATTTGATCGTCAATGTCGATGACCTGGGCGGGAGCCGTGGAGTCAATCGCGGAATCCTGGAAACGTTATTGAGCCGCGGAGCGGTGACAGGATGTAGCCCTTGGAATGTTGCCGAAGTTGTGGCTGGAAACGAAACTCCCCTCCTTGGCAAAGGAGGGGTGGACGCGCCATCAAGAAATATTCCCGTTCCTTTGAAAGGCGCGGACGGGGTGGTTCGTTCAAACTCCAAAACAATTCTCTTGAACGAACCACCCCGTCTGCGCCCGTTAAGGTGGCTTCGCGACATTTTCTTAAAGGCGCAGCCACCCCTCCTTTGCCAAGGAGGGGAATTCGCTTCAAGCCACAACTTCGGCAACAATCAAATGGCCCAACGGGGCTACATACGGTTGCCGCTCCGCGGCTTCGATCGGATGCGCTTCGCGCGTCATTTTGGACAGCAAGGGTATGAGGTAGCACTATGCCAACCGTTGTCATTGCTGCCCACAACGTAGCCGCCTTCCCGGAAGGAGGCGGGCACTTCTGGGTGTATCTGCAGTACGTGCTGGCCTTGCGCCAACTCGGCTGCGACGTCTATTGGTTGGAGGCTTTCCGCACCAAAGGCCGCGCGGAACGGGAAGCCGCTGCGCTGGACACCTTCCGCGCGCGTATGGAACGGTATGGCCTCAGTGGAAAAGTCATCCTGTACCTGACGCGCAGCCAGACGCCCATGGCCAAAGCTCCGACGGAGTACCTCAACGTGAGCCGCGCAGAGGCGGAAGCGGTGTTTGAGAAAGCAGACTTGCTGCTCAATTTCCACTACGCGATCAGCCCCGGCCTGCTAGCGCGTTTCCGCCGCACGGCGCTGGTGGACATTGATCCGGGGTTGTTGCAATTCTGGATCAGCAGCGGCCAACTCCGCGTGGCGCGACACGATTCGTATTTCACCATCGGTGAAGGAGTCGGCCGGCCCGGCGGCAAAATTCCGGACAGCGGCTTGTCATGGATTCACGTCCCGCCCGCCGTCTGCCTGGAGCGCTGGCCGTACGCATTTGACCCGAGCAGCGAAACCTTCTCCACCGTCTCCATCTGGGACTCGTCGGACTGGGTGGTTGACCGATATGAAACCTACGAGAACACCAAACGCGTCGCGTTCCTCCAGTTCGTCGACCTGCTCCAGCTGACCCACCAGCCCCTGGAACTGGCCCTGTTTCTGCGAACCGCCCGCGACCTGGCGGAACAGCGCGATTGGCAGAGCCGCGGCTGGCGCATCCGCCACTCGCGCGACGTGGCTGCCACGCCAGAGGCGTATCAATCCTACATCCAGCACGCGCGAGGCGAGTTCAGTTGCGCGAAGCCGTCTTACATCAAGCTCCAAACCGCCTGGGTCAGCGACCGCACGGCCTGCTACCTCGCCAGCGGCAAACCCGTCGTGGTGCAGGACACGGGACCGAGTGCGTTCCTCCCGAACGGCGAAGGGATGTTTCGATTCGCAACACCAGAGCAAGCAGCCAAGGCATTCGAGGTCATCAACAGGGACTACGAAAAACACTGTCGGGCCGCGCGGCAAATCGCCGAGACCTTTTTTGACGCCAAACAAGTCGTGAGGGAAGTCCTGAGGCAAGCCATGGCATGACGGAACTCGGGAAATAAATGATGAATTTCGACCTTAAAACCATCCGCGACTTCGCGAAAAGAAACAGCCTCGCGAGATTACTCGCGTACTCCCTGCGCGACTGGCCGCTCCTCGCAGGAGCCGTCCTGTTCCTCCTCACGAACTCGCTGCTGGATCTCGCCGTCCCCTGGGTGATGGGATTCCTCCTCCTGGACCGCGTGGTCCGGGTCGGCGACCTCGGCCAGTTGCCTGTTGTCGTGGCGCTGCTGGTAGGGATCTTCGTGGCGCAGAAGGTTTCCGACTTCTTCGCGGATTATTTCCGGACGCTCACGACGCAGCGCCTGATTCACACCATGCGCTGCGATCTGTACGAGCATCTGGAAACGCTCCCCGTGCGCTTCTTCGACCAGAGGCAGAGCGGCGAACTGCTGGCCCGCATCATCGGCGACGTGGAGAATGTGGACACATTTGTATCGACCATGACACAGGAACTCGCCACCCAGCTGATTATCTTCATCGGCTCCATCGTCCTCCTATTCGCCATCAATGCCAGGCTGACCTTGTTCGTCCTGCCCACGATTCTCGCTCTTTCGCTCTGCGTGCACTTTTTTAGAGGCAGCGTGAAGCGGAATGCCCGGCTCGCCCGCAAGTTGTTCGGCGAGATGGCCGCGGTGGCCAGTGAAATGCTTTCCGGAGTGCGGCTCGTGAAGGTCTTCTGCGCCGAAAAATTTGAAGCCAAACGCTTCTCCGATAGATCCACAAAGGTCATTGACGCTCGCGTCGAGGCCGTCAAGCTGCAGGCATTGTACTCCTCGATCGTCGATGCCTGCGTGCTGGCAGGCACCATCATCGTGATCGTCGTCGCCTCCCGATGGGCGGTCGCCGGGATCCTCACGGTCGGGGCCCTGGTGGCGTATCTGGGGTACCTCAACAAGATTTACAGTCCCGTCAAAAAGCTGAGCAAAGTGAACCTGACCATACAAAAGACCTTGGTCGCGGCCGACCGGATTTTCGAGCTCATGGACCTGGCTCCCGAATCCATCCCTCGAAACACGAGCGCGCGCCAGCAGGACCGGCGGCTGCCGAGTCTGGGCGGAGAGTTTTTTGAGGAGAGCTTCCAGACTCCGCCTGGTGTGGGTGCAGCCGTCACGTTCGAGGACGTGACCTTTGGTTACGACACGGACCGTCCGGTCTTGAAGCGCTTCAACCTGGATGCGGCGCCGGGAGAGGTCGTGGCCCTGGTGGGACACAGCGGTGGAGGCAAGACAACCGTCGTCAGTTTGTTGCTGCGCTTCTACGAGCCGGCATCGGGCCGGATTCTCATTGATGGCACGCCTCTGGAAGAAATGCCGCTGGATACCTTGCGCCGGCAAATCGCGGTTGTGCCGCAGGAGACCTTTCTGTTCTCCGGAAGCGTTCGCGACAATATCGCCTACGCCTGTCCTGAGGCCACAGACGAGGAGGTGCTCCAAGCAGCGCGCGCCGCCATGGCCCATGAGTTCATCGTGCAGCTGCCCGAAGGTTACCTGTCCCAGGTGGGAGAGCGCGGCGTGAAGCTTTCCGGCGGCCAGCGCCAGCGCATTGCCATCGCGAGAGCTTTCCTGCGCAATCCCCGAATCCTGATCTTCGACGAAGCGACTTCGCATCTGGATTCCGAGTCCGAACGGCTCGTCCAACAGGCGTTGGTTAAGATCACACCCGGAAGGACGGTCTTTGTAATCGCCCACCGCTTCTCCACCATCGCCCGGGCCGACCGAATTGTTGTTATCGAAGATGGCGAGATCATCGAGGCCGGAACGCACGAGGAGTTAGTGGCTCTGAACGGCGTTTATTACAGACTCCATACCCTGCAATTGGATGTGGCAGACGAAACGGAGCACGTCGAAAGAAGTTGACAACTGTTGAGGAGGAACCGGCATGTCCGTTTTTGCAACGCAATTCTTGTTTGCAATCTGGCTCTTGCCGGCAAGCCTGGTGGCCCAGGTGGGCGTGATTGTCAGCGGAACTGTCGAGGACGAGAGCAGGGCCGTGATACTCGGGGCACAAGTTCGTTTGGCCAGTGGGGAACCCCCCCGGACAACCTCTTCCGATGAACAAGGCCGCTTCAGGTTCGAAGGCGTGACTCCCGGCAAATACAAGCTCCGAGCGGAGGCGGCCGGTTTCGAGCCCCAAGAACTGGAGATCATGGCCGGCATGGAATCCCCGGGTCCCCTCACGCTCAAGTTGAAGGTCAGCGCGCTAGCGGCGCAAGTGACTGTCGAAGACCCGCTCGAAGAGTCGACCGAACCGGACAGCAACGCAGACGCGTTGAAACTCGACGACGACTTCTTTCGCATGCTGCCCATACCCACGGAGGACGTTATGCCACTGGTCACAAAGCTTAGCTCACCCGCCGCGCAGGGGGCGGAGGGGCTCTCCATTGTAGTGGATGGGATGGAAGGGAATCGGCTCGACGTGCCTGCTTCAGCGATCTCCAGTGTAAGAATCAATAAGAATCCTTATTCGGCAGAGTTCCAGCGCCCCGGCAAAGGAACCGTTCAAGTCAGGACCGAGCGGGGAAGCAAGAGGAGCTATCATGGGAGCTTTGCCACGTTTGCCAGGAACTCGTTGTTCGACGCGCGCAATGCGTTTGCCCAGTCGACGCCCGATCTGGACCGGCGATTCGTGTCGGCCAGCTTTGGGGGGCCGCTGGGGGCCAGGTCAAGAAGGTTTTTCCTGTCGGGCGAGAACCTGACGAATAATGAGAGTGCAGTCGTCAATGCCATCACACCGGCGGGACCCTTTTTCGCCAATGTGCCCTCCCCGCAGAGGCGCGGCAGATTCCTGGCAAGGTATGACTGGAGACCGGGCAACGCTCACGCTGTCTCCGTCAGCTACGGCTTCTCGAATGATTCCAAAAAGAACCAGAGTGTGAAAGGTTTCAACCTCCCCGAACAGGGCGTAAGCGAACAAGAGCGCCAGGACCGGTTTCAGCTGAGTTATGGCGCCATCATCTCCGGGAACCTCATTAACGACCTGCGATTCGCCCTCAGGAAAGAAGGCGAAAGCTCAGGCCAGCCGGCGGCCGCACGAACCGTTGTCGTCGAGGGAGCCTTCACGGGAGGACCGTCCCCGACCTTCCGGAAAGATGTGAAGAAAGGGTTCGAAGCTCAGGATGCGGTCACGTATGTCCACGGCGGGCAGACGATTCGCTTTGGCGCAGAATCTCGAACCAGGATTACCGATGTTTCCGACGCCTCGAACTTCAACGGAACATTCCAGTTCGGAAGTCTTCAGGACTTCGTCGCTGGCACACCATTCGTATTCCGAGTCAACCGTGGCCAGGAGGCAGTGGGCTTTACAGTCTGGGAGGTCGGCGGATTTGCCCAGGATGAAATGCGCTTGAATCGGCAGTTGAGCCTCGTCTTCGGTCTGCGCTATGACTGGCAATCCAGCATCAACGACCGCACCAACTTCGCGCCCCGGTTTACCCTCGCTTTCGCGCCTGGAAAGCAAAAGACCGTCTTGCGAGGCGGCGCCGGGGTTTTCTATGAAAGTCTGCCCAGCCGAGTCACAGAGAGATCCGTGCTGTTCGATGGCATCCGGTTCCAGCAGGTCGTGATTCCGAAACCCCTGTTTCCGGACCCGTTTCCCGGAGGACAGTTGAGTGTGCCCCCACCCAGCGTGATCCGCGTGTCTCCAGAAATTCGTTTTCCGTATCTGCTTCAAACGAGCATCAGCGTGGAGCGGGAGCTTGGACCCTGGACCTGGCTTTCCGTGGACTACTCCTATTTCCGGGGCGTGCACCTATTCCGCTCCCGCGATATCAACGCGCCTTTGCCCACCATCGGACTCCGGCCGAACCGAGGCTTCTCGAACATCAATCAGGTGGAGTCTTCCGCATCGTTGCGGAGCAACGCCCTCTCGGTCACCTTCCGCGGCCGCGCCGGGAAGTTTTTCAAAGGCACCGCGCAGTACACTCTTTCCCGCAGCACGAACGACACGGCCGGGCCATTTTTCCTGCCGGCGGATAACTTTAAACTGGGGCCGGAATGGGGCCGGGCCGATTTCGACCAGAGGCACCGATTCAATTTCGGGGGCTTTCTAGAACTGCCTGGGGAGTTTCGGCTTGGCTCGATCTTCTCAACAGCCAGTGGCGCGCCATTTAACATTACGACCGGATTCGACAACAACGGCGACACCACCGGGAATGATCGACCCTCCGGCATTAACCGGAACACAGGACGCGGGCCCGCGTCTGTGCAGCTTGACGTGCGATTGACCAAGACCTTCAAGCTGGCGCCTCCGTTCCACGGCGACGAGCCCCTCACGAAGCATGAATTGCACAATCTGGAATTCAGCGTGGACGCCTTCAACGCCATCAACCACACTAACCTTGCCAATATCGTCGGCACGCAGAGCTCTCCATTCTTTGGCCGAGCCAATTCGGCATCGCCCGCCAGAACGATCCAACTCTCGGTGAAGTACCTCTTCTGAAGACTGAAGCGTCCCGCCTTTCTCAGCCTCTCCTCCAACGACTCCAGTTCATTGTCAATCAATTCTTGAACCGAGTTGGGATGGGAGTAGAAGATTAGATTAGAGTGGCCATTGAGAGAGGAGTTAGCTCATGGATCAGAATAAACCGGGTTCTCATGGAGTCGTTCGTGGAATGGATTTGGCACCGCGTTCCAGCCTGTTCGAGGGACGCTTCGGGCGTCTCTTTCGCTTCCTTCCACCTGCGCAGTTCGAACTGAAAGGAGAACACGGCACCAAGCGTGCGGAAGACGATCTCAAGAAGCTGGCCGAAAAAATGACAGACGATCCGGAGTTCCCCGCTGATCCGGATGCACGAGATGCTGAGGAAAACCAAGGTATCACCGCCGGCTACACCTACCTCGGACAATTCATTGACCACGACCTCACGCTGGATCCCGTCAGCAGTCTCGACCGTCAGAACGATCCGGATAGTCTGGTGGATTTCAGGACACCGCGGTTCGACCTTGATTGCGTTTACGGAAGAGGCCCTGAAGATCAGCCTTATTTGTATCGCTCGGATGGAGTTCGAATGCTCCTTGGCCGCCGGCTGACCGGAAACGAGCAGGACAAAAACTCTCGTGACTTGCCGCGTATTGCTTCTGGTGCAGAACCGCGTCGCGCGGTCATCGGCGATCCTCGAAACGACGAGAACGTGATCGTTTCACAACTCCATGCTTCGTTTCTCCGTTTTCACAATCGTGTCGCGGACGTATTGAAGGCTACGACATTCGGCGAGGTACAGCGGGCGGTGCGATGGCACTATCAGTGGGTGGTTCTTCGCGATTTCTTGCCCACCATCATTGATCCGAGCGTTTATAACGCAATCCTGCCCAACATCGCGAATCGGACGAACATTCTGGAAGATCCGCCTAAGCTTCTTTTCTATGGTCCACCGAAGAATTTTCCGTTCATGCCGATTGAGTTCTCCGCTGCGGCCTATAGGTTCGGTCATTCGATGGTGCGTCCGTTCTACCGGCTTAATCGCACTCTGCCAAAGCCTTTCGTTATATTCCCGATCGATACGAAGGCAGTCGAAAATGGCGACATCGTCCAAGACGGTGAAAGTTTGAAGGGATTCCGGGAGTTTCCAAGCACATTCGCGATCGATTGGACACTTTTCTTTCCCGAGACCGGTAAGAAGCCAGTACTGGCCGGACCTAAGGATCGAGTTCAGCCTGCTTACAAGATTGATACTTCTCTGGTGAACCCGCTGGGTAAGCTGCCCAACACGGACCCGCCGGTACTTGCTCAAAGGAATCTGCAACGTGGGTTTCAAATGGGTCTGCCTTCCGGCCAGGTACTCGCCGAGGCGATGGGAGAAGACGTTATTCCAGATGGAAACCTGAACATCGGCAAGGCCACTGTGGAAGATTCCAAAACGAACAAGCCCCTCGCGGAGGTTTTCCCTCGATTCAAGAGGAATGCTCCGCTGTGGTTTTACATCTTGGCCGAAGCTCAACAGCAGTTCAAAGATGACGATACGCCTATCCGGCTTGGACCTGTCGGTGGCAGACTTGTTGTCGAAACGTTCGTTCGCCTGCTTCTCGAAGACCGCCAATCTTTCCTGCGCCAGGCTCCAAACTGGACGCCCTTTAAAGAATTTTTGAACAAAGGCGAATTTAAGATGTCCGATCTGTTGATGCAGGCGCGGCTTGCACAGGACACGCAGAATTAAACGCGAAGCGGGACTTCACTGAAAAAAGGAGGACGGCGAATGGCAAGTCTGCACGGCAGGAAAAGCAGCACACACAAACGAATCACCGCTGGCTACGCAGTCATCGTGACGGTTGCGATTCTTTACAGTCTCAGCGCCGCGGGATGGTCCCAGGGGCGCATCGTTCCTCAGACCCCTCACTCTCCGCGGCGGCAGCGGCTTTCCGCGCCAGCCGCAGTTCGGGGTCCGGCTGGGGTTCTGAGTTGAAAAATGGGGAAGCGAACAAAGTTATGCTGAATGCGAACGAAGCGTGGCCCGCGTTGCCCCTGAGTGCCTGGCGAGACACGTGTGCGACGCTCCACATGTGGACGCAGGTGGTGGGGAAACTTTGTGTGGCCCTCACACCGCTCACCAATCATTTCTGGAACAGTGCGTTTCAGATAACGTCCCGCGGCCTGGCGACGCCGGGCTTGACGTCAGGCGATCGCGCGCTGACGATCACGTTTGACTTCATCGATCATCAGCTCGTCATGCAGTGTTCAGACGGGACCACGGAATTGATTTCGCTGCAACCGCGAACGGTGGCTGAGTTCTACAGTTTAGTCATGGATGCGATGCGGCGTCTCGGCATCGAGGTCCATATTTGGACGAAACCGGTTGAAGTTCCGGATCCTATCCGGTTTGAAGCGGACACCGTGCATCATTCCTATGAAGCCGCCTACGCCAATGCGTTCTGGCGAGCGTTGCTCTCCATGAAGCCGGTGTTTGAGAATTTCAGGAGCCGTTTCTGTGGAAAGTGCAGTCCTGTGCATTTCTTCTGGGGAAGTTTCGATCTCGCTCTAACCCGCTTCTCAGGCCGCCGCGCCCCGGAGCGGCCGGGCGCCGACGCGATCACTCGCGAAGCGTATTCGCACGAAGTGATCAGTCATGGGTTTTGGCCGGGCAGCGGCGCCATTCAAGAAGCGGCGTTCTACGCCTACGCGGCGCCGGAGCCGGCGGGCTTCAAAGATGAGATGGTTCGTCCCGCAGCCGCGTTTTACAGTAAGGATCTTTCCATATTCATCTTGCCATACGAAACCGTCCGAACCGCGGCGTCCCCTTCCGCTGAATTGACCGCATTCCTCGACAGCACGTATGACAGGGCCGCCACTCTCGCGGGATGGAACCGCCTCGAGCTCGAGCGAAGGTGAGATCCACACGAAGGCAGCCGCGGATTTATACGTGACCGTATTTACGGGGCCAGTGGCTCGACACGGATGATTGTGCCGCCGTGCTGGTCCCCGAGCCACAAGCTCGAAAGATCTCCGGACTTCTGCACTTCCACGTGGCGAACGTTGGTTTCATGCGGTAGGAGATACTCGGTGAATTCCCCAGTCTGGGTATTCAGCCGTACAGCAAAATCGTTGTCCATTCCAGCCGTCCAGACATACGTCTTGTCATCGAACTGCGCGTCATAAGGACGCGTCCACGGCGTGGGAGCCTTCCACTCCGTGATCTTCTGCGTCTTCGGATCGAACATCGCCAAACCGTTGCCGTTAAATACGCCACACCACAAGCGGTCTTGAGAGTCGATGTGTCCTCGCCGGCAACCCGCGCCTTTCGTGGGGAAGTCATACCAAACGGTTTGCAGAGTCTTGCCGTCCGTCATCCAAATCTTGTCGTTGTTCATCTGCATCCCGTACATGTTGTTCTTCGAGTCCGCAACAACGTCGTAGGCTTGAGCGGCCGGACTGCCGGACGGGTAGGTGACGCGAGTCCACGTGTTGGTCGCCAAGTCGACATGCCACGTGCCGCCCGCCTTCCCGGTCGCGAAGGCGACATTGACCCATAGCTTGCCATCCACATGCTGGAACGCGGGGTCAATCATTGTCAGATGGCCATCTCCCAAATCCGACTCCGGTATTGGGGGCTTGAACGTCTCCATTTTTTCTGTCTTGGTGTCGAACCGAACGATCTGCATCTGCGACATGTTGCCGAAGTAAATCCGCCCTTCCTTATCCAGATCGATCTGGAGACCGCCCTGAGCGATCTGGCCCAACCGGTTTTGTGGAACGCGGTACTCCACCACTCTGCCGGTTTTGGGATCGAGCTTTCCAAGAAACTGGGAATTAAAATCCGAATACCAGACGTTCCCTTGCTCATCAAACGCCTCGTCATGCGGCGATGCATCCGGCCGCGGCAAGTCGTAGGTCGTGTAGATCACCTGGGTCGCTTTGCCTTTGGGCCGCGGCAATGTCTTCAACGGGAATTCAAATGTGTCCGCTGCACTCAGGTTAATCGAGCTGAGATATTTGCCAAAGGTGACTTGGCCGGGCGCCGGCGGGCGTGCGGGCCCCTCGGTAGGACGCATCCAGGGATGCAAGGGCGAAGAGTTGTTCGTATGCATGACCATCCGCTGGACCACTTGTGCCATCTCATCCGCACTGAAACGAGAGAACAGGACTCGCTGCAGCGTGTGGCAATTGACGCAACCCCCGAGCGGCAACCTCTGTTCCGGGTTTCCCGGCACGCTCATGAGCCACTCCGCGTTGGAGAGTTGCATGGCGAGCTTCGAGGTGCTTGTGACCTTGTTGAGTTGCAAATCCATCTGAGCGGGTTGCTGCGCCGTCACGTCGACCGAAGTCTTCGGCAGCTCATATCCTACGGCCCGTATGCTAATCGCGTATTTGCCTGGTTCTAGTCTCTCGCGCGGGAAGCTGTACTGGCCCTGGGCGTTGCTCACCACCCAGGTGGTGATGGTGGAGTCCACCTTCTTTGCACCGACGATCACACCCTCCATCGCGCCTTCCGCTTGCGAGGTCACCTTACCTGTCAGCGGTGAAGCAGACGGGGTTTCTGCCATCATCAGCCCGGCGAAGGCCAGGCCCAACAAGGTCGTGCCCACTGTGGTCAGTGGAAGAAGTGTCGCTCTACTCATGGCCAATCTCCCTTAGAAATCGTCTCAAATCGAGTTTCGGTGCCCTTTAGGATGCGCCTTCCAGCGTGTTCTGGCAACGCTTTTCAGTACCAACGCGCCACTTCCGGCAAACCACATCGCTGCAGGTCAGCTGTACCTTCGATTGAAAATGTGAACGCCGCGCGTTCCGGGTCGCTTAGCTTTCAGTCGGCGCCAGGTTCTCCGTCAGCTCGATATATGTTCCCCAGGGATCGGTGAGGAACGCCACCTTGGTCTTCGAATTGGGGATCTGTCGCGGAGGCGAGTCGAGCTTGATACCCTGTGCTTCGAGCTTCTTCGCGAACTCATCGAGGTTCTTCACGTCGAAGCCGAGGTGGTCGAGCGAACGGCCTTTGGTGGCGGCCAATTTCATGTTACTCGACGAGAAAGACAGATTAAAACGATGGAAGTAATCGCAGTCGATTAAACCCGGCCTGGCCACACGCTGGCGCTTGCCGGGCAGTCCTCCCAGCACCTTTGCATACCATGCCTGGATTGTGGGAATATCCGCCTCCATCGGAAACATATGAATGTGGTCCATGCTGATCGTGCCGGGCAGTGAGGGATCGCCAAAGACCTCCACGCGGATGCCGTCGGGAGCGTACACGTAGCCCTGATTGGGGTTGATGTCTCCGACATCGTATTTGATGTTCGCGGCCTTCCAGCGGGCTCGCGCGGCCGGCAGATCCTTCAGCACAAAACCGAAGTGATCGACGATGGATCCGGCAGGCGGACCGCTGACGTCCCCTTGCCGCAGCATGATGTAGATACCGGGAAACTGGATCATCGAGAGCGGCCCATTCGTGACGAGCGTCCCACCCATCGCGCTGGTCCAGAACTGTTTCTGGGCTTCGACGTCCTTCACAGTGAGATGAATGTGCCCCAGCCTCACGCCCAAGTCGTTCGGCGGAGCCAACTGTGCCGATCCGGGGATCGACAACAGCAACGTCAGAGCGATGATCATCGGTAGTAGAGAGATTCGAGTGTTCATGCCCCGATACTCTATCAAGCGCGCGTGAGGAACAGGAAGCACGATCGTGAAGTTTTTGAGAAACCACCACATCTCTCCAACATCACGCTCGGTAAATTTTGCAGCCAGCTACTTGCTCGGCGGCTTTGCTTTTTTCGGCTTCTTCTTCTCTCGCTTTTGTTTGTCTTTGCTCATGAGAATAGTATGCCATGAGATTCAAGAGGTCACGCGCTCAGAAACACCTGCAACTCCGCCAGCGTCTGTTCGGGCGCCTCCTCGGGGAGGAAATGTCGCCCGGGGAGGGCCTTGCCGGTCACTTTCATGGCGGCGCGCGCCTGCCAGGTGGCGATGACGTCGAACATCCGCCCGGTGTTTCCGCGCTCCGCCCAGAGCGCCAGCACCGGACAGGCGATCTTGCGGGCACGGTCCGCCGTGTCGTGCTCGAGATCGATGGAAGCACCGGCACGGTAATCCTCGCAGGTCGCGTGGATGGTGGCGGGATCTTTGAAGCAGCGCAGATATTCAGCATAGGCTTCCGGCGTGACGGCCTGCGGAATCAATCCGGCAAAGCGGCCGCGCAGGAAGAACTCGGCGCTGTTGCCGATGAGCGTTTCCGGCAGGGGCGCGGGCTGAATCAAGAAGAACCAATGATAGTTGGAGGTTGCGAAGGCCTGGTCCACATGGTGGAACATGTCGTAAGTGGGCACGATGTCGAGAAAGCTGACCTTGGTCACCTTGTCCGCGTGATCGAGCGCGAGCCGGTGCGCCACCCGACCGCCGCGGTCGTGGCCGACAACGGCGAATCTTTCGAAGCCCAACTGGTGCATCGCCTCGACCATGTCCAGCGCCATGGCGCGCTTGGAATAATTCTGGTGCTTGTCGCCGCCTTCGAGCTTGCTGCTGTCGCCGTAGCCGCGCAAGTCGGCGGCAACAAGGGAGAATTTTTCCGCGAGCTTGGGTGCAATCTTGTGCCAGAGCACATGCGTTTGCGGGTACCCGTGCATCAGCAGCACCGGCGAACCGTTGCCGCCCGAGACGAGATTGATGGTCGCGCCGGAGGTCTTGATTTTCGCGGTCTTGAACCCGGGGAAGAGCGGCGCGTCCGCAGCCTGCGCCTCCGCTCGGGTAGCTTGGCCTACGGCCGCTACCGCAGCGGTCGCCGCAGTGTACTGAAGCAACTCACGCCGTGTGATCATGGTGCTCCTCCTCAAGACGGATATCGCCAGAAATCGTATCCCTCCTTGACCATCAGTTCTAGCAGAAACGGCGCGTCAAACGTCACCAAGTACAAAGCCCGAATGCTGACCCTCTCGATTCACTTGCAAATTGAATAGGTTATATAGAGAATCCCAGGCAGCTCTTAAAGTAATGCGACTTTTCGTGAACGGGCCGCAGCCTAATTCATGCAGTCGGCTCGGCATGCTGAAGTCTCGGGAGCACAGAGATCAGGAGGTTGACATGAAACGGTGGTTCACCGGGTCGGTGTTGGCAGCCATCATTGTGGCGCTATCACCGTCCCTATCCGCGCAGTGGCCTTTGTATCCTCAACCAGGAGTTCCGAAAGGGCCTGACGGCAAGCCAAATCTCACCGCACCGGCGCCGCGAACGACCGATGGCAAGCCGGACTTTTCCGGCATCTGGATTCGATATGACGATCCCGAGCCGAACGGCCCAGCATCCGGCCGGCCTCCGCTGGTGAAGGGCGGCAATGCGGGGGCGGGATTCAAAGACGGGCTGCCGTTCCAGCCATGGGCAGCGGAACTCCAGAAGAAGCGCGCCGCAGAGAATGGTTTGAACGATCCTGACGGGCTTTGCCTGCCACAAGGTCCCCTTCAATACCACATCGATCCGCAGCCACTGAAGATCGTCCAGACGCCGCGACAGATGATCTACATCTCCGAGTCGAATTACGGCCTCCGCAACATATACATGGACGGCCGTTCTCTTCCGCCTCAGGGGGAGGTACAGCCGTATTGGCATGGTTACTCCATCGGACGATGGGAAGGCGACACTCTGGTGATCGAGTCGAACAATTTCCACGGCGTCGATCCGAACAATCTCCGCGGTGTCGGGCTGCCTGACACTTACCTTGGCGCCGGATGGCTCGATCACAGGGGCAGCCCGTATACAGAGGCGATGAAGTTAACCGAGCGATTCCGGCGTGTGAACTACGGACTACTGGACATCGAGCTCACGGTCGACGACCCGAAGGCGTATACCCGGCCCTTTACCGTCAGAGTCCTGCAGCGGATTGTGGCAGACGGCTCGGAAATAATCGAATTCATCTGCCATGAGAACCAGACGTTTCTCAAGCTCACCGGCCGCGCGCCCAAGTAGACAAAAAGTGACGAACGAAGCAAGCTCCCCTCCTCAGTTGCTCGCCATGTCCCACATCTTTTGCTGGACACAGGGGGCATTGAAAACAACTGAAGGGAAAGCCGAAGTCCCCTCCTTGGACAAGGAGGGGTGGCTGCGCCCATTAAGAAAATGCCGCGAAGCTCCTTTGGAGGCGCAGACGGGGTGGTTGGTTCAAGCCACCGATTATCGGAAGTTGAACGAACCACCCCGGCCGCGCCTCCAAAGGAACGGGACCAATTACTTGATGGCGCGGCGTCCCCTCCTTTGCCAAGGAGGGGACTTCGCCTTTCCCGCAGGTTGTCCCAGACGCCCCCTTCGCACGTGTCGCTACTAATGGGACCGTTAAACAGCCGCACAAAAACCGGCGTGCGCGCATAGTGCGCGTGTGTCACACAGCTCCTGCCTTGCGTTTGCGGACGCCTCTGGCGTCTTCCTCTTGCCATTTATGGGCAAGTTCATCCAGCTTATCGAGAGCTCCACTGATTTCCT
>WNGL01003635.1_pt1 | contig 21924 bp, 18 predicted proteins | sample 5400591 | NCBI WGS metagenome assembly WNGL01 (sample SAMN13153377, study PRJNA577476) | soil metagenome | isolation source: 80 cm soil or saprolite under Garry oak tree replicate 1 | place: USA:California | collected 2016-06-15 | reverse complement strand
TGGCCGGGATGCCCTCCAGCATGTTCCTGACCGAGGGCTTCCTGCCCGAGGAGCTCCTGGAGGAGGAGAAAAAGCGCGCGCAGGACATCCTCAACGAAGGCCTACAGCAGCTCAGGCAGAAGGGCTTCAGCGTCGCCGGCCATCTGGCGGTCGGCGAGCCGGTGGAGGAGATCTGCCGCCTCGCGGCGGAGCTGAAATGCGACCTGATCGTCGTCGGACACAAGCAGAAGGCCTCGTTCGGCTCGCGCTGGTGGCGCGGATCGGTGGGGAAAACGCTGCTCGACCACGCGCCGTGCAGCATCTTCGTCGCGCTGACGGGCGATTGAGTCAGGCTTGCGGGTAAGGTTTGGCAGCGGGAGGCAATGCTCACTGCTGGCTACTGCCAAGAGCTGCTTGCACCAAAGAAGCGAGTCGTTCAGCGATTTTCTCTGGCGCGGTGCCGGGCGGTAAAGACTCGATTCTTGTCGGGTCGTCTTCCCAGCCTCCATCAGGACGCGTTCGTCCCCGCTTAATCTGATAGTCCCCGGATTTCTCAACTATCGTCCAATTCAAGGCTCCTTTCTCAAACGCAGACCAAGATTTCACCTTGGCGTGTTTAAGCACCACCGGCTTCGGAAAAGGTGGTGCGAGTCGGCGTTGGGACCCCCTGCTCATGACCTCTTTGATCGCCCGCTGCAATGCCTCAGCATCAGTGGCTAGAGCTACCTCTACCGGTTCAATGTCCAAGTAGAAGCCTGCTTCGGTCTGACCTACGCTTGGCAAGTAAGCTCTGCCGTTCCGCAAGTAGAGATGCCACAACATCGCGAATTAGAAGGGAGTGATACGAAGATTGACACCCATGCTTTGGGCACGCGCCGCGGCCGCATTGATCGCAGCTTGCTGTGCTGCCGATGCACTGCCGGGCGGTATCACGAGTTGAAGCTCTCTGGCCGTGATCAGGTGTTGTGTCGAGTGCTCAATTTTCGTTCGTACTCCGTGATAAGTTCGAGCGGGGGTCGTGATGTTCCGAAGAACTCAATCTCCCCGTTAAATTTATTCACGATGACCGGACCATTGCCAGCAAGTCGGTAGCTGAAAGCCCCTGTTTCGAGAAACGTCTTCGAGTTGTAGAAAAAGACCCATCCAAAGGATTTCTCAATAGTGTCCGCATCGACAACTACGAAGGGGTCTTCAGGCGTGCTCATCTGGCGGAGCTTACGCAATACGAGTTCTAAAGCTTCTGGCTTCGTGAGCATATTCCTGGTCCTAAGGCATTCCTGGACGAGTTAAGAGGAACCTGAAGTTTTGAAGGTTGTTAAAGTTGTTCACTCCCAGGCCACCTACTTGGGCATCGAGGAACTGGATCTTCCCACCCTGATTGATGACGTTGAAAACGTGCCCTGCTTCACCGGCAGTCAGAGATTCCCCGAATACGATACCTCGTGCACCATTGCCGCTCTGCGTGAGGATACTACCAATCTGCATAGGGCCAGATACGGGCTGGAACGTCCCGCCGAAGGTAGTCTCGAGTACGCGGATCGATGTTGCCCCTCCAGGAAGCGCGCTTGCTGCATTACCGGCTAACGTGGCGTCGGCGGCTATCGCACAGTTAACACAGTTCATCGTCCCGCGGGTGACGTTTACGTATCGGATGGAACCGGCCAATCCCCCTTCCGCTACGGCAGCAGCCTCTCTCGCCGCCAGCATTCTAAGACCAATTCCCTCAGCGGGCAGGTCCAAGGTAGCAACGCCTGCCACCAACATAGTCCCGGTCGCCACATCGTAGGCCACACCGGGCAAGGTACGACCGACGTTGCGCACGAAGGTTCCAGTGTCTCCAGCGAACGATGGGTCGAATTTCTCGGCTACGACGCCGCGCTGACCCGTGAGTCCATTCCAGAAATTTTGGAAGATACTAGGACCACCGTCAGGTGTTTGCTCTCCCTTGCCGGTATACATATAGTTCGGCCCGCACACCCATGAGGGCATGGTCACGGGATCTTGGACCGGCCCGGCTTGGGCGCCCCCGAAAATAAGGGAGAAGAAGGAAAAGAAGACACTGCTGGTCTCTTCAGAGCCGGTGGCTTCACCACCCTCGCCGCCAGACTCCTCATCTTCGAACCCGCTCGGATCGATGAACCTGAGCGGATTGTTGTACGCATAGCTGTAGCGGTTGAAGCTCTGCAGGTTGTACGGATAAGGCACCACTGGGTCCGGGGTCATGAAGCGCGCGAGCACTGGATCGTAGACCCGCCCATTCATGTGGATGAGCTCGAGCTCATCCAGGTGCTCATGCGCGGTGAAGCCCCGGTCGGTGGTGATACCAAAGAGCGTGTTGTTCGGATCGGCCGTTGCATTGGGGAAACGCCGCTTGCCGAAGGGCTCGTAGGCCAAGCGCTCGATCGGCGCTCCGGATTCGTTCGAGATCGCCATGATGCTGCCGAGGCTATCGCGGTGGTAGTAGCGCATCTGTGGGCCGTCGCCGCTCGCGTAGACGCTCTTCATGACGTACACACCGACCAGTTGCGCCCCTGCGTTCACGTAGTGCTTATGCTCCAGGGACCCGTCGGGCTTGATCTCTTTTTCGTAGAAGAGGTTGTCCCCGCCGCCCGGGTGCAGGTAGATGCTCGTTTGCGTGCCGGTGGCGAGTGCGGTCACCAGGCGCACGCGCTCGTGCTCGGGGGAGTAGGTGTACGTGTATGTGGTGATGTTGCCCGCGCCGTCCTTGCCGTTGATGGTCAGGGGCATGTTGAAGCTCGTGTAGGCAGCGCAGCGCTCGCCTGCGACCTGCGGAGCCGGACAGGGAGTGCCCCCGACGGCATTCACCTGCGTGAGGTTGCCGTTCGCGTCGTAGCTGAGGATCGGGTTGACGAGGCCGTTGACCGTTCCGGTGACGCTCGAGGCGGCATGCGGGCGCGCAGCGCCGACGCCCGGGTAGGCATAGGAGCCCACATCGGACTTGTAAGTCATGTTGCCGAGCGCGTCGTAGTTGAAGCTGCGGGTCACTAGAGTCGGCCCCGAGGCGAGCGTCAGACGATTCAGGGTGTCGTAGCTGAAGTTCTCGGTGACGGCATCGATGTTGTCGACGCGTTGCGTGACGTTGCCGAGCGCGTCGTACTGATACGAGAGGTTGTGAAGCGCGCCGGCCACCACGGAACTCAAGCGGTCCACTGGATCGTAGGTTCGCGTCTGCGTGAGCAGGCTGTTGTTGAGTAACTCGCTTGTCACCAGGCTACTTGCGCTCTTCGCGTTCGCGCGCCAGAAGACCGTGCTGCCGCCGGCGTCCACTCTTTGTATCTGCAAAAGATGTCCATAGAGGTTGTACACGTTCTGCACGGCAAAGGCGGGGACACTGACATCGGTGGCGGGGTAAGTCACCGTGTCGACGCGACCTGCGCCGTCGTAGGTGGTTGTGACGTTGTAGGTGGTGCGATTCGTCACTCTTCCGAGCGGGTCCGGAACTATGGTTGTGACCTGGCCCATCGCATCGGTCTGGCGTATGAGGTCGGAAGCGGCGTTGTAGGCGTAGACCCATGTGCCCATGTCGGGGTCGATCATCTGGATCTTGCGGCCGCGCAGGTCGTAGCTCATCGTCACGACGTCGCCCACCGCCGCGGGCGCTGCATCCGTGGTGGTCTTGAGATTGCCGAACTCGTCGTAGGTGTATGAGACGATGTTGCCCTGGGCGTCCTGGACCTGCACGACCTGGAATTGACTATTCTTGGTGGTGGTGCGGGTTTGGGTCACTCCGCCAGGTAGTCCCGTCCCTGCGCCCGCGTTGCTCGCCGTGACCGTGGTGACCAGGCCGTTATAGATGGTGGCCGTGCGCGCGCGGCCCCCGGGAGTGGCAGGCTCATCTTGCTGGATCACCCGGCCGATGACATCGTAGGCGAACTCCGTGAATACAGGGGTCGCGCCGGCGTAATAAGGACGCGAAACCTTCGCGACGCGTCCGAGCGCGTCGTATTGCGTATCCTTTTGGACAAGCGTGCCGTCGAAGCCTTGCGTTTCGGTGCGGACCTCGCGATTGAGGCTGTCGTAGTAGGTGCTCGTGGTCGGAGCGCCTGTCGCGGTCACTCTTACCCGGTACACGGCAAGGTTGGAACAGGTCCCTGCGGGAAGATCGACGCAACGTTCATAGAACCAGTTGCTGACCGTGCCGTCCGGACGCGTCTCGGAAGTTTTGCGCCCGAAGCCGTCGTAGGTCCAGCTCGTCGTGAGGTTGTTCGGGCCGGTGAGCGTTGCGACCGCCCCAAACCGGGGGTCGTAGGTACGCGTTTCCGTGTGCCCCGCCGCATTGGTGACGGAAGTGGCGAACTGTCCCGCGTTCCAGGTGTAGGTGTTCAGACCGATCGTAATCGAGCCAGCCGAGTATGTTGCTGTCGAGGTGCGCGCAGGGAAGACCGGATCGCCTGTGGGAGTAGCGGCCTCGTTGTAGGCTCCCAAGCCGTAGGGGGTACCGTTGCAGTTCCTGACGGTCGTGCTTGCCCGGTTGCCGAAGGCATCGGGCACATAGGCGGTCACCAAGCATAGCCCGGGATTAGCCACATTATTGGGTTCGACAATCTCTTTGGTTAAGAACGTCGTGGTTGCCTCGTAATCGAAGCCCGAGGTTCGAGTCGCGGTGCCTGCGAGCAGCGGCGCAGCAAATAGAAGCGCGACAGCAGCGGCGATTCCCCTGGCGATCATGATTCCCCCTGCAGTTCGTCTTGTTAAGCGGATCTGTTCTGTTCAACGTGCCGCTCAGAGCGCGGCCCGCCTTTGCAGCTCTTGCATCGTCAGACCGACCGGCACAGCACCGTCCCAGACCGTCCCCGCGACGCGGTGGCGCAAACGCTCTCGGCCTGCCCGGTAGATGTCCTCCGCGAGCGGCACGTATCTCGCCTCACGGGTGAATCGGCTGGCATTCGCGGCATAGAACTCGGCGAAGGCGACCACCTCAGGACGAGCGAGCGCCTTGGCATTCACATAGAGGAAGATCGGACGCGAGAGAGGTTGATATCGGCCGCTTGCGATGGCTTCAAGCGAGGGCATCACGGGATCCGATGCCGCGCTGGCCGCAATCGGCACAGCACGAAGCTTGATCCGGTGCTCCAGGTACGTCGCTACCGGCAAGTAGCTCACCGTGTTGATATCCCTCACCAGACCCTGGATGAGCACGTTGTCATCGGTCGAACTCATGTAATCGCGTCGCGCGGCCTGTCCAGCTCCGAGAACGGCGGCGACAAAGTAATTGGAGGCATCGAATTGCGCATCGGGCGCAAGAAGCTTGATCGGAGCGTCCGGAAAACGAGCGCTGATCTGGCTCCAACGCACCACCTTGCCTTGTGCCCCTTCTTCCCACATCGCGCGGAGCTCAGCGACCGTGAGGCTCTGCACGAAGTTGTTCTTGCGGTTGACCACCACCGCGATCGCATCGAATGCGAGCGGCAATTCGATGAACTGCATATCAGCGTTGCGGCAGGCTTCGATCTCCGCCTTCAGTATGGGACGCGCGCTGTGGACAAGATCACTCTCACCGCGGCAGAGTTTGGATAGCGCACCGCTTGAGCCGCTGACCCCGACGGTCAACACCACTTTGCTGTGGCTACCGCGAAATTCGGCAGCGGCCGCCTGACTGATCGTGACCCCGGCGCTGGATCCGTCGATGCGCACGGTTTCCGCGTAGGTGAGGCCCCAGCACCCGGTGAAACCAAAGAGTCCAGCGGCGAGAAGGCAATAGGATTTGGAGATCATGGCTTCACCCCATTGAATAAAGAGCGTGAGCATGTGGGTCGGAGATCAAGGCGTGGTGCTCGTGACCTGCGAGCTGATGGGTCGGCTCAAGAGCCAGTTCACCGTGTCGGCAGGCGCGTAGGTGTTGGTCGTCGTCTTGGAGTAGCCGTCACCGGTCGATACCGTGATCGCCGTGGCATTGCCGTAACCGTCGTAGGTCGTGTTGGTCGTCACCGTGCGTAACAGCACCCCATTCGTGTCCCGGTCCGTCTCCACCGAGTTGGTCAGATCGCAGCGGTGGTACTTACCCGTCCCGTTCGCAATGAGGCTCGTGCCCCAGGTGTTGAGCACTTGGATGAGCGTCGGGCTGGTCCCCACCACTTTAGAGGTCCCGCTCACCAAACCCTGGAAGGGATAATCCTGCCGGAAGCTCGTAGTCGTTGTGATGCCAGGGCTTGTGCGAGTATCCGTCGCTTGGACGTTTGAAAAGCCGAGGAGCCCGCCACCTTGCTGGTGCGCCTTCAGGGAGGAGTATTTGTAATTCGTGACATAAGTTCCACCGATACCATCGCTGGTACTGGTCGAGGAGACGACATACAGCGGTATCTGGAGATCGACTACCGGATAAACGGCACCGACTCCCTTTGTGTAAACCGTGTTGTCGGTGAGGGGCTTGTAGGCGATGGTGGTTTGAGTGCTTGAACCGTCGGCTATAGAGGACAGGAAATCCGGCGAAGAAAATGGTGTATTCGCGGATGCCACCAGGAAGCGGCCGTCGCCATTCGACGGCACCCACATGTAATCCGTCTTGCCGTCACCGTTGAAATCGCCGACGAACCTCCAAGCGGCCGAGCTGCTTGTAGTAGAAATGGTGCTGGCGGGAAGGGTGGCGGACAATGCCGGGGTGTTCGGGACAACGAAACCGGCGTCCCCGAGCTGCTTCGGGGGCGATTTCGCGTAGGCGATGAACCAGCTGCCGTTGCCATTCGACGGTGTCCACATGTAATCCGTCTTGCCATCACCGTTGAAATCGCCGAGGAACCACCCCTGGCTCGCGGTGTTGCCGCTTACAGTAGTAAAACCGCCGGGAATGGTGGCGGGCAATGCCGGGAGGGTGTAATCCGGGATAGTCAAGCCGATGCCGGTCGCGTAGGCGATGAGCCAGCGGCCGTCGCCATTCGACGGCACCCACATGTAATCCGTCTTGCCGTCGCCGTTGAAATCGCCGACGAACATCCTCTGGCCCTGGGTCTTAAAAGCGCCGGGAATGGTGGCGGGCAATGCCGGGGTGTTGTAATCCGGGATAGTCAAGCCGGTGCCAGTCGCGTAGGCGATAAGCCAGCGGCCATCGCCATTCGACGGCACCCACATGTAATCCGTCATGCCGTCACCGTTAAAATCGCCGAGGAACTCCCACTGCGTGGACGCTAGGGGTGCAGTAGAAAAGCCGCCAGGAAGGGCGCCGGGCAGTGCCGGGGTGTTGTAGTTCGGGATAGTGAAGCCGGTCCCGGTCGCGTAGGCGATGAGCCAGCGGCCGTCGCCGCCAGACGGTGCCCACATGTAGTCAGTCATGCCGTCACCGTTGAAATCGCGGACGAACATCGCCCCGGCCGTGGCGCCTGCGGTAAAAAAACCGCCGGCAATGGTGGCGGGCAATGCCGGGGTGGTGTAGTTCGGGAGAGTGAAGCCGGTGCCCGTCGCGTAGGCGATGAGCCAGCGGCCGTCGCCCTCCGGCGGTGCCCACATGTAATCCGTCTTGCCGTCACCATTGAAATCGCCGACGAACATCATTGGGACTCCTGTCACTACGCCATTCCTTATCCCGTTTGCGTTTGCGGTAGAAAAACCGCCGGCAATCTTGGCGGGCAATGCCGGGGTGTTGTAGTCCGGGATAGTGAAGCCGGTCCCGGTCGCGTAGGCGATGAGCCAGCGGCCGTCGCCATTCGACGGCACCCACATGTAATCCGTCTTGCCGTCACCGTTGAAATCGCCGCGCCACATTGCCGCGGGCACGCTGTTCTTAGTAAATGCGCCGCCGGGAAGGGTGGCGGGCAATGCCGGGGTGGTGTAGTCCGGGATAGTCAAGCCAGTGCCGGCGTTCTGCGAACCGAGGGTTGTTCCTGCCAAACAGTTCCCATCTTTATCGCATTCAGTGATGCCGACTAGACGAGAACGACCAACGAATCCATTGAAGGCAACATACTCACCGTTGTCGTAGGTGAGTCGATATTCTTTGACGAGGTTCGGGCCCACATACGTTCTGACGTAAGCGAGGCGATTAAGGGTCTTGATCACCGAACCGGCCACGTAAGCGGGTGTGACGTCGGGACGGGCTGTCTCCGGGATAAACAGCACCGACGCGCTTGGCGTGGGAGGGGTGCCGGTGTAGTTGTAGTCGATCCGCGTAGGATAGGAGTCGCCGTTTGCGTTGTCCTCGGCGTAAGTGACAGCGAGGTAATTGCCTTTCCTGTCCGAGATCTTGTCTAGCGCCCATAGGCGCACTGTGGACTTGTTTTGCGCTTCGATCTGCGAGTCGCCGGTGTTGCCGTATTCCAGTATCTGGCCGGCCTTGGTCCACACCTGGAACCACTGCGGCCCGCTTCCCGGAGTCGGCACCTGCCCATGAGAGATTATCTTGGTGAATGTCTCGCGCTCGGTGCGGTACTCGACCCCATCGGCCCCATAGCTCGCCCCGGTGATCATCACCAGACGCTGCCCGTCCAAGCAAAAGCGATCATTGGCGTTGTAGTTGATGCCGCCCGGCGGAACACCATCCTGAACCAAGGTACGCGGGCAGCGAGTAATCGCCGAGAGTCCCGACAGGCCCCAACCCATGCCGAGAAGACCGTTACCGCCTTTGCTGTTATAGGTGAAGGCGAGCTTGGGCTCCATGCCTGCGACACCTGGAGGAACCTGGATGGGGATGGTGTAGGTGGCTGCGCCTGACTCATTCACTCGGAAGCTACCAGGAGTGAAACCGGCGACGGTAGTCTGGGCGTGTCCTGTCCGTGTAGCAAAAACGGACAGAAAAGCAATTGTGAAATACAGGAGGTGACTCCCCTGCGACCTCTTCACCGCGACCATGGTGGGCCTCTCTTTTGGCATTTTGTTTGGGTGACGCGCACGCTGGCGCGCGCTCCCTTACGCCGATATCCGGCGACTGCCGTGTAAATTACGGAACGAGGTTCTGGCCGGTCAACCGCTGCAGAATTTTGTGGAGGAAGTTTCTGTAAGTGATTTCTTCCTATGAAGAAGAAGGAGCGAACGGCAAGTGATTCTGCTGTCAGTCCCGGTGATTCCCTATCATTTCTTATAGGGACGAAATGAGCGTGACGCGTGATCTAAAGCGCAGCGAGGGGCCGCGAGATCGGCGCGCGCGACAACGATGTGTCGATCCTTACGCCGGCGCGATCAGCTTCAGGGAGATGGCTTTGGTGATGGCGTGGCGCGAGTTGGCGGCGCCAAGCTTGCGGCGGACTTTGGAGAGATGATAAATGATCGTCGTCTCAGACAGTGAGAGTACCGCCGCAACCTCCGCGGCAGTCTTCCCGGTCGCCGCCCAGGTCAGACATTCGCGTTCGCGCGCGGTCAGAGTCGGCGCCGATCCCAGCGGAGGTGCAGCCGGATTCTCGGAGTCAAGTGCGTTCTCGATAGCGTGCGCGATCGCCCGGTGGGAGTAGCACGCTATCAATTGACATTCGGAAAGCGCGGTCAGAATCTCTCGCTCCGCCTCGATTCCGCCAACACCCTTGATGAAGCTGATTGAGCTTCGGTCTCCGACCGGTCCGTGCACCGGATGAGTGACGCCTGTGACGAGCCCGAATTTACGTGCCGCGGCAAAGTAGTCTGGATAGTGCGACACCCAGTCGCGCCACAGTACGGGGGTGGCTTCCTGTGTTGCAAGGTGATGCATGGGGTCGGGCGCAGTGGTGAACCCGTGTTCGGAGCAATAGTCAAACCAGCCAGTAGGACAGTTGTCCAGTCGGATTTCGTGGTGCCCATTGCGCATTTGTGGGTAACGGCCTCGAAAAACGAAATATCGAAAGCCGATTTTCTGGACGACTATCGTCAGGGATTCCCGGAGGCCGGCGAGTGAATTCGCCGACAGAATCCTCGTGAGCCACCAAGCGCCACTCAAGACTCTCATCTCCCCGAGCTTTGTGCGTGATTTTTATCTATTGAATTTTTATAATGTATGTTTGCTTACTATATTAGGTAAGGGCTCAAGCCTTCTGTCGCTAAAAGTTGATTTTTCCGTAAAGAGTCGTCGACGCTACGTTGCAGCCTAACTACAGCGAAGGGCTCAATCAAAATACCCCATAATAAACTCCCAGTAAGCGGACCTAACGTTTCTCCGCCTTGCGCGCTCCCGGGTCAGCGATGGAAGCCATTGTGCGTTACTCCTATTTATGGGGATTCTAGTCAAAATACCCAATAACACGAACTGACGCAGTATTTTGAACTGTAGCAATTAAACGCGCTTCCCCCGACACCGCAGGAACAATAAGCATTGAAGAAGACGACCCGATAATAGTTCCGGCGGTTATAGCAGCAAATTCCTTTTGCGATGCAGTGACTGTATTTATAGATGTGGTGCACGTACTGTCGTTATAAACATTCATTCCGGCGTTGTTCAACGTATTTATAACGCCAGAAGAAAAAACAGTAAGTATAACATCAAGTAAAATTGCTGTTGGATTCGCAGAAACTAAAGTTCCATTCCCGGGAATATTAGTACACGATAAATTTATTCCTTGCCAGCTTGGAACGCCGAACGCAAACATGCATAAATTCGGTCCAAATCGTGTGTAGCCTGTAGCGCAAGGTTTTGTGCTTGTTAAAGCACCTGTGAGCGGACCTAACGTTCCTCCGCCCTGGTCATCCCCCGAATGTGTATGAATCGGTACGATTTGCCCGAATGCAAACGATGATGCAAAAATCAGACACCATATAATCCGTTTAAACGCTTTCATTTTATTGTCTCCTAGGTGTTTGTGCTTCGGCATAGGCAAAGGGCTCGCCTGCCGCATCACAATAAATATAAACGTCACCGCCAGGAACTGGAAATTTCCCAACGCGCCGAACCGCCGGGAGGGACAACTTCACCTGTATTAGCAGAAGCAGAAACTCCGAACGTTAAGCGCATATCTTGTACTAGAGGTTGATTTCACCTCCGATGTGCTACAAAATATGTTGCAAAAACCAAAAGCAAAAGTCCTCCAATGATCCACGGCAAAAGCTCAGTTATTTTTTGTTTCGTAACCTCTGCCTCAATGCGCTGACCGGCCGCTGTTTTGCGAAATGCTGTGCTTAACCTTTCCGTTGCAGCATCAATCTTTCCGTGCCCAAACTGATAAATTAGATTGAGCTAAGACAGACCTATTGGAGTTGCGTGCATGCGGAGCCATATATTTCAACCACGATTTGATTGGCGACGGACTCGACTTTACTCGATCAAGACAAACGCTGTCCAGGCACTTTAGTGCCTGGACAGCGCTGCGGCGGTCGATGCCGCCCGTGGCGGTGTTAAAAGATTTTCGTTCCGAAGCCGGGCGCCGTCTTCACTTCGTACTCGGTGAGCCGGTGCACCAACTGTGCTCGCGTCTCCACGGCGAGCTGGCTGAAAACGCCGGTCAAGTGATGCTTGACCGTGTTCTCGCTCAAACCGGTGAGGATTGCGATTTCGCCGTTGGTTTTGCCCAAGCCCACCCACTGCGCTAATTCCTTGTCGCCCGGGCTCAAGCCCGCAAAGCGGGTCGCGAACTTATCCTCCACGTTGAGGTGTTCGATCACGCCGCAAAGCACCTCATGCATGATCGGCACGAGCTGCTTCAGCGCTTCGGCATGCGCGCCGGTAAGGCGGCCGGGTATGCGATGGAAGCTATGGTAGGTCCCGACGCAGCGATCGGTGTCGTACACGCCGTTGGAGGCGGTGTTTTTCATGCCGTGCTCCCGAAACGATTCGAGCCAGGCGGCGGGCGTGTCCGGCCAAGGGCGATCTATCTCGAACAACTGCGACTCACGAGTCGCAAGCCAGCGGCGCAGGATCGGGGTGTCTATGCCCCCGGCCCGATTGCGTATCTTCTGCAAATGGTCCACCGGATAATCGACTCCAATCATGTAATCGAGCGAGACGCCCCCGGCGTGCAAGTGGCCGTAACCACATCCAAGGGTTTCGTGGGGAAAGACCGGTCTGATCTTTTTGCGCGTCCATTCTTTGAATTCGTCGACGGTCTTGAGACTGACGGGTTCCAGCGCAATGGTTTCGAGCATGACGGCCTCCCTGGGTCTTATCTGTATGGTGTATTTTAGCGTCGCTGCGGCGTGGTAGTGCTGGCCTGTGAGGGGATGTACTGAAAGCGCCACTCCGAGTATTTCTTGCTGCCCGTGAATGCCTCGTCGGCAGGGCTAAAATTGTTTGACTTGATGGGGGTGGCGCCCGAAAGGCTATACACGCCCATCACGCCGCCGCCGGGGGCGGCGACGATTCCCCACTGAGACTTGCCGGTCACGGGGTCGGCGTAGATCTTCCTGAGGTAGCGCTGCATGCTGAGGTAGCGCTTGTCCTCCAGCAGGTCCTCGAGCTTCTCGGGATAGCGCTTCACCGCGCCGGGCGTGCGCTGGTAGTAGAGCGCGATCGCCTCGCGAAACTGGCCGCCGACGAAGAGCAGCTCCTTTTCCTTCTCGCGCTGCCCTGAATGCGACCAGACTTCGCTGGTGACGGCGAGCAGAAGGCCTGCGAGTGCGACGGCAAACATCGCCACCAGATAGGTGAAACCTCCTTGAGATTTGCGTGCCTTACCACTGCTCATAAGGTTTGCCGTCGCGTCCGACGCCTTTGGCGCCGCTCTTCACGTCATAAACCGCGCCCTTCTGAGGATCAGCGGGAGGCAGGACGATCCACGTCGTGCTGCTCTGCGTGATGGGATCGTCGGGGATGTTGCGCAGGTAGCGCTTGGTCACCAGGTCGCCGAGCGCATCCGGATAGCGTCCCGCGTCGGCGTAGTATTTGTCCAGGGCGCCGCGCATCAGGTGGAGGTTCTCCTTGAGGACCGTTTCCTCGGTCCTCGACACGCTGCCGAAGTACCGCGGCACGACGATCGACAGCAACAAGGCGATTATGGCGAGCGCTACAAGCAGCTCGATCAGGGTGAAACCGCACGTCGCTGGATTCCCGCTCCCCGATAGAATCATTCGGGGACAGGTTTCGCGGGAATGACAAAGAGTAAGTCTCCGCGTCATGCCGTCACCATTCCTTGTACGGAACGCCGTTGAGGCCGACGCCAGCGCTCATGGAATACACGTCGAACACGTCTTTGCCGGGGCGCGGCGCATCCACCGGGCTGTCGTAGCTTCGCAGACCCCATGTCGTTTCCGCCGCGACCGGCGCATTCGCAGCAGCAAGGGGATCGCGCGGCACGCGCCGCAGAAAATACAGCTTCGCCCCCGAGGGGCTTTTCGCATCGACGACGCCTTCGACGAGCGCGGCAAGCGAAGGCGGATAGCCCGACTCGTCGGCCGAACGGGTGATGCGCCCTTCCTCCGACGCGTGTTTGTAGGCGTCCAGCGCCTCGCGGATCTCGCGCAGCGCGCGCCGCAGCTCCTGCTCGTTGTTGCGCTGCGCGGCGAGCTCGGAAAGCGGCAGCGCGATCGAAGCGAGCAAGCCCACGATCGCCACCGTGATCAGGAGCTCGAGGAGCGTGAATCCGTTCGCGCGCTTCATTGCGCGGCGGGACGAAGCAGCAGAACGAGGGGCGGGGCGAGCTGCGCGGAGAGCACCTTCCCGCTGCTGTCGGTCAGCGAGACCGCTTCCAGTCTAATGGCCGGAGTGCCGGGCGCACCCATCGCCTGGAACGTCAGGCGCGCAAGCTCGCCCGACCCCTGGATGTTCGCGGTGCCGGAAAAGCTCAAGTTGAGCCGCCCCATCCCTTCGGGCGAGTTCGCGCGGAAGCCCGCGTCGGGATTCGATTCGAGAAGCTTTCCGGGATCGGCGCGCACGAACTGCAGGCGCGAGGGATCGTAGGCGATGTCGAAGGTGCCGTTTCTCAGGCCTGCGGCGGCTTCGACGGTGAGCTGGATCGTGAATTCCTGGCCGAGGGTGAGCTGCGCCGGCGCCTGCAGCAGCACCTTGACCGGGGGTTTCGCGGCGGCGGCCGGGGAGGCGGGCGCAGCGTCACCTTGGCTGGACGGCGCGGTTGGCGCGGCAGGAGCGCCGCTCTCGGTCGGCGACAGGCTTTGCAGCACGAACGGCGGCGCCCCGATCACCGATTCGGTGCCCGAGGGGAATTCCTCGAAGCGCAGCTCGGGCCGGGCGATGTTCCGCAGGATGCGCGGCGTGATGAGGAGCACGACCTCCGTCTTGGTTGTCGTGTTGTTGTGGCTGGAGAAGAGCCGTCCGATGATCGGCAGATCGCCGATGCCGGGAACGCTGTCCGCGATGCGGCGGTCCTCGTCGTTGATGAGGCCGGCGAGCACCTGTGTTTCGCCGTCTTTCAGACGCAGCACCGTCGTGGCATTGCGCGTGCCGATCTGATAGGTCACGGTGCCCGAAGAGCTGCGGATCTGCTGCACGACGTTGCTGACCTCCAATCCGACCTTGATGCCCACGTCGTCCTCGAGGAACACGTTTGGCTCGACGTCCAGCTTCAAGCCGACCTCGAGATAACTCACCGATTCCGAAATCACCCCGGTCGCGGTCGTCGTGGAAGTGATGACGGGAACCTTGTCGCCGATGTGGATTTTGGCTTTTTCCCTGTTTTTGACGCGAATGCGCGGGTTGGCAAGAAGATTGGTCTTGCCCACCTGCTCCTGGAGGTTGGCGATGATCAGCGGATCGGTGACCGTGAGACGCACCAGGCTTGCGCTGCGGCTGCGCAATTCGGGAAGGGTGAGGGCGCCGGCTCCGCCCGCGCCCACTACGCTCGCGCTCGTCTGCGTCGGCCAGCGGATGCCCAGCTGCGTGAGCAAGCTCGTCCCCACCTCCAGCACTTCGACCTCCAGCATCACCTCGGGCTCGGCGAGATCCTGGTTGGCGATCAGCCGCTCGGCCACGCGCACCGCCTCCGGCGTGTCGCGGATCACGAGCAGGTTGAGCTTCTCGTCGATGTACATGTCCTTGGTCTTGACGAGCGTCTTCACCATGTTGGCCGTCTGCTTCACGTCGGCGTTGGCGAGGTAGAAGCTTCGCATCGTCAGCTCCTGGTAGTCCTTCGCCTTCGCCGGGGTATTGGGGTACACGAGCAGCGTGTTCTCGTTCAGGACTTTTCGCTCGAGCTGGTTGGTGACGAGGACGAAGCGGATCACGTCCTCGATGCTCGTGTTGCGCACGAAGAGCGTGGTGCGCAGATCGGGCCGCACGTCCCGGTCGAAGAGGAAATTCAGCCCCGAGTTCTTCGAGATCATCTCGAACACCGTGCGCAGCGGTGTGTCGCGGAATTCCAGCGTGATCGGTTTTTTGAGCGACGCGCCGAGCTGGGGCGCGGCATTGGCCGCCCTGAAGCTCTTTTCCTCCAGGCGCCTCAACAGGAGTTGGGCCTCGCGATTGCTGGAATTCTCGGAGAGCACCGCCTTGACCTTCGCGTAGGCGGCCGGCTCGTTGCCCTTCTTGAAGTTTTCCTCCGCGTCGGCGAGAAGCGCGCGGTGCCTTCGTTCGACACGCAGCGATTCGAGGCCGGCTGTGGCCCGGGCGTTCGCAGGATCGACGACGAGCGCCTGCTGGTAGGCAGCCTGCGCTTCGTCGAAGAGATCGCTCACTCGCGCCTTTTCGGCGAGAGCCAGATAGCGCTGCACGGCGAAATCGCGCAGTCTGAAATAGCGCTCCCGGTACGATCTGTTTAGAGGGTCGAGCTTGTAGGCTTCGTCGATCTTGGCGAGCCCCTCCGGGATCTTGCCGGCGTCGATCAGCTCTCGTCCTTGGTCGAATGCCCGCTGAGCGGCACAGCCGGCAAGAGCCAGCAGCGCGATCGACAGAATGATGAGTCTTGACATGGCTTCCCCTCCCTAGTCGGGATTGGTTATCGGGAGCGTCTGTTTGCTCCCGAGCGGCAGGTAGATGAAATTGACCGAAGATTCGGTGATCGACTCGATTTGATAGGTGCCGTCCACCGTATCGCCGGCGGAAACGCTGCGGCTCTCGTTGTTCTGCCATAGAAATACGGCCGTCTTCTCCCCGTCCACCCATTTGCCGAAGTAGCGGAACGGCAAGGGCGGCGTTGTCGGGGCCGGTGGAGGCGGGGGAGGGGCTGGCGTGATCGCCACGGCGGCGGGCGGCGGGGCGGGTATGAAGGATTTCGAGGCGAAGAGGTCGGTGATCTTGTTGGTCCTGCTTGCGCGAATCAGCTTGTCCAGATCGAGATCGGGAAGGCTCGCCTGCGGTGTGGTTCCATTCGTCGCCGGTGGCGAAGCGGGCTCCCGCGCCCGGTCGGTTTGAGGGTCTGCGGAGGGTTCTTCGCGGCCGGCCACGACGCTCGCGATAAGGGCGAGCGCCACGACGACCGCGGCGGCCCGGCGAGGAACGTCACGCGGGAGGGGCAGCTTCATGGGTGAAGCACGTGCAGGGTAAGCCGCACCTGGGTTTCGACCGCCAGATCGTTGGTGCGCTTTCTCCGAAAGCTCAACTGATCGAGCGAGAGAACGGGGATCTCGAGCAAGGCGTTCTCCAGGAAAGCGCGGACCTGGGCGTAGTCGCCGGTGAGCGGAAGGCTGATTTCGTAGCGGTCGAGCTTGCCGGGACCTTTGACGAGCTGATATTCGGCCATGCGCAGGGTCACGCCGCTTTTTTCCGCGATGGCGTAGAGCTTGGCGAGCCAATCCGTCGTCGCTTCCTCGCGCTCGAAGAACCGGTAGAACGCCGCGAGCTTCGCCGAGGGCGAGGCGGTGCGGATCAGGCTCGGGTCGGCGGACTGGATCTGTTTCGTCGCCCGCCCGATCGAGTGGTCCAGGCGCTCGCTTTGGGCTTCGAGCGGTCTTACTCCTGCCTCGAGGAAGACTGCCGTTCCGGCGAGCAGGACGACAGCCAATTTTCCGGGCCAGCCGAGCCGTTCGAGGAGCGTGTTCAGCGGACGCAGCATGAGGGTCAGCGGCCGTCTTTCCAATCGGCGGAGATGGTGAAGAGAACCGGGCGCCGCGCCTCGTTCTGGATCTCGTGTTTCGCGAGACGGACGTTCTTCAGGGTCTTCTCGTGCGAGAGCCAGGCGACGTAGGTGAGCGTGGCGGGGTAGCTCCTCGCCTCGCCGGTGATGCTGAGCGAGCCCGAGCCGGCATCCGGCTCGATCGAAAGGAGCGCCACGTCGTCGGACCGCGCAGCCTCCAGCGCCCGGAACACGTTGTCCCAGGGCATGGACAGGCGCAATATCGTGCCCTGCGCGGCTGCGAACTCTTCCTGGGACAAGGATCGTGCAGCCGCAGGCGCGACCGCCTCGCGCGCGGAGTGCGCGTTCGAGAGCCGCGCAAGCCGCGACGACTTTGCCTCGACCCCCGACCGGGCCACGACGTAAGAAGATCCGACATCCGCTGTAAACGCCAGGGCAATGGCTAGAAGCAGCCAGCTGACCCGGGCCGGCCGGGGCGTTTTACGCAGGTGATCGAGCTCGAGGCGGACGGGCTTCATGCGCAAACCATCGCGTAGATGCGGTCTTCGCCGGCGAGCGGCGAAGGTGTCGCAGTGAATTTGAATCCATCAGTCACCCCCGGCTCGACGGTTTCCAGAGCGCAGACGAGCACGTCCCTGCACGGGTCGTCGGGCGCAAGAAGCGCGCTTTCGCGCTCCACTATTTGCGCAAGCTCCCCGCGCCAAAGCCCGTTCGCCTGGCGGCCGCGCACGCTCCGCCAAGCTCCGTCGCGGACCAGGCCGAGCAGCAGCCGCCCGGGCTCCTGAAGCACGAACCAGAACGATGACTCCCGCATCGCGGGCAGCGCTTGGTTGAACGCCGTCACCAGGTATGGCTGGATCGACCGGAGGTGCACGCGGCCGTTCTTGAAAACCGCCGCGATCGCCTCGAGCAGGGCCCGGTCGATCGCGCTTGCGAGGCGCGGGTGGGACGCGCCGGTTTCGGCGACCTGGATGTCCCAGTCACGCGCGCGTGCATCGTAGGTCTTTTCGAAGCGATGGGAAGCGTATTCCAGCCATTCCTCCCGGCTCGAGATGCGATCGTTCGCGTCGAGCAGCACGTACCGCACAAAATGGTTCGAGAGCACGACAATCGCATCGGCGGCGCGCTGCGCATGAGGCTGCAGAAGCTTTGGCAGTGCGGCGAGCGCGGCTTGCCACGGCTCCCCGGTGATTCCGGCTTCGGGGGAAAGAGTTCCTTTCTCGATCAGCTTCGGACGCAGGCCGCGGCTGTAACGGGCGAATATCACCCGATCTGGCGAGAGGCCGATGCGAATCGACTCACGCAACAAAGGTGACACGGTTCGCCTCCTCGAGGGACGTTTCGCCGCGGCAGACAAGGTCCAGAGCGGCTTCACGCAGGGTGCGCGTGCCGGCGGCGCGCGCCGCGTCCTTCAGCTCGCGCGCTGGCACGCGGCTTGCGATCATTCGCCGGAATTCGTCGTTCATCACCAGGAGCTCGCCGATCGCCCTGCGCCCCCGGAAGCCGGTGCCCCGGCAGTTGGCGCAGCCGCGGCCTTTCCGGAACCGGAAACCCGCGGCCTTTTCCGCGGAGAGACCCGACTCGGCGATCAGGTTCGGCTGCAGCCGGTCCTCCTCGCCGCACTGGGAGCAATTGATGCGCAGCAGCCGCTGGGCCATCACGCCGTTCAGGGCCGAGACGAAGTTGTAGGCGTCCACCTTCATGTGGAGAAAGCGCCCGATCACGTCGAACACGTTGTTCGCGTGGACCGTGGTGTAGACCAGGTGCCCGGTGAGCGCCGACTGAATGGCGATCTCCGCCGTCTCCGGATCGCGGATCTCGCCCACCATGATCCGGTCCGGGTCGTGGCGCAGGATCGAACGAAGGCCGCGCGCGAAGGTGAGGCCTTTCTTTTCATTCACCGGGATTTGCAGGACGCCGGAAAGCTGATACTCCACCGGGTCCTCGATGGTGATGATCTTGTCCAGACCTTTGTTGACCTCGGTGATGACCGCGTAGAGCGTGGTGGTTTTCCCGCTGCCCGTGGGCCCCGTCACCAGGAGCATTCCGTAAGGCTCGCCCGCGAGGCGCCGCAGCGTCTTGATCGTCTGCGCATCGAATCCCAACTGGTCGAGGGTCAGCCCGTTCAACTGATCGGAGAGCGACTGCTTGTCGAGGATGCGCAGCACCGCGTCCTCGCCGAAGACGCTCGGCATGATCGATACCCGGATATCGATGTCGCGCCCGCTCCGCCTCGCCCTGAAACGGCCGTCCTGGGGCACGCGCCGCTCCGCGATATCGAGCTCCGCCATCACTTTGACGCGGGAAATCACCTGGTCGGCGAACTCGATGCCGGCGATCGTTTGCGCCGGCGCAAGGACCCCGTCGAGCCGGTATTTGATCGTAAGACCGCCCGGGGCGGTTTCGAGATGGATGTCGCTCGCGCCGGCTTTGAGAGCGTCGTAGAGCGTGGAGTTGACGAGCTTCACCACCGGGCTGTCGCTCCCGGCGATCGACTCGATGGAAAGCTCTTCGGGACCGTCCCGGCGGCCGGCGTCCGTTCCGAAATCGGCGATCACGCCGTCCATCGCGCGCATCCCGGCTTCCTGCTGAGCAAGATAGGCGAGCAGGTCTTGACGGAACGCGAGCCGGTACGCGAAGGGCTCGCGCACCGAATTCTCCAGCCAGTCCTGGGTCGCCGCTTCGTAAGGATCACCCAGCACGACCTGGAGCCCGCCGCTTTCGTATCGCAGCGCGACGCAGCTTCGCCTCTGCGCTTCGACAAACGGAACAAGGTCGAAATCCGGCGTGCCCGCCCGCAGCTCATCGAGCGTGAGCGCGGGCAAGCGGAAGGTCTCGGACAGACGCTGCATGAAAACTCCCGGCGCGGCGGCCGACCGCTCGTAGAGCAAGTCGATCAGCGAGCGGGACAGGCGCGCCTGCTCGGCGCGGGCGCTTGCCAGCTCCTCCGCCGTCAGAGGGATGATCCCGGGGCTTGCGACCGCATTCACTGGATCGCCCCCGCGAGCTCGAAGATCGGCATGTACATGAGGACGACCACTCCTCCGACCGACAGGCCGAGGATCGCCATCAGCGCCGGCTCCAGGAGCCGCGTGAACCAATCGACGAAGCGCGAAGTCTCGTCGTCGTAGAACCGCGCGATCCGCTCCAGCATCTCGCCGAGCTGGCCGCCGCGCTCGCCCACGGCGAGCATGCGAGCAGCGACCGGCGAGGCAAGCCCCGCGGCGGTGAGCGCGGTGGACAGGGAAACTCCTTCCTCGATCGACTTTCTCGCCGAAGCGAGTTGCGCGCGCAGATGCTCGGCGAGCAGATCCTCGACCATACTGACGGCCCGGACAAAGGGAATGCCGGCGCGCAGCAGCATGCCGAGAGTCCGGTACATGCGCGCGAGCTGGTAGGCCTTGATCCTCTCGCCCACGCTCGGAACGCGCCAGAGCCGCCGCAGGATGGCCGCGCGCATGCGGGGGGTGGTCGCGACATACGCTATCGCGATCAGCAGCCCGCTCATCAACGCGGCTATCAGCCAGCCGTGCTGCGTGACGGCGCGGCCGACCGAGAGCAGGGCCTTCGAGAACACCGGCAAGTCCTTCGAGATGTCCTCGTAGACCCGGGCAAAGCGCGGCACCACGTAGAAAAGCAGAAACGAGAGCACCAGGCCGCCTACCCCCGCGAGGATTGCGGGATAGATCAGCGCCGCAACGACCTTCTTGCGAACCCGGTCGACTTCTTCCTGGTAGGCGATATAGCGCGACAGCGCCTCGTTGAGGTTTCCGGTCTGCTCGCTCGACCTGACGGTGGCGATGTAAAGCGGCGAAAAGTGCTGGGGAATGCGCGACAGTGACTGGGAGAAGGACAACCCCTCCCGCATGCCGCCGAGCACCTGGTCCAGCACGCGGCGGGACTCGGGTTGTGATGCTCTCTCGGCGAGGGCCTGGATCGCCTCGACGAGGTTGAGCCCCGCATCGAGCAGGGACAGGAGCTCCACGGAAAGAAGAGTCGAGGAAAATCGCGAGCGGCCCGACGTCAAGCTGAACAGTCCGGCCAAAGTCGGCCGCAGAGAAAGCACGCGGAGACCTTGGCGGGCGGCCAGATCTTTCGCCGACGCGGCGTCCGGGGCGCGAAACTCGAGCGCCACCACTTCGCTGCGGTCGTTGATCGCTTTTACCAGGTAGTTCACGGCGCTCAATAGTTCGTGATATCGGCGTCTTCGCCGCTGCCGCCGGGCTGGCCGTCTCGCCCGTACGATATGAGATCGAAGTCGCCCTTCTGGCCGGGGTTCCGATAGACATAAGGACGTCCCCAGGGGTCGTTGGGAACCGCCTTCTTGAGATAAGGCCCGTTCCAATTGGTCTCATTCGCCGGCTTGGTCACAAGCGCCTGCAAACCCTGCTCGGTCGTGGGATAGCGGCGCGTGTCGAGACGGTATTGGTCAAGCGCTTTATCCAAAGCGTCGATCTGCGCCCTGGTGACCTGGATCTCGGACTTGCCGACCTGAGAGAAGTAGCGCGGTGCCACGTATCCGACCAGCAGGCCGATGATCACGATCACGACCAGCAGCTCGAGCAAGGTGAAGCCGCGAATTTTTCGACAAGCGGCTGCTATCAGGACTTGCTTATGTACATAGGCAACAGGGCTGTGACGCGAAGTTGCGCGACGGGACGAACGCGACTTTCCTGGCATGGTGCAGCCAAAGTCTCCCTGTTTCTCCAGACATTACAAGAAAACAGACGCTGCAAAAAGGGCCGGCGCTTTTATTTCGCGCTCACCATGATCGCCGACCTTGAACATCGGCACAAAAATAATCCGTTAAGGCGGACAGACGAGATAATGGGTGAGAAAAATAGAGCTAGCGCTTTGATTCGCGCACGGAAGTGCGCGCCCCCTATCATTTCTTATAGGGGTCGAGTTTTCCAGGAACCGCGATTGTCGGAATCTAATCTAGCGTCGCGGTTGGCTTGTACGTAGAGCGACGCGCCGCAGTTCGAGCAGACAGATCATCCCGCTTTGATCGTATTGACCAGCACACCCACCTTGCTCACCTCGATCTCCACCTTGTCGCCAGGCTTCATCCACACCGGAGGATTGCGGCGAGCGCCGACGCCGCCCGGGGTGCCGGTGACGATCACGTCGCCCGGCTCGA
>WNGL01004340.1_pt1 | contig 21929 bp, 22 predicted proteins | sample 5400591 | NCBI WGS metagenome assembly WNGL01 (sample SAMN13153377, study PRJNA577476) | soil metagenome | isolation source: 80 cm soil or saprolite under Garry oak tree replicate 1 | place: USA:California | collected 2016-06-15 | reverse complement strand
TGGCGGCGCACCATTGCGTACCCGCCGTCATCGATCGTCTCGCCCTGACCGCCGTCGCGGTGCGGCCTGACGAGCACGGCGAGATCGACTACGAGGATCTCGCCGGGCAGGTGAACCGCCGCCGGGACCGGCCGGTGATCGTGGTGGCGAACGTCGGCACCGCGATGAGCGAGGCAGTCGACGACGTTCGCAGGATCACCGAGACCCTCGACGGTCTTGCGGTCACCCGCCGCTGGGTGCATGCCGACGCGGCGCTGTCCGGGATTCCGCTGGCGCTGCTCGACCCGGATGTCCGGCCCGGGTTCGACTTCGTCGACGGCGCCGACTCGGCGATCGTCTCCGGCCACAAGTTTGTCGGCGCGCCGGTGCCGTGTGGGGTGCTGGTCGTGCGGAGCAACCTCGTGCCATACGCCTCGCGGGTGGCTACCTACACGGGCAGCCCGGACAGCACGCTGACCAACTCGCGGTCCGGTTTGGCCGCCCTCGGGCTGTGGCTGACGCTGCGTCGTCACGGCATCGCCGGTCTGCGTACCCGCGCCGAGCAGGCCCGGGACTTGGCTACCTACGCACACGGCCGGCTCGTGGAGATCGGCTGGCCGGCGCACCGTCACCCGCACGCGTTCACCGTCGTGCTGGCCACACCGCCCGCCGCGGTCGGGCAGAAGTGGCCGCTGGCCAGCCAGGACGGTCAAAGCCACATCGTGTGCATGCCCGGCGTCACCCGCGAGCAGCTCGACGCGTTCATCGCCGACCTGCAGGCGGCCACCACCCCGGCGGTCCCACCTACCGCTGCCGACGGCCACCGGAGTCGAGGACTCCTGCGCCGGGTCCGCACGACCGCCAACAGCACCACCGTCGCCTAGAAAGGGGCACCGATGAGCATGCACCACGCCATCGCCGCAGGTGTCGGCGCAGACCGTGACATCGCGACGACGCCGAGCGGACACGGCGGCTGCCCGGCGGCGCAGGCATACCTGCGCCGGCAGACCCGCTACCGCTCGACGCACGACCTTCCCGGCGATGGGTCGCCTGGCCCGCTGTACCTGCTCGCCAATGGCCTCGTGGTCACTCCACAGAGCCGCACCGGCGGCGGCTGGCGATGCCGAGTCCCCAACGACACGTCGGAATGGCCGGTCGTGGCCAGCGACATCGACGTCGAGACCGCCCTCACGGCGCCGGACCTCGCCGACCCGCTGGCCGGCATCGACGAGGGCACCTTCCTGACGGCGTGGCAGGCCCGGGTGCGGGGCCGGTGGCCGGGCCCGCTCGTCCATGAGGCCGCCCGGATCATCGCCGAGGAGCTGCCACGGCCCGCGCCACGGCTGGTCGACCTCGACCCGGCCGCGATTCGCCGCCTTCTGCTCGGGCTGCGCCTGCTGCGCCCGCCGGGGCTGCGGCAGCTGGTGACCAAGCTCGCCAGCTCCGGGCTGCTCGCCTGCGTCCAGCCCGGGGGCCGCGACCACTGGGGCCGGTACCGGCTCAACCTGCCGGCCATCGCATCCGCAGCACCGAGTGGCGGCGGTGCCCGATGAACCGTCTCATGACAATGATCCTCGGAGGCTCGCAGACGCCGGAGGCGCCGCCCAGCGACCGCGACCACGGGCTGGGCACCTGCCGATGGTGTCTGAACATCGTGGCCCTGAAGCCGGCCGGCTGGGTGCATCTGGCCACCGGCCACGCCACCTGCCTGGACCCACCGATGGGTGCCCCGCTCACGTCGTCGGCGCAGCCGCTACCACCCGCGCCGCAGCAATGGAGCCTGCTGTTCCCCGCAGACGCCAGCCGGGCCCGCATCGCCTGGACGCTCGGGATCATCGGCGCAAACCGGCGCGATACCGCCAGCCTCGATCGGCGGCCGACCAGCATCCCCCGGCCATGGCTCGACACGAACGCACAGCCAGCCGCGCGCAGGCAGCGACTCGACCCCTTGCCACCCGGGCGCCGGCGGAACACGTCATAGGCCGTGAACGCCTCGTCGCCACATTCCCAGCAGATCACCCACTTTGCATCCGCCTCCACGACGAACACCCACACCCATCGATCCCGTGGCCGCAGCCGCCGGCCCCTTCATACCGGAGCAACAACGTGACCGACGATCCTCCGCCCAACGGCGGCATCGACACAACCATCCCCAACGTCGCCCGGGTGTGGGACTACCAGCTCGGCGGCAAAGACAACTTCGACGCTGATCGCACCGCCGCGGACGCCCTCAACAAGGCGTGCCGGGCTGTCGGCGCACCCGACGGGACCGTGGTTGCCCGGGAGAACCGGGACTTCATCCGCCGCGCGGTGGGCTACCTGGCCGGGCCGGCCGGCATCGGCCAGTTCATCGACATCGGTGCCGGACTGCCCACCCAAGGCAACGTCCACCACATTGCGCAGAAGATCAACCCCGACGCCAAAGTCGTGTACGTCGACTACGACCCGATGGTGCTGGCGCACGCCCGCGGCTTGTTGGCCGACAACGACAACACGACGGTCATCACGGTTGACCTGCGGCACCGCGACGAGATCCTCCACAATCCTGGCCTGGTCGCACTCATCGACCTCACCAAGCCTGTCGCGGTCCTGCTCGTGGCCGTGCTGCACCTGCTACCCGACGACGAGAACCCGGCCGGCATCGTCGCCCAGCTCCGCGACGCCATCGCCCCCGGTAGCTACCTCGCCGTCACCCACGTCACCAGCGACGCCCGCCCCGAGCTAGCGGCGAAGGTCGCCGACGAGTTCGCCCGGCTACGCATCACCACCCCACTGATACCCCGCACCCGGCACGAGATCGGAGCGTTCTTCAACGGATTCGACCTCGTCGAGCCGGGGCTCGTCTTCCCCACCCGATGGAATCCAATCCGGGTGGGGGACGATCCGGGCGCGCAGTGGATGTACGCCGGCGTCGGCCGCAAGCCCACCCACGACCCGGCGCGAGTGGCGGAGTCGGGCGATCGCTGATGGACAAGCCGCTAGGTGACCGCCCGTCCGTCGGGATCGCCCGCGAGGCCGAGCCGCCACCACGCGATCCGGCCGGCCCGGACGTGGCCAGCGCCGCCAGGGTCTACGACTACCTCCTGGGCGGCGGCCAGAACTTCGCCGTCGACCGGTGGTTGGCCGAGCAGTTCCTCGAACTGGAACCGGACACCAGACTCATCGCGCGACACAACCGCGCCTTCCTGGGCCGCGCCGTACGGTTCCTGGCCGGCCAGGGCATCCGGCAGTTCATCGACCTCGGCGCAGGCCCAACCGCCGGCAACGTGCACGAGATCGCGCAGAAAATCGCCCCAGACGCAAGCGTGGTCTACGTAGACAACGACCCGGTCGCCGTGGCGCTCGGCCGAAGGCTGCTGGCCGACAATCCACACACGACTGTCATCGAGGCCGACCTGCGCCACACCGACACGATCCTGGCCCACCCCGACCTGCAAGCCCTCGTCGGCGTGCGCCAGCCCGTCGCCGTCCTAGCTGTTGCCGTGCTGCACTTCCTTCTCGACGACCCACACGCCGTCGTGGGCCTCTACCGTGACGCGGTCGCACCGGGCAGCTACTTGGTCATCTCCCACCTGACGCGGGAACACCGCGCGCAGGAGATGGCCGGCATCAGCCGCCTCGGAACCCAGGCCGGCACCCCCTCAACACCGCGAACCCGGACCCAGATCGAGGTCCTGTTCGATGGCTGGGACCTGGTAGCACCCGGACTCACCTGGACCGCGGCGTGGCGCGCGGAGCGTGAGGACCTGGCCGACATCGGCGACCCGGCGCGGTCCAACCTCCTGGCCGGAGTCGCGATCAAAACCCACTCCACGGCAGCCCGCACCACGGAACGACTGGGCATGACCGAGCCACCCGCGACCGGCCAACAGGAGCCCCACCACCCGGCTTCCCCGCCCACCACCGCCACCGTCGGCGCGGCGTTCACCCTGACCAGGGCCGGGTGACCGCCGATGGCTCGCCAGCGTTTCAGAACGTGGCAGTGGTGATCGGCTTGCCATGGCCCTGACGAGAACGATTCAGGCCCGAGCACCCCCGGGCACAGCACGTCGGCCGCGACTGTTCTGGCGCCGAGCACGGCGCGAGAACGTGCGGTCGTGCAGACCGCACGCCATCCACCGCAAACGACGCCTCTGACTGACGGACGAGGTTGCCCCACAACGAGGGCGCGAGTCCGGCACCTCCATCCCGACGAAAGGCACGGACATGCAGGCAACTCTCGACGCTGCCGACACTGAGGACGTCTTCGTCCTCGATGTGCAGGTCATCACGGACGTTCCCCCGAACGCGGCGGCGGCCCGCTGCTCCACCAACGACGGCTGCGCCTCGACCTGTGCCTCCTCCTGCGCCAGCAGGGGATGAGCAGCTAACGGTGGTGGGCCGGGGATGAGTCCTCGGCCCACCCCCTGATCCGATACGCGAATGAAAGGACGCCGATGGGAACCGGAGCCGGGCCGCTGTATCGCCACACCGGAGTCGCGTTGCTGCGCTCAGCGGTGCGGGGATCGACCGACGCGCCGGACTGGTGGCCCGAGCCGGACGATCCGCAATCGAGCCGCTCGTGGCTCCAGCGGACTTGGTCGGAGCCGGGCTTCGCCGACGCGGTTCGACAGGCCAGCCCTACCCTGGCTCACCGGGTCGAGACGATCTGTGCCGGCCAGCCCGTCGAGCCCAAACAGATCAGACGCGCAACGGTTGCCACCGCCGGGTATCTGCTGCGGGCGCTGGGGCGTCCGACCCCGTTTGGTCTGTTCGCCGGGGTCGCGCCCATGCGGCTGGGCCGCACGGCGCGGGTGCGGTGGGGCTGCGGGCATCGGCCGGTGGCTCGCGTCGACACGCAATGGCTGGCCGCAGTGATCGACCGGTTCGAGGCGTACCCGGACCTGCTGGAGCGCCTCGATGTGGCGTTCAACACTCTCGCCGTCCGACGCGGCAGCCGGCTGGAAGCACCATGCGGCCCTGGCCGGGTCCACGTGCGGTACACGGGCGCGGTCCAGGCGGCCCAAGACGCCGCCGTGGCCCCGGTGCGGTTCGGCGCCCTCGCCGACAAGCTGGCCGAGACCTTCGGTGCCGAACGGCCGGCGGTCACAGGCATGCTCACCGAACTGGTCCGGCAAGGCTTCCTGATCACCTGCCTACGCGCCCCGTTGACGAGCACCGACCCGCTGACCCACCTGCTTGACCGGCTCGCCGAGCTGGGCGCCGGCACGCTGCCCTCGGCGGTGGCGCTGGTGCGCGACCTGGCGACCGTCCGCGATGAGCTAAGCAGCCTCAACAACTGCACCCGCAACCGCGGCGAGCAGGAGGTGGCACACGCGGCGATCACCCGCCGGATGCGCCAGATCTCCACCGCGGGCCGCATCCCCCTTGCAGTGGACCTGCTGCTCGACTGCGAGGTACAGCTCCCCGAGCACGTCCCGCACGAGATGGCGCGGGCGGCGACGGCGTTGCTGCGGCTGACCCGTCAACCGGCCGGCTGGCCGGCCTGGCGCGACTACCACGCCGCGTTCTGCGACCGGTACGGCACCGGAACGCTGGTGCCGGTCACCGACGTGGTTGACCCAGACGCCGGGCTGGGCTACCCGGCCGGATACCCGGGCAGCGTCCTCCCCATGCCGCTAGACGGGCCGTCGGCCTCGGCTGCCAGGATTCCGGCGCGTTGGCCGGCGGCGTCGGCCTCCGCGACCAGGGTCAGCAGCCGGTCGCGGTTGGGGTGGGTGCGCCATGCCGTGCGGTGGGCGTCGAGCGCGGCCTGCGGGTCGCTGAGGCGGGTGGACAGCGTGCCCAGCCGGTCGGCGACCTCGGCGCTGCGCTCGCTCGGCCAGTTTGTGCTGGTCATGGCCTCCCGGGCGGCCGCGGCGGCGTCGGCGATGCGGCCGTCGCCGGTGAGCGCGTCGATCCAGTCCAGGTACGCGGTGGGCTGGTGGTCTCCGGGGCGGCGGGCCACCGTGGCCAGCCCGTCGGTGCCCGCGTGCCACACGGTGGCCTCGGTCAGCAGCCGCTGGCGGTCGCGAGCCTGGTACCCGCTGGTCTCCTCGGTGAGTACGTCGATCCAGGCAGGCAGGAAGTCGTCCAGGTCGGGCAGGCCGCTGCGCCGGGTACCGGCGATCGTGTGCAGGCTCGTGCCGGGGGCGAGGTGGCACCGGTCGGCGTACCGGTCGTAGAGCTCTTCGGCACGCTCGGGCAGCGGGGTGGTTTCGTAGACGGCCCGGAGGTAGCGGGCGACAGCCTCGAGGACATCGGTAGCGACCATGTCCGAGGCATTTTCGGATCCGCAGAACGTGCCGACCTCCTGGTCGAGGTCGAACGCACCCAGCAGCCGGCCGTACGCATCCTTGGCCAGGGCGAGATCACCAGCGAGGAACGCGTCGGCGGCCGCAGCGAACAGGTCGTCCATTCCTCCGACCCACGACTCGTCGCCCCAGGCCCGCTCCTCGTGCAGTTCGTCGTCCCATCCCCACCCCTCGAAGAACGTCCCGGAGCGCACCCGGTCGACGAAGGCGTCGATGTCGGCCAGCAACCGCGGACCGTCGGGGCAGGCAGCCAGACGCGGGCCGGGTACCTGCGAAGCCCTCGTACCGGGAGCGTGAGCGGGGAAGATTGCCAGAAATGCCTCCCGGTTGCCGGCGGGCAGCCGTTCGGCGTGGGCGACGAGAGCGGCCCGCAGGTCCTCGACGGGAATGGCCGCCAGCCGCTGCTCCAACACCGCCAGGAACTCACCCAGCCCCTGCGCGGCGGATCGGGTCGACACCGGCATGATCCTCGAGCCTCCTCGCTTTCCCTGCCTGTGGCGGCACCGTGACCCTATCGGCCGTCGGTTCGCGACCGACACCGGGAACCACGGCCGTGTCGGGGCGGACGATGGCGGGTAGCCGTGGCGGCAGGGCACAGACCGGGTCGCCGTTGGACCCCGGGGCCGCGTGGCCAGCCTCGCTTCGATGTCCTCGAACGGGCGCGGATAGGGTCGCCGGGTGGATCCGCAGCCCCTCACAGTGGAAGCTTCTGTCGATGCCGCCGGTGCGGCGCGCGTGGCCTGTGGTTGCACGATGGCCCATCAGGCTTGCGAGCTGGCGCACTGGGTAGGACGCGACGGCCGGCCGGTGACGGCCAGCCGGGTGTTGCGTCGCGCTGATGTTGCTGCCGCCGGGGCTGCGGTGGGGGTGCCGGTGCCGGCCAGGGTCCGGACCGCGGCGGATGTGTCGGCGCTGCACCGGCCGTGGAGCTTTGCCCTCGGCTCGGGATTGTTGGAGATCACCGGCTCCCTCGCCGTGGCCGGGCCTGTGCTGGAGCAGTGGCCATCGTTGGGAGACGCCCAGGTCCTCGACGCGTGGCTGGCCGGGCTCCGCGCGGTGTGCACGGCCGAGTCCGATCCCCGGTACGAGCAGGGCGTTGCCACTCTCGCGTTCGCGTTCCTGGAGGTCGTGGCCACCCGGGACTGCCCGGATCCGCGCCATCTCTGGCACCGGTTGGTCGAAGTCGTCGAGGAGCAGGAGGAAGACGGCGATCGGTCCGACCACGTGCCGTTCCATGTGCTCACCCAGTATGCGGATCCGGTGACCGGCGACCGGTTCGCCGGGATGGTTGACCTGCTGGGCCGGCTGGGGGCGGTGACCGGTGGCGGCACCCAGACGGTTGCGGCGACGGCGCTGGGCCAGTGGGCACGGGCGTACGCGCGAGCGGGTCGGCCCCGGCGGATCACCGCGGATCTGTCCACTGACGAGGTGGTCGAGCTGCTGGCCGATTGCGTGCGCCGGGGGGCGGATCCGTGGTCTGCGGTGTGGCGGTGGCTGGAGCCACGGGCGGCGGCCGACGCGGCGCGGGAGTTGCTGACGGCGGCTGCCGGGGTGTCGGCGGCGGCCCGGATCGGAGCGGGCGACGTGGCTGACGGGCTGGGTGAGCAGGCGCTGAGAGTATGGCGGGAGGCCGAGCGGATCCCGGAGCTGGGGCCACACGCCCGGGCGACGCTGGCCGCCTGGAACCAGGGGCCGCGCCTGGCCCCGGTCGACGTGCGGTGGCTGGCGGTCGAGCATGCCGCGGCCGCCCTGGAGGGTTCCGGCCCCGATGAGGCGCTGGCGCTGGTGTACGACCGGATCCCGGGTACGGACCTGCAGTCGTGCCTGGATGCGGTGGCCGGGTGTGATCACCCCGACGCCGGGCGGGTGGCTGCCGCGCTGGCCGCGTTCGTGTCCTCGGGCGTTGCCCGCTCAGTCGACCAGGTGTACCAGCTCAAGGTGGTGCTGCTGCACTGGTCTCCGCCGAGTTGGCGGAGGGCGCTGGTGCCGGCCATCGCCACGCTCGGTGACCTGCACGCCGTGATTCAGGAGCTGTTCGGGTGGGACGGTGACCACCTGCACATGTTCGAGGCCGGTGGCAAGCGGTACAGCGACCCGTTGTTCGATCTGCGTGACCTGGAGATGGGTGACGAGTTCGCGAACCGGTTGCGGGACGTGTTCACCGGCGCGACCAAGAAGATCCGCTACGAGTACGACTTCGGCGCGAGCTGGTGGCACGAGGTCACACTGGAGAAGGTTCAGGAGCGCGAACCGGGAGCGGTGTACCCGATCTGTATCGCGTTTGCCAGCGACTCCCCTGTGCAGTATCCGTCCGAGGAGGAGCCGCAGGATCCGGCGCCATTCGACGTGCCCGCAACGAACCGTCGTCTGGCCAGGATCTGCCACCCCGTTGAGGAGGATGACTAGGACCAGTGACGGTGCCAGCGTCGAACCGTGTGCCAGCTCAGTCTCCCTTTGCCTCGCCTGCCGACCTGGCCCGCGTCCGGCGCCCGCCCGCGCCGTCGCAGCCGTCGCAGCGGTCGCGGGGCAGGCGGCTCGCCGAGATCGAGAAGGAACGCGCACGGTCGGTCCTCCGGTCCCTGGTCGCCGACCCCGCGACGGACTTCACCGCTCTGGACGCCGACGAGTTCTTCGCGGCGCTGAAATGTGCCTGCCAGGACGATACGGTCAACCCGGCATTGATCGCTGAGATCGGGCGCCGTCTCGCTGATGGCACCGCGGCGTCGCGCGACCTGCATCAGGTGCTCTTCGCCGCCGGTGACGACGGCGGGTGGAGCGCCGTTCAGAGCGCGGCGATGGCTGTCGTTGCCCGGCGACCCCACCTGGCGGTGGAGGTCGTCAATCTGGAGGTTCAACGTCTCGGCGTGGCGCCGATGCGGGTGGTCGAATCCGCCGGTGAGGGGAGCTTCACCGCGCGGGCGTCGCTCGACCGCGATGGCGTGACCGTCGAGGGGCAACCCTACGCCGACACCAGTAAGAAGCGGGCGAGCCAACGGGCGGTGATGTCATTGCTCGCCGTGCTGGTCGGGGTCCCGGCCCCGGCAGCGACCGGGCCGGAAGGGGCCTCCGGGCAGGGATCGGGGTCGTCCCCGGTATCTGGTCTGCGGTTCGCGGCGGCAGCGTCCGCCCCCGTTGGCCCGGCGTCCGTGCCGGCCGCGCCGGCGATGAGTCCCGCTGATCTGGAGGCATGGCTCGACTACGTGGTCGGCCAGCCGGAGCCCGACCCCGAGCTGGCCGACCAGCTCGCGTCCGGAAGCCTGACGACACGCGCGCTGTACCTGCTGCTCTTCGAAGCCCGGGCGCAGGGATGGGCCCGCCACCGCGCCACAGCCTGGGATTCCCTCGTCGCCACCCCATCGCAGGCACCGGGGGTCCTGTCGATGTACACCCAGTCCCGCTCCTGGCCGCCGGCCGCCTTTGTGGAGCTGGGCGAACGCACCGCGTTCGGCTATGTGACGACACCTGACCGGCCGGTCGTCGGCGAACCAGCCGTCGCCGCCGGGATCCGGGCGGCCCGCGCCTCAGCCGCACTTGCCCTGGTCCGGGACCTCGCACCGCCCGTCGAAGGAGACGGCGAGCCAGCAGGACCCGAGCCCGGGGGCAATCCGGTCGGCCTGCTCAACGAACGCGCCCAGGTCGGTGCCATCGCCGACCTGACCTACACGCAGGACACGACGGGCCCCGCCCACCGGCCGGTGTTCACGTGTACCGCCAGCTGCATGCATGCCACGGACCGCTACGTCGGCACCGCCGAGGATACGAGCAAGAACGCGGCGAAGGCGGCTGCCGCCGCGGACCTTCTGGAGCAGGTTCGCTGCGCGGAACGGGCACACCTGGCCCGCCTTGCCCGTGCCCGCCGCGAACAGGCCCGAAGCCCTGAGGGGATCTTCACCCGACTGCTGCGAGCCGGCTGCCCCGTGGACTTCACCGGCTGGAGATTCCAGGTCGGCGGCGACCTCCCCGAGCCCCTGGCGGGATACGAACTACCCGTCCCGTCCGCCCTGCCGGTCCTGGCCACTCTCGACGGTCATGTTCACCCTTCGGCGCGGACCTGGGCATCCGCCGCGAAGGCGGCCCTGGAGGCGGTCGCGGCCCGGCGGGTCTACCCCGCCGTGGACGCCGACGGCCGGGACTGTTGGCGGCTCGCCCCGGACGTCTTGCCAGATCATGCCGTCGGCCAGTTCTTCGATACGGTCGCGGAGACGCTGCTGCGGCCTCCGGGGGCGCGCCTGGTGATCGGGGACCTGCCGTACGCGGGACGCGCGCGCCTGCTCGACCCGGGCGCCGCCGACTGGGCCGACCGCGCTGCCGATGCCGCCGAAGGAACCACCGCAGCGCCCCTGGTGATCCGGCTGCGCCCACCGGAGGATGACGGTCTGCCGCTGCGTGCGCAGCTGCGCGTGGCCGGTGCGGGCACGGGTCTCCAGGCACGCGGGCACACGCCCGGTGGGTGCGTTCTCGGCCGGGCGGAGCAACGGCTGGTGCGCAGGGGATGCCGGGCATGGCCACCCCTGGAGCGTGTCGGGTGCGACGGGACGCTGGACGGCGCCGAGGCCGTGCAGCTGTTGGGCCCGGCGGGCGAGCGGCTTGCCGCGCTGGGGATCACGGTTGAGTGGCCGGCCGACCTGGTCACGGCCAGTGGACTGGACAGGCAGATCGTCGTCGCGTCCCAGGTCGCCAGCGGCTCGGGCACCTTCTCCCTCGCCAGCGAGGCGGATCTGACCTGGCAGCTCAGCCTTGACGGGGACCCGTTGACGGACGGGGAGACCGAGGCGGCCGCCGAAGCGGTCGCCGGCGTCATCCGGATCCGCGGACGCTGGGTCCTCATCGACGCCGAGACCCGGCGGCTGGCACGCGATCGCAGTGCCGGCCGGCTCACCGGGGCACGGGCCCTGGGCGCGGCGCTGACCGGCCAGATGACCGTCGGTGGACAGGAGGTTGCCTGCTCCGCGACCGGACGCCTGGCCGATCTCTTGACCACCCTGCGCGCGGCCGGTTCCGGCCCGCACGACAGCCTCGCGGTACCCGACGGGCTGCACGCGACCTTGCGTAGGTACCAGCGTGTTGCCGTGCAATGGCTGGTGCGTACGACGTCGTTGGGGTTCGGGACGCTCCTCGCCGACGACATGGGCCTCGGGAAGACCCTCACTGTGATCGCCTACCGGCTGTCCCGGGAGAACGGCGGGCCGTCGCTGGTGGTCTGCCCGGCGTCGCTGGTCGTCAACTGGGAACGCGAGTTCGCCCGGTTCGCGCCCGGCGTCACCGTCCGGCGCTACCACGCCACCGGCCGCTCCCTCGACGGCCTGGCCCCCGGCGAGGTCGTCGTCACCACCTACGGGACGCTGCTGCGTGACGCCGGGGTACTCGCCGACGTGCCCTGGGACCTGGTCGTGGCCGACGAAGCCCAGCAAATCAAGAACCACCGCTCACAGGCCGCCCGCGCGTTGCGACTGTTGCGCTCGGCGGCGCGGGTCGCGGTGACCGGCACCCCGGTCGAGAACTCCCTGACCGAGCTGTGGGCGATCCTGGACTGGACGAACCCGGGAATGCTCGGCTCCCTGACCTCCTTCCGCGACCGGTTCGGCCGCGCCGCCGAACGGGAAGCCGCCGAGCCCGGCGCCGATCGTGACGCGGCGCGCCGGCTCGGCCGGCTCATCGCCCCGTTCGTCATGCGCCGCCGCAAGACCGATCCGGATGTCGTGCCCGAGTTGCCCGACAAGGTGGTCAACGACCGCTACGTCGAGCTCACCCGCGAGCAGACCGCCCTGTACCAGGCGGCCACGGCAGAGGCCCTTGAGCGGATCGCGGCCAGCGACGGCCTGCGACGGCGCGGCCAGGTGTTGCGGTTGCTGCAGTCGCTGCGACAGATCTGCAACTCGCCCGCGCACTACCTGCGCGAGTCCGCGGACGGCTGGGACGCCGTGAGGCAGGCTGCCCGGTCCGGCAAGCTGCTGGTCCTCGAAGAGCTGATGGAAGCGGTCGTCCTCACCGACGACGCCGCACTGATCTTTACCGGGTACGTGTCCATGGGGCACCGCATCCGCGCCCATCTCGCGGCATGCGGCATCCGGGCGGACTTCCTCCACGGCGGGGTGCCCGCCGCGACCCGGCAGGACGTCGTCGACCGGTTCCAGGCCGGTGACGGCGACGCGCTCGTCCTGTCGGTCCGTGCGGCCGGGACCGGGTTGAACCTGACCCGGGCCGGGCACGTCATCCACTTCGACCGGCCGTGGAATCCCGCCGTCGAAGACCAGGCCACCGACCGGGCCCACCGCATCGGTCGGCATCGCCTCGTCGAAGTCCACCACCTGATCGCCGAGGGCACGATCGAGGAGCGCATCGCCGGGCTCCTCGCCCGCAAACGGGAGCTGACCGAAGCGGTCCTGCCCGGTGAGTCGATGGCCCTGGCCGAGCTGTCGGACAGCGAGCTGTCCGCACTGGTGCGTCTCGGTAGGGACCTGAGCCCGGGAGGCGCAGCATGAGCGGGGGCCAGCATACGCAGCGGGATCCGCGGGCCTGGGAAGGCTGGCAGACGCCGCCGGGCGTGCCCGACAAGGGGCTCCTGGACCTGCTCGCCGAAGACGCGGCAGGGCGGGCCACCGCCATGCTCGCGGGCAGCACCACGGTCACCGACGACCCGCTGATCGACGCGGTGCGGGTGCTCGCGAGCACCGCGGGAGCCCCCTACACCACGCGGGCGGCGGAGTTGACCGGCGTCGGCGAGGACGAGCTACGGCGACTCACCCTCGCATACCGGCACGGCGGCACCGCAGGTGTGTCCGCAGCGCTCGAAGCGGCACCCTGCGGCCCCGAAGAGATGTCCGCGGCGGTGGACGAGGTCCGCAGACGACGGACATTCGCCATCGGTGAGCTGTCCGTCGACCCGGGGACGATTACCGATGCCGGGGCCGGGGTACGGCTGCGACGAGGGCCGGACGGGCGGTGGTACCCCTTCACGCTCGCGCGCAAGCAGTGGTGGCCCGCCGACGGCGCCAACGCATCCGCCGGTACGGCCTACCAGGCAGCAGCGCGTGCGAGGGCAGCGCGCCGCGCGAACGGCTGAGCAGGCACGCGGTCGCGGCACCCCGTCGTCATCCGAATAGGGGGTACGGCGGCCTGGCCCGATCTCACCAGCATGAGGGCAGCGCGGCGCGCCCCAGCGGGGTGAGCGCCACCCGACGCGCGTCCGGTGGGCCGTCTAGGCGCAGCGCGCCGAAGCTGGCCAGCACCCCGACGGCGGCACGGACATCCCGGTCGTTGCACCGCCGCCACGTGTCCCGGTGGGTGGCCGGGGCGCCGGCGACCCGGCCGCCGCGGCTGACCGCGTCCCAACCCCACTGGCACACCAGGTCCAGGCCGGCCGGGCCGTCGTGCTCGGAGACTCCCGAAAGGACCGCCCGGATGCCTTCGGTGAAGTGGCTGCGCAGCAGCGACTCGCCCCACCCGGGTGGGCAGATCGCCGGCCCGAGCGCCCCGAACGTGGCGAACATCCGCTCCCACAACAGTACCGGCCGCTCCAGCAGCACGGCGTTCTTCTGCACCACGACCAGCTTGCCGCCGGTGGCCCGTACCAGCCATGCCGCCTTGGCCCACGCGCAGGTGGTGTTCAGCTCGGGTAGTTCTTCGCTGCTGGTGGTACGGTGCACCCGCCCGTTTGACCACCGGATCGATGACATCCCCGGTGTCCAGTGCCGGCACGAGTTCGCGGGACTGTGCCAGGGTCAGCCGCCCGGTCTGGGTCACCCGGCGTCCCGGGCCGACCCATCGCGTGAACGCCACCACCCGGTTCGTCCACTGCGAAACCGCGGCGTCGCCGCCGTACCTGTCGTGTGGGAAGGTGGCCATGCTTCTCCTCATGGAGGTCGGCGAGGTGAAAGACCGGTGCAACTATGCGTACCGGCGCGCCCCCCCGGCCGGCGTACCGTTTCCCGGTGACCGATGACCAACCAGGTACGCCGCAGCGATCTGTCGCGATCTTCGGGCCGGAACGGTGGCATACCGCCGCCGGCACCGACTGGTCCTACTGGGACCTGTGGGTCTGCGTAGTGTGCCTGGTCGACCACGACGGCGACTGGAACGCGCTTGACCAGGCGATCCAGCAGACCAACCGGCACGACGCCGAGCAGCGGTGGAGTCATCTGTGTGATCTCACCGAGCGGCTCGACCGGGCCGGGCTGACCGCCGCCGACCTGGCCGGACCCAGCCTGCGCGAGCCGAAGCTCCGGAGCAGGGCGCGTACCAAGGTGATGAAGTCCTCGCTGTACCACCGCGACCTGACCCCGGCGATGGCCGATCCGCCCTCGGCTCGGCTGACCCGGCGGGCGCTGTTCGGTTCCTGGCCGCAGTTTCCCCGCTCACCCCGACCCCACTACGACGTGCTGCGCGCCCGCTTCGACATCCACCACCGGCGCCACGGCGACGGGTGGGCCACCCGGACCCTGGCGTACGACCTCGCCGAGGCCGAAGCCGCCATGGCCCGACACGCAGGGTCCGACGCGGCACAGCAACTGGCGGTACACCGCGCGGCGCTGACCCTTTGCTACCAGGCGGCCGAGGTGTGCGACGACTCGTACGGCGCGCTCGGCGAGGTGGCGAACGAGGCCGTCGCCGGGTACGCGGCCATGGACTGGCCGGCCACCGGCACCAGCGCCGATGTCCACTGGTCGGACCTGCTCCAGTGGAGCGTCATGGCCGGCAACTACGGGCTGCTGCACCGGTCGGAGACGAAGATTCTGCGCAGCGCCGGGGTAGGGCGTGACCTCGACCTCGTCGACGCGGTCCTCGCCGACCTCGCCGCCGAGTACCGGGCGGCCCGGATGAGCTGGCACGCCGAGCAGGCGCAGGAACTGCGGGCGTACGCCGTCGTGGCCGGCGGCGTGCTGGCCCGGTTCGAAGCGACCGTCGCCGCGATCGGCGCCACCAGTTGGCTCGCCATCGACACCATGGTCGACACCGCGGTCAACCGGCACCGTACCGACATCGCGATCAAGCTGCTCGACGCGGCCGATGGCCCCGGCCAGTACCAGGAGCGGCTGCGCCAACGCCGTACCGAACTCGCCGCCGGGCAACGTTGACCAGGTGATCCGGTCGAGAGCATCGACATCGGACCGGGAATGTCACCGGTCGGCTGGGTCAGCGTGGCGGGTGGAGGGTGTAGGCGCCCTGCTGGCCGGCGGCCAGGGTGCAGGTGCCGGTAGTGGGGCCGCTGCTGTCGGGGAGGCGGTCGTGGGCGAGCATCGCACCGATGGCCACGGTGAGCCGCTGCACGGCGGTGTGATCCAGGTCAGCGGGGCCGCGCTGGCCGATGGTCAGCCACACCGGGGTCAGGTCGGCGTCTGCCGGCCAGCCGTACCGGGCTGCTTTCGCGCGGAACTCCTGCGGCGCCTCGGCCGGCGGGTCGAGGTAGAACAGGATGGTCCCGGCCGGCACCGGCGTCGGCGCACCAGGCTGCCAGTCACCCAGCGTGTCGGGTAGTGCCCCGCCCGGGTACAGGACCAGGCCGTGCTGGACACCTTCGGCGCCGAGCACGATCGTGACGTACCGGGCCGGTGCGCCGTCGATGCGGATCACTAGGTCGAGGTGGTCCTGGTCGGTCCAGTGCTGCCACGGCGCAGCCCGGCGGTAGGCGTCGGCGTGGTCGACCAACATCGCCCAATCACCCGGGGTGGCGAAATCGTCCGGCTGTGCCCGGCCGGCCATGTGACCCACGAAGGAGTCGAAGATGTCCTCGGCTTCGGCGCTGACCACCTCGGTCACCTCGGGCAGCGGACCGTCGCCGAGCACGGCGGCCAGCTGGGCGGCCACCGGTTCGCGGTGACCGACCCCGCACACCACCCTGATCGGCCGCTTCGGGGGCAGGACACCGGCCGGTTGAGTCAGCGCGGTCCGCATCGCCTGAGCGCACGCGCCAGCGCCGGTCCGGTCCACCGACATCCCCCTGACCAGGCCGGTGTCGGCATCCAGCACCAGGCTGGCCACGACGCACGATTCGCCATCGATACGCACCGCGTATGACACATCACGGATCAACACGATCCAGGTTGGCTTGTCCGTCACACCGGGCAGTTTGCCAGCACACGGCCACGATCTGGTGCGGGAGGCGGTGCACGCCGGGCCCGGGTCGTCCTGGGGCGCGAACCTGCGCGCGGCTGGACCGGCCGTACCAGCGAAAATGTGGCCGCGTTCCCATGCTGTCGGAATCGGCAGACGTGTGGGAACGCGTCGACCAGCGGAAACGCTAGATCAAGATGTGCCCCCGGCGGGGGGAGCACTGCAAGGGAAAGCGGTCGCGAGCAGGGCAAACGCCCTGTGCTGGTCGTCGAGGAGTCAATGATTCTGATCTGATGGGACTGCCAAGTGACGTCGTCACGTCCGTTTGGGGGCAATGCACCCCGGTGCGCGAGCGTGCACATGGGCTCGTTGTTGAGGCCATACGGGGTGGGCGCGGACCCGAACACTGCGGACTGGGTGAGGATGCCGGGGGCTGGTGTTTGCCGCTGTGCGGCGCTGACCGATCCCAGGGGTGGTGGTCCGCCGGCGCGCTCGGCGGGCCACGTGGTTCGCCGCGGGTTAGCCGCAGCCGCAGCCGCAGTCCGGCGGGCAGTCCGGATCGTCGCAGCAGCAGGACAGTCCGATCAGCTCACACATGTTGGTCACCTCCCTCTGGTACAGCTGGGCACCATGTTCCGGGCTCCGGGGGTGGGCAGTTCGCCGAGGGCAGCGCGTCGACCATCGCGACCATCCACGGACAGGTGCCGGTGTCGCGGACGGCCAGGAGGTCACGGATATCGGCCAGCCGTAGCCCTAGTCGCTGGGCACCCTGGATGAACCGCATCCGGTCCGTGGCCGCGGCGTCGTACGCGCGGTACCCCGAGGCTGTCCGTACGGGGCGGGCAGCAGACCGGCACGCTCGTAGTAGCGGATGGTGTCCGCTGTCACGCCTACCGCCTCGGCCAGTTGTGCAACCCGCATTCCGCGCCGCCGTGTGCCCGTGGTGGCCATGAGGTTCACCGTAAACCTTGGAGTGGGGTTCAAGGTCAAGCCGATACCGTGCCCGCCGGGCGGATCATGGCGACTTCCTAGTCGTCATCGTCGTCGCAGACGAGTTCGCCTTCCCAGGCTTCCTTGCCTTCCATGAGGGCGAAGGCGGCGATGATGAAACCCGGCCACCGGGTCGATCCAGGTCCAGCCGAGTGCGGCGTAGCTGACGAGTCCGGCGAAGGTGGATACCGACAGCCAGGCGCACAGTTTGGTTTCGGCGGCGTCGGCGAGTACGAGGCGGGAGTTCAGGGCCTGCCCGGCTTTGCGTTTTGCGCGGGCCAGCCACGGCATGATCACGATCGACGCCGCGGTGAGGACGATCCCGATGATGGAGGTGTTCGGCCGGGAGTCGGTGGCGAGATCCCGGATGCCCTCGACGGTCACGTAGGCGGCCAGCGCGAAGAAGGTGATCGCGATGAACCGCAGCGCCCGGCGTTGTTTGGCTGGCTTCGTCGACCTCGCCGTGGCGGATCTCGGTGCGCAGCCGGTGTAACACGACGGCTGCGGCGGCAACTTCGATCCAGGAGTCGAACCCGAACCCGGCCAGGGCGATCGAGCCGGCCACGAGTCCGGCGGTGACGGCGACAATGCCTTCGACGATGTTGTAGCCGATGGTTGCCTGTTCCAGGCGAACCGCACGGCCGGCGGCCGTACCGCGGATATCCGGCAGCGCGCTCACCGGCGCTTGCCCCCACGTCCGTAGACGGGACACAACGCCACCGCCTCGCCGGTGGCGGCAAGTACCTGTTCGGCGGCGGCGAGCAGATCCATCAGCTCGGGCCGGGTCAGCGCGTAGAAGGACTGGCGGCCCTCGGGCCGGTAGCCGACCAGACCGCAGTCGCGCAGGCAGGCCAGGTGCGCTGACACCGTGGACTGCGCCAAGTCAAGCTCACGCACCAGGTCGACCACGCGGGCCTCCCCGTGGGCGAGACGGCGCAGGATGGATAGCCGTATCGGGTCCGCCAGCCCGCGGAACAACGCAACAGCCGGGGCGAGCGTCTCTCGATCCGCCTCTTTCATCATCGCCATACCCTGATGATATCGGCCTGGCCTGATCGATCGGTAGATGCCGGTCGCGTCGACATTGGGCCGACAAGAGGGTTGCAGGACGTGACGCGTTCGTGGCAGCGCCGCTCGGGAAGGCACCCCGGATGCGTCGAGCCGGGTACGGACCTTCCAGCGTGCATGGCGGTGTCGGCGCCTCGCGACCCACGTCCGTCGCGAGGCGGACGTGGGCGTGGGCAGCGGATCAGCCGTAGAGGTTGCTCCAGGTGGCGCCGCTGTCGGTGCTGCGGAAGATGCCCCGCTCGTGCATCGCGGCGTACAGAGTGCCGTCGTGGGCGGCGAAGGCGGTGGCCTGCCCGGCGAGTTTGCCGGAGGGGTTCCAGGCGCTGCCGTCGGCGGAGCGGACGATGTCGCCGGTGGTGGTGAGGCCCCACAGCCGGTCGGTGGTTTCCCAGGCGAGCAGCAGCAGGGGTGGCCCGCCGGCTGGGGTCCAGGTGGCGCCGCCGTCGCGGGAACGCTGCACGCCGGTGTCGGTGGTGGCGAGCAGGGTTTGCGGGTCGGTGGGGCTGACGTCGAAGTCGCGCAGGCTGATGGTGGAGCGGGTCTGCCAGGTGGTCCGGTCGGTGCTGGCGATCAGCTGGCCGCGGACCGAGTTGTAGCCGTAGACGGTGTTGTGGCGGAACCGCAGGGCGTGGAAGTCGGCGCCGCCGGCGAGAGACCGGGTGGTCCAGGTGGCTCCGGCGTCGCCGGACTCGATCAGGCCGAGGTGTTTGGGCCCGTTCTGGCCGGGTGCGGGGTGGCCGGAGGCGAGGAACTGGTTGGGGCCGGCGATGGTGAAGCCCATGGTGTCCTGCCGACCGTCGCCGACACGCTTGGCGGTGCCGTCGGCGGCGAGCCGGTAGAGGCCGTCGTGGGTGGCGACGTAGAGCGTGCCGTCGGGCGGTTGATGCCCAGTCCGTGCACGTGGCTCAGGGCGACCGGTGTCGTGTCGGCGGGGCGGCCGGTCTGCCAGGCGATGAGGGCGGCCACCGCGGCGATCACCCCCGCGATTACGGTGATCCATCCCCATGGAATGCGGCGGCGGGTCGAGGCTGAACTGTTCGGGCGCCGCCGAGGGGTCGTGGCGTGTGTTGCCGCCTTCGTGCGTGCCGCCTTGCCCATCCGGGTCTCCCTCGCGCTCACCGTTGGCCCGGCAGAGTGAGTCGGGCACGGTGCCGCCGAGTGTACCTAACCCGCTTAGGTGATGGGTCGTTGTCCGCTGGTACCCCAACCTGGAGCGGCCGGGTCAGGCGGGTTTGATGGCGCGGAGCCGTTCGACAATGCCGAACTTGAACCGGTCGCTCGTTTCGACATGCAGGCCGTGCTCGCGGACATGGTCGAGGGGCCGGCGCAGGTAGTGCTCGCCGGCGAGGGGCACGCTGAACACCTCGATGACGTGTTGCAGGAGGCGGGCGGGCCACGCGGTACTGGTGACGTGGTCGGCGAGCAGCAGCCGCCCGCCGGGGCGTAGGACCCGGATCATCTCGGCGACGGCTTGCCGGTCGTCGGGTATCGCGCAGAGGGAGAAGGTGGCCACGACGGTGTCGAAGGAGTCGTCGGGGAAGTCGAGGTGCTGGGCGTCGCCGACGCGTAGGTCGACGGTGCGGCCGAGCTGCTTGGCTCGGTGGCGGGCGCCGTCGAGCATGGCCTGGCTCCAGTCGATGCCGGTGAGGGTGACGTCGGGCGGGTAGAGGGGCAGGTTGAGTCCGGTGCCGATGGGCGACCTCCAGGACCTGGCCGGTGGCTTGGCTGCAGACCCATTGGCGGGTGTCGCCGAAGACGTGCCGGTCGAAGAAACCCATGCTGCGGTCGTAGTAGCTGGCGTGCTTGTCCCAGTTGCGCCGCCAGCGCTGCTGCTGGGTGTCGCGGGTCATCGGGTCCTCGCCTCCGGGCTGTGGTCCGGGCGGGCCAGGGTTGTCGGGCCGGCGGTGAGCGCCCACCGGCGGGCGCGGCCGAGCAGCAGCGCGGCGTTGAGACCGGCCGGTCCGCCGCGGAGGATCAGGACGTCGTGCATCACGGTTCTCCAGAGTGGTTGGGCGGGCCACGTCGTCGCGGCCCGCGACGGGGGGTTCCGGTCAGCTGCGATGCGGCGGAGGTGCGGTGGTTCCGGCCTCACTGAACGGACGGCGGTCGGTCGATCCCAGGTTGCGGGCCAGCCAGACGACGCCGAGCACCGTGAGCACGAGCAGCGCGAGCGGGAGCAGCGTTGACGCGCCCATCATGGCAAACATCGCGAAGCCCATGCCTGCTCCGTCCATCATCGGGCCATGCATGATCGATCCCTTCCCTTCAACTGTCATACCGACTAGTATTCGAGTACCAATGAGAATCAGAGTACTCCTAGGTAGGTTAGGTGAGCAAGGTGGCGCGACTCACCCGTGCGGAGAGCCGGGAACGCACCCGGACGCAGCTGCTGGCCGCGGCGGAGGAGGTGTTCGCCGCCCGGGGGTTTCACGGCGCGAGTCTGGACGAGGTGGCCGAGGCGGCCGGATTCAGCAAGGGCGCGGTGTACTCCAACTTCGGTTCCAAGGACGAGCTGTTCGTGGCGGTGCTGCGCAAGCGCATGAGTGAACAGGCCGAGTTTCTGACCGGGCTGGTGTCGCGGGCCTCCGGCGACCCGGTGGCGGCGCTGCCCGACCTGGAGTGGATGGACCTGCAGTGGTGCCAGCTTTTGTTCGAGTTCTGGCTGTACGCGCTACGCAACCCCGCCGCGACGCAGCTGCTGGCCGATACGTACCGGCAGTTCCGGGCGCAACTGGCGCCGATCGCCGCGCCGCTGGCTGGCCCGGACCGCACCGCGCAGGAGGTGGCCTCGGCGGGGATCGCGTTGTACCAGTCCCTGGCGTTGCAGCGTCATCTCGACCCCGACGCGGTCCCTACGGACCTGGCCGCCCGCATCTTGTCGGCCCTGCGCGCCCCTGGCCCGCTAGACTAACTATCCTGCTTAGGTGTTGCCTGGTGTGGTGGAGGTGAGTGTGCGCGGGTTCGGTGACCTGGAGGCGGCGATCATGGACCGGTTGTGGGCCCGCGGGACGCCGACGTCGGTGCGGGAGCTGCAGGAAGACCTCCGCGCGGAGCGGGACTGGGCGTACAACACGGTGCTGACCGTGGTGGACAACCTGTTCAAGAAGGGCTGGCTGCGCCGCGAGCCGGCCGGGCGGGCCTACCGCTACCTCCCGGTCGCGTCGCGGGGTGAGTACGGGGCCCGGTTGATGCGCGGCGCGCTGGATGCGGCCGGTGATCCGGCGGAGGCGTTGACGAGCTTCGTCGGGCAGATGAGCCCGGCCGAGACCGCCGCGCTACGCGCCGCACTGGCCGTCCACGAGCAGGGCCGCCGGTCGTGATCGGCCTGCACCTGCTGATGCTCGCGGTCGCGGTCGCGGTCACCGCGCCGCGGCCACTGACCGGCGCCGGCTGGGCGCACCGCTCACCCCGGCTGGGGATCGCCGCCTGGTACGCGACGCTGCTCGCCGTCGCCACCGCCGGGCTGGGGGCGGCGGTGGCGTTGACGGCGCCGTGGCAGGCGTCCAACGCGCCGGTCTGTGCGGCCTGGCGGTGGTGTGTGGAGGCGGC
>WNGL01002572.1_pt1 | contig 21933 bp, 18 predicted proteins | sample 5400591 | NCBI WGS metagenome assembly WNGL01 (sample SAMN13153377, study PRJNA577476) | soil metagenome | isolation source: 80 cm soil or saprolite under Garry oak tree replicate 1 | place: USA:California | collected 2016-06-15 | reverse complement strand
GTTCGAGCGGTTCTTCGGCCAGCGCGAGATGCCGGAGGAGCTCAAGGGGACGAGCCTCGGCTCGGGCTTCATCATCAACGAGGACGGTTACATCCTCACCAACAACCATGTGGTGAAGGACGCCACCGACATCAAGGTCCGCCTCGCGGACGGTCGCGAGCTGGGGGCCAAGGTCGTGGGGCGCGATGCCGCCTCGGACGTGGCGCTCCTCAAGCTGCTCGAGATGAAGGGGAAGCTCCCCACCGTCGCCCTCGGCGACTCCGACGCGCTCGACCAGGGTGACTACGTGCTGGCCATCGGCAGCCCGCTCGGCTTCCGCGAGTCGGTCACGTTCGGCATCATCTCGGCCAAGGACCGGTCCCTCACGGGCGGCCCCTTCGACGACTTCCTCCAGACCGACGCCGCCATCAACCAGGGCAACTCGGGCGGGCCGCTCTTCAACATCAAGGGCGAGGTGGTCGGCATCAACACCGCCATCATCTCCCCGCAGATCGGCTCCGGCATCGGCTTCGCCGTCCCCATCAACATGGCGAAGCAGATCGTGCCGCAGCTCCTCGCCGGCAAGGTCTCGCGCGGCTACCTGGGCGTCTCGGTGAGCGAGCTCACCCCGGACCTCGTGCAGGGGTTCGGTCTGAAGGAGGGCACGAAGGGCGCCCTCGTGCAGGCGGTGGTTCCCAAGGCGCCGGCCGACAAGGCGGGCGTGAAGGCGGGTGACGTGGTCGTCTCGGTGAACGGCAAGCCGGTGGACAGCCCGAGCACGCTCACCCGCAGCGTGGCTTCGGTGCAGCCGGGGGGCAAGGTGAGCCTCTCCTTGCTGCGCGGCAACGACAAGAAGGACATCCAGGTGACGGTGGCGCAGCGCCCGGACGAGGAGGCCATCGCGCGCGGCGAGACCGGGCCCGGCGAAGAGGAGCAGGGCGACGAAGCCGGTGGCGCCGCCAAGAAGGGCGCCAACGACAAGCTCGGCATCCGCATCAGCGCGCTCAGCCCGCAGATCGCGCAGCAGCTCGGCGCCCAGGCCGATCAGGGCGTGCTGGTGGTGGCGGTGAGTCCGGACGGCCCCGCCGGCTCGGCGGGCATCCGCAAGAACGACATCATCCTCGAGGTGAACCGCCAGCCGGTGAGCAAGGTCGAGCAGGTGGTCGGCTCCATCCAGAAGATGAAGCCCGGCCAGGTGGTCGTCCTGCGGGTCGCGCGCGGACAGCAGGCCATGTATCTGCCGGTGAAGCTCGGCGGAGAGAAGGCGGAGAAGTAGTAGCGCGGCGTCGCAGCGAGGGCGGACGCCCTCACCCTGACCCTCTCCCGCTCAGCGGGAGAGGGAGTTGGTCCGGGCGAGGCTCTCCCTCTCCCCCGGCGGTGGAGGGAGTTGGTCCGGGCGCAGCTCTCCCTCTCCCCCGGCGGGGGAGAGGGCGGGGTGAGGGGGACTACCCGTTCAGCATCTTCGACGCGATCTCCGCGCCCGTCCGCGACTCGACCAGCCGGATGCCGAGGAACTTCGCCCGCACCCCTTCGTAGAAGCCGGGCTCCCCCTTTCGCTTCAGCTTCCAGGTCCCCTCGGGCTGGAAGAGCACCTCCATCTCCACCCGGCCCGTGCGGAGGGCGCTCTCGAGCGCCATCTCGTCCATGCCGTCCGGCAGCGCGCCCTCGAGCACGATGAAGTTGATGAGCGGGTGTCCGGCCGCGTCCTGCTTGCGTGGCTCGCCGTGCGTCAGGGCGAGGCCGCCGCCGTCGATGAACGGCGTCACCACGAAGCGATATCCCGAGCGCGTCCGCTGCGGCTTCACCAGGTCGAGCGTCTGCTCGGCCACGCTGGCGGAGAAGACGCTCCCGGTGAGGCCCCGCCGGACCCGCTTCACGTTGAGCTCGCAGTCGGCGCGGGTGAACTCGTCCCGGCACCTCCCGACGTAACGCTCGAGGAACGGTCCCAGGCTGTCGAGGCGCTGGGCGTGATCGCGCAGCGCAGCGAAGCGGCCGTCGGCGGAGGCGAGGGATGGGATGGCGAGGAGGAGGGCGAGCGAGAGTCGGTTCAGGAGCATGCTTCGAGCATCATGGGCACCGCGCTGGGCTCGCGTCGACGACGGGCTTGGGCGCTGGCGTCGGGCGTGGTGAGGATGTGTCGGCAGCCACCACAGCTTCCCCTGCACGGGCCGCTGGGGCCGCGGCCGGCCTCGTCGCGGAGCGCCCGAGGAGCGGAACGTCCAGCCCCTGCGCCTCGGCCACGGTGATCCAAAGTGCGCCCAGCGCGCCGGAGAGCATGCCCAGCGCGACAGCAGCGAAGAGTGACCTGGTGCTCGGCATATCGGAAGCTACCCCTCGCTAGGCTGGTAATTCCATACATACCGCTCAAGTCCCCGCCCTGGGTGGGTCAAGGTCGCTTTTTTGCCTACATCACCCCACCACGCTAGGGTCGGCCTGACCGAAGGGCGGGTTCGTCCCCGCCGCCGGGAGGGCCGATGGCGCGCGTGCGGACGGTACTGGCGATGGGCGGCGAGGAGCGGAGGACAGCCCCGCGGCTCGACAAGGTCTTCCCGGTCTTCATCGAGGGCGAGCGCGGTGCCGCGCTGGGCGTGGCCCGCAACATCTCGCACGGCGGCCTCTTCGTCGAGACGCGCAACCCGGAGCAGCTCGGAAGCCAGGTGCGGGTGACCTTCCCGTCGCGCTCCGGTGAGATGACCGCTGTGGCGGAGGTCCGCTTCGTGTGCCACCTGCTCGGACGCTCGGACGCTCGGGCGGCGCCGCGCCGCGGCCGGCGGCCGTGCGAGGCATGGGCCTCCGCTTCATGTACTTCGAGCCGGACGGCGCGGCGCCGCCCGTCGTGCACTGAGGCGCCTCCCCGGGCGACCCGCCGGGTGGCGCTCGGCGCCGGACCGTGCTACCGGACCGCCATGCTCGCCATCGAGACGCGGGGTCTGACCCGGCTCTTCGACGGCAAGCCGGCGGTGCAGGATCTCGACCTCGCCGTCCCGGTGGGCGCCTTCTACGGGTTCCTGGGACCGAACGGGGCCGGGAAGAGCACCACCATGAAGATGCTGACCGGGCTCCTCGCCCCCACCGCGGGCGAGGCACGGCTGCTCGGCGTCGACCTGGCCGCACATCCTCTCGACGTGAAGGCACGGCTGGGCGTGGTGCCCGACGGCCTGCAGCTCTTCGAGCGGCTCACGGGCGAGGAGCAGCTCCGCATCCACGGGCAGCTCTACGGACTCGGCCGGCGCGAGGCCGGCCTCCGCGCGGCGGAGCTGCTCGAGACGCTCGAGCTCTCGGCGGAGGCGGGGAAGCTCGTCCAGGAGTACAGCCACGGCATGAAGAAGAAGCTGGCGCTCGGGTGCGCGCTCATCCACGGCCCGCGGCTGCTCTTCCTCGACGAGCCGTTCGAGGGCATCGACGCGGTGGCGGTGACCGGCCTGCGCCGCCTGCTGCAGGACCTGGTCGGCCGGCACGGCCTCACCATCTTCCTGACGAGCCACGTGCTCGAGGTGGTGGAGCGGCTCGTGACACACGTCGGCATCATCCACCGCGGCCGGCTGGTGGTGCAGGGCACGCTCGACCAGGTGCGCGCCACCGGGACGCTCGAGGAGACCTTCATCCGAGCGGTGGGGGAGGAGCGCGCGGCGCCGCAGACGCTCTCCTGGCTCGGGCGGTCGGGCGGGGAGGGCGCCTGAGCGGAGCCGCGCGCCGCGCGCTCGGCGACGGCCCGCGGCGAGCCCCGGGCCTGTCCGACCTGGTGGAGCTGCGGCTCCGCCTCGCCTGGCGCAGGCTGCGCGGTCCGGGAGGCGCAGCGCAGGGGGTGGCGCAGCTCTTCCTGCTCGGGCTGGCGGTGCCAGCTGCCCTCTTCTTCGCGGCGCTGCTGGGCGTGGGGAGCTGGCGGGCGGCGCGGGCGGGCCAGGGCCTCCAGGCGACGGTGACCCTCGGGGCGATGCTGTTCGGCGTGTGGCAGACCTGGACCGCGGTCGGGCTCACGGTGAACGAGCGCGACGCGCTCGACCTGCGGCGCCTGCTCATCTACCCGGTGCCGCCGCCGCGCCTCTACCTGCTCGGCGTCGCCGGGAGCCTGCTCGGGGATCCCTTCTCGCTCCTGTGGGTGCTCCTGCTCGGCGGAGTCGCGGTCGGGGCGTTCGTGGGACGTCCCGGCGGGTGGGTGCTCCTGCTCGCCCTGACGCTGGCGCTCTTCGCCGCGGCGACGGTGGCGCTCGTGGCGCTCGTGCAGGAGGTGTTCGAGCGCTTCTCGCGCAGCCGGCTCTGGCGCGAGTTCGTCCTCCTCGCCGGCGTGGCGGGGTGGCTCCTCTTGCTCGTGTCCGGCTCCGCTGGAGTGGGCTCGCTGAGCGCGGCGCTGCCCGTGCTGCGGCGGTTGCGCTGGGTGCTGTTCCCTCCGGCGCTGGCGCTCGAGGCGGCCGCGCACCTCTACGCGCAGCGGCCGGCGGCGGCGCTGCCGTGGCTCCTCGCCCTGTCCGGCGCCGCGGTGGCGACCGTCTTCGCCGCCTACCGCCTGGCCTACGCAGAGGCCCGGTCGGGTGGCGAGGCGAGCGGGTCGAGGGCGCGGCGCGCGGGCGGCGGCCGGAGCGCCATCCCGGAGAGGCTCGGGCCGCTCTTCGAGAAGGAGCTGCGCTATCTCGCCCGGCACCCGGCGGCGCGCGTCTACGCGGTCGCGCTGCCGGCGCTCTCCGCGCTCGTCGGCTGGCGTCCGCCCGTGCGGCTCGAGGGGCCCCTGGCGCCCCTCTCGCACGCGTTGCCGCTCTTCTTCCTGGGCGTGTACGTGCACCTCGGCTTCCAGGCCTTCTGGGTGAACGCCTTCGCGTGGGAGCGGGGCGGCGCGCGCGCCCTCTACCTCGCGCCCATCGCGCCGGAGCGAATCCTGGCGGCCAAGAACGCCGCGCTGCTGACCTGCGCCACGGTGGTGTTCCTGCTCGCCGGCGGCGCCTACGTGAGTACCGCCGGCTGGCCCGAGCGCTGGGCCCTCGCGGCGGCGCTGGCGCTCCACCTGGGCCTCGCGCCGGTGCTCTACGGTCTCGGGAACCCGGTGTCCGTGCTCTGGCCCCGTGCCGCGCCTGCCGGCTTCCAGCGCGGCGGAGCCATCTCGCCGCTGGCTTCACTGGCGGCGATGGCGATCACTTCCACGGCGGCGCTCCTCTTCGCCCTGCCGGTGCTCGGGGCCCTCTGGCTGGAGCGGCTCTGGCTCGTCCCGGCCGCCTGGGCGGTGCTCGGGGCTCTGGCCGCCGCAGGCTGGCGCCTCACCCTGCCGCTGGCGGCCCGCCTGCTGCGGTCGCGGCAGGAGCGGCTGCTGGCGGCGGTCACCGGCGACCTGGTGTGAAGAGCGGAGCTCTCGAGGCCTGTCTGTGAGCTCCGGCCCTACTGGCTGAACCCCTCCAGCAGGTAGTGCGCCTCGATGCGCTTCAGGGCCAGGATCATGGCCGCGGTGCGCATTTCGGTGGGCTTCCCGATGCAGTAGCGCCGCGAGTCGTGACCGGGCGTCTTGTTCGGCTGGTCGCGCGCCACGTCCCGGATGATGGCGTAGTTCGACTTGATGGCGCGCTCGAGGCGGGTGTTCACGTCCTGCTCGGTCCAGTGCTCCATGCGCTGGTTCTGGAGCCACTCGTAATAGGAGACGGTCACGCCGCCTGCGTTGGCGATGATGTCGGGGATGAGCTCGATCTTGCGCGCCGCCAGCACGCGGTCGCCGTCGGGGGTGGTGGGGCCGTTCGCGCCCTCGACCACCAGCTTCACCTTGATCGTCTCGGCCACGTTGCCGTCGATCTCGCCTCCCAGCGCGGCGGGGAGGGCGATGTCCGCGTCGATCTTCCAGAAGTCGGCCTTGGAGATGGCGACCGCGCCGGGGAAGTCGAGGACCGTCTTCTTGAGGTTCTCCGGGTTCTCGTGGACGTACTTCACGAGCGCCGCCACGTCGATCCCGTCGTCCTTGAAGATGGTGGCGTTGGCGTCGTTCACCGCCACGATCCGGCAGCCCATCCCGGACAGGAGCTCGGCCGCCGCCGAGCCCACGTTGCCGAAGCCCTGCACGAGCACCCGGGCGCCCCGCAGCTGGAAGCCCTTGTCGCGCGCCCACTCCTCGATGCAGTAGACCACGCCCTGGCCGGTGGCCTTGAGGCGCCCCTCGGAGCCGCCGATGCGCACGTCCTTGCCGGTGACCACGCCGCGGAAGGCGTGCGGCGTCCGTTGACCGTCTGTGAATTGGCGCATCATGATGGCCATGATCTCGCCGTTCGTGTTCACGTCGGGCGCCGGGATGTCGAGGAACGGGCCCATCAGGTTCTTCAGCTTGTACATGTAGCGCAGGGTGAGGTGCTCCATCTCCTCGCGCGAGTAGGCCTGCGGGTCGATGCGGATGCCGCCCTTGGCGCCGCCGAAGGGGATGTCGGCGATGGCGGTCTTCCAGGTCATCTCGGCCGCGAGGGTCTTGAAGAGGTCGAGTGAGACGTCCTTGTGGAAGCGGACGCCGCCCTTGTATGGCCCGCGCACCTGGTTGTGCTGGATGCGGTACGCCTTGAATTTGCGCGGCTCGCCCTTGACCATCTTGAACAGGCCACGGTTCGGGATGCGGATGACGCCCTCGCGCACGGTGATGTCTGCGCTGAGCAGCGCCCGGCGGTGAAGCACGTAGTCGCCGTTGGCGATGGGCTCGAGCGCGTCGCCGGCCTTCATCGACGAGGCGGGCAGGTCCTTGAAGTGCTCCGCCTCCTCGTCGTCGTCGCCGAGCGGGACGAGCCGATCGCGGACGTCGAGCGTGACGTAGAAGATGTGCTCGAAGTCGGGCTCCTCGAGCTCGAGTCGAACGCGCGGCAGCATGCCGATGAGGTCGGCCGCACGGTGAAAGGTCTCCATCTGCTCGGTGTAGATGGTCTGCTTCTTGGGAGTGGATTCCTTGCGCATCACCCGCATGTCGTTTCCTCACTCGCGGAAGGTGGGGAGCAGCGAAGTTTGGTCCGAACGTAAGCGCGATCCCTCCCCGCGTCCATTCTTGGAGAGATGCCATATTATGTAAGACATTCCGGGGTGTTGCGCCTGCGTCCGACAAGCCAGCGGAGCAGGTCCACCGTCATCCGGCGCCGCTCGACGCGCGGGACGAGCGCTGCACGGCGTCGAGCAGGGCCGCGAGCTCCACGGGCTTGCGCAGACCCTGCACGCCGAGCGCGGCGCCCTTCGCCTCGGCCTTGCCGTCGCCGGAGAGGACCACCACCGGGATCGCCCGCAGGGCCGGATCGCGCGTCTGCTCGTCCCGGAACTGGAGGCCGTTCATGCGCGGCATCATGAGATCCAGGATGATCACGCTCGGGCGCGCGCCCGCCCGAAGTTGCGCGAGGGCGTCGGCACCGTCGCGTGCCGTGAGGACTTCATAGCCCTGCAGCTCCAGGATGGTCTGGATCACCTCGCAGATGTCTCGATCGTCGTCCACGACGAGCACGCAGTGGTTGACGGCGGCGGTCATGACGGCTCTCGCCAGAGGCCCTGGTCGCGGACCCGCGGAGGCCCGGCGCACGGGAGCTCGACCGTGAACGTCGAGCCCACCTCGAGCTCGCTCTCGACGCGGATCGAGCCGCCGTGGGCCTCGACGATGCGGCGGCTGATGTAGAGGCCGAGCCCGAGCCCGCCGTAGTGCTCCGAGGACACCGCTCGCTCGAATCGGTCGAAGATGCGAGCCTGGAGAGTGGTGTGGATGCCGATCCCGCGATCGCGGACGATGAGCCGTGCCAGGCCGCGCTCGGCGGCGATCGCGATCTCGACCGGCTTCCCCGCCCCGAACTTCATCGAGTTCGAGAGGAGGTTCGTGACGACCTGGTCGAGGCGGGAGCGATCCCATCGGCCGTGGACGGGGTCGCAAGCATTCACGGACACGGTGCACCGCGATCGCGCGATGTCGGGCTCGTGGCGCTCGACCACTTCGTGCACGAGGGCGCCGAGCTCGACCTCCCCGAGCTGAAGGACGAGCCGGCCCGTCTGGATGCGCGAGACGTCCAGGAGGTCACCGATGAGCCGGATGAGCCGCCGCCCTTGCCGCAAGACGAGGTCGAGCAGCTTGCGCATGGCGCGCGCGTCGAGCGCCTCGCCCGCCGCTCCCGAGGCGGCCGGGAGCATGGCCTCGAGCGAGAGCATGAGCGACGTGATGGGGGTGAACAGCTCATGCGATGCGATGGAGAGGAACTCGTCGCGGCTCCGGATCGCCTCCTCTGCGGCGGCCCGGGCCGCCTGCTCCTTCGCGAGGAGAGAAGCGTTCTCCACCGAGATGGCCGCCTGGGTCGCGATGAGCTCGAGCGCGATGAGGCGCCCGGGCGTGAACGCGCCGGCGATGAGGTCGTTCTCCAGGTACAGCACGCCGACCACCTCGGCCTGCCTGAGGATGGGGAAGCAGAGCGCCGACCGCGGCTTCCGCTGCGCGAAGTACGCGTCCGAGGAGAACCTGCCCCCGCCCGCGGGGTCGTCGAGGATCACGCGCTCCTTCGTTCGCTCGACGTAGTTGACGATGGCGGCGGGGACGAGCGGCGATGAAGGCCCGATGGGCATGGACTGCAGGAGGGTGGCTCGCACGCCGGCGTCGTCGAGCGTCGCCTCCGCCTCCATCGTGAGAGCTCGCCCCGACGCGGTCGAGGGGTCGCCGCCGTGCGAGACGAGGAGAACGCCCCGCTGCGCGCCGCCCTGCTCGAGCACGGCCTGGAGCAGCCTGCACAGCAGCTTCTCGAGCACGATCTCGCCCGAGATGGTCTGCGACGCCTTCACCACCGAGAGCAGGTCGAGCTGCTCGGCCCGCGCGGCGAAGGTCGCGGTGGGTGCGAATGGCCGCTGCTCGAGAAGCTGCGGATGGAGCCGCTCGAGCTGCCTGACCTTGCCGTCGGCCCCCCAGCGCACGTAGCAGGCCCGGGCCTCGCGCAAGTAGGTGTCGGCGATCAGATCCAACCCTCGCGCCCGGTAGAACCTCGAGGCGACCTCGTAGGCGAGCGCCTGGTTCTGGACGAAGCCGTTGTCGCGCGCGGAGCGAATCGCCTGCTCGTACGATCGCGCCGCGCTCTCCGCCTCGCCGTCGATGCGCGCGAGCTCGGCTGCCACCAGCGCCGCGCGGTTCCCGAAGTTCTCGGGGCAGTTCTTCGCCCAGACCTCGAGCTGCTCGACATGCGCGGCGAGCCCCTCCCGGTGGCGAGGCCGCTCCTCGGCCGATGCGGCGTCGTGGTGCGCCGCATGCGCGAGCGCGCTGTAGAAATGGTACTCCGCCACCTCGAAGAACGACGGTGACGTCCAGAGAAGCGGTCGCGCCTTCGCGGCAGCCTCCAGGGCGGTAGCATGGTCGCCTGCGAAGAAGCGCCCTTGCAGCTTGCGAATCCAGTACCAGCAGGTGGCGATCGCCAGGCGCGGATCGCCTTCGAGGTGCTGCTCGAACCGAGCTTCGTCGAACTGCGCATTGTCGAACGAGACGAAATCCGGCGTCATCCCCCGCAGCGTCCGGATGAGCATCAGCTGTCCGGTGAGGATGTCGGCGACGAGACCGAACTTCACCTTTCGTGCAAAGGCCAGCGCGCGCTCGGCTTCCCGCTGCACGTCGCCGAGCGGCTCGCCATCGGCGAGCAGCAGCGTGATGAGACAGTTGCAGGCATAGGATGCATAAGTGAGGTCGCCGGTCTCCTGGGCGATGTCGAAGGCGCGTCGCACCAGCTCGATCCCGCGCCGCAGATGCCTCGTCCAGGGATTGATGAGGTGCCCGAAGCCCACGTAAGTCTTCGCCTTGAAGCGAAGAAGATCACGCTTCTCCATGAGATCGAAGGCGAGCTTGCCGAAGCGGAACCCGGCCTGGTAGTCGCCGAAGCGCGGACCGAGGACCATGCCGAGCCGCAGGTAGCCGAAGCATGAGCCGTCGCTGTTGCCATGCTCCAGGCTGAGGTTCGCCATGCGGCCGGCCAGGAGGTAGAACAGGTTCTCGTCGGTGAACAGGGCCGGCGACGATGCACAGGTGAGTACGTCCAGCGTCGCCCACATCGCCGGGTCGGCCATCACGGGCAAATCGATGAGCGCCTCGATCGAGCGGCCCCCGAGCTGCCGCCACATGCGCTCGTATTCCTGGCGTACCTCTTCCGCCGTCGGGTGCGGTGACCAGTGGACGCCGAGGCGCCGGAGGTATTCGAGGCACGCCTCCACGCTGCGGTCGCTCCGATCCAGGGTCGTGTAGAGAGCTATCTGCGCGCAGGCGACGGCGGCCGCGTCGATGATGTTCCCTGCGCGGCGCGCGAGCATCGCGAGCCGCTCCTCTGCCGCCGTCAGCTCGCCCGTCAGGTATTCGCATTCGGCCCGGTGGAGGTCGAGCGCGAAGGCGAGATCATACCGGCGGTCCCAGCGGTCCTCCGCCAGCAGCGCTCCGCCCGCGGCGAGATAGTGCAGCGCCGAGGCGTAGGCCGTCGACGCCTTGGCGCGCTTGCCGGCGACGAGGTTGAGCTCGGCCACCCGCTCTCGCTCCTCGCGCGACGTCATCAGCGCGGCTCCGCGGTCGAGCTGGTTCACGGTCTCGAAGGTCTTCTCCTCGAGCTCGCCGGGAGGCGTGCGTGCCAGGAGCAGCCTGCCAATCCGAAGGTGCAGCGCCGCGCGCTCGCCTTCTGGAATGAGCGAGTAGGCCGCCTGCTTGATGCGATCATGCGCGAAGGCATACGAGTCGTCCGATCGCAGGATGAGCCCTTCCCTGATCGCCTCCCACAGGTCGCCGAGGGTCTCCTCCTGGGATCTCCCGTGCGTCAGGGCGAGCAGGGAGATCTGACCCTCGTTCCCGATGCAGGCGGCGATCCTGACCGCGTCCTGGGTGGCGGCCGGAAGCGCGGTCAGCCTTCTCGCCATGAGGTCCGCGACGTTGTCCGTGTAGCCCTTGCGCTGGATGCCGGCCCCGTCCCACCGCCAGGACAGAGCCGCTTCGTCCAGCTCCAGGAGCCGCTCCCGATGGATCGTCGTGAGGAACTGGATGACGAAGAACGGGTTCCCGCCCGTCTTCTCGCGCACGAGCGCAGCGAGGGGCCGTGCGCGCTCCGGCTCGGCCCGCACCGTGTCCGCCACGAGCTCGATCACGTGCTCCATGGCGAGCGGAGGGAGGACCACGTTCTTCACGGCCGCCGGCGTCTTGCGGATCCGCTCGAGCGTCCGCGTGAGCGGGTGGGACGGGTCCACCTCATTGTCGCGGTAGGCGCCGATGAGGAGCAGGTATCGCGTTCCTGGATGGGTGATCACGTCCTCGATCAACCGGAGGCTCCCCGCGTCGGCCCACTGGAGATCGTCCAGAAACAGGACGAGGGGGTGCTCCTTCTTCGCGAAGACTCCCAGGAAGTCCCGGAACGCGCGATGGAACCGTTGCTCCCCGGCCGTGAGTGGCAGCTCCGGGACAGCGGGCTGATCGCCGATGAGGAGCTTGAGCCGCGGGATCACGTCGGTGATCAGCCTGCCGTTCGTCCCGAGCGCCTTCTGGATCTCCTCCCGCCAGACGCGCAGGCGAGGCTCGCCCTCCGCGAGCAGTCCGGTCACGAGCTCGGTCAGGGCCTTGACCACCGTGGAGTAGGGGATCCCGCGGGCGAGCTGATCGAACTTGCCGCGGAGGAAGAAGCCGCGCTCCTGGACGAGCGGCTTCTGAAGCTCCTGGACGAGCGAGGACTTGCCTATCCCGGAGTAGCCCGAGATGAGCACGAGCTCGGGGGATCCCGTGTCGAGCACGCGCTCGAGGGAACGCACCAGCGCGACGATCTCCCCGTCGCGCCCGTAGAGCCTCTGCGGGATCTGGAGGCGATCCGGGACGTCCCGCTCTCCCAACGGAAAGAGATCGATCCGCCCGTCCTGGCGCCATTGCTGGAGGCAGCGCGCGAGGTCGAACTTCAGGCCGCGGGCGGTCTGGTACCGGTCGTCGGCCATCTTGGCGAGGAGCCTCGTGACGATGCGGGCGAGCACCTCAGGCACGTCGGGGGCGATCTGCGCCGGGGAGGTGGGCGCGCGGGCCACGTGGCAATGGACCCACTCCAGGGGATCGCTCGCCTCGAAGGGGAGTCGGCCCGTCAGCAACTGGTAGAAGGTGACGCCCAGCGAGTAGAGGTCGGTTCTGCTGTCGAGGGCGCGGTTCATCCACCCCGTCTGCTCCGGCGACATGTACGGCAGCGTACCCTCGATGAGCTGGGGTGGCCGGGCCGCCTGCTGCTCGCGAGGCAGCCGGGTGGCGATGCCGAAGCCGGCGAGCCTCACCTCGCCGGTCGCGCGGTTGACGAGGATGTTCTGCGGCTTGAGATCCTTGTGGACGACGCCCTGCCGGTGGACCTCCCCGACGGCGCTCACGATGCGCACCGCGAGGTCGAGGAACCGGTCTATCGGGGACGGCTCGCCGAGCAGGACATCGAGGGGCTGACCGCCGAAGTCCTCGCTGACGACCGCGGGCATGCCCTGGAACGTGTCGAGCGCGAGCGGCCTGGCGATGGCGCGCAGGTCGAGCGTCCTGCCGAACTCATACTCGCTGCGCTGCCGATCGAGCGCCTTCAGCCGGCACCGCCTGGGATCGAGCACCTTCAGGATCACCGGCACGTGATCGGGCCCGAGCGCGCGGTACATGCTCGTCCCCTCGCTCTCGTAGAGCGTCTCCGTCACGGTATACGGTGCCGACGGCTGCATCCGAAACGTTCATAATAATGTACACGACCAGCCGGCGCGTCCTCGTGCAGGCTCAGATGCCGCCCCCGCCCTCGTCTCCGTAGCTGGCCGGAGGCGCGCCAGGATCCTTGCCCAAGTCGTACTTGGAACCTGCCTCTTCCTCATCCCCGCGCGTGCCACCGCGGAGGGCTTCTTCCTCCTCCATTTCCGCTCGCGCCCACGGCTCGCGCAAGGTGTCGAGCCCGCCCACGATGCCCACAGTGAAGCTCTCGCCAAGACCACCTTCGCGCATCACGGCACGCTCACCGTGCACGAGTCCTTCCTCTGGGCGGGAGAGCCGGATCTCGTCGCCCGAAACGTCGGCCACGTCGTCGTATCGGGCCACGTAGTCGGTCGGGAAGAAGAACCCCTTCTCGATGATGAAGCTCTCTTCGGTGCAGGCCAGCACCCGGCCCAGCTTCTTTCCGTCGGAGCTGCTCACCACCATCCCTTCGTTGACCTGGCTCCGGTTGATCATGGGTAGAAGGATCGCCACGCCGCTGCATCGCGGCCAGCGTTCGGCCCACGATGGTGGCGAGCGAGGGCTCACGGCCTCCCTCGCCGGCTCGCCCAACGCTCTGCCACGAGACGCGAATCGGCAAGCAGGACGAGCACGCGCCTCGAGAGCAGGCACGCCTTGACATTGTGGTTAGCAATAGCTAACCATACCTCGCGTGAGTGTCCGAAGCGCACGGGCCAGGTGGTTCATCTCGGAGGGAGACCCTCCGTCGAAGCAGAGCATCCTCCGCGCTGCGCTGAAGCTCTTCGTCAAGCACGGCCTTGCCGGAACGAACGTCCGCATGATCGGAGCGGAGGCCGGGTACACGAACCCCGCGATGTTCAAGTTCTTCGCCTCGAAGCACGCGCTCGCTCTCTACCTCTTCGAGAGCTGTTACGGGCGGCTGTACGGCCTCGTGGAGTCGGCCGCCACGCAAGGGTCCTTTCACGAGGGACTCGGGGGCGTGCTCGACGTATTCCTCTCGCAGATGGACGACGACCTCGAGGCGGTGCTCTTCGTCCAGGACGCGCTCCGAGAGCTCTGGCCTCAGCTGCCGGCCTCGACCCGCAAGCGCTCCGTCCTCCGAACCCTGCGAGGGCTCATGGAGCGCGGGATCCGGGAGGGTGCCGTCACGGGGTACCGCTCGCCGGACGTACCCGTCGCCGCCATGGTCGGCCTCCTGGCGCAGGCAGGGCGCATGCTCTACTTCGGCGAGATCGAGGGCCACGCGCGCCTGCACAGAGAGGAACTTCACCTGGCGCTGACGAGGATGCTCGCGGGCTGACGAGGTGGGCGCCGAGCCCGCCCGCGGTTGGGCTGGCTCGCCAGATCGGTTAGCAAACGCTAACCAAGTGAGAGAGCGATGGGAACGAAGCGGTTGTTCATCCTGGGCGGCACCGGCTTCATCGGTTCGGAGACCGTCCGCGAGGCGGTCGCGCAGGGGTGGTCGGTGACAGCTCTCGCGCGCTCGGAGGAGAAGGCCGATCGCCTGCGCGCCCTGGGTGCGGTTCCGGTCATCGGGGACGCCCGCGCGCCCCCGGAGTGGGTCGAAACGGTTCGCGGAGCGGACATGCTCATCGACCTCGCCCAGCCGGAGCTGCCGGCTCGGATCCGCCGTCGGGACGTCGAGACCATCTCAGCGGCGCGTCAGGCGATGACGCACGAGCTCCTCGCATGCCTTCGAGAGCTGCCGGCCGAGGAGCGCCCGCTGTTCGTGTCGGTGAGCGGCACCGACGACCTCGCGCCCGACGCGCGCGGCCGGATCGACGCGGCGTCGCCGCTCAGAACGCCGCCGGTTGGGTTCGGCCACGTCGGAGCGCCGGTCCGGCGGCTGGTGGAGGCCTCCGAAATCCCATCCATGTTCCTCTACCTGGGCACTGTGTACGGCCCCGGGAAGAGCTTCGCCGCCACCGTCTTCCCCAGGCTCGCGCGCGGCCGCATGCTTCTGCCGTACCGGGCCGAGAACCTGCTGCCGCTCATCCACGTGCGGGATGCCGCGCGCGCGATCGTTCACCTGGCGGGCCTGGGGCCGGAGCGCCTGACCGGGCGCTCATGGATCCTGGTCGACGAGGCGGGCGGCGCGCGTCTCGGCGACTTCTTCGAGCATGCGGCCGCGCTGATGGGGGCCGCGCCGCCAGCTCGCGCTCCCGCCTGGCTCCTGTCGAGCTTGATGGGAAGGATCCTCTTCGACACCTTGATCCGCGACGTCGGAGCGGAGCCGTCCGACCTCGTCGCCTCGGGCTTCCGCTTCACGTATCCGACCATTCGAGAGGGCCTGCCGGCAACCCTGAGTGACCTCGGGTACTCCGGCGCCGATCGCCCTCGGCCACCGGGCGCCCGCCGCCCGGCGCGCTGGTGGGCGCTCCTCGGGCTCACACTCGCCGCGATGTTCGCGGTGAACACGCTCGACTTCCCGCTCAGCGTTCCGCGCATGAACGAGCTCGGGAGTGGGTTGCCGATCCTCGACATGCGGATCACAGGCTACTCGCCTCGCGAGGCGCATCAGCTCCTCGTGACGCTGGGTGCGGTTGGACGCCACCGCTACCTCGAGATGTTGTGGACGATCGACCTGCTGCTCCCTGCGCTCTTCACGACCTTTCTCTGGGCATCCGTGAGCCAAGGCGCGCTGAGGAGGTGGAGATGGGCGGCGCTGCTCGGGGGAGGGGCCGACTACCTCGAGAACGCCGCCGTCACCCTCCTCCTGCTCGGCTTCCCGGCGCAGCGTGATCCCTTGGCCCGGCTGGCGAGCGCGCTGACCGTGTCGAAGTTCTCGCACTATTTCGCTGCCTTGGCGCTAGCGCTCTTCGGCGCGCTCGTACGCCGGACCCGCCGCCCCGCGCTGCTCCCGCTCACGTCGCGAGGCAGGTCGTGGTCTACCTCTCCATCTCGGCCGACTCCACCCAGATGATCTCGCATGCACCGGAGCCGACGTCGTCGCGGGTCAGGCTGGTGCGCATTCGTGCCGCTACCGCGCCGCCCGCGTCGCGTATCTCCACGTCCACCAGTTTCCCCCGGAGCGTGACGAGGTCTCCGATCCGTATCCGGTCAAGCTCGCGGCCGACCTCATCCGAGGCCGGGATGAGGTGGTTGTTCGCGATGTGCGTCGGCAGACGACCGACGGCCGCCGACGGCGTGCTGCCGTCGTACCAGTAGCTCACGTACCGGTCGGAGAGGTGGAACTTCATGTGGCTCAGCACTGCCGGGTCCGCCACCGGCCCCCAGACGAGTGCGAGGTCGAGCGGCACGACGAAGTCCCACTTGTCGAGGAGCTTCCGGCTCGTCTCGGCCGCGTAGCCGGTGACCCTATACGTCGCCCTTGGCGTGAGCCGGATCTGATACCCCTTCAACTCGATCTCGATGAGCGGCTCGCCGGTGATCCCGGCCTGCTCCGGCTCCGAGGCGGCCCGCGATGGATCAACGTGCTCCCGCCAGTCTCGACATCCTGTGAGGGCGAGGAGAAGAAGAGCACGAGGCGCCAACGAGCCCCAGGTGTTTCGGGTCGGACTCCCAGCACGCTGGGCCGCGCCCTGGCCGTGGCTGCCGGCGAAACGAGGGCCCTGTTCATTTTGGTGGTGGAGGACTGGCATGGTGTTGGCGGACTCGCCGTCCTCGATGATCTACCACCCAGGAGGAGGCGCTGGAGCGTCAAACAGGACTGGTTCCGGCGGAGGTGAGGCCTGTTCTACTCGTCTTCGATCTGGCCGAAGGCGCGCTGCGACTGAAATGCTGGATCTGAGCCGCTCGCGCGCTCCTGGATCCCCGTCCAGCACTTGGAGCAAAAATACGCCGCGAGACCGGACCGCACGGCCGTCGGAACCGAGCCGCTGCATCTCACGCACTCCCCGCCGTACAAGCCGGGAAGTGGAAGAGCACGACGAGAGGGACGGTCAGGCATAGGACGCTTGATGATCGCGCTCGGCGCTTGCGGCAACGACTCAGCGGGGTGGAAAGAAGACGTTACAGATCTGCTGCGCGGCCGTCACCTGTCGGAATGGGGCGGCTGTTGGCTACTGATCGCTGACGCAACCCGTCACTCCTCATGATCGTGAACACATGACGCGGCACGCCAGTGTGTCGCGGCGCAGGAGCACGTCCTTTGCCAGCCACGCCGTCGCACCCGGACGGACGCGACCCTTCGTCAGCATGCTCCGCGCTCCACCTGGCGCCATGCGCGAGGCGCGGCTGCAGCCGCCACGTTACGCTCCTGGTCAGAAGGGCCCATGCCCAATACCCCGACCTTCGTGCAGCACGCCGTCGACCTGCTCGTTCTCGTCGCCCCAGTCCAGGTGCGGGCGATGTTCGGCGGCCACGGCGTGTATGCAGAGGGCGTGATGTTCGCGCTCCTCGACGACGACGAACTGTTCTTGAAGGCGGACGACGCCTGCAGGGAGCGCTTCGTCGAGGCCGGTTGCCAGCGGTGGGTCTATCAGAGCCCGAGGGGCCCGATGCCGACGTCCTACTTCCGTCCCCCGGACGAAGCGCACGAGGACCCCGAGGCGATGCTGCCCTGGGGACGCCTCGCGCTCGACGCCGCGCTCCGCGCCCAGGCGTCCAAGGCCGCGACGGCGAGGGGGAAGGGGAAGGTCGCCACCCCGAAGCGCGGTGCGGCCCAGCCGGCCCGCGCCCGCGTGGCGAAGGAGCGCGCAGAGCGGTCGGGGGCGCGGCAGGCGGAGCCGCGGTCGCGTACCGCCCGGCGCCCTCGGTAACCGAGCGCACGCCTCCGCGAGCTGAAAGCAGGTCGAAGGTGCTGGCGAGCAGTTACGGCGACAGGCTCCTAGTTGTTCCGCCACGAGCTCGGAGGAAGCGGACCGCCATCGCCCGCCGTTGTCCCCGTCCGTGCGGCGAGCGCGATGGCGGATAGCAGCTCCTGCGACGTCGTAGGCTTGACCAGGAGCGCGGCGATCATCTGCGTTCGGACCAGCACCTCGTTGAAGGCGGATGCGGAGCAGACGACCACGGGAATCCGACGGACGTCCGGGCGAACCGCACGCCAGGCCAGGAAGTCATGCCCGTTCACTCGCGGCATCATCAGATCGAGAAGGATCACGGTCGGCCGAAGCCCACCCTCGAGAAGCGCTGCCATCTCCAGTCCGTCGTCCGCGCGTACGACGTCGTACCCTGCCGTCGAGAGCAGCTCCGAAACGGCGTCCTGGATGTCCGCATCGTCATCCCCCACGAGCACGATGGGACGGACCGGGGACGCAGCTCGTTTTCGATCCGGGCCGGCGGGCGGCTCCGCAGCGAGGCCATCGACGTCGATCTCAGCCATGCCGGAGTCACTCCATCGGGCCCTCGATCGAGCGGGGGGCCCCCGGGCAGGAGAATAGTCACGCCCCGCGTCATGGGAACCCCGGCGCTCCTTGCGGAGCCGCGACAGCTCTTCCCGAACGGCCCCCCCGCTCGGCGAAGCCGGCCTAACCCTGGGTCTGGCCAACCCGGGGCATTCCTCGCGTCCGCCTGAGTGGTAGTGCCGCGCGAAGCGGAGAACTGTCGCACCCGTCACGGGCACGTGGCTGGCAGAGATCGCCTCGGTGATCCTTGGGCGAATCGGGAATCGTGGGCGCTCTCGGGATCGGAGAGAGTCGCCGTGAGAGCTGCCCTCCTGATCGCCCTCGTCACGCTCACCGCCTGTCATGGGCCGCTGGATGTGTCGAACGAGGCTTCGTACCAGGACATGCCGTTCTGGCTGAGTGACCACCAGCCACAGCTCGTCGAGCGTACCAGCACGACAGCCGATGCTGCCGCGAGGGTATGGGGAGGCTCCCCCGACTATCTGAAAGGTTGGACCGTGCGGCTGGTGGGGGGCCGAATACAGACGTGCGGCGGTCATCCTCTGGCAGGGCTCGGATGCGCCGAGCCCGCCATCCTTGGCGGTGGCGCAGTGCGCGTCTTCCCGGAATACGCGCCCTGCATCGAAGCGACGATCCTCGCGCACGAGGTTGGGCACATCATCATCGGCGATGACCGCCATACGGACCCGCGCTGGTGCGATGAAGCGTTCTGGACTGGTGTCGCGGAGACGCTGGCGGGCGAGGTCGCGCCGGTGGACGCGCAGTGCGCCGCCACTCTGCGCATCCCGGGGTGGCTGTTCGGGTTCAGTCGAGTCTGTGATCACCTCTTCGGCGGCCAGGTCGGCGCCCGGTCGATCTCGTCGAGGACGTTCGAGTTGTAGGTGCCGGTCCCGGCTTCGGCCGGCAGGTGCTCCTTCAAGACGAAGTCCGGGCGCGGCTGGGAGCTCACGTAGGCGGCGACGTCCACCGCGTCCGCGTCGCTCGACAGCGGGGCCTCCGGGGGCATGGTCACGCGCAACCACCCGGCCAGCCTCGGCACGGCCGCGAGGCCGGCGCCAGCGTTGTACGAGCGCGGTCCCCACACCGGCGGGTCGCGCTGTCCGTCCTCGCCGTGGCAGGAGGCGCAGCGCTCACCGTACAGCTTCCGCCCGCGCTCGACGCTCACCTTGGACGGATCGAAGGCCGGCTTGGCGAACGAGTTCGGGCCGAGCGGCGCCTTCGCGTTGAGCTGCACCGGCATGCTGGTGGACAGCCACGTGAGGTAGGTCGTGATCGCGATCGAGGGCTTGCTCCCGGGAGACGGCCGCGTGCCATTCATGCTGCGCATGAAGCAGTTGAGGACGCGATCCTCGAGGGTGATCACCGCCTGCTCGCGAGGGGCCCAGGCAGGATAGGCGGTCGCGGCCCCGAGCAACGTGGCGGCGGTGGGATGGGCTCCGGAGTCGGGGTGGCACGAGGCGCACGAGAGCGCGTTCCTGACGAAGGCGCGGGTGAGGGGGTGCGTTCCGGTCTCGTCGAAGAGCTTCTTCCCGAGCTTCACCGTCTCGCCCAACTCGCCGGGCGGCAAGGCGGCATCGCGCGACGGCGCTGGCTTCACTGTCGAGGAGGAGGCGTTCATCGTGAACGCCAGCGGAAGCGCGAGCAGGAGAGAGAGTGTCATGGCGCTCCAGTGGTTACCGTTCGGATTCTGAGAGCCACGCTGCGGCTGATTGGATCTCGCGAGAAAAGAAGAGGGCGTTCCAGGCACACGCCCGAAACGCCCGTCGTTCTTGCTGTTTCTGGAGCCGACACCCGGAATTGAACCGGGGACCTACTGATTACGAATTCACTCAGGGTGACATTCGCCAGGCATCATGGGCTCTCGGAGACCCAAGGTAACCGCTGAAGCTCACTGGTGTTTTAGGACGGTCGGCGTATTGTTAGGTGTACCTGGGTAACACCCAATGTCACCGGGATTGTCACCCCCAGCTACACCCCCGGTACCTCCTGAGAGGCAACGATGCCCGCCATCCGACTGACGGCAATTGCGGTTGAGAAGCTCGCCCCCCCCCCCGGCTGCTGGCCGGGCTGAAATCTACGACGCGGAGGTGCCCGGCCTCACGCTCCGGATCTCCGCGTCGGGGGTCAAGAGCTGGTCGTTCATGTACCGCGTGAAGGGCGCCCCGCGGCGAATGACCCTCGGATGCTTCCCGGGCGTGTCGCTCAAGCTGGCCCGGGAACGAGCCCGCGGCGCGAGGGCGGCCGTGCAGCGCGGCGAGGATCCCGTCGAGGACAAGAAGGAGGAGGAGCGCGAACAGGCCCTCAACGGCTTCACGGCCAGCAAGAAGGACTTCATCGAGAAGTACGCGAAGCCCAAGACCAGACGTGGAAGGAGACGGAGCGCATCCTCGACCGGTTCGCCGTTCCGGCGTGGGGCGATCGCCCGGTGAAGGAGATCCGGCGGCGCGACGTGGTGGACCTCATCGAGGACGTCGCCAGCGACACGCCGTTTCAGGCGAACCAGCTACGACTCCACCTCTCCAAGATGTTCAACTGGCTCAACGTCCGCGAGGCCGTCGAGGTGAACCCGGTCACCGGGATTCCGCCTCCGGTCGATCTCCAACCGCGCGAGCGCATCCTGTCCGACGCCGAACTGGTCGCCCTGTAGAAAGCAACGCTCAGGCTCGGGTTCCCCTTCGGACCCGCCACACGGTTCCTGTTGCTGACGGGGGTGCGTCGCAACGAGGCGGCGTTCCTGCGCTGGGACGAGCTGGACGGCGACTGGGCCGCCATGCCCGGCTCGCGCATGAAGAACGGGCGCGACTTCCGGGCCCCACTCTCCGCGACCGCCAAGGAAGTCGTCGACTCCATGCCGAAGCTAGGCTCCTACGTCTTCACCAAGAACGGGAAGACGCCGATCTCGGGGTGGGGGAAGGCCAAGGAGTGCCTCGACAAGCTCATGTCCGAGGAACTCGGGGAGGCCGTAACGGGCTGGCGGTTCCACGACCTGCGGCGAACGATGGCCACGGGTATCGCGATGCTCGGGTCCCGCCGCGAGGTCATCGACCGGATTCTCGCGCACGTGCCGCAGAAGTCGGACGTGACGAGCTCGGTCTACAACCGGTTCATGTACGACGATGAGTCCATGGAGGCCGTCCAGAAGTGGGCGGCGCACATCGCCAAGCTGACCTCGGGGCTCGAGGTCGTTCGACCTGCTCAGTCCGCGGTGTGACTGAACGCCCACGTGCTAGGTTCGTAACAAGAGGGCGCCCGCGACAGGCGGGGGGAAGGGACTATGGTCAAGGTGCGGATTTGCATCCTCACGCCCGACGCGAGCAGCAGGGGCGGGTACATCGAGGAGTTTGCAGATGGCATAGAGATGTCCGCAGTGCCGCGCATCGGAGAAGAGATCTCCTACGCTCTCACCGACGAGACGAGGCTCTCCAGGGAGACGAGGAACCGGGTCGGCGCCGGCAAGTGGATCTTCAAGGTCAAGAACGTGCGGTGGGATTTCCAGGACCCGGATGTGGTGGATGTATTCCTGCTCCGCGACTAGAGCCCGTGGCCTGTATGTATAAGCCACCGCCTTTGACTTTCGTTTCAGCAGATTTTGAGCGCGCGATGAAGTACGAACCGCTGCGCGACTACTTCGTCAAATGGGATTACGTTTGGAAGGCCGACGCTGACGAGTTTGAGCGCGCACTGAACGGCGCCCGGGCCGAGCGTCACCTGCAACTGCATCTCGAAAACAATGCATTCATCCTCGTCGAGCACCTAGGGGGTGGGCACGGGCGGTACGTGATACCGCAGCAGCGACTTGGCTGTGAATACGTTACAGACTTCCTAATCTGCGAGCGTGATTCCAATGGCGATCATTGGACAGCAGTGGAGCTAGAACGCCGATCGGTTCGAAGTCCCCATGAATCCCATCGCTTACACTTCAGGGATCGACATGGCCCATCCGGCCGTGATCCTCTTGGCCTTTGAGCGAGCCTCAGCTCGCGCGGAGGTGGCGATGGAACGGTGGCG
>WNGL01002571.1_pt1 | contig 21945 bp, 20 predicted proteins | sample 5400591 | NCBI WGS metagenome assembly WNGL01 (sample SAMN13153377, study PRJNA577476) | soil metagenome | isolation source: 80 cm soil or saprolite under Garry oak tree replicate 1 | place: USA:California | collected 2016-06-15 | reverse complement strand
GCTCGCGCGTCAGCCGTTCGGCTCCCGAGACCCCGCCCGTCGCCAGCGCATCCATCAGTGCGCTGCCGACCACGACGCCATCCGCCGCGCGCGCCGCGGCCGCGGCTTGCGCCGGCGTGCTGATGCCAAAGCCCACGGCGACCGGCACGCGCGCCGCGGGCGGGGCGGGGCTCGCCGCCCTGATGCGCTTCACCTGTGCCTCGAGGTCGGGCGGCGCATCGGCACGCGCCCCGGTCACGCCGAGGCGCGAGATCAGGTAGACGAATCCCGTGGCTCCGCTCAACGCGGTTTTGAGTCGTCGGTCATCGGTGGTCGGCGCGACCAGACGAATCAAATCGAGCCCATTCGTCGTCACGGCACGCTCCACCTCAGGATCAGCGCCCGCGGGCAGATCCGTGAGCAAGGCGCCCGCCGCTCCCGCCGCCCGCGCGTCCTGCGCGAAACGCGGCACGCCATAGGCGAGCACGGGATTCAGATACGTCATGATGATGACGGGCACGTCGAGCGCGGCCGCATGGACCAGCTCGAGCACGCGCGCCACGGTCATGCCCTGCTCCAGCGCCGTCTGGGTCGTGCGCTGGATCGTCGGGCCGTCGGCGAGCGGGTCAGAGAACGGCACTCCCACCTCGACGAAATCCGCCCCCGCGGCGGCGACCCGGCGCAGGGCTTCGAGTGAGGCACGAGGTGTGGGAAAGCCGGCGGTGAGGTACGGGATCAGCGCCCGCGATGTGCCGAGCGCCCGCCACCGGGAAGCGATGGGGGGGGCATTCTCAGACAAAGTAGTCGCTGACGTTGATACCGTATTTGACAGGGTCGGTGACCTTGACGATGGTGCGCGGGAAGTTGCCGTTGGCATCCTTCTGTGAAAGATCGACGACCGTGCCGGGATGCAACAGCGCGCCATCGGGCGTCGTCACGAGGCGCACGACGGGGCGATGCACGTGGGCCACGTCGGGATTGGCGTTGTGCACCAGCGCGACTTCATAGGTGTCGAGGATGACGCACGTGCCGACTGGATAGATCCCGATCAGGTTGATGAACGCCTTCACGACCACCGGGTCGTACCCGCGCCGCGGATTCTCCCACATCTCCTTGAGCACCTGGTCGGGCTGGATGGGCACGGTTTGATAGACGCGCCGGCTCGTCGCAGCGTCGAAGCCGTCGGCGACCGCGATCACCTTGGAGTAAATGGACAGCAAGCGCGTGCGGATCGACTTCGGATACCCGGTCAGGTCGATCTTCATGTGGTGCTCGTAGGCCACCACCATGCCGCGGTAGGGGATCTCGCCGTAGCCGCGCAGCCCGAAGAGCGTCAGGACCCCCAGCCACGGGTGGGCCTGCATGATGCGCCACTCCTCTTCGGTGAGGCCGCCTTCCTTATTCAGGACCTCGAGCGGCACGCGCGATTTGCCGACGTCGTGGAACAGGGCGGCCATCCCGAGATCGTACAGCTGCAGCTTGGTGAGCCCCAGCTTCCGGCCCAGCGCGACCGAGAAAATGCAGACGTTGACGGAGTGGGTGAATGTGTATTCGTCGTAGTCGCGCAGCGTGGTCAGCCCCACGAGCGACGACTCGTTGTTGAGCACCTGGTCCACGATCGCCTGCACCGCGCGCTTCACCTTCTTGACGTTGGCGGTGCGGCCCATGCGAATGCTGTTGATCACCTCTTTCGTCACCGCCACCGACCGCGCGTAGGTGCGCTTCGCGGCTTCCTTCAGCCGCTCTTCCTCCTCGACGTCCTCCTCGGCCTCGAGCGGCGGCTCGACGCTGACGTGCGCGACGCCGCCATCGCTCAGCTTCTGCGACAGCTCGAACAGCTTGTTGGGATTCGCTTCCTTCGCCGCATAGGCGAGCAGCAGCGAGACGAACACCTGCAGCTGGCGGCGGTCGACACCTTCGTCGAGCCGCACGGCGCCGATGCCGCATTGCTGGAAGACATTGAGGATGTGGGAGAACGAGGCGTAGTTGTCGAGATCGAGGCGCAGCCGCGTCGAGTTGACGAAGATGAATTCGCCCTGCAGCCGGATCTCGAGCTCGCGTTCGACGTCGAGCAATTGTTTGGTCGTGGCGGCGAGATCATCGAGCGCCTTCTGGACCTGCGTGTTCTCGATCGGATAGAGCTTGAGCGACCGGAACGCCGTGTACAGGACGATGAGGAAATCGCGCCCCGCGTGGCGGAGGAAGCCGTCCGTCGTCTGGACGGTCTCCATCATCGAAGGCCGCTTGCTGCCCGCCCCGCCCGCTGGTGCCGTCACGCTTTGTCGCCCCCTCCTGCCGCGGCCGTCCCGACCTCGCGCAGGGCGCGGCTGACGGCGTTGCGCACGAGGGCCTCCTTGTCCTGCGAGACCTTCTGGAGGATATCCCGCGCGGCCGGTGTGCGCATCTTGCCGAGCGCCATCGCTGCGCACGCGCGCGTCTCGGGATCTTCCTTGCGCGCGAGCAAGCCGCCTTTGCCTACGAGCAGCTTCTCGAGCGTCGCGATCCCGGACTCGCCAGCGAGCGCGCCATAGGCTTCGAAGAACGACATCTTCTCGGTCAGGTCGGCGTCCTTGAGCTTGTTGCCGACGACCGCGGCTTCGATGCGCGGGAAGGCATTCCGGTGGCCGCGCTGGCCCAGGAACTTGACGGCGGTGATGCGCACGTCGCGTTCCGCATCGTCGATGGCTTTCTCGAGCAGCCGGGTGGCACTCGGACTTCCGATCGTCGTCAGCGCCTCGACCACGGCAAGCTTCAGCTCGCGCTCGCCACGCTCGAGCAAGGGGCCCATGCCGTCCGGTGCGCCGGGCAGCTTCAGGCGGCCGGCGAGGCGGACCATCTCGAGCTGGACGGCGGGATCGGCGCTGGCCAGGGCCTTCAGCACCTCCGCCGCGTGCGCCTGCGCGAGGCGCTCGGCGGAGTTCTGCACCAGTGCTTTGACCCGCTCGTTGGTGAGCTTCGGCAGCCATCCCATCAGCGTCCCGAGGGCGTCGGCGCGCAGCTCGCTGAACAGCTCGCTCAACTCGTCTTCGGTCGGGTGGCTGGTCGCTTCATCGAGCGATTGCAAGAGCTGCGACAGGGCGTCGGCCTGCGAGAGCCGGGTGGGCAGGGCCTCCAGGACCTGACGATGCTCCGGAATCAGCTCGCGGGCGCGCTGCAAGATGACCTTGCATTCACGCAGGATGAACGCGACCGAGCGGAAGTCGCCCGCTCCCAGCAGATACGGAATGAAGTTTTCGACGATCGAGATCAGCTCGGCGCGTACGGTGCCGTACGTCTGCAGCTCGAGGAGATCGAACAACATCGCAAGCACGTTGCCGCGCAGATCCTGGGCGTACTCGCGCTCGACTTCCTTGTGGAGGTACTCGATCTCCTTGTCTTCGAGGAAGTAGAGCGTCGTGTCGAAGTCGTCGATCGACACCAGCCCTTCGCGCTTGGGGGGCGCTTCTTCTTCCACTTGGTGCCGGACGGTCGCCGGATCCGCCGAGCCGCCGTCGCCGCCGGGCGTGCCGCCCCCGCCGATCGTCGGGGCGCCCTTCTCCGAGCGCTCGATCGGGACCGCGTTCTCGCTGGCCAGCTCGCGGAAGGTGTAGGTGACGAACTGGAAGTCCTCCGCCCAGAGCAGCGTCAACAGATCGTCGGCCGCGTCGGCCTGGAGATTCTTTGCCTGCTGCAACACGGCGAGGAAGCGCACGATCTCCGCGTCCTCGACGCCGGGCTTGAACGTGAGCGAGCGGACGCCGTCCTTGAACAGGATCCAAGCGATGCTCTCGTGGCGCTGGTCCTGGCTGTAGATGGAGTGATCCTCCCAGCGGATTTCTGTCTCGCCGATGTCGAAGATCAGATCGTCGGTGGCTTGCCAGATCTGCCGGAACGCAGTGCGGATGTTGTCGACGGCGCGCTGATAGACCGGATTGTTCGGGAGGTAGAGCTGCGTCGCCCGCATCCCCTTGCTGACGACCTGCATCAGCTCCTCGACCTGTGACGGCGGGAGGGCTAGCTCGGGGATCTCGGCCTGCGGATTCGTCAGATCGCTGCTCCCGTAAGCTCGGCGACCATGGCGACGTCCTTGTCGCCACGGCCACTCAGGTTGATCAGGATGAGATCGTCAGAGGCTCGCTTCGCCTTCATGACCCAGGCGATGGCGTGGGCGCTCTCGAGAGCCGGAAGAATACCTTCCAGCCGCGACAGGGCGGCGAAGGCGTCCAGAGCCTCCCGGTCCGTCACGGCTTCATACAATACCCGCCCCGTGTCTTTCAGGTAAGCATGTTCGGGGCCCACGCCGGGATAGTCGAGGCCGGCGGAAACGCTGTGCGCCGGTTGGACTTGTCCGTCGGCGTCCTGGAGCAAGTAGCTCATACTGCCGTGGAAGACGCCGGGACGCCCGGCGCCCAGAGTCGCGGCGTGTTTGTGACTTGCGACGCCCTCCCCCGCCGCCTCGACGCCAACCAGCCGTACCGATTTGTCCTCGAGAAAGGCGGTGAAGATCCCGATGGCGTTCGACCCGCCGCCCACGCACGCGACGACCATGCTCGGCAGGCGACCCACCTGGTCCAGCATCTGCGCGCGCGCCTCGCGTCCGATCACCGATTGGAAATCGCGGACCAGACGTGGGAACGGGTCCGGCCCCACGACCGACCCGATGATATAGTGGGTTGATGTGACGTTGGTGACCCAGTCGCGCAGCGCTTCATTCGTGGCATCCTTCAGCGTGCGCGTACCCGACGTCACCGGCACGACCGTCGCACCCATCAACTCCATGCGGTAGACATTGAGGCGTTGCCGCCGCATGTCCTCTTCGCCCATGTACACCACGCACTCGAGACCAAACCGCGCGCACACCGTGGCGGTGGCAACGCCGTGCTGGCCCGCACCCGTCTCCGCGATGATGCGCCGCTTGTTCATGCGCTGCGCCAGCAGCACCTGTCCCAGTGTGTTGTTGATCTTGTGGGCGCCGGTGTGGTTCAGGTCTTCGCGCTTGAGCAGGACCTGGGCAGCGACCTGGGCGGACAGTCGCGGCACCGCAGTGATCGGCGTCGGCCGACCGACATAGTTCTTGAGCAAGGCCTCGAGCTCGGCCCAAAACCGCGGATCGTTGCGGGCGTCGTCGTAGACGTGCGCCAGCTCCTCGAGCGCATGCATGAGCGTCTCGGGGACATAGCGGCCCCCATAAGGGCCGAATCGCCCGGTCTCGGTTACGGTCATCCTTTTCTAGCCTGTCTCTTCACCCCAGTCAGCGCGCTGACCGCGTGCTCGGGATCCTTCTGTCGCGCCACGCTCGTGCCGACGAGCACGAAATCCGCGCCCGCGGCTGCGACCCGTTCTACGTCTGCCCGGCTCTCGATTCCGCTCTCCGCGACGACGGCGACATGGCTGGGAACGTCCCGAATCACCGCTTCTGCCCCTCGCAAATCGACCGCAAATGTCGAGAGGTCCCGCGCGTTCACGCCGATCGCCCCCGGCCCGGCGGCCAAGGCGGGCTCGAGCTCGGACGCGGAGTGAACCTCGATCAGCGTCGCCAACTGCCATGCGGCTGCCGCCCGCGCGAGGCGCTGCAGCGTGTCAGGGGCCAGCGCTCTCACGATAAGGAGCACGGCACTCGCTCCCGCCGCCCGCGCCTCCATTATCTGCAGTTCGTCGAGGATAAAGTCCTTGCGTAGCACCGGCACTCGTACCGCCGCCGCAACCCGCTCCAGATCCTCGATCGATCCTCCAAAGTGCGCTTCCTCCGTCAGCACCGAAACGGCGACTGCGCCCCCGCTGACGTATGCGCGTGCGTGCTGCACAGGGTCAAGATCGGTCCGGATATCTCCTTGTGAGGGCGAGCGGCGTTTCACTTCCGCTATCAGCCCCACCTCGTCGGTAGGCTCTTGGAACGGCCGTACCGGCGGGGCGGCTGCGGCCCGCCGTTCCAGGTCGGCGGCCCTCCTTTTGAGAGCCTCGACGCGTGTCCGGGTTACGGCCAGAATAGCGTCGAGCGAGGGGCGGCGTGGGTTATCTGGCATCCTTGCGTTCGGGCGTTATTCGGGTAGATTATGGTTCGGTAAATCTTCGGGAGCAACAATGCCGGTTACGCGGCGCCAGCGCGAGATCCTCGATTTCATCGGGAAACACATCGAAGAGAAGGGGTACGCCCCCAGCTTCGAGGAGATTGCCCGCCAGTTTGGGTTCCAGTCGCTGGCGACGGTGCACGAACACCTCACGAATCTCGAGCGCAAAGGGTACATCCGCCGCACCCACAACGAGAGCCGGGCGATCGAGATCGTCCCGCCCAAGGGGCAGACCGGCGCTACCGAACTGCCGCTGCTCGGCCTGGTCGCCGCCGGCGCCCCGATCGAGGCGCTCACCAGTGACGAGACGATCGCCGTACCGGACGAGCTCCTGCCGCGACGCGGCCGCAGCTACGTCCTGAAGGTCCGCGGCGACTCCATGATCGACGAGCATATCAAGGACGGCGACTACGTCGTCGTGCAGGAGCGCAACCAGGCCGACGCCGGCCAGACGGTGATCGCACTCGTCCATGGAGAAGGCGCCACGGTCAAGCGGTTCTACCGCGAGCCCGGCGGGTGGATCAGGCTGCAGCCGGCGAACGACACGCTGCAGCCGCTGCGCCTCAATGAGCGCGACGTCATCGTCCAGGGCGTGGTCGTCGGCGTCATCAGGAAGTACTAGCCGTCGCTTTGCGCAGGCGATCGAGCGCGGCGCGCGCCGCTCCGGACGCAACCACCTCGCGCGCGCGGCCGATGCCTTCGGCCAGCGACCCGGCGATCCCCGCGACGTAGATCGCCGCCCCGGCGTTCAAAAGCACCGCCGCCAGTCCTGACGGATCGGCGGAACCGTTCCCCAGAATCCGCTCCAGCCGCTCCGCATTGGCTGCCGGCTCTCCACCCTGCAGATCTCCCACGTCGTTGATTCCCAGACGGAAACGCGCGGGATCGATTTCCCAACTGCGCACCGCGCCGTCCTTCACCTCCCACACGTCGGTGATGCCGTGCGGTGAGATCTCGTCCATGCCGATGCGACCATGCACGACGAGCGCATGCTCGGCGCCGAGCCGCGCGAGCGCGTCGGCGACAATCGCGGCGCGATCGGGATCGGCCACGCCGACCACCTGCCGGCGCACGCCGGCCGGATTCGCGAGCGGACCCACGAGGTTCATGAGCGTCGGCGTCCCGAGCTCCCGCCGCACCACGCCGACGTGCTTCATGGCGGGATGGAAGTTGGGAGCGAACAAGAATACGACTCGCGCTTCGTTCAACACGCGGCTCGCCGTCTGTGCATCGAGCACGATCCGGACGCCGAGTGCCTCAAGCACATCCGCGGACCCGCAGCGTGACGTAAACGATCGATTGCCGTGTTTGGGCACGACCGCTCCTGCTCCAGCGGTCACGAGGGCGGCGACGGTCGAGATGTTGAAGGTGGGGACGCTCCCGCCACCGGTGCCACAGGTGTCCACCAGGTGATCCTGTGTCGCGGTTACGCGCACCATGGCTTGGCGCAGCGCACGCGCGGCACCAGCCAGCTCGTCGGCGGTCTCGCCTTTCGCACGCAGCCCCATGAGCAGCCCGCCGATCTGCGCGGGCGTCGCCTCGCCATTCATGACGACGCCGAACACTTCAGCCGTCTGTTCTTCGGACAGCGACTGGCGATTGGCGAGCGCGGTCAGCGCGCGGCGCAGCGGAGAGTCCATGCAGGATTAAGGCTATCACCCTTGTCAAATAGTGACAACGAGTTGCATCTTTCCCGGCGTGACAGGCCGCCCCTTCCTCGCGGTGATCCAATACGACGGGGGCGGCTTCGCAGGGTGGCAGCGGCAGCCGGTCGATCGCACCGTGCAGGCGGAGTTCGAGGCGGTGCTCGAGCGGCTGATGGGCCGGCGGACGCCGGCGACCGGCGCGGGACGCACCGACACGGGCGTCCATGCCCTCGGGCAGGGTGTGAGTTTTCTCGGGGACGAGCGCTGGACCGCGCAGCCGGCAGATCTGCGTCGCGCACTCAATGCTCTGCTGCCGCGCGAGATCTGGGTGCAGCAGGTGCACGTCATGCGGCCCGGCTTCGACGCACGGCGCAGCGCCACGGCGCGGCGCTACCGGTATCAGATCGGTACCGATGAGGGTGCGGCGTCGCCGTTCCGCAGGCCGTACGAATGGGCTCTGGGTCGACCGCTCGACGTCCGGTCGCTGGAGAGCGCCGCAGAGGCCTTGATCGGCGGGCACGACTTTCGTGGCTTGGCCGCGGCGGGAGCGAACACAGCCCACTACCGATGCCGCGTGGCGCTTGCGCAATGGGCGCCGCGTGCGGACGGAGTGGGAATGGCGTTCACGGTCGAGGCCGATCGATTCCTGCATCACATGGTGCGCTTCATTGTGGGCACCATGGTCGACATCGCCCTCGGCCGGCGCCCGCCGGCGGATTTCCCCCGTCTGCTCGCTGCGACTGATAACCTGGCGGCCAGTCCGCCGGCCCCGCCCCAGGGTCTGTACCTGGAAGCGGTGCGCTATCCTCCGGACCTCTACGCCGAGGTGGGTACGTCATGAAGTTTTTCCTGGACACGGCGAGTCTCAAGGACATTAGTTGGGCGGCGCAGGCCGGCCTGATCGATGGCATCACGACCAATCCCTCGCTGCTATCGAAGCAGGCCGGCGATCTCGATCCGCGCGACGTGCTGAAGGAGATCTGCTCGCTCGTCGACGGACCGGTGTCGGCCGAGGTCGTCGCGGTCGATGCCGACGGGATGGTCAAGGAAGGCACCGAGCTCGCGAAGATCGCCGAGAACATCGTCGTGAAGATCCCGATGCTCGAGGATGGAATGATCGCGGTGCGCCGGCTCGCGGCCGCGGGCATCCGCACCAACGTCACCCTCTGTTTCTCGAGCGTGCAGTGTCTCATCGCCGCCAAAGCGGGCGCGTCCTACGTGAGCCCATTCATCGGGCGGCTGGACGACGTGGGACAGGAAGGGATGGACGTCATCCGCGAGGCGCGTGTCATCTTCGATAACTACAACATCGAGACCGAGATTCTGGCCGCGTCGATCCGTCACCCGCGCCACGTCGTGGAAGCGGCGATGATCGGCGCCGACGTCGCGACGTTGCCCCCCGAGGTTCTGAAGAAGCTGCTGCTCCACCCGCTGACCGACCGCGGCCTCGACCAGTTCCTCTCGGATTGGAGCAAGCTGGTCGCGCGGGCGAAGGCCGCGGTTTGAGCTGGGTCTCGCCGCTCTCCGCGCGCTACGCCTCTCCCGCGATGCAGGCGCTCTGGGGCGAGCGCCGGCGCATCGGTCTGTGGCGCCGGCTCTGGCTGGCGCTGATGCAGGCGCAAAAGGATCTGGGAGTCGGGATCCCGGATGCAGCAGTGAATCAGCTTCGCTCGCACCTGGACGACGCCGACCTCGAGAAAGCCGCGGAATACGAGCGGCGCCTGCGCCATGACGTCATGGCCCACATCCATCACCTGGGCGATCAGGCGCCGGCGGCTCGTCCCTTCATTCATCTCGGCGCGACCAGCGCCTACGTCACCGACAACGCCGATCTCGTGCTGATGCGCGAGGCGATGCAGCTGCTGTTGGGACGAATCGGCGCCGTACTCGTCGCGATGGGCAAAGTCGCGCGGCGCTATCGCGCCCTGCCCTGCCTCGCCTACACGCACTTCCAACCGGCGCAGCTCACCACCGTGGGCAAGCGCACGACGCTGTGGATGCAGGACCTCGCGCTCGATGCCGAAGAGCTGCTGAACCGGATCGCGACGCTGCGTTTCCGCGGCGTGAAAGGCACGACCGGCACGCAGGCGAGCTTCCTCGAGCTGTTCGACGGCGATCACGCCAAGGTCGCCGAGCTCGACAGCCGGGTCTCGCGCGCGATGCGGTTCGACCACGTCCTTCCCATCACGGGGCAGACCTACACGCGCAAACTCGACGGCCAGGTACTCGCGGTGCTGTCCGGCGTCGCGCAGTCGGCGGCCAAGTTCGCGACCGATCTGCGGCTGCTCCAGCACGAGGGCGAGCTGCTCGAGCCGTTCGAGAGCGAGCAGGTGGGATCGTCCGCCATGCCCTACAAGCGCAACCCGATGCGCGCCGAGCGGATGACCAGTCTGGCGCGGTTCGTGATCGAGCTGGAGGGCAACGCCTGGCACACCGCCGCGGCGCAGTGGCTCGAGCGCACGCTCGACGACAGCGCCAACCGCCGGCTGGTCATTCCGGAAGCGTTCCTCGCGGCGGACGCGATCCTGGTGCTCGCCACCAACGTTGCGGCGGGGCTCGAGGTCCGCGAGGCGACCATCGCCCAGCATGTGGCGAAGGCGATGCCCTATCTCGCCACCGAGCGGCTGCTGATGCGCGGTGTGAAGGCCGGCGGCGATCGCCAGCAGCTCCACGAAGTGATCCGGACGCAAAGCCTGGAGGGGTCCGAGGGCCTGCTCGACCGTTTGGCCCGCGCGCCCGAATTCAAGCGTCTGGCTGTGCGCGCGAGCGCGGAAGAGCTCGATCCGGCCGCCTACGTCGGCCGCGCGCCGCAGCAGGTGGACGACTTCCTCGATCGGGTGCTCCCCGACTTGATGCGTTCCATTCAAGCGGCCGCCCCCGCGGCAGCCGCAGCGGAGGTTGAGGTATGACCGGAGGAGTGCTGGTGCAAAGCACGCTGCCGTTGCCGTTGGTCCGGCGCGGCAAGGTCCGCGAAGTCTACGCCGTGGACGATGCCACTCTCCTCCTGGTCGCCAGCGACCGCGTGAGCGCGTTCGACGTGGTCATGCGCGAGGCGGTGCCGCACAAGGGCGCCGTGCTGACCCAACTGAGCGCGTTCTGGTTCGCGCGCCTGAAGTCCGTGATGCCTCACCACCTGTTGACAGCCGACGCCGACGAAATCGTGGCGCGCGTCCCCACCCTGGCCCCGCACCGTGACGAGTTGCACGGCCGCGCGATGCTGACGCGCCGCGCCACGCCGGTGCCGTTCGAGTGCGTGGTGCGCGGCTACATCTCGGGTTCGGCCTGGGCCGAGTACCAACAGTCGGGGACGCTCGCCGGCGAACCGATGCCCGCAGGACTCGTGGAAAGCGCCCAGCTCGATCCCCCGATCTTTTCGCCCGCGACCAAAGCCGAACAGGGGCACGACGAGAACGTCACCTTCGACCACGTCGTCCAGGGCCTCGGGCGCCTCACCGCGGAGCGGCTCCGTGGCGCCAGTTTGGCGCTGTACGAGGCGGGCCGCGACTACGCCGCGCAGCGCGGGATCATCATCGCCGACACGAAGTTCGAGTTTGGGACCACATCGGACGGCGATCTCATCGTCATCGACGAGATCCTGACGCCCGACTCCTCGCGCTTCTGGCCCGCCGACCGCTATCAGGCGGGCCGCGGCCAGCCGAGCTTCGACAAACAGCCGTTGCGCGATTACCTGGCGGACCTGAAGAAGCAGGGCACGTGGAATGGCGAGGCTCCGCCACCGCCCTTGCCGGCCGACGTCGTGCACGCAACCAGTGAGCGCTATCGGGACGCGTATCGGCGCATTACGGGAACCGAGCTGGAGTGAGGATAGCGCCCGAGGGATGGCCGTTCATCGCCGCAGCCTGGGTCCTGACGCTGGCCGCCGCTTTCCTGTGGTGGCCGCTCGCCGTCATCCTCGCGATCCTGGCGATCTGGGTCGTCGCATTCTTTCGCGATCCCATTCGTCCCGGCCCCCGCGGTGAGCGCTATATCGTCGCCGCCGCGGAAGGACACGTGGTTCACGTGACCGAAACCGACGAACCGATGTACGTGAAAGAACGGGCCGTGCGCATCTCGATTTTCCTGTCCGTCTTCGACGTGCACGTGAACCGCTATCCGATCGACGGCACCGTCGAGCTGGTGCACTACAATAAGGGCAAGTTCCTGCACGCGGCCGACGAAAAGGCGAGCCTCGACAACGAGCAGTCGTCGGTCGGGATGCGTGGCCCACGCGGACGGGTGCTGGTGCGACAGATCGCCGGCCTGATCGCGCGGCGGATCGTGACCGATGCGAAGCCGGGCGACCGCGTCACCCAGGGCGGCCGCCTCGGCCTGATCCGGTTCGGCTCCCGCACCGACGTCTTTCTGCCGCTTTCGGCGCGGCCCGTCGTCAAGGTGAAACCGGGCGATCGCGTGCGGGTCGGCGGTACCGTCCTCGCGGAGTACGCATGAGACCGCCGCCTTTGCCGTTGCGGCGCGTCGTGATCATCGTCCCGAGCCTGTTCACGCTGTTCAATCTGTTCTTCGGTATTTGGGCGATGGTGCTGGCCACGCGCGGCGACTTCTACCGCGCCGGCTGGTTCATCGTCTTCGCCGGCATCCTCGACACGCTGGACGGGCGCGTCGCGCGTATATCGGGGACCGGGACCCGGTTCGGGGCCGAGCTCGACAGCCTCGTCGACATCGTGAGCTTCGGGGTCGCCCCCGCTTTCCTTATGTATCAGGTCGAGTTCACGACCGGGGGCTCGGCATCCTGGATCTTCTGCTACTTCTACGTGATGGCGGCGGCCATCCGGCTGGCACGCTTCAACGTCATGCAGGCGGGCCGCGCCAAGTCGTACTTCATCGGCCTGCCCTCTCCGGCGGCCGGCATGACGCTCGCCACCTACTATCCGTTCTCCCAGACGGAATTGTACGCCTCGCTGCACGGCATCCCCTGGCACCTGTCGCTCACGTTCCTGATGATCGCCTTGACGATTCTCATGGTGAGCAACGTCCACTACGCCACACTGCCCCGGGCGGGCTTCCGCACCGTCAGCGGACTATTGGGCCTCGCGCTGATTGTTGTTATCCTGGTATTCGGCATCTGGCAGCACGACGTGTTCCTGTTCCCCCTGGGCATCGTCTACATGATCTACGGTGTGGGGCGCGCCATCCTGCTCGGCTTCTTCCGGGCCCCCGCCGAGGACGAGGAGGCGGAAATCGCGGGTCCGATTGTGATCGACGAGAGCGTGCAGACCTACCGCGGACCGCGGCGTCCCGGGACCGGAGGGGCGGCGTGAGCGGGTATACCGTGGAAATCCGCGTGATGCCCCGGGCTTCGCTCCTCGATCCCCAGGGCCAGGCGGTGCAGCACGCTCTCCAGGCGCTCGGCTTTGGCGACGTCGCCAGTGTCCGGGCCGGCAAACACCTGGTGTTACAGGTGCAGGCGGCGACCCGCGAGGAGGCGGCGGCCAAGGCCCGCTCGATGTGCGACCGGCTCCTCGCCAATCCCGTGACCGAGGATTACGAATGCAGCGTGTCGCCGTAGTCGTCTTTCCCGGCTCGAATTGCGACGCGGACACGCTCGACGCGGCCCGCGCGGCGGGATCGGACGCCTATTATGTGTGGCATCGCGATACCGACTTGCGACAGGCCGACGCGGTGATCCTGCCCGGCGGCTTCAGCTACGGCGACTATCTTCGGTCCGGAGCCATCGCCCGCTTTTCGCCGGTGCTGCGCGCCGTGTCCGCCCACGCTCGTGCGGGCGGTGCCGTGCTCGGCATCTGCAACGGCTTCCAGATTCTGTGCGAAGCGGGCCTGCTGCCGGGCGCGCTGATGCGCAATGCGCGGCTCAAGTTCTTGTCGCGGCCCGTGCGCGTGCGGGTCGAGGCCGCCGATACCCCGTTCACGGACGGCTACGAGCGTGGCGAAGAGCTGACGTTGCCGATCGCGCACGGCGACGGCCGCTACGTGGCGGACACCGAGACGGCGGCGCTGCTCGAGGCCAACGGTCAGGTGGTCTGGCGCTACGTCACGGAGAATCCGAACGGGTCGTTGCACGATATTGCCGGCGTCTGTAATGCCGGCCGCAATGTGGTGGGGATCATGCCGCATCCGGAGCGCCGCAACGCGCAGGTGTTAGGTGGTCAGGACGGCGCCCGCGTCTTCCTCTCTCTGGAGGCTCGCAATGCGACGCAGCACGCTGGCGATATGCGCGCTGTTGATGGTCGCCACCTCAGGGTGTGACCAGGTCGACGCCGCGAAGGCGAAGTTGAAGCTGGCGTGGGACAAACTCCGCGGCCGCACCACAACCCAGGCGCCGGCACCGCCGCCGGCGCGTCCCGCGCCCGATACGGCCGCGGTGCGCGTAACGTCGCAGCAGGAGCGGCAGCAACAACAGCAGGCGGCGGCGCAGCACCCGCGTCCACCCAAGCTCCCGCAGGCCCCGGGTGGCCCGCTCACGCACGACGTTGCCTATGTCTCGAACGACACGGGCACGGTCAATCCAGGCATGAGCGAGCGCGAGATCTACGAGCTATGGGGAGCGCCCGCGGCCGTGCGGCGCGTCGGTCAATACACCTACCTCTTCTTCCAAAACGGCTGCGAATACACCTGCGGTACTCTGGACGTGGTGACGCTCCAGAACGGGCACGTCGTCGACGCGATCGTCCGCTGGGACGGCCACCGGTATTCGGGCGAATCGTCGTCGCCCCCCGGACGCGTTCCGATCGCGAACCCCGGCGGCGACACGTTGCACATCCCGCCTCCGCCCGCACCTCCTCCGGCGAGTCCATGACACACGAGAAGCCGAGCAAGAACGAAGACGAGTACTTCGCGCGCCGCGACGCCGAGCTGCTGCGGCAACAGCGTGCCGCCGCGCAGCACGCCGCCGCGGAGACCGAGCGCGGGAAGCATCACATGAAGTGTCCCAAGTGCGGCTACGACCTCATTACCCACGACTGGGACGGAGTTCAGATCGATCAGTGCACCCATTGCCACGGCGTCTGGTTCGATGCCGATGAGGCCGAGGCGTTGATGAAGACGTCGGCGCCCAACATCCTGGCGCGCGTCTTTCGCGCCGTCGCGAAGGGCGTGACCCGGAAGTGACCGACCCGCAGATCACCCCGGAGCTGGTGCAGGACCACAACCTCACATCCGAAGAATACGCCCGCATCGTCGCGATGCTCGGCCGGACGCCCACGTTCCCCGAGCTGGGCATCTTTTCCGCGCTGTGGAGCGAGCACTGCTCCTACAAACACTCGCGGCCGATCCTCAAGACATTCCCGACCACCGGGCCGCAGGTCGTGCAGGGGCCGGGTGAAAACGCGGGCGTGCTGCGGTTGCCCGGCGGCTGGGCGGTGGCCTTCAAGATCGAGTCCCATAACCACCCCTCGGCGGTCGAGCCCTACCAGGGCGCGGCGACGGGCGCGGGCGGCATCTTGCGCGATGTCTTCACGATGGGCGCCCGACCTGTGGCGCTGCTCAACAGCCTGCGGTTCGGTCCGCTCGAGGAGGCCCGCAACCGCTATCTGTTCGCCGGCGTCGTCCGCGGCATCGGCGACTACGGGAATTGCGTGGGCGTCCCGACGCTCGGCGGTGAGGTGGATTTCGCGCCTGGCTACTCCGGCAATCCCTTGGTCAATGCGATGTGCGTCGGCGTGCTGAAAGAGAAGGACCTGATCAAGGCCGCCGCGCATGGCGTGGGCAACATTCTGCTCGCCGTTGGCTCGAGCACCGGCCGGGACGGGATTCATGGCGCGTCATTCGCCTCGGAGGAGCTGACCCACGAAAGCGAGCAGCGCCGCCCCCAGGTGCAGGTGGGCGACCCGTTCACCGAGAAGCTGCTGCTGGAAGCGAGTCTCGAGCTGATCGCCTCCGGCCACATCGTCGCCATCCAGGACATGGGCGCCGCTGGACTCACGTCGTCCTCGGCAGAGATGGCGGCGCGCGGTGGCGTCGGCGTCGAGATCGATTTGTCCAAGGTCCCCACGCGTGAGCCGGGGATGACGCCATATGAGATCCTCCTCTCGGAGTCGCAGGAACGCATGCTGGTTGTGGCGAAGACCGACCGCGTGAAGGAGGTCCAGGCAATCGCCGCAAAGTGGGAGCTCGCCGCCACGCCGATCGGCGCAGTGACAGACGACGGTATGTACCGCTGCACCTGGCAGGGCAAAGTCGTCGTTGAAATCCCCGGGCAACGCCTCGTAGACGACTGTCCGGTCTACAATCCAGAAGCGCAAGAAGACCCCATAGTCGCGCAGCTTCGTGCTTCTGCGCCGCACGCCGCACGCAGTTACACGCCTCTAGACGCGTTACTCGCGCTTTTGGATTCTCCGTCACTTGCCAGCAAAAAGTGGGTGTTCGAGCAGTACGACTCGACGGTCCAGGCGAGCACCGTGATCGCTCCCGGCGGCGACGCCGGCGTGCTGCGCGTCCGTCACGAGGACTTCGGGATCGCGGTGAAGACCGACTGCAACAGCCGCTACGTGCGCCTCGATCCGTACGAGGGCGGCAAGGCGACGGTCGCCGAAGCGGCGCGCAACGTCGCCTGCACCGGCGCCCGGCCACTCGGCATCACCGACTGCCTGAACTTCGGCAGTCCCGAGCGTCCCGCCGTCTTCTACCAGTTCCGCGAGGCGTGCCGTGGCATCGCCGATGCGTGCCGCACACTCGGGACACCGGTGACGGGCGGCAACGTGTCGTTCTACAATGAGAGTCCGACAGGCGCCGTCGATCCGACACCGGTGGTGGGGATGATCGGACTGCTCACGCGGGCCGACCGCGCCGTGCCGAGTCACGCGCGCGCACCGGGCGACGGTGTCTACGTCCTCGGCGAAACACGCGCCGAGCTGGGGGGGTCGGCGTACTGGGAGGTCTGTGAGGAGTTCATCGGCGGGCAGCCGCCGCGCGTGGATCTCGAGGTCGAGAAGCGTCTCATCGAGTTCCTCGTCACCGGCGCCGAGCGCGGCCTGTTCCGGTCCGCGCATGACTGCTCGCATGGAGGCCTCGGCGTGGCGCTCGCCGAGGTTGCGATGGGCGGCCCTTACCAGGAAGCGGGTTTTGGTCTCGACGTCGATCTGACGCCCCACGCCGCACGCCTCACGTCACACGAGCTGTTGTTCAGCGAATCCCACGGCCGCGCCGTGATTACGTGCGCACCGGAGCGCGCGGCGGCGGTAGAGGCATTGGCCGGCGAGCTCGGTGTCCCGCTCTTCCGCGCCGGCACGATGGGTGCCATGGATGGGGCCTTCCGCCTTACGCTGCGAGACGGAGCGATCGACGAGCCTGTCACCCGGCTGCGCGACGTATATTACAGCGCCATTCCTCGACGCATGGGAGACTGATCGCAGCATGTGCGGCATCATCGGCGTAGCGGGCGTCCCCGACGCATCGCGCATCACGTATCTCGGGCTCTACAGCCTCCAGCATCGCGGCCAGGAGTCGGCCGGCATGGTCGCGGTGGATGGCGCGGGCGTCGCGCGCTCGCACCGCGGCATGGGGCTCGTCTCCGACGTCTTCGGCGAGAGCGTGCTCGCCGGGCTGCCGGGTGACGTCGCGATCGGCCACACCCGCTACTCGACGGCCGGATCGTCCGTGCTCGCCAACGCGCAGCCGATTCTCGCGGGCTATCGTGAAGGGCCCCTCGCGCTGGGGCACAACGGCAACCTCACGAACGCCGAAGCGCTGCGCTCGGACCTGGTCGCCAAGGGCTCGATCTTCCAGACGTCGTCCGACAGCGAAGTCCTGATTCACCTGATTGCGCGTTCCGAAGCCCGTGAGCTCGAAGACCAGCTGCTCGACGCGTTGGAGCGGGTCGAAGGTGCTTACTCGCTCGTCGTCACCATCGGCCGGACGCTGTACGCGATTGTCGATCCGCGCGGCTTCCGGCCGCTCTGGCTCGGCAAGCTCGGGACCGGGTACGTCGTCGCGTCGGAGACGTGCGCGCTCGATCTGATCGGCGCCGCCACCGTCCGCGAGCTCGAGCCGGGAGAGTTCCTGCGCATTCAAGGCTCGCCGCCGGAGCTCGACCGCCTGCCCCCGCTGCCCGCGAAACCGCACCAGCGCTGCATCTTCGAGCTGGTGTACTTCTCACGTCCTGACAGCACGATCTTCGGACGCTCGGTGGACCGCGTGCGCCGTGCCCTGGGACGAGAGCTGGCGAAGGAGCACGCGGCCCCGGGCACGGACTGCGTCTTCTCGGTTCCCGACTCCTCCAATGCCATGGCGCTGGGTTTTGCGGAGCAATCGGGCCTGAAGCTCGAGCACGCCCTGATCCGCAACCACTACGTCGGCCGCACGTTCATCAATCCGACGCAGGCCGCGCGGAACGCGAAGGTCAAAATCAAATTCAACCCGGTGCGCGAGGTCCTGCAGGGCAAAAAAGTCGTCGTGGTGGACGACTCGCTCGTGCGTGGTACGACCAGCCGGGAGTTGGTTTCGATGATTCGCCAGGCAGGCGCCAAGGAAGTCCATTTCCGCGTCGCCTCGGCGCCCATCACCGGCCCCTGCTACTATGGCATCGACACGCCGACCAAGTCCGAGCTGATTGCCTCGAGCCATTCCCTCGAGCAGATCCGCCAGCATCTGGGCGTCGAGACGCTGGGCTACCTGTCGCTCGACGGCATGCTGCGCGCTGCAGGTGGCGATGCGACCGAATTCTGCCATGCCTGCTTCTCCGGCGAGTACCCCACGAAAATCCCCGATGACACGCAGAACGCCAGAAATGCCGCCCCGTTACAGGTGACGATGGCCGTTTGATGGATGTAGGGGCGCAGCATGCTGCGCCCCTACCCACATGACGTTTTGGACGCCATAATCGCCGTATGTCCGTTGAACGCCACGTCTACTTTTTCGGCAACGGCCGCGCCGACGGCTCGGCCGCCATGCGCGACATCCTGGGAGGCAAGGGCGCCGGCCTCGCCGAAATGGCCAACCTCGGCCTGCCCGTCCCTCCCGGCTTTACGATCTCCGCGAAGCTGTGCATCACCTACCTCGAAGAGGGCACCTTTCCACCCGCGCTCCGCGCTGAAGTCGATCGGCACCTGAAACATCTCGAGCGCGTCACCAAGAAGGGATTTGGCGACGCCCAAAACCCGCTGCTCGTGTCGGTGCGCTCGGGGGCCGCGGTCTCGATGCCGGGGATGATGGAAACGATTCTCAATCTCGGTCTGAACGATCAGACCGTCGAAGGATTGATCGCCGGGTCCAAGAATCCCCGGTTCGCCTACGACTCGTATCGCCGCTTCGTGCAGATGTATGGCGACGTCGTGTTCGACCTGGGTAAGGAGCCGTTCGAAGAAGTGCTCGAGAAGGCCAAGGCGCGCCGCAAGGTCAAACGCGATATCGATCTCCCTGCGGACGACCTGCACGACCTGGTGCACGACTTCAAAACCATCGTCAAGAAACGCACCGGCCAGCCCTTCCCCGACGATCCGCAGCAACAGCTCTGGGGCGCGATCGAAGCGGTCTTCAAGAGCTGGCACACCAAGCGCGCCAAGGACTACCGCCAGGTCAACGGCATTCCTGACAGCCTTGGCACCGCGGTCAACGTCGTCGCAATGGTCTATGGCAACATGGGCGACGATTGCGGCACGGGCGTGGCGTTCACCCGAGACTGCAGCACAGGCGAGCACGTGCTGAATGGTGACGTGCTGACCAACGCGCAGGGCGAGGACGTGGTCTCCGGTGCGCGCACGCCCGAGTCCATTCAGAAAATGAAGCGCGGTAAACTCGCCAAGATCTATCGCGAGCTCGACCGCCTCGCGACGAAGCTCGAGAAGCACTTCAAGGACGTGCAGGACGTCGAGTTCACGTTCGAGCACGGCCAGCTGTACATGCTGCAGACCCGTCGCGCGCAACGGACCGGAATGGCGGCGGTTCGGACTGCGGTCGAAATGGTGGACGAGGGGCTGATTACGGAGGACGAAGCGATCCAGCGCGTGCCGCCGCAGGATCTGGATCAGCTGTTCCATCCCATGGTGGATCCGCGCACCAGCGTGACCGTGCTGGCCAAAGGGCTGCCCGCCTCGCCGGGAGCGGCGACCGGCGAGGTCGTGTTCGATGCCGACGAAGCCGAAGCGCTCAAGAAAAAGGGCCACGATGTGATCCTCGTGCGCCCCGAGACGTCGCCCGAAGACTACCATGGTATCGTGGCGGCGCGCGCCGTGCTCACCGCGCGGGGCGGAATGACGAGTCACGCGGCGGTCGTGGCGCGCGGCATGGGCAAGACCTGCGTCGTGGGTGCGAAAGAGCTGGATGTCGATCCGTCCGCCGGCCGATTCCGCGTCAATGGCCGTGCTGTCAAGCGGGGTCAGGTGATTACCGTCGATGGGACCACAGGTCGAGTAATCCTCGGAGCCGCGAAGCTCGTCACCCCAAAAGCGGGCAAAGAGTTCGACCGCCTGATGTCCTGGGCAGACGCGAAGCGTCGGATGCGCGTGCGCGCGAACGCCGACATTCCCGCCGACGCCCGCCGCGCGCGCGAGTTCGGCGCCGAAGGCATCGGGCTCTGCCGTACCGAGCACATGTTTTTCGAGGGCGACCGCATCACGCTGATGCGGGAGATGATCGTTGCAGCCGACGAAGCGGGACGGCGCAAGGCGCTCGCCAAGCTGCTCCCGATTCAACGGCGCGACTTCGAAGGAATCTTCGAGGTCATGGATGGCCTGCCCGTCACGATCCGGCTGCTCGATCCGCCGCTCCACGAGTTCCTCCCCCACACGCACGCGGAAATCGCCGCGCTCGCCAAGCATGCCAAGGTGCCGGCCGCGCAGCTCGAGAAGCTGATCGAGTCGCTGCGCGAGGCGAACCCGATGCTCGGCCATCGCGGCTGCCGGCTGGGGATCACGTATCCCGAAATCACCGAGATGCAGGCGCGCGCGATCTTCGAAGCCGCGGGCCACGTGGCGGGCAAAGGGAAGAAAGTCACGGTCGAGATCATGGTGCCCCTGGTGGCCGATGTGCGCGAGCTCGTCAATCAAACCCAGCTCATTCGCAAGGTCGCGCAGGAGGTCTTCCATCGCGAAGGCCGAGCCGTCCCCTATCTCATCGGCACGATGATCGAGCTGCCGCGCGCGGCGGTGACGGCCGACGAAATCGCGAAAGAAGCGGAGTTCTTCTCGTTTGGAACGAACGACCTCACGCAGACGACGTTCGGCCTATCGCGCGATGACGCCGGGCGATTCCTGCCGTTCTACGTGGAGCACGGGCTCCTGTCCGACGATCCGTTCCAGGTGCTCGATCAGGGGGGTGTCGGCAAGCTCGTCGAGATGGCGGTGAAGCTGGGCAGAGGCACGCGGCATGATCTCAAGATCGGCATTTGCGGCGAGCACGGCGGCGAGCCGAGCTCGGTGAAGTTCTGCCACCGCGCGGGGATGAACTATGTGTCCTGCTCGCCGTTCCGGGTGCCGATCGCCCGCCTCGCCGCAGCCCAGGGGGCCCTCGAGGAGGCGGGCGTCGTCAGTCGCACGAGGGCTACTGTTTAGTCAACATTCCCAACATCAAGGTCGGCGCAGACAGCAGCAGCAAGCAAATCAGGTACGCGACCGCGGTTACGGCAATCGCAGCGCCCCGTGAAATCCCGTGCGTGATCGAAATCCCCGTGCCTGTCAGCCAGACCGCCCACACCGAGAATGGGTTTATACCGTTGAGCACCGTCCCGAGGAATATTCCCGCGCTCGGCACGAGCAGATCGAGTCCCAGCGGTGCACGCACATCGGCGAATCCGGTGATCGCCGCCTTGCCGCGCACCGTCAACACGATGACCCCCACCACTGCGAACAGGATATAGGTAATCGAGGAATACGCGAGGACGCTGTAGAGCTTTTTGTATTGCGCTTGCGCTCCGGTGATCATCACCCCGAGCCACAACGCACCGGCCCCGATTCCCACGATGACCAACACGATCAGGGGGGTCAGGATCAGACCCACCACGCCGCCTCCGGCTCCGCGATTGCCCATGCGCGCGGCCTGTTCCGGGGCGAGCGTGGCCTTGAACGCGTCCATCGCGGCCTCTTGGTAGGGCCGCGATACGATCGTGATCACAATGAACGCCGCGGAGAGAACGATCCACGGTCCCAGGATGCGAGCCCGTTCCTTCACTCGGTTGAATACCGCGCCAGGATCGTGCAGCACGTTGAACACATCGAGCATGTCGCTGAGAAGACTCTTTTCGGACGTCGCCGGCGGTGGTGCGGTGAGGCCCATTGGATCTCCGGGGAGGTTTCGGCGCCCAATATAGGCCGCGAAGCGAGAACGGGAAGCGGGAAGGACCTTCCCAGCGCCTCCGCGGCGAT
>WNGL01013797.1_pt1 | contig 21952 bp, 26 predicted proteins | sample 5400591 | NCBI WGS metagenome assembly WNGL01 (sample SAMN13153377, study PRJNA577476) | soil metagenome | isolation source: 80 cm soil or saprolite under Garry oak tree replicate 1 | place: USA:California | collected 2016-06-15 | reverse complement strand
CTCCCCACGTCCCAGATGTAGACCGGCAGACGCGCCAGGGCCAGCGGTGAGCCGTTGCCGCGCACGCCTCCGAACCCCAACTCATATCCGGCGGCGCCCGCCAGCCGTTCGACCCGCTCGTCCCGTGCGCCGAACGGATAGGCGACGGCCCGCGCCGCCCGGGGCCCGAGGCGGTGTCGCAGCGTCTCGCGGGACCGCTCGAGCTCGGCGGCCGCCGCGGCGTCGGACAGCCACGTGAGCCGGGAGTGAGACGCCGAGTGCGAGGCGAAGTCGAAGCCCCGCGCCTGCCACCGCCCGATCGCGTCCCAATCGAGATGCGCCAGCCGGTGCCACGTGTAGCGCACATCCCATGTGTTCATTCGGCCGACGTAGTCCGTGACGAGGAACGTCGTGGCCGTGAACCCCACATCCGCCAGTAAGGGATAGACGTGCTCGGCCAGGGAAGCGTAGCCGTCATCGAACGTCAAGAGAAATTCGGAATGCAGAGTGCGGAATGCGGAATAGCCGGGCCGGAGTCGCTCGGCGAACTGGTCCAATGTGAGGGTCTTCCAACCTGCCCGGGCCAGCGTCGTCATCTGACGCTTGAAGATGGACCGTGAGACCCGAGTGACTCCAAGCTCCGGGGGCCCACCAACGCGATGATAGCATAGCACTGGAGGCCGGAGCGCGGAGCGACACTGGTCCTTCAATTCCGCATTCCGCATTGCCTTTAGGCTCCCCGGCCCGGCCAGCTGCCGCTCGCCATCGCAGACCCTGCGTCCGCCCAGCGGGCGCCCGGCTCCGCAGCGCGACAGCGGCGCTCCAGCTCGGCGAGCCAGGTCGGCACCGAGCGGACCTCCTCGAGCGGCTCCGGGTCGCCGGAGGGCGGCCGTCCCGTCAACATCTCGTGCACGAGCACGCCCACGGCGAACATGTCGTCCCGGCTGTCCGGGGCGGGCTGCCCGGCGCGTCGCTCGGGCGCCAGGTAGTCGGTCGCGCACAGCGTCGTCGTCGCCGTCGCGGCACCTCCGGCGCTATCCACGAGGGCCTGCGCCAGCGCGCTCAGAATCCCGGTGTCCGCGACGAGGGCCTGCCCGTCGGCGAGCAACACGTTCTCGGGCTTCAAGTCGCCATGGGCGACGCCGGCGGCATGGGCGTGGGCCAAGGCCGCGAGCACGTCCCGCAGCACCTCTACGGCCTGGCGCAAGGGCAGCTCGCCGTGTCGCGCCAACCAGGCCCGCAGCGTGGTGCCCTCGACGAACGCCCTGGTGTGGTAGAGGAAGGATCCCGCCCGGCCGGCGCCGCGCGGCGCGACGAGCCCCGGATGCCGCAGCTGGCGGCCCAGCTGCCCTATCTGCTGCTCGAATCGGGTTGAGTCGACGACAAGCGACAGCGGCCCGGGCAACACCTTCACCAGAAGGCCGCCGCCGGCAGACTTTTCGAGTGCCACGAACATGCGGCAACTGCCGACGGGTCGCACCTCGCGCTCCACCCGGTACCCGGGCTCGAGCGCGTGCCCCAATGCCGCGCGGAGATCGGCCATGAACGTGCGAATATGGTGGCGGGCTGCCGTCGCCCGCAACCGTCACAGCGCCGGTACGAAATCCTCTTCGACTTCGATCCGCACCGTGACCTGGCGCAGGCGCCGGTGCACGGGCAGGACCATACGGAGCTGCGGGTGGAAGTAGTCCTTGAGCATCGGGGGGCGGGCGTGCTTCAGGTAGAGGTCGGGATTCCGCCGGACCGACGACGAGGCCACCACCTCCAGCTCATCCCGCGAAGCGACATGCTGGACGATGCAGGGCACGTGCGTGACGCCCATCTGCCGGAGCGTAAAGGCCCGATGGCTGCCGTTGTTGAGGATCAGGCGTTTCTCGGCGTAGATGGCGTTCATGAAGTTCGAGCCGAACCCCACAGAAACGCCGGCGACACCCACGAGGTTGCCCCCCGGAGCGTCCTTGAGCTCGCCGGGTCGGAGCGCCATCGGGCCCAGCAGCCGCAAATCGTTCGACGGCGAGACGAAGACGAACTTGCCCTCACTCACGCGGGACCATTTGACGGGCGGCTGGGGGTGATCGTAGGGCAGGCACGTCCGGAACAGCTCTTCCCGACCGGGGGCCGCGCCGAGCTTCTGGTCGAGCCGGCGGGCATGCGTGATGTCGATGTGCTCCTGATAGACCACCATGCGGTCCAGCTCGACGATCGCCACCTCGGTCGGGACCGTATTGAAACCATAATGCACCAACGGGTCCTTGAGAAACTCGATCAGCAACGGCTCGTACTCCGGTCCGAGCTTGCGGATCGGCGGGTCATCCGCGACACCGGCTTCCTCCGCCTCCAGCCGGCGGACGACCTCTCGGGCGGCCTGCCAGGCGTCAGTCAGGGCTCCCTGCCCCGGGGGATTGACGCCGTGATTCTTCACGAACCGAAGGAAGTCCTTGAGCGGCGGCCGGCCGATCAGATACAGGCTCTGATCCGAATCCCGATCCCCTTGGCCCGGTGCACCCACGTCGACGGGCGGCCGCGGATCGGAAGCGACGGGGACCGACTCGGGGTCCCGGGTGAGCACGTCCGGCGAGGCGCCCATTACCACCACGACCAGAATTCGACTTTGAACGTGTGGGCCAGGCGCCGCATGACCAGATCGACAACGCGCCGGTCGCCGCCGACGACCTTTGCCAATCCGGTCATCCCGGGCTTGAGCAGGCCGGAGCGGTTGTCGACCTGCGTCGTGATCACGAACGTTCTCACGCCGGTCGTCGTCGAGGCCGCCTTCGCGGCCGACCCCTCCGCGGCCGCGCTGGAAAGCCCCTCGGCCGCGGTCGCGATGGTCGTCACGGTTCCATGAAACACCATGTCCGGGTAGGCGCGGGACTTGAGTGCAACCGCTTGGCCCACCTGGACGTCGCCGATCTCCTTCTCGGTAATGACGATCTGGCCCGTGACCGTCTTGATGGCGTATACCTTTGCGATCAGGGCTCCTTTGGTGACGAACTGGCCCTGCATTTCCTTCAGCTCCCGGGCGGGCGTGGCGACCACGCCCGTCGCCGGGCTCACGACGTCCAGCAGTCCCAACTGCGTCTCGAGAAAGTGCTGCTGGGCCTCCAGTCGGTCGACCTGAGCCTTCGCGGCCTCGATCTCTTCCGGTCGGTTGCCGCGCAGGAACACCCGCAGCTGGCCGCGTGACTCGGTCAAATCATTTTCGGCCGTCGCGGCCTGCTCCTGCGCGGCCTCGAACTCCTGAGGGGACAACGCCTGCCGGTCGAACAGCTGCTTGGAGCGCGCCAGCTTCCCGTGCGCAAACTTGACCGCGTCTTGGGCTTTGGACACGGCGGCCCTGGCGACCGCGATACTTTCGGCGGTGGTGCCCGCCTGGAGCCTGCGAAGGTTGGCCCTCGCCTCTCGCACCTGCGCCTCGGTCTGGAGCAGCCCGGCGCGAAGGTCCTTGTCGGCCAACCGGGCGATCACATCGCCGGCTTTGACCTGGTCGCCCTCCTGTACCCGAATCTCCTCGACGATCCCTTCGACCGCCGCCCGCACGTCGGCGTTCTCCTCCGGCAGCACCGTGAACGGGCCGGCGATGCGGAGCTGCAGGTGGACCAGGAACAGGATCGCCAGGCCGGCCGCCGCGAGGGCGCCCCAGGTGAGCTCTCGCCTCCGCGGGCGGCGCGGCGTCTTCTTCGGCTCCGGTCGCTGGGTCGCGTCGCCGGCGCCGCGCGGCGGCGTGGTGATGACGTCGCCATCATCGTCCGGATCGGAGCGGGCCGGCCGCTGCCCGAACAGGCGGCGGAACCGGCGTCCGGACCGGAGTCCCGTGTAGGCCACCAGGAGCAGCAGGGCCATCGGTTGGTGGTTGTCGATCAGATAGCCGCCCGCTCGCACGAGTCCGAAGCTCAGGAGCGACAGGGAGCTGACCGTCGCCACGAGGCCGTAGACGAGGTAGATCCGCCGCTCGCGTTGCGAGATGTAGGCGCGAAGCGTGCGCCCAAACCCGAGCAGTCGCTTGACCCCGTCGCCGACGTACTTGAACGACCGCCGTCTCAGGTTCGGGATCTCGAGGTAGTCGCTCAGCAGGTAATAGCCGTCGAGTTTGACGAACGGGTTGAAGTCGAGGAAGCTTCTCAGGCCGGACAGCGTCATCACGATCAGGGCCGTGTAGTTGATCCAGGTGTCGGGCTCCGTGAGGCGCCAGGCGATGGTGGCCAGCGCCCAGAGCACCAGCTCCAGGTACGGTCCGGCGAAGCCCACCCAGAGGCGCTTCGATTTCTCGGGGAAAAGCCAGGCGTCGCTGACGTTGCAGTAGAACGCGGGTTGGAAGTACATCACCATGAAGCCCAGCTCGTGCACCTCCCCGCCGAAATGCTTGCAGGTCAGCCCGTGCGCGAACTCGTGAATGGACGCCACGACCAGGATGAGCCCGAGGAAGGGCAGGATGGCCGACGCCTGATACAGCCGGGGAATGTCGCCGGCGATCTCGCGGGCGTTCGCGAGCGTGATCGCGAGCCCGAGCAGAATCGGCATGGCCGACAACACAAGGAACCGCCGCGTGAAGAAGAACCGCAGCCGCGGCACGAGCCGCGCAAGCAGCCGATCCGGGTCGAAGAAGGCGAACCGCAGGTACAAGAGGCTGCCGCGAATGCGCGGCCCGCGACCGGGATCCCGCGTCGCCGCCGGCTTGCCCGTATCGAGCAGGCCGATCTTGTCGAGGTTCTTGATGAAGGCATTGAGCGTGTCGACGTCCAGTGTCGCGCCGAACTGCTCTTCGGTTCGCTCCCGGATGACGTTGAGCGGCGTTTCCCCATCGAGCTGCTCGGCGATGAACCGTTCGGCCTCGCGGAACCGATAGAAGCGGCCGGAGACGGGATGTTTGACAATGAGGAATCCCCCGTGGGCCGTCTCCAGCCGGCTAACGGTCAGATCGCGCCGAAGTCTCGGTGCAGCGGCAATCACGGCCCCGGTGCCCTCCCCGTCACGGAATACCACCAGGCGCCCGAGTTACCCCGGGCGCCTGATGGCCGACGCGAATCAGCTCTTCGAGCCGCTCTTGTGGCTCTTGGACCCGTGGCTCTTGGACCCGTGGCTCTTGGAACCCTTGCTGCCCGAGCCATGACTCTTGCTGCCCTTCGAGCCGCTGCCACCACCACAGGTGGGTACGGCCCACGTCGCAATGCGCTCCTCGAGCTTCTCGAGCTCGAGATTCAGGTGCTTCATACATCCTCCCTCTGAAGTGGACACTCCCCTCACCGAAGGCTGATCGTTCCGGAGCCGAGTCAGCCGCCCTTACGCAATCGTGAGTGATCGCAAGCTCCATGCCTTTTTACGGCGGGCAATTCGGGCAGTCACGCGACGCCGCGCGGCAGCAACAACCGGCCTCGCGGCCCAGTATTCTCCTGCACGATCAGTCGGGAGAAGGCTCGACATTCATGGAGAGGCTGGTGCAGAAACTCTGCAGGTCGTAGAGTCGGCGCAGTGGACTCTGCGCGACAGACTCCCTACGGCAGACGGACGCTGGCGTCGCCTTCTGTGACCAGGTACTCGTCGTAGGCCGCGGCGTCGTAGACGTAGTCGAGCGTCGGCACGAGATCGAGCGGCACGCCGCCGAACTTCCGCTTGAACACGCTGATGCCGTGCCATGGATGGTCCGCCTCGCCCTCCGGCGCCGTGCCCCACAGATCGTACCAGTCATAGCCCAGCGCCTTGGCGGCGCGCATGATCTCGAAATGGAGGAGATACGGTGCCATGACTTCCCGGCGGCTGTCGAGCGAGCCGCCGAAGAAATAGGTGGCCCGCCGGCCGAAATACACCACGACGGCGGCGGCCACCCGGGTGTCCTGGTGCTCGGCGAAGAACACCGACCCGCAGTGGCGCGACGAGAGCAACGACGCGAGGGCCTGAAAGTATTCCGGAGGCTTGGCGTCCATTCCCTGCCGGGCGGCGGTCTCCTCGTAGATCCGCTGGAAGTCCGCGAGGCCCTGCCCTGACGCATCCTGAACGACCGAGACGCCGTGTCGTTGAGCGACGCGGATATTATACCGGCCCTTCTGTTTCATCTGGGCGAGGATGGCGGCTTCCGACGCCCGCAGATCGATGCACAGCGTGTTCCGTGGCTCGAAGAAGACGTCGCTGAACGGAGGCACGGGCCGGAATCCGGAGACGTAGCGCGGCAGCCGTCGCCAGCGCGGCTCGATGCGGAGATGACTGACCGTCTGCGGCTCGCTGCGGCGTCGATCGTCGATGGCCTCGAGCGTGGCGTCGAACACGGCGCCCGCGATTGCGTCGTCGCCCGGGAGCACGGGACCCTCGGGCACGTAGTAGAAGCAGCGGTCGTCCGCGTAAGTGAACTTCAGCACGACGGCGCCGCCGAGGATGGCGCCGCTGTTTTTCAGCATGACCCCGAAGTGCTCGAAGCCGGCGGTGGTTCGAAACTCCGCCCACCAGGACGATTGCATGAACCCGGTCTCGGGCGTCGCCTCGAGCAGGCGATCCCATGTCTGCCAGTTGTCCGGTGCGGCTGAGGAGGATGACATGTGAGCCGCCCAGCGACGCAGCAAGCTCCATGCCCCGAACCGCGTTGGAGCCGCGCCGCATTGAAGCCACAATCCACGATGCGCGCGAACTACAGTAGGGGCGTGGACGAGGCGCGGCGGGCGCCCCGCCTGCTCGATGAAATCGAACATCCCTTCGACGGTGTTCGTGGCCCCGCCCGTCAAGGTTTCTCACGCTTGTTGTGTGACCGCCGTCACACAGGATACGACATCGTGACTCGTCGTTCACGGGTGTGCTCTTCATTACCGACGCGTGCGGAGCGCCCATGCACATTCCAGCAGTGCGTACCCGTCGTCAGGAGAGCGGATGGTAATCGGCCCCGAGGCCCCCACCACCACGACGTCTGTGTTATCGGATGCCGTCCTCGTGGAGCGCATCGCTGCGCTCGGCGACCGCGCGGCACTGGCGGAGCTCGATGGACGGCACGGCATGACGTTATACGCTATTGCCTACACCATGCTGTTGAATCCGGATGCGGCTGATGTGACGGTCGCTGCCACCCTGCGTGAAGCGTGGCGGCGCGCAGCGTCGTTCAATGCACAGGAACAGACGGTGGGACGGTGGTTGGCTGGGCTGACACGCAAGGCCGCACAGGATCAGCTACGCCGTTCGGTGATGGCGCCGGCACTCGTATTGCGCTGATCGTTCCCTCCTAAGGTCTCGGCGACTCAGTCGCCTCCTCCGCAGTACTTCCGAAGCACAATGAAGAAGGGCGAACACTCTCGCGCCGCGGGCGCGAGCCTATCGTGCCGTGCCATCAGCGGTGCATAATAGGCAACCACGTGACCTTGGAGACGCCGTGAAAGCGAACAACTGCTCGCGCCGCGAATTTCTGGGCCTGAGCGCGGCTGCCGCCGGTGCATCGTTCGCCGCGCACACGATCGTGCCGCTGCCCCATAGTCTGAGCCCCGTCGCCGCAGCCGGTGACCGGGTCCGCTTCGGGATGATCGGCGTCGGCATGCAGGGATCGGGTCTCTTGTCCGAGTCCATCAGGTTGCCGGGCGTCGAATGTGCCGCCGCTTGCGACCTCTACGACGGCCGACACACGCTCGCCCGGGAGATCGTGCGAGCGGACCTGCCGGTGACGCGTCGCTATCAGGCGCTCCTGGACGACAAGAACATCGACTGTATCCTGGCGGCGGTTCCCGATCACTGGCACAAGCAGGTGGTGGTGGACGCGGTGAGCGCGGGCAAGGACATCTACTGCGAGAAGCCGATGTCGCACACCCCGGCCGATGGCGTGGCCATGGTGGACGCGGCGAAGAAGGCGGGACGCATCGTGCAGATCGGCTCGCAGCGCGTCAGCTCCCAGATCTGCGCCAAGGCCAGAGAGCTGATTTCGCAGAGGACACTGGGCGACTTGATGCTCGTCGAAGGATGGTTGGGACGAAACGATCCTACCGGCGCGTGGCAGTATCCGCCGCCGCCCGATCTCTCACCTCGGAATCTGGACTGGGATACCTGGCAGGGCACGGTTCCCAAACGGCCGTTCGATCCCTACATCTTCGCGCGCTGGCGCTGCTGGAAGGAATACGGCACCGGGGTCGCGGGCGATCTGCTGGTGCACCTGATCAGTGGCATGATGTTCATGCTGGGGATCAATGAGCCGCCCAAGCAGGCGTCGGCGGTGGGGGGCATCCGGCGCTGGAAGGACGGTCGCAACATGCCCGATGTGCACGCCGTCGTCTATTACTATGGCGAGCTGCCCGTGTACATGCGGCTGAACCTCGGGACGGAGATGCCGGAGACCTACCGCATCCAGGGGTCCAAGGGGGTTCTCGAGGTGACCGGATCCAGCTTGACCTTCGCGCCGCAAACCGGCAGGGATGGGTACCCCAGCTACTACACCGGCAGCTTCCCCCGCGCGATGCGGGAGGCCTACGTCGAGAAGTGGCACCTGGAGAACGATCCGAAGCTGGGCCAGGCCGCCATGTCCGAGACGATCTCATTCAGCGGGCCCGACTTCGACGACGTCAGACCTCACCTGTGGACGTTCTTCGAGGCCGTGCGCACCCGGAAGCCGGTGGTCGAGGATGTGGTGTTCGGTCACAACGCGGCGCTGGCCTGCCACATGGCGAATGAGTCGTACTTCCGGAAGGGCACCGTGTCGTGGGACGACGCGTCGAAGACTATCAGTGGTTGACCGGGGCCTTGTACTGCGCCGATTGACCGGGCGGAATGCTCAGGTATCGCCAGTCGGCGCCACGCAGGGCCTTGGCCACATAGACGATCTGACCCACGTGGTAGCTCGCGTGCGCGACGGAGCGCTGCAGCGCCGCGGCGACGGTGTGCGGCTCGCCCCGGATGGTCACGGTCCGCTCGAGATCGGCGTCGGTGAGGTCGCTGAGGGCCGCGAACAGGACCCGCCAGCCATCGTCCCACTTGGTCTGGAGCTCCGCGCGCGTCACGGCGCGGGCAAGGAATTCGGAGTCGCGGTCGCGCCACGACTTCTCGCCGTCGGACGTCAGGAAGGACTTCAGGTTGCCGGCGACGTGCCACACGATGGTGGCGATGGAGTTGCTCGTGCCCGCGGCGGTCACGAGCTGGGGGTCGGTGAGCTGGTCGAACGCGCCTTCGGCGAGGGCCTTGTAGCGGCGGTATTCGGCTTCGATGGAGGCGATAAGGGCGGCGTGCGCGCGGTCGCTCGTCATGACCTTCCTTTCGTTCAACTAGGTCAAGTCCTCGACGTTGACGTCTCCATTATCCGCACCAACGAAGTGGTGAGAGCTACCTTGGAATGGCAGGTCTTGCTGCCGAACACGGTACATCCCGTCCATGCTCCTCGGGAGGTGGGTTACGGCGATGGCGGCGGACGCCAGCGCAAGATATCACTGGACCGTCGAACAGTCACCGTGGGAGCGCCGCGAACGGCCACGTTCGTCCCCTCCACGACCAGGCTCCGAAGCATACCAGACCCAGCAGCAGCGCGCCCAGGCCAAACGCGATCACCGTGGGGGGCGTCGTGGCAAAGACGAAGATCCATCCCACCAGCGCGACCAGGCTCGGCACTGGATACAGCCACATGCGATAGGGCCTCGACATGTGCGGCGCCCGCCGCCGCAGCAACGTCACCGCCCCGATCTGTCCGATGAACTGCACGAGAATCCGCGTCGTGATCAACGCGTCGATCACCATGCCCAGCGACACGAACCCGGCGACAATCGAGAGGACGCTGAGCACGACGAGCGAGACGTTCGGGAATCCCTGGGACGGATGGAGGCGCGCGAACATCTTGAAGAAGTAGCCCTCCTTCGCCGCTGCGTACGGCACGCGCGAGTATCCGAGCAGGAGGGCAAAGACCGAGCCGAAGGCGGTCCAGAGAATCATCGCCGTGAACAGCGTCGCGATGCGCGGACCGTACATCCGTTCCATGAAGATTGAGACCACGAAGTTGGACTGCGGATGCGAATCGGCCGGGACGAAGTCCCGCCACGGGACGACGCCGATAATCGAGAGATTGATCGCGAGGTAGATCACCGCGACCGCTATCGTGCTGATGAGAATCGACCGTGGGATGACCCGACCGGGATTCTCGACTTCGTCGCCGATATAGCAGACGTCGTAGTAGCCGAGGTAGTCGTAGACGCCGATCCGCGACGCGGTGCCGAGGCCCATGAGGAAACCCAGGGAGAGACTGAACGCGCCCGGTGGGAAGTCGAAGGCGATTCGGGCGTCGAAGTGCCGGGCACCGGTCACGACGACCACGATGACGGTGACGATCGTGCCGATCCAGAGCGCCACGGTAATCGTCGCGATCGACGTGATCCGCCGGTAGAGGAGTGCGAGGTTCGCGAGCCCGATGATCGTGACGACGAGCATCGTCTGGCGCGGCGTGATGCCCTTCCAGATGTAGCCGAGGTACTGCGAGAAGCCGATGTACCCGGATGCGATCTCGAGCGGCCCACTGAGCACGAACTGCCAGACGAAGAGAAAGCCCATCAAGCGGCCCACCTTCGCCGCGCCATAGCCGTGACGCAGGTACCCGAACGAGCCGCCGGATCCCGGCAACGCGGCGCCGAGTTCGCTCCAGACCATGCCGTCGCACGTGACGATCACCAGGGCCACGAGCCAGCCCAGCATCGCTTGCGGACCGCCCAGCGCGGACATGAGGAGCGGAATCGTGATGAACGGTCCGATGCCGATCATGTTCGTCATGTTGAGCGCCGTGGCGTGAATCAGGCCGAAACGGCGGACCAGCGGAGGGGGCGGGGGGGGCGATGTCACGTGACCAGGTCGAGCAGATCCCGGACGACAAAGCTGGGTTGAGGATCGTGAGCCTGCCGACCGTGGCCCGTTCGGTCGATCCACACTGTTGCCAACCCCGCGCCGGCTGCGCCCGCGATGTCGCAACGGAGGCTGTCACCCACGAATACGACCTCCGACCTGGGCGCGGCGAGGGCCGTGACGGCCTGGTCAAACAGCTTGCGCGAGGGCTTGATGCTCGAAGTGTCCGAGGAAAACACGGTAGTCGCGAAGCGATGGAGCACCCCGGCCCGCGCAAATTCCTCGAGCCAGGGTCCCTTGCGGGACAGAATGTTCGCGACCAGACCGAGCCGGTGCCCGGCGGCCAGGCGGGTGATCGCCCGTGCGTACTCGTCCGGGATGCGTCCCAATTCATGCGTCGCGATGACGCGCTCCAGGAGCTCCAGCTCCGGGTCCGGCAGGTCACGCCCGATAGAGAGCTCGCGGAGCGTTTCCGATACCCGGGGGAAGGAGTCGCAGCGCGCCGGATCCTCGTAGATCGCTCCCATTGTCTGATAGCAGGCCGCGATGGTGCCCTGCACCACGTCGGCTGCGAGCCGCCGTCCACCCAGCGCGTGGTACGTGGCCGCGAAGTCTTGCCCGGGGCCGAAGCGGTCGCCGCCGAACATGACCGTGCCGTTCATGTCGAGCAGCACGACGGTGAAGCGGGCCAGGTCGAAAGGTGAAGCCACCCTCAGGGCGTGGTCCGGGCGCGTTCCGGCATCTTCCAGAGGTCGATCGGCTTCGCGACGCCCGTCGGGCGGAAGGGCAGCAGGACCTTTCGTCCCAGCCCGGCCGACGCATAGGCGGCATACAGGACCTCCTGCACCACGCGGCCCGTCTCGCCGTCGGAGATCGGCGTCTCCGTGCCGCGCACACAGCGCGCGAAGTGCCGCATCTCCTGGGGGAAGCCGTAGTTCCAATGCTCCTCGAACACGGGATAGGTCCAGCCTCGCGTCGTCGCGGCCTTTTCGACGGCGTAGCCGAAGCCCACTTCGGAGTATGTCGGCAGCGCGTTGCCCATGAGCATGTCGGCGTAGGTCTGCCCCTTGTCGCCGAACACCTCGATGCAATCGTCCATCCCGCCGGGCCGATTCCAGCTGCTCTCGACGATGCCGATGGCGCCGCTCTCGAATTCGATGATCGTGACCGCCTCGTCGTCGCCTTGGGTTCGCGTGTGGTGCACCTGCGTCGCCATCTGTGAGTAGACGCTCCTGATCTTTGGTTTGCCGAGGAACCACCAGCAGAAGGCGATCCCGTGGCACCCCAGGTCCATGACCGCGCCGCCGCCCGACTGCTCCACGTCCCAGAACCAGGGCGAATGCGGACCCGAGTGCTTCTCGCTCTGCTTCACGAGGTGCACGCGGCCGAATGCCCCTTCGTCCGCCAGCTGTTTCGCCTTCACGTACTTCGGCGCGAAGAACAGCTCTTCCGCGTAGAGCAGCAGCACGCCCGCCTTGCGGCACGCCTCGATCATCGCGTCGGCCTCCTCGAGCGTGAGGCAGAGCGGCTTCTCGCACACCACGTGCTTCCCTGCCTTGGCGGCGTCGATCGTGATCTGCGCGTGCAGCCGATTGGGCGCCGTGATCGAGATCAGCTCGACTTGAGGATCGCGCAGCAGCTCATGGTAATCGGTATAGGCGCGCGGGATGCCGTGCCGCTTCGCAAAGCCGGCGGCGTGCCCCTCGGTCGGCGAGGCCACGGCGACGACCTCACCGTCCTCCGGCATGGCCTTTACGGCCCCGGCGATGCAATCCGCCTGAAAGCGCGAGCCGACGATGCCTATTTTCACTTTCGTACGGACCAAGCTGCCTTCAGCCTTTCACGTACGAGAGCTTCTCGGCGACTCGACCCTCCCGCAAGGCCGGGTGTTCTCGAAGGCGCAGTCGTCGCTCATCGTACCGATATATGAGATCCCGCCCTAGGGCAACCGTTGAACAAAACGTTCCAGTACTCGATTAAAGCGCTCGGGCTCGTCGACGAAGATGGCGTGACCAGCGTGCTCGAAGATCTCGACCTGTGCGTCCGGAACTGTTGCGCGCACGGTATCAGCCGCCTCGCGCATGAAGCCCGTGCCGATGCACAGCACCGGGCGGTCAACGCGACGCAGAGCCGAGCGCCAATCCCTGCGCCCCACCGCGTACGCGCTCGCAAAGAGCGTGTATGCGGTCGGAGTCGGAGTGGAGAGAGCCACACGCGTCAACTGCTTCAGGTATTGCGGATCCCGGTGTGTCCGATACATGTCGCGCACGAACGCCGCCGTGAAGGTCCGACGGTCACGAAGCAGCCGGACCAGCGTCGAGTCGACGAACCCCGCAGCGCTGGAGTTTGGACTGACCCAGATGAGGCCGTCCACCAGCACCAGGCCGGCGATGTCTGCAGTGCCGAATCGCTCGACCAGCTCAAGAGCTTCCACGACCCCGAGGGACCAGACGACCAGGACCACATGTTGCGCCCCGAGGTGGTGCAAGAGCTCGTGAACATCCTGTGCGCGACGACCGACGAAGTTCCCTTCGCTGACCCGGTCGGAGGCACCCTGTGAGCGCGGGTCCAGGGCGATAACGCGGTGGGACCGAGCGAAGTAGCGGAGTTGTGGCCCCCAGATATCGGCCGGCATCGTCCAGCCCGGCACGAAGACGATCGTAGAGCCGGATCCACCGCTCAGGTAGTGGAGCCGCACGCTATCGCTGGTGACGAACCAGTTGTCCGTCAATCCCGCAAGTGTCGCGGTCTGGGCGCCGGCCTGGGGGACGGTGCTGAGCAGCAGGAGCAAGCCCGCGTACCGGAGGCGAATGGTCTTACCACGTTGCATGGGCTAACTCCCCATAACCGCGTCAACGCACCCGGTTGAACTTCAGAAAGCGACGGTGAAGTACGCGGTCGGTAGCGTCGATGAATTGCGATGTGATGAAGAGACGATCTCCGTCCACGCGCACGGCGCGTCGGTAGACACTCCCCACCTCTTCGGGGTGTAAGCTCGCCTCGATGAAGTGCGTGACCGAGTCCCCCCGCGCACTCAGCTGGTAGCGGCCGAAGTACGCATAGTAGCCGTCGTAGACGAGGCGGAGCTCCTGAGGAGTTGCCCGAAGGGCCGTGCCAGCGGCGACGGTAGGTCGGGGATCACGCATGAACTGTACCGCCATATGGCCCGTGGCATCGTATCGGATTTCGCCCGTTGGACGTGCGCCGAGCCAGCTGTAGAGCGATCCGTCCGGCAGCGTGTCGACGATACTTTCGAGTCGCCAGGTCCCGACGAGGGCCGCCGCCCGAGGTGTCGGCGTCTGAGCAACGCATCGCGGGGCCGAGAACACGGCCAACACACCGATCATGGCGGAGCCGAGTTGCCACATGGGCGCTCCTGGAGATGGGTTGCTTCGAGACTCTAGCGCTGCGGGCCCACTCGGCGCGCTTCCGCTCGCTGCGCCAGCAGCCGTTCCACGAAGTCAAGGCGCTCCTGCGTCTCGCTCAGCTGCTGCCGCAGCTTGCTCACCTCGTCTTCGAGCGCGTCGAGCCGTGCGTCGTGCTCGCTCCCGCCGGGACGCTGCCGCAAGCGCTGGGCCCACAACCCGAACGCCAGTGCGAGTCCCGCGTGAATCGCCGCGTGCGACGGCTCGGCCTGCGCCACCGCGAGCCCGGCTCCGGCCACGTTGATGACGCTCAGCCCGACGGCGATCGGGTACCAAATCGCGGGCTTGAAGCTCACCGCCGCTCTTCCCGTGCCTTGCTGAGCAACCGCTCCGCGAAGTCGAGCCGTTCCTGTGTCTCTGCCAGCTCCTGTTGGAGGCCCTGGACACCACGTTCAAGTTCCTCGAGCCGGGCGGTGACGTCGGCCGGTGGTGATTCTGGACGAGTGGCACGCAGGCGGGCGATTCTGACCGCCGCGAACGCAATGATCGCAACGATTGGTATGAGTGGGAAAAGAAACTCAGGCCCCATTATGGCCTTCCATGGTGAACCTCTCCTTCATGCCCCGAAGCATGATGGGCGCGGCGTTGGAAGGTCAGAAACTCGTGTACCGCCGCCACGGCGGCTGCGTCGCTCGAGTGGATCCGGACCTCAGCGCCGCGCGGTCGATCGATCTCCTGATAGGTAATGTCGCCCCGACGAGCCGCCATGACGGCTGCGCCCGGCACGGCTGCGGCATGCACTTGGAAGGGCTTGGTGAAATTTCCCGCCTCGAAGGAGGCGGCGATGTCGCGCATGTGCCGGCGGATGCGCGCGACGCCGGCCGCGTCCGTGCTCGTGTCGCGATCGAGCACGATCCGCCCACCGTCGGGGAGGTCTTCAAAGACATGTGCCGAGGTGTACTGGTCTACCCCCATGACCACTGCGCCGCGCGACTGCATGGCGGCATAGTCGCTGTCCGATGGGCGCGCACCTTTGCACGCGGCCGCGGCAGACGCGACGGCGAGCACCAGCCACCTCGTCCCGACCCTGCCTGTCTCTCTAGCCACCAATCTGCCGCTCTTCCCGGGCCTTGCTGAGTAACCGCTCCGCGAAATCGAGCCGCTCCTGGGTTTCTGCTTGCTCCTGCTGCAGGTCCTGGAAACCACGTTCCAGTGCCTCGAGCCGCGCAGTGACGTCGGCCGATGGTGATTCCGGACGACTGGTCCAGAGACGAGCGACCTTGACAATCGTGAACGCAGCGGTCCCTACGACTATTACGAGTCCGACAAGAGACACAGCAGGGTCCACGTGGCTTCCCCGATTAGGTCCGAGTCTCGCCTGCGCTGGCTGACGGCTCGCGCGTAAGCTGCGGACGCAAGGCGCTTCGGCGCAAGGCGGGCAGCAGCGGGGGAATGTCTAGGATCGCGGGCTAGCCCTGAGGTGGTCCCAACCGCTGGCCCTCGCGCTGCTGAGCGAGGAGCCGTTCCGCAAAGTCAACCCGCTCTTCCAGCTCACTGATCCGCTGCTTCAACTGATCGAGTTCGCCAAGACGCATGCGAACATCGCTCAAGTCCCCTTCACGGGACTTCAGCTCGGGCCGCTCGAATTCCGGCTGCAACCACCGGACCATCATCACTGCTCCGGCAATCACCAGGATGATCACTACGACGCCGATGGCCCACTGCGGAATTCCGAGCACCTTCCAGCTGCCTCACGTTCGAAGGCTCATGCTATGCTGATTCGCTCCGTTGACGTGGAACGAGTCCCGCGCCCGGTACAGGATCTCTCCGGTCGCATCACGCACCGTCACAACCGCGGAGACGACCGCGGCATCGAGTCGGCTGGTCACCAATCGCGTGAGGAACTTCCCGTCGATTGTGACAGTGCCCAGCTGCCGATCGTCACAGCGGAGGTGGAGATCTTGGGCACTGATCTTGGCGTCAGTGCAGGCCACAGTCGTCTGGCCGAAGGTGACGAGAGCCTCCGGGCGCAGGGTGAAACCGGTGAATCGGAAACCATTCACGGTAAAGGGATAACCCGGAACATAGTACCCTTCGGCTTCTGCCTGGAGCGGCGGCTTGCGCGACTCCACCACCGGCGGTGGCGAACGCGGTTCAGCGATTGGCGACCTGGGGGTTGGCAGTCGGAGCACGACGAGAATCACACCAGCGACGCCCAACCCGAGGAGCAGCAGGAGCCGATTGCGGCGCATGAGGATGTGGTTTATTCCGGTCGATCGTCGCTATTCAAGACGACGCCACACTTCGATAAAATGCTGGTACGGACCGGGCCCCGCCGTCGTATCGTTCGGGTCGGTGAAGCTGTGGTACCACAGGCCCCCTTCGATCCGGCATCTCGCCTTGAACGATGTCCCTATCCAGCTCGGAATGACAAAGATCTCTATGTGCTCTGTGTACGTCGTGCCGCTGGTGGTGTAGGTACCCGCCCCGCCACTCATCTGATATGCCCGCAGCGTGTCCATTTCCGTCTTGAGTGGCAGCGTATCTCGCTTCCCTGCCTGGCCGACAAACATGAAATGCCGATCGGTCAACACTTTCATCCCGCGATACCCCGCGAGGGGCTGATCCTTTCCATTCTGAGATACCGACACGAGTTCCCAAACCCCGCGCACCTGACAGCCGGCATCCCGGTGCACGGTGGATTGCAATGCTCGATGCGGGCCCGAGAGTACCAGCCCGGATGCCGCAATGGTGAGAATACCGACGTGGCGGAGAAGAATCATGGCAGACCTCGTAGATGCCTTCGTGGTCAACGGGCGGCGGTGCCGGCTCCTCGTAGCGCTGGTTAGACAGCTCCGCTCTCCGAGCGCCGGCGCGGTCGTCGAACCAGCTCACCGCGACAGTTGGGGCAGATGTGAGTCAGCGTCGCCGCGCAAGACGCACAGAAGGTGCATTCGTAGGCGCAGATGTAGGCGTCGCCCCCAGGTTGGAGTTCGGCCCCGCACCGCTCGCAGCGAGCGCGCATCTCGAGAGGCATGGGAGCTGAACGATAGATGAAGTATTGGGCGAGTGTTAGGCGCTACCATCCCGCGGATGAGCCGACGAAGCCAGAGGAGCGGAATTCGGAGGACTTGCTAGCTGGGCCGCGAGAGCGTCCATCTGGCGACCGCGCAGACGCGCCCACCTTGGCAACCGAAGGGCGCCGCTAACGATCATTCCGACACCCGTAGCGAGGAGCAACACGATTCCCGGAATCGCGTCCCCCAAGTGGCCACCGACTGCGCTCGCGATCGCGACAGTCGCCGCCACACCGAGGGCCGCAAACCCGGCTCCAATGGACGCGCGAGCCGCGCCGTGCAGCGTCCGGAATCGGAGCCGGTGGCCTGTTTCGGTCGGTTCGAGGAGAACCTGCAAGTTCCCGTTCGTCCACTGCCGCAATGAGCCGTCCGAGCGCGTCCTGCCGCGTGCGTTGAAGACGTCGCGCAACTGGACGACCAGGTGCTCCCACTCTTGATCGGTGAGCCGGCGATTGAGGTTCACCGTGCGCGCCACGCCGATCGGAAGTCCCAAGAACGTCCGCGCTGCGGCCCCTTGACGGATATCGAGGGCTTGGGCGGCCTGCGCCACCGCGGCCGGCGAGATGCCGACTTCACGACCGATGGCTTGCAGATCGGTAAGGGTCAAGCCCTCCTCCGGTGGCACATCCCGCTGGGGGCTTTGCGGCCCTTCCGTCGCGGCGCGGAAGATCGCCGCCATCTCCTTGTCGTTGTATCGTCGGTCGGCCATGTCTACAAAGTATCGTTGGAGCAGCCGCGAAGTCGACCCCATTCGCTCTACCGTCCATCCTTAGGGCAGTGCCGGCTGGTGCGTCGCCCACCACTCCTGGGCGCGGTCCTGAGTCCAGTTGCTCGCGCCTTCCACCTCGGCCAGCCGAAGCGACAATTCTCTGGCGGACTGCGGTCGCTGCGCGGGGTCCTTTGCCAGACAGGATAGCACGAGGTCATCGAGTGCCGTGGGAATCGGCAGGTCCGTCCGGGCGGATGGCGGCGTTGGCGGCGTCTGGGCGTGCTGCAGGAGCAGCCCCATCGGGGTCTCGGCGGTGAACACGAATTCCCCGGTCAGGAGCCAGTACGCCACACAGCCGGTCGCATAGATGTCGGCGCGCCCGTCCAAATCAGCTCCCATCGCCTGCTCGGGGGCGATGAACGCCGGCGTCCCTTGGACCGCGTTCTCCCGCGTGTGCACCGGGCTCGTGTCCGCGGAGTCGCGGACTGCCCTCACGATGCCGAAATCCAGCACCTTCACGAAGTCGTACTCCTCGCCGTACCGGCAGAGGAAGATGTTCGCGGGTTTGATGTCGCGATGAACCAGGCCGCATGACTGGGCCTCTGACAGCGAGTGACAGACCTGGCGAAGCAGGTAGATGGCCCGTTCGGGCGGGGTTGGCCCGAAGCGCCGGAGTAGCGAGTCGGCATCGAGGCCGTCCAGCAGTTCCATGACATAGTAGAAGGCGCCGTCGGCGGCGATCCCGAAATCGAAGAGCTCCACAGTATGGGGTGAGCGGAGGCGGGCGATCACCTGGGCCTCGCGCTCGAATCGCCGGAGTGCTTCCTCCGACACTCCGATACGCTCGTCGCCGGCGAACGAGGGCCGGATGAGCTTGATGGCGGCAGGCCTCGCCAGCATGCGATGCCGGGCTCGCCAGACCTCGCCCATCCCCCCTTCTCCGAGCTTCTCCTCCAGGCGGTAGCTCCCCAGCTCACGCGCGCGCGTGACCTCGGTGCCCAGCTGGTAGACCACCCGGGCACCCACATAGGCCATGCCCACCACGAGGAGATACGGGAACACGAGCCCGAAGAAGAACTGTGCCGGGTCTAGCCTGAATGACGTGATGCCGGACGCGATCATGAGCCCGATGACGACGGGGACCGAGCTGACCGATGCCAGGGCGGCCAACACCGCCCGGCGCGGCGGGGTCGGCACGACGACCGTGAACAGGACGATCCACACGGCAACCCACGAGAGTCCGATCATGCCATTATGCATCTCGAGTCCCATCGGATCGGCGAACTCGGCCGCGGCGATGGCATAGCTACTGGCGATCTCGAACACCAGGCCGATGTTCATCGCGGTGGGAAGCGGAAGGCGCGCGCTCCGGATCACCGCCGCGACGAGCAACGCCACCACGATCGCGATCACGCCGGGGCCCCACTGCAGGAAGCTCCCGAGGAATCGGGCGCGCTCGTCCTTGAATAGCAGCGCCGGAAAGATTCCGGCCATGAAGAAGACAAACGCGTACAGCAGGGCGAGGACGCGGAGGCGTCCGGCGGACTGGCTGAGCAGATCGAGCGGGAATCCCGACGAAATCGCTCGAGCGGTCGGGTCACGCGCGTCCGGGTGCATGAGAGTGACGTGCTCGTTCATGCCGAGGGCTCCGTCGCTACGGTTGCTTTTGAACGCGGTAATGTAGTTGAACCACACCATCCTCGAAGCGATCACTGGAGTGCAAATCCAAGGGCACCTGACGATGACGCCGTGCTATCAATGGGATGCCGTCACCAATGAAAACGGGCACCACACTGATGACGAACTCGTCGATCGCCTGCGCGTCAAGAAACGAGGCGATGATCTCGCCACCGCCCATCAACCAGATATCCTTGCCAGGTCGCTCTCGAAGACGGCTCAGGAATGGGCCGATTGCATCGTTCACGAACTCCACGCCTGACGGGGCGTCGGCTGGCGGCGGATGACGGGAGAACACGATGGTCCGACTCTGTGAGTCGAACTTCGCCCCCATTCGCAGGCTCACCTCGTAGGTCTTCCGGCCAAGCACCATCGTGTCAATCGACCGCATGAAGGCCTTCATGCCATAGAACCCTTTTGGTGCCGGGCGGGACGTCAGCCATTCGAGATCGCCGTCGGAACGCGCGATATAGCCGTCCGCGCTGGTCGCGATGTGGACGATGACTTTGCGACGCTTCCTCACGAGTCCGACCTCCGTTGCCAAGAGCCTACGTTGGCAGCCGCGTGGACTGCCAGGCGATCAGCTCCCAGCCGTGAACACCGTGGCGGTACACCGCCAGATAGCGAATGCGGAAGGCGTGAGCTTGGCCGCCAGCTTCGACTCGCATCGCCGACTGGCCCGTGACAATCGCGTTTGACCCGAACACCCGGACCTCGCGTGCCTCGGGAGCGATCGACGCATACCGCAAGGCGCCGGTACCCACAATCTGCAGCAACTCCGCCCTCGTGTTCTGGGCACCATCGGTATGGGTATACGTGAGATCGGTGGCGAGGAGTTGCCCGAGTGCACTGGTATCGGCGTGCACCATGGCCCCGAACCGCCGATCCTCGGTAGCGAGCACTTGGCGGATGGAAGCGCTATCGACTTGCGCTCCGCAGAGACCTGGCAAGAGCGCGCACGCAGCGACGAGGAGGGGCGAGCGACCGTTCATGAGGGTGTCGTCCTTATATACCTTGACACGCATATGCTCTGTAGAGTATATTCAAAGTATGGCATCTGCGTTCGCAATCATTGCGGAGCCGAACCGCCGCGCGATATTGAGCCTCCTGGTCTCCTCCCAACAGTCGGTGGGAGAGATCGAGCGTCAACTTCGTATGCCGCAGCCGACCGTGTCAAAGCACCTGCGAGTGCTGCGCGAGGCCGGTTTCGTGGAATCCACGGTGGATGCACAGCGCCGTCTCTACCGATTGAAACCCGACCCACTTCAGGAGGTCGCTGCCTGGCTGGCTCCGTTCCGTCGGTTCTGGTCCGCTCACGTGGATGCGCTCGAACGCCACCTCGACCGTCTGGATCAATCAACACCAACGAGAAGGAAGACAAGGAGAAGAAGATGACCGATCGCGAGCCGTACGCACCGGGTCCGGCCAGCGGGGCGCAGGTACGACAGGACGGAGAGAAGTGGACGCTCATTCTCGTCAGAGAACTGCGCCACCCGCCGGCAAAAGTCTGGCAGGCGCTAACCGACCCGGCGCAGCTGCGCGAGTGGGCGCCCTTCGACGCCGATGGGAGCCTGGGTACGGTTGGAACCACGGTGAAGCTCACTACGGTGGGAGCGCCCACGCCGCACATTACCGAAACAACAGTGACGCGAGCCGACGCTCCCAAGGCGCTTGAGTACAACTGGGGTGGCTTCGATATGCGGTGGGAGCTCGAAGCCGTTGGTGGCGGCACCCGCCTGACGCTGTGGACCAACATTGATCGCCGCTTCATCTCGATGGGTGCTGCCGGGTGGCACATCTGCCTCGATGTGCTGGCGCGGCTGCTCGCCGGCCAGCCCATTGGACGCATCGTCGGCCCCCAGGCCATGAAGTTCGGCGGCTGGCAGCGACTGAACGCCGAGTACGCAAAGCAGTTCGGTATTGGAACGCGAGGTACCGATGTCTAGTGCAACCGCCCCCGCCCTCTCCGGTCCCCGCTGGATGCTCTGGACCGGATGGCTCCTTTCCTTTGGCCCGGTCGCGGTGCTCTTGAGCAGCGCTTGGGTCAGGGCTACTCACCACCCCTACGCCGTGGCCGAAATCGTTGCGGGCTATGGCTATCCCGAATCGGCCATCGTCCCCATTGTCATTGCGGAATGCACCTTGGTGGTGCTCTACCTTGTCCCGCAAACATCTGTCCTCGCCGCAATCGTGATGACCGGTTATCTCGGCGGCGCGGTGGCCACTCATTTGCGGATCGCAGACACGGCACGCGCGGCAATTCCGTTGGTCGTAGGAATTCTCGCCTGGGGCGGCCTGTACTTGCGGGACAGTCGCATCCGCCAACTTATTCCGTTCCGCCGGTCGGCGTGAGTCCGGGGCTGGCCGGGCTGCAG
>WNGL01002567.1_pt1 | contig 21952 bp, 23 predicted proteins | sample 5400591 | NCBI WGS metagenome assembly WNGL01 (sample SAMN13153377, study PRJNA577476) | soil metagenome | isolation source: 80 cm soil or saprolite under Garry oak tree replicate 1 | place: USA:California | collected 2016-06-15 | reverse complement strand
CCGTAGCTCGAGAACATCAGCAGCCCGCCTGCGACGAGCACGCGGTGAACCTCGCGCAGCGCCGCGAGCGAATCGCCCGCCCAGGCCAGCGCCAGATTCGACCACACCATATCCACGCTGGCGGCGCGAAGCGGCAGCCGCGCAAAATCCGCGCACAGATGAAAGCGCCCGGAGCCGGACACGAGGCGCCGGGCGCGCTCGAAAACGGACTCTTCCCGCTTCGCCTCGCTGAGTACGCCGGGCGCGAAGTCCATGCCCAGAAGATCCGCCTTGGGGTAGCGCCGGCGCAGCAGTTTCAGGCCGTGTCCCACGCCGCAGCCGGAGTCGAGCACGCGATGCGGCCGGCAGCGGATGTAGTCGAGTCGCTCCAACATCCGCCGCTCGACTTCCCGCTGGAGCACCGCGGCGTCGCCGCCCGCCGCTGCGGCACGCTCGAAGGCGCGCCGCACCTGTGCAGAGTCCAGTCCGAATGCCTGTGCGCTCATCTGGAGTGGACAATAGGTTTGCAATACATTATATAAGGCCGTAGTTTACAATTCAGCGCCTGCGAAATTCCGTCAATCAACCGGGGCCACCGCTATGGTCGTCGCAATCGTATTGGTTTTACTGGTCGTGGGCTCTGTCCTGTTTCACTTCCTGAGCCCGTGGTATTTCACGCCGATCGCCTCCAACTGGAGCGCGATGGACGACACGATCAGCATCACGTTCTGGGTCACCGGGTTTGTCTTCGTCGCCATCAATTTGTTCATGGCCTATGCCGTGATCCGCTACCGTTACCGCAAGGGCAAACGGGCGCAGTACGAACCCGAGAACAAGAAGCTGGAGTGGTGGCTCACCGGAGTGACCACGGTGGGTGTCGCCGCCATGTTGGCCCCCGGCTTATTTGTATGGGCGAAATTCGTCGAGGTCCCGGCAAACGCGGCGGTATTCGAGGCCGTTGGCAAGCAGTGGAACTGGGGCTTTCGCTTCCCCGGGAAGGACGGAGTGATGGGCACCGTCGATGCCCGGCACGTCAGCGATAAGAACCCGTTTGGCATGAATCCCGACGATCCCAACGGACAGGACGACATCTTGGTATCGAGCCCGGAGCTGCATCTCCCCGTCGGAAAGCCGGTCAAGGCGCTCCTGCGCTCCATAGACGTCCTGCACAACTTCGCCGTACCGCAGTTCCGGGCCAAGATGGATCTGGTGCCGGGCCTGGTCACGTATATCTGGTTCACCCCCACCCGGACCGGAAAATTCGACCTCCTCTGCAACGAATTGTGCGGCACCGGGCACTTTGCCATGCGTGGCAGCGTCGTCGTGGAGGAAGAGGCCGCTTTTCAGGCGTGGTTGAGCAGCCATCCGACGTTCGCGCAAACCTCGGCTCAAAGGGCCGGCGATGCGGCGGCAGGCAAAGTCCTCTTCACGGTGTGCGCCGGCTGTCACGGCATGCAGGCGGAGGGGAATCCTGCGCTGAACGCGCCGAAATTGAGCGGACAGGGGGATTGGTACCTGAAACGGCAGTTAAAATATTTCAAGAGCGGCGCCCGAGGTACCAACGAAAAAGACCTTTTCGGTAAGATGATGGCACCGATGGCGGCGACGCTGAGTGATGACGCCGCAATGGACAACGTCATCGCTTACATCAAGACGCTGCCTGATAATCCTGCCCCGGCCACGACGAAGGGGAAAGCGAAGAACGGTCAAGGACCTTATGTGACCTGTGGAACGTGCCACGGCGCCGATGGGCGAGGCTTGCAGGCAACCAATGCCCCCCGGCTCAAGGGCATGAGTGACTGGTATTTGGTCACCCAATTGAAAAATTTCAAACGAGGCATCCGCGGCGCCCATCCGAAAGACATGTACGGTCCGCAGATGGCGCTGATGGCCGATATTCTGAGCGATGACCAAGCAGCCAACGACGTCGTTGCCTACATCAATACTTTGCGGTGACCGGCCTGCTCGAGCGCCATGCTGGTATTATTATGGTGATTGGACTCGGGCGAATCGAGTGAAGAATCAGCGAAGAGGAATTACCAATGTCTTACGTCGCGCATGATGAATCGGCTTTCGCCCCGCCCGCTGAAGTCGAAGAGGTAGAGCTCTACCACCCGAAAACCTGGGTGGGGAAGTACGTCTGGAGCCAGGACGCCAAAGTTATCGCAGTCCAGTACGCAATGACCGCGATGGGGATCGGCCTGGTGGCGCTGGTGTTGTCGTGGCTGATGCGGCTGCAACTGGGGTACCCGAACAGCTTCTCCTTTATCGACCCGAGCAACTACCTTCAGTTCGTCACCATGCACGGCATGATCATGGTCATCTACCTTCTCACCGCACTGTTCCTCGGAGGGTTCGGCAACTACCTCATCCCGCTGATGGTCGGCGCCCGCGACATGGTTTTCCCCTACGTCAACATGGTGAGTTACTGGGTCTATCTGTTCGCCGTGCTCCTGCTGGTTGCGAGTTTCTTCGTGACCGGCGGGCCCACCGGCGCCGGCTGGACCCTGTACCCGCCCCAGGCGATCTCCCAGGGCACTCCGGGGGCGAGCTGGGGAATCATCCTGATGCTCGTTTCCCTGGCTTTCTTCATCATCGGATTCACCATGGGCGGTTTGAACTACGTGGTGACGGTGTTGCAGGCGCGCACGCGAGGGATGACGATGATGCGGCTGCCATTGACGGTCTGGGGCATTTTCATGGCCACCATTCTGGCGCTCCTGGCCTTTCCCGCCCTGTTCGTCAGCGCCATCATGATGACCCTGGACCTGGCCCTGGGAACGAGTTTCTTCATGCCCGCCATCGTCTCGATGGGACAGCAGGGTGGACACTCTGGGGGCAATCCGCTGCTGTTTCAGCACCTGTTCTGGTTTTTCGGCCATCCCGAGGTCTACATCGTGGCGCTGCCGGCCTTCGGCATCGTCTCCGACCTGCTCAGTGTCCATGCAAGGAAAAACATCTTCGGCTACCGGATGATGGTCTGGGCGATCCTGGCGATCGGCGGCCTGAGCTTCCTCGTTTGGGCGCACCACATGTACGTGAGCGGAATGAACCCGTACTTCGGCTTCTTTTTCGCCACCACCACGCTGATCATCGCCGTTCCCACGGCCATCAAGGTCTACAACTGGGTCCTCACGCTGTGGCGCGGAAACATCCACCTCACCGTCCCGATGCTGTTTGCCATCGGGTTCATCTTCACCTTTATCAACGGCGGGTTGACGGGCCTGTTCCTCGGCAACGCGACCGTGAGTGTCCCGCTTTCGGACACCATGTTCGTGGTCGCGCATTTCCACATGGTGATGGCCGTGGCGCCGATCCTGGTTGTGTTCGGAGCGATCTACCACTGGTACCCCAAGATCACCGGCCGAATGCTGAACGACACCCTGGGGAAGTTTCACTTCTGGGTCACCTTCGTCGGGACCTATGCCATTTACTATCCCATGCATTACCTGGGAATGATGGGCGTGCCGCGCCGGTATTATGCAATTGGAGGCACGGACTTCATCCCCGCGTCGGCCCACTTCGTGAACGAGTGGATCACCATCGCGGCGTTGGTCGTGGGCGCAGTCCAGATGGTGTTCCTGTACAACCTCGTGTGGAGCTATTTCAAAGGCAAGCCGTCGGGCAGCAACCCCTGGAATGCCACCACCCTCGAGTGGCAAACCCCCGACACCCCGCCGAAGCACGGCAACTTTGGTGCGGCCTTGCCGGTGGTCTATCGCTGGGCCTACGACTACAGCGTGCCGGGCGCCGTCGATGACTTCATACCGCAAAACGTCCCCCCTCGAGAGGTCGCCGGCCGCAACAGCAGTAAGACGTAGGCGATCCGGTATCTTAGCGAACGTGAGTATTTTTCATGAACTGACGGCGAAGCCTTGGGTGACGACCCAAGGTGGCGTCGAAAATCTTTACGACAGAGCCACCGCGCGGAGACTCGCGCTGAGGGCATTCCTCGCCGTGGTCACGGTCCTGTTCATGCTTTTGGTCGTCGCCTATGGCCGCCGGATGGCGTATGAGGACTGGCGTCCCTCCCCTCAACTGGACCTGTTGTGGGCGAACACGTTCGCGCTGATATTGAGCAGCGTCGCCTTGCAATGGGCGCAGTTTTCAGTGCGTCGCGGGCGCATGGACGGCATGCGAGTCGCCCTGCTTGCCGGCGGCGCTTTCACCGTTGTCTTTCTGGTCGGGCAGATACTGGCCTGGCGGCAACTGGCTTCAATGGTTTATTTTGACGTCACTAACCCTGCGATCGCTTTTTTCTACCTGATCACGGGACTGCACGGGCTGCATCTGCTGGGCGGTTTGGTCGCCTGGGGCAGAACTTTCGCCAGAGCGTGGGGCGATTTTGACGTGGCGAAGATCAGGCACAGCGTGGAGCTGTGCACCCTTTACTGGCACTACCTGCTCGGGGTTTGGTTGGTCCTATTTGGTCTGCTGTTTTCAGGGAATAACCTGGATATTTTGTTGAAGCTCTGTGGAATCAGGTAAACGGGCCCAAAAGAAATGACACAAGCTATTCGGACAAGTACAGCAGGATCTCTCCCGCTGGCTGAAGGCATCCAAGGCATCGTCGCCGATTGGTCCTCGGACCAGCGAGCGTTCAAGAATGTCCCCTGGGGCAAGGCCATGATGTGGATCTTCCTCCTCAGCGATACCTTCATCTTCAGTTGTTTCCTGATCTCGTACATGACGGTGCGCATGTCCACCACCGAGCCCTGGCCCAACCCGAGCGAGGTCTTCGGCCTGACGCTGTTCGGCAAGAGCATCCCCCTCCTTCTGATCGCCATCATGACCTTCGTCTTGATCAGCAGCAGCGGGACCATGGCCATGGCGGTGAAGTTCGGTTACGAAAAAAACAGGAAGATGACCTTCTTCCTGCTGCTGTGCACCGCGGCATTGGGCGCCACATTCGTCGGCATGCAGGCCTTCGAGTGGACCAAGCTCATCGTCCATGAGGGAATACGTCCCTGGGGCAACCCCTTGGGCGCGGCCCAGTTCGGCGCGGCTTTTTTCATGATCACGGGTTTCCACGGCACGCACGTGTCGATCGGCGTGATTTTTCTTCTGATTACGGCGACGAAGGTCATCCGGGGAGATCTGGATAACGAGAGGCCGGGCTTCATGACCGGCAGGAAGGGAAAATACGAGATCGTCGAGATCATGGGCCTGTACTGGCACTTCGTCGATCTGGTCTGGGTATTCATCTTCGCAGTTTTCTATCTTTGGTGAGGGAAAATGGCCGCACACGTAGAGGGACAGCAGCATCCGATCGGCATCTATCTCAAGATCTGGGGATTGCTGTTTGTTCTCAGCACGGCGTCTTACCTGGTTGACTACTTCCACTTCCAGGGCTACCTCAGGTGGTTTCTGATCATCCTGTTCATGTTGTTGAAGGCAGGACTGATCGTCGCCGTCTTCATGCACATGCTCTGGGAGCGGCTGGCCATGGTATATGCCATTTTGGTCCCGACCGTGTTGCTGATGGTCCTTTTGGGTATCGGAGCGCTTGAAGCGGATTACACCTTTCTCACGCGGGGTGTCTTTTTCCTGAAAGGGCTGTTCTAGCGCAACCAGAATCGAATCGCGGCGAGCCCACCTATTGTCGGACTCCGTTCCTTACTGCAAGAACTGCTGATGAAAAAAAGATATTCGATCATTCTTGGGATCAGTGCGTTGCTGATGCTGTTTATTTTCCTTCTGGTGGGCCATCACCGCGACGTCCCCGACCGGGTGCGGCTGGATCGCGGCGCGCTCTTGGGCACCGGTTCGAGCGTGGCCGAGCGGATCAAACCCGTCGCCCAGGTCAATATCGCCTCGGCGGAAACGCAGGGGGAGCCCGTAAAAAACGCGGCGGCCGCGCCGCCACCCAGCCGCAACGGCCAGCAGGTCTACCAGAGCACCTGCGTCGCGTGCCACGACGCCGGGATCGCCGGCGCGCCGAAGCTCGGTGACAAGGGCCAGTGGGCCAAGCACGTCGCCAAGGGCCTAGACACTCTCTACGCCAGCGCCCTCAACGGGGTACAGGGGAGCACGGGAGCGATGCCGCCCAAAGGCGGGAACCCCGGCTTGAGCAACGCCGAGGTCAGGGCCGCCGTCGACTACATGGTGGCGCGGTCGAAATAACGGCGGAAACCTGTCCTGCCGTTGGCGGCTTTCATTTGCGGACCTCGTACGCAACGGGTAATACAAGGCCGCCGCGAAATTCCAGGGTGATGTCAACCCGGTCCCCGGCGCGCAGCGTCCGTTTCGGATTCGAGAGCATCAGGTGATACCCCCCGGGCGCAAAAAGCAGACTCGCATTGGGTAGAAGTTCGATTTGCGGGGCGTGTTCCATGCCCGTCATACTTTCCTTGGCGATAGTGTGGTGAATCGTCACAGTCTCGAAACCGGAACTGCGCGCTGCCACGAGCACTTGTGGCCGGGACGTCTTGTTCTGCAACACCATGTACCCCGCTGTCATGGCTACGCCGCGCGGCGTTTCCCGCACCCAGGCATCGCGCACGGAAACTCCCGTTTCTTCGCTCGCGGCGGCGATCGGGGTCAGCGCCAATATCAGGCCAACAAAAACCGGATCTCGCCATCTCATGTCGCTTTGGGTCCTTCAAGTTCGCGCAGCACCTTGAAACGCTTGCTGATCCCCTCCGCGTCGAGAGGCGGCGCGAACACGGCGTGATATCGGGCCCGCGGATCGACCAGAAATACCGCCGTGGTGTGATAAACGGGATAGTTTTCGATACCCGGTGTGATCGCAAGCTGATACGCGGCACCGAGCTGACCGGCCAGGTTGCCGAGCTGCGCGTTGTCTCCCGTCACGCCGAGAAAGGCCGCATCGAAATAGGTCACGTATTGCCTGAGCTTGCCGGCGGTATCGCGATTGGGATCCACCGAGATGAAGACGAATTGGACGTCTTTGGCGCCTGCCCTGCTCTTGGCGATGTTTTCATGCGCGCGGGCCAATGTCGCCAGGGTCGTCGGACAGATATCAGGGCAATGTGTGTAGCCGAAAAACAGAAAGGACCATTTGCCCTTTAGGCGCGACAGATCAAATACCCGATTCTCGTGATCGATGAACGCAAAGGCTGCCAGTGGCTTCGGGGCGGGGAACAAGGTCATCAACTGACCCGGCAGCAATATGGCCCGTGAACCGTTTTCCCGATACACGGCGGCGAGCAACACTGCGCCAAGGATCGCGGCCAGCACGACGGTCGTCATCATGACGCTAAATTTGAGAGATATTTTTTTCACGAAGTAACGGACAGACACCGAACAACACCAAAAGTTTCGACGGCCGAGTGCCCTCGGTTCAGGCGGGGCGTATTCCGAGCTTTTCCAGCAGCGCGCGGTCGCGCGCGGCTTCGGGATTGCCGGTGGTGAGGAGCTTGTCGCCGTAAAAAATCGAATTCGCCCCGGCGAGGAAACACAAAGCCTGCACCGCCTCGGGCATGTCGGCGCGCCCCGCGGAGAGCCGCACGGCGCTGCGCGGCATGGTGATGCGGGCGCAGGCGATGGTGCGCACGAACTCGCTCCAGTCGAGTTTCGGTGCGCTCTCGAGCGGAGTGCCTTTCACATGAACGAGATCGTTGATCGGCACCGATTCGGGCGGAGGGGCGAGGCTCGCGAGCGCGGCGATGAGGCCCGCGCGCTGCGCGCGCGACTCGCCCATGCCCACGATTCCCCCGCAGCACACCTTGATTCCGGCACGGCGCACCCGCGCTAGAGTATCGAGCCGGTCGCCGTAAGTGCGCGTGGTGATGACCTCGCCGTAGAACTCAGGGGCCGTATCGAGGTTGTGGTTGTAATAGTCGAGACCCGCCGCCTTGAGCTCCTCCGCCTGGCCTTCGCGCAAGAGGCCGAGTGTCGCGCAGGTCTCGAGTCCGAGCGCCTTGACCGCGCGCACCCTCTGCGCCACCTGTTCGATGTCTTTCTGCTTGGGCCCCCGCCAGGCGGCCCCCATGCAAAAACGCGTGGCTCCATTCTGCTTAGCCGCGCGTGCCGCTGCGAGCACGGTCCCGAGAGGAACCAGCGGCTCGTTTTCCACGCCTGTGCGGTAGCGCGCCGATTGCGGGCAGTAGGCGCAATCCTCAGGGCATCCTCCGGTCTTGATCGAGAGCAGCGTGGAGAGTTGCACGGCGTTGGCATCGAAGTGCAGGCGATGCACGGTTTGGGCGTGGTGGACAAGATCGTTGAAGGGCAGCTCGAAGAGCGCCTCCACGCTCGCACGGGTCCAGCGCGGCGCGTCTTCCATTCGACTGCCGTGCACCGCTGCGCCGGCTTGCTCGTTATGAGGAATCATCTGCACCGCACGATCATCGGGGCAAGCCGCAGAGTTGTCAAATGATGCTATCTGCTCTACTGAACAGCTGCGCAAGAAGCGCCCATGCCTGGGCCGGGGAAGACTGCCTGCTCTGCGGGGCGGAAGCCGGCCGGGAACTGCTCTGCCCGGCTTGTATCGGCGAATTGCCCGCGCTCGCCGAATCTTGCCCCCGGTGCGCCCTTCCCAGTCCCGCCGCGGCGGTGTGTGGGAGCTGCCTAAACCGTCCCCCGCACTTCGACGCAACGCTCGCATTGTGGCGCTACGAATTTCCGTGCGACAGGCTCGTGCAGGCGCTCAAGTATCGTGCGCGGCTCGCGCTCGCGGGATTCTTCGCCCGCAGTCTGGCGTCCCGGCCGCTGCCCGAGGTCGACCTGGTCCTGCCGATGCCGCTGCACCCCAAGCGCCTCGCCGAGCGCGGATTCAATCAGGCTCTCGAGATCGCCCGCGATCTCGCGCGGAATCTGGGGAGACCGATAGCGCCGCGCGGCGTGCTGCGCGTGAAGGACACGCCGCCGCAGACCGAACTCCCCTACGAGGAGCGCGCGAAGAACGTGCGCGGTGCGTTCCTGTGCAGGCTCGATCTCTCGGGAGTGAGCGTCGCCGTGTTGGACGACGTCATGACGACCGGCGCGACCTTGAACGAGCTCGCACGGGCGCTCAAGCGCGCAGGCGCGACGAGAGTCGAGAACCTCGTGATCGCGCGCACGGTTCCTCGCTGATCAGGCAATCGCCGAGTGGGCGTGGATTTCCTGGATGGGCCTAATATGTACCGATATTCGGACGGTTCCTCGGAGGCCGGCTTGATGGATCAGAAGCTTGGGCGTAGCCTGCCCGCTTACTGGGAACGTTAGAGCGCATACTTCATGATGGAGGTTCCGATGCACCGTGTCGCAGTCGTCACAATCGTTGTCCATGGTGTCCTTGCCGGATTCGCGATCCCGGCGGCTGCGCAGGCTGTCACCGCGTTCGAAGGCGCACGGCTAATCGTAGGTGACGGGCGCGTGATCGAGAACGCGGCGTTGATGGTGGACGGCACGAAGATCGCTCAGGCGGGCAAGGCCGCGGACGTCCGCGTGCCCGCTGGTGCCACCCGCGTGAACCTCGCGGGCAAGACCGTGATGCCGATGATCATCGACACGCACGTCCATCTCAGCCCCACGCGCGAGCCGCTCCTACGCGATCTTAGGGGGCGGGCCTACTGGGGCGTGAGCGCCGTGCTGAGCATGGGCACGGACGGCTACGAGGTGCTTGGTGTGCATAATGAGGTGATTCCCGGGGCTGCGCGTTACCTCAGCGCGGGGCGCGGGATCACGGCGCCCGAGCCGGGGCGCACCACCGCGCCGTACTGGGTCACGAGCGCGGCGGAAGGCCGCAAGGCGGTGGACGAGCTCGCGGCGCACAAGGTGGACATCGTCAAGATCTGGGTCGATACGCGCGAGGGCAAGTACAAGAAGCTGACCCCCGAGATGTACGGCGCCATCATCGACGAGGCGCACAAGCGGGGCTTGAGGGTGACGGCGCACCTCTTCGATCTCGAGGACGCGAAGGGCCTCGTCCGCGCCGGAGTCGACGCGCTCGCGCACGGCGTTCGCGACAAGGACATCGACGACGAGTTCGTCGCCATGTTCAAAGCGCATCCCAAGCTCGTCCTCACTCCGAACCTGCCGGACCGCGGCGTGAAGGTCGACCTGGGCTGGTTGCGAAACGGCATTACGCCGGAGGAGTTCGCGAAGCTGGAGAAGGCGAACACCGACCGCCCGGACACGCAGGCCTTCTACGGAATCCAGGCGCGCAACCTGAAGAGGCTCAACGCGGCGGGCGCGTTTATCGTGCTCGGGAGCGACGGCAACCGGCCCTGGGGTCCGCACGAGGAGATGCGGGACATGGTGATCGCAGGAATGACGCCGATGCAGGTGATCGTGGCGGCGACGCGCAACTCGGCCGAGTACCTGCGGCTCGACGGGGGCACGCTTCAGGCCGGCAAGAGCGCCGACTTCATCGTGCTCGACGCGAACCCGCTCGACGACATCACCAACACGCGACGGATCTCGCAGGTGATCCTGCGCGGTGCGCCCGTCGACCGCTCGCAGCCAGTGCGTTGAGGCATGCCGGTTGTTGCAGAACCGGATGGTATGTTCTAACCGCTTGATGCACCCTGACGCGTTACACCTGTGGCGGGAACTATGACTGCCAGCGGAAAAGACCGAAGTCAAGAAACAAAGATCTCCCGCTGGGGCGTAGTTGCCCTGCCGCTGAGCGTATTCGTCGGTATCGTGCTTGGCGCGATTGTCGGTGCAGCGGTGGCCCACGTTGGCATCGGCATTGCCATTGGGGCAGGTTTTGGCGTTGGCGTCGGGGTTGCCGTGACGGTTGCGGTTTTTGTATTTCGTTCCGAACCGCCGGGTTCTCAGTAAGCGCGGCAAATGACGCGCCGCTGAGTGGCACGTTGGCGGCTTAGGCTTCCTCCCTCGGGTCGCGCGCGAGCAGTTTCTGCACGGCGTCGCGCGGCGGAGTGCCGCGGAACAGCACCGCGCAGACCGCGCGGGTGATCGGCATGTCGATCCGCTTATCGGCGGCAAGCGCCTCGATCGAAGGCGCGGAATGCACGCCTTCGGCGACGTGGCCGAGCTGTTCCAGAATCGTATCGAGCGACCCGCCCCGCGCGAGGAGCAGCCCGACGCGCCGGTTGCGGGAAAGCTCGCCGGTACAGGTCAGGATGAGGTCCCCCGCCCCTGCGAGCCCCATGAAAGTTTCGGACCGCCCGCCCAGCGCCACGCCGAGCCGCGTGAGCTCGGCCAGGCCCCGGGTGATCAGCGCCGCCCGAGCGTTCATACCGAGGCCCAAGCCGTCGCTGATGCCGGCGGCGATCGCCATGACGTTTTTCACCGCTCCGCTGATCTCGACGCCCGCGAGATCGGTACTGAAATAGACCCTGAGCGTCCGCTGATGCAGTTCGCGCGCGAAGCGCTTCGCAAACTCGGCGTTGCCCGCGGCGAGCGTGAGCGCCGTGGGAAGGCCCTGCGCCACTTCCAGCGCGAAGCTCGGGCCCGACAAGGCCCCGCATGCGGCGGGTTTTCGGAGCACGTCGGCCGCGACTTGATGCGGCAGCTTGCCGCTCGCCCGCTCGAACCCCTTGCATGCCCAGATGACGGGCTGCTCGAACCGTGACGCGCGGACGCGCTCGAGCACTTCGCGCAGCTCCGAGGTCGGCGTGGCGATCAGTGCCGCGTCGCATTCGGCCATTGCGGAGGAAAGGTTCCCGGTCACCGTGACCGAACCAGGAATCGAAACCTCGGGGAGATAACGTGGATTGCGCCGACTCGACCCGATGGCGGCTGCCACCGCCGCGTCGCGCGCCCAGAGGCTGACGCGGTGCCTGCCGGCGAGCGAGACTGCGAGAGCCGTACCCCACGCTCCTGCGCCGAGAATTGCGATGTTCAGCTAGATGCCCCAGAGCTGATTGATTTTGACGTAACCGCTCTGGCCATCGGCATGGCGTACCCTGACCCAGCCGCCCGCCGGCGACTCCGCGACATCGAGGGCCACGCCCTGCTGCGCCTGGAACACGAGCGCCGCCTGGTCGTTCGCCGCCTGCCTGACGTCCGCCACGGAGGCGGTCACGATCACCGTGCGCTTGTCCGAGAGCGTCTTCTTTTCCACCCAGACGAGGTCTCCCGCCTGATCGCGGACCTTGACCCAGCTGTCGATGCTGATCACGACCTCGACCGGGTAAAGGCGGCTTGCGACGAACAGCTTTTTCGCGCGAACCGAGGGCGCGTCATACATCGGCGTTCCGTTTTCGGCGATCGAGCGAAACTCGCCGGCCGTGGCTGGGCACGCGAGCGCGAGCAGAAAGCAGACCGCGAGACTACGCATCAGTGGGCGATTTCGATGCGCGGCCCGCCGGGCTGCGCGGGGGCTTTGGCGGCGCGCTGCTGATAGAGCGCCTCGAAATTCACGGGTGCGAGCAGCACCGGGGGGAAACCCGCGCGGCTGATGAGATCGGAAACGGTTTCCCGCGCGTAGGGAAACAGGACGTTCGGGCAAACTATCCCGAGCACCGGGGCGAGGTCCGTATCGGGGACGTTGCGGATCTGGAATACCCCCGCCTGTGAAGCTTCCACCAGGAACAGGGTTTTGTCGCCGCGTTTTGCGCTCACCGTGATGATCAAAGTCACCTCGAACAGCAGCTCGTTCACGCGCTGCGACTGTTGCGTGATCTGAACCTCGAGCTGCGGTTGCTCGGTCTGCATGAAGGTCTGCGGCCCGCCCGGGACTTCGAGGGACAGATCCTTCACGTAGATTTTCTCGATGCCGAACGTCGGCTGCTGCGTTTCGCTCATCAGGGCTCCGATGGGATTGAATAGGCTTGCAGGGGCTAGGCCGCGAGCAGGGAATCGAGCTTTCCCGCGTGTTCCAGCGCCGCGAGTTCCTCGAATCCGCCCACGTGCGTATCGCCGATGTAAATTTGCGGCACCGTACGCCGGCCGGTCTTGTTCATCATTTCCTCGCGTTGGCGCGGATCGAGATCGACTCGTATTTTCTCGATCTCTTTGACGCCTTTTGAATTCAGGAGCATTTCGGCACGCATGCAGAACGGGCAGACGGCAGTCGAGTACATCCGAATCCTCGCCACCTACTTCTCCAGGGGCAGGCCCGCTTGACGCCAGGCCCCGATCCCGCCGCTCAGCGTGAATACCTGCTCGAAGCCCTGCCTGCGCAGCGCGGTCGCCGCCCTGCCCGAGCGGTTTCCGTCGTCGCATACTACGATCACCGGTTTCGCCTTGTGTTTTTCGATTTCGGCGGCGCGCGATTCGAGCTCACCGAGGGCGATGTTGCGCGCGTTTAGCATGTGCCCTTTTTCGTAATCGGCCGCTTCACGCACGTCCAGCACGAGTGCATTCTGCTGGTTGATCAGCAAGGTCGCCTGAAGGGTCGAAACCGAGGCGCCGGACGCTCCGCGGCGCACCGCGGGCCAGACCAGCATCGCACCGCTTACGAACGCCACTCCGACGAGAAATATGTTGTCGGTGACGAATTTCAGGAGGTTGACTTCCGCCATGTCACGGTCTCGGCGGGCTGCCGCACAACACTTCGCGCATCGTGGCGATAAGATGCAGCGTACGCTGGTCGCTCACGGAATAATACACGTGATTGGCGTTCTTTCTCGGGCTTAGGATGCGCTTTTCCCGGAGGATCGCCAGGTGTTGCGAGACGTTGCTCTGCGAAGTCCCGACCGCCTCGACGATGTCCTGTACGCTCAACTCATGCTCGCCCAGAACGCACAGAATCTTCAGCCGCAACGGATGGGCAATGGCCCGCATTGCGCGGGCCATTTTCTCGATCTGCTCCTTGCGGCCAATCAGTTCGAAAATGTCCCGGGGTTGGCGCTGCGCCCCCTGTCCTCGGATTTCCATAGGCGCTCATTATAAAATGCTTTCTTGCGGCGTGAACGGACGCCGCGTTGAGAATGCTCCATATGCATAAGGTCGTTCTGTTACGCCACGGTGAATCGGTCTGGAACATGGAAAACCGTTTCACCGGCTGGACCGACGTGGACCTCACGCAACGTGGCGTGGAGGAAGCGAAGCGAGCCGGCGAGATGCTCAAGGAGGCCGGTTTCGCCTTCGATTGTGCCTACACTTCGGTGTTGAAGCGCGCCATCAAGACCCTGTGGCTCGCGCTGGAGACGATGGACCTGATGTGGATCCCGGTGCGTCATTCCTGGCGACTGAACGAACGCCACTATGGCGCGCTTCAGGGCCTCGACAAAGCCGAAATGGCCGCGAAGTTCGGCGAGGAACAGGTCCTTCTATGGCGTCGCAGCTATGACCTGCCCCCTCCCGCGCTGACGCGTGACGACCCCCGCCATCCGCGGGGTGACCCGCGCTACGCCCGGCTCGCCGAATCCGAGCTGCCGCTCACCGAGTGCCTGAAGGACACGGTGGAGCGTTTCCTGCCCTATTGGAGCGACGCGATCGCGCCGGCGGTGCGCCAGGGCAAGCGGGTCATCATTGTCGCGCACGGCAACAGCCTCCGTGCCCTCATCAAGTATCTGGACGGCGTCAGCGACCAGAAAATCGTCGGACTCAACGTGCCCACCGGTAGGCCGCTCGTCTACGAGCTCGACGCAAGCCTCAAACCGGTGCGCAGCTATTATCTCGGCGATCAGACTGAGATCGAAGAGGCGATGCGTGCAGTCGCCGATCAGGCCAAGGTGAAGCCTTGAATTCACCGTGGAGAGCGCTTAAGGGAGTCCCGTTCCCTGCGCTTCTCCGCGGCACGGGCTGCTTGCTTTGTGCAATGCTGCCGCTCGTCCCGGTCCCGGCGTTCGCCCAGAGCGAAGCGGAAAAACTCGACGCCCTCCGAACGCGCATCGAAGGGCTGCGCGCGAAAATCGCGGAGGCCGAAGAAAGCCGCACCGAGGCGCGCGACCAGCTGCGGGACTCCGAGCGCGCGATGTCCGAAGCGAGCCGCGCGCTTCGCGCTTTGGCGGACAGACGCGCAGCGGCGCAGCGCGACCTCGATACGCTGCTGCGGCGTGGCCAGGCGCTCGAGACGGAAATAGCCTCGCGCCGGGAAGGCCTCGGGAGGCTGCTCACCCTGCGTTATCTCAACGGAGAGCAGAGCGCGCTCAAACTTCTATTCTCGGGCGAGGAGCCCGGCCGTATCGCGCGCGAGCTGCATTACTACGGCTACGTTTCCCGCGCGCTGGCCGAATTCATTGGAGAACTGCGCTCCAGCCTCGCGCGCCTGAAAGAGCTCGAGGCACGGACCCGGGAAAGAAACGTCGAGATCGCCGCGATCGAATCGGCGCGGCGCACGGAGCGCACCGCGCTGATGAAACAGCAGGGCGAGCACCGCAAAGTGCTGGCGCGCGTCTCCAGCCAGCTGCGCGCGCAGCGCCGCGAGGTGCAGCACCTCGAGCGTGACGAGTCCCGGTTGTCGCGGCTCGTCGAGGAGCTCGGCAGGGTGATCGCGGCCACCCCGCTCCTTCGCAACGAACGAGTTCCCGAGCCCGACGGTGCGGAAGGGTCCTTATCGGGGCTCAAGCGCGGACTGCGGCTGCCGATCAGGGGTGTACTCGCAAACCGCTTCGGCGCCCAGCGTCCCAGCGGCGGGCCCTCGTGGAAGGGCTTGTTCATTCGCTCGCCCTCGGGGCAGGAGGTGCGGGCGGTTGCATCGGGGCGGGTCGTATTCGCCGACTGGCTGCGCGGCTTCGGAAACCTGCTCATAATCGACCACGGCAAGGGCTATCTCACCATCTACGGGAACAACGAATCGGTGCTCAAGCGAGTCGGCGAGCCGGTGCGCACGGGGGACGCGGTCGCGACCGTCGGAGCGAGCGGCGGCAACATGGAATCGGGTCTATACTTCGAAATTCGACATGAAGGAAAGGCCTTTGATCCCATGCGTTGGGTGTCCTTGAAATGAGCGATAGCGACGCCGAGCGGCCGACGCAGGGCCTAGGGCCGCATAGGATGATGACCCAGATCAGACAGGCCGGCCTGGTGCTGGTTGGCGTGCTGGCAGGAGTCCTGCTCAGCCTGAACTTCTCCGCGGTGGCTCAGCGCGAGGCGGCGCGTTTTCCGCTTCCGGTGGACGAGCTGCGCGCCTTTGCCGAGGTGTTCGGCGCGATCAAGTCGAGCTACGTCGAGCCGGTGGAGGACAAGAAGCTCATCACGGAAGCGATCAGTGGCATGCTGACCGGGCTCGATCCGCACTCGGCTTATCTAGACCAGGACGCGTTCCGCGAGCTTCAAGTGGGCACCCAGGGCCAATTCGGCGGCCTCGGCATCGAGGTCGGCATGGAAGAAGGGTTCGTGAAGGTCGTGTCGCCCATCGAGGATACGCCGGCTTTTCGTGCCGGCTTGAAGCCCGGGGATTTCATCATCAAGATCGACGACACCTCGGTCAAGGGCATGACCCTGAACGATGCGGTCAAGCGCATGCGCGGCAAGCCGAAAACGAATATCCGGCTCACCATCCTGAGGAAGGGCGAGGCGAAGCCCTTCGAGGTCACGCTTACCCGCGACATCATCCGCGTGCAAAGCGTGAAGTCCAAGCTGATCGAACCCGGCTACGGCTGGGTTCGCGTGTCCCAGTTCCAGGAGCACACCGGGGAAAATCTCGTAAAACACGTCGAGGGGCTCTACAAGAACGGGCCGCTGAAGGGCCTGATTCTGGATTTGCGCAACGATCCGGGTGGACTCCTGAACGGCGCGGTGGGCATCTCTTCGGCGTTCTTGCAGCGGGGGGTGGTGGTGGTATCGACCGACGGCCGTACCGAAGACGCCAAACGCAAATTCATCGCCGCGCCGGAGGATTATCTTCGGGGCAACCGCGAGGATTACCTGAAGAACCTGCCTGCGGCGGTGAAGACCGTGCCGATGGTGGTGCTGGTCAACGGCGGATCGGCTTCAGCGTCCGAAATCGTCGCGGGCGCGCTGCAGGACCACAAGCGCGCGACGGTGCTGGGCACCCCGACGTTCGGCAAGGGCTCGGTGCAGACCATCCTGCCGCTCGGCAACAATACCGCGATCAAACTCACTACCGCCCGCTACTACACGCCGAGCGGGCGCTCGATCCAGGCCAAAGGCATCGTGCCCGACGTCCTCATCGAGGATCCCACGACGCCCACCACGGGACGCTTGCGTGAAGCCGATCTGGAAAAGCATCTCCTCAACGACCAGGAGAGAGAAGCCCAGCCCGATAAATCGCAGCGTACCGGTGCAAAACCATCGATCGATGCGGAAGAAAAACCTCCGGCGCCGCTCGAGTTCGCCTCCGAAAAGGACTTCCAGTTCCAGCAGGCGCTCAAGCTCCTGAAGGGCATGCCGCTCACCACCGCGCAAAGCACGCCGCCCGCAGCGACCAAGAATTGATAAGGCGGACGCGAAAAAGCGCGCCGCCTTATCTCCGCGGAATGGAACTGACGCGAAGCGCAGTTCATTCCGCGGACGATTTTCCGCACCCATGAATGACGACCAACTCCTGCGATATTCGCGGCACATTCTCCTCCCCGAGATCGGCGTCGAGGGACAGGAGAAGCTGCTTGCGTCCTCGGCACTGGTGATCGGCGCGGGAGGGCTCGGTTCGCCCGCGGCGCTGTATCTCGCGGCGGCAGGGGTTGGAACGATCACTCTCGCGGACGGCGACGCGGTCGACCTCACCAACCTGCAGCGCCAGATTCTTCACACCACCGAATCGATAGGAAGACCCAAGGCTGCGTCAGGGCGCGAGGCGCTCGGAAAAATAAACCCGGAAGTGAAAGTCGTCCCCCTCCAGCAGCGCCTGCAGGGCGACGGACTCGATGCGCTGGTCGCAGCTAGCAGCGTCGTCCTCGACTGCTCGGACAATTTCGCGACCCGTCACGCACTGAATCGCGCATGCGTACGGCATCACAGGCCGCTCGTCTCAGGCGCGGCGGTGCGCTTCGACGGCCAAGTAAGCGTTTTCGACTTGAGGGACGACCTCAGTCCCTGCTATCACTGCCTGTTCCCGGAGAGCGCGGAACTCGAGGAAGTGCGCTGCGCCGTAATGGGCGTATTTGCTCCGCTCACCGGGATCATCGGCGCCGTGCAGGCGGCGGAGGCGCTGAAGCTGCTCGCGGGAGCCGGCGAGACCCTGAAGGGGCGCTTGCTGATTCTGGACGCGCTCGCGATGCAGTGGCGAACGGTAAAACTCGCCAAGGATCCGGCCTGCCCGGTGTGCTCCAGGGTGACGGCCTAAGCTCCCAGCAGGAGAGGCCACTGCTTCTCCCATAGCTCCGAAGGCGTTCGTTTGAAACCGCTCTTGGCGTAAAGCTGCCAGCGCCCGATCACGTAGCAAAGCATCAGATTGGCCTGAGGACCGGGATCGGCGGGAAGCTCGGATCCCGCGTCGTGTCCTTGTGTCGCCGCCACGCGCAGGCACTGCTTGAGCGTCGCCTCGAGGCGGTCGTGCAGTTGGTTGATACGGACCTGGAGCCGCTCGTCCTCGTTCACGAGCGCATCGCCGACCAGCACGCGCGTCATGCCCGGATTCTTCTCGGCGAAGCTGAGCAGCGAGGAGAGGATCGCCTGGGTCTGCTTCAGGCCGTTCTCCTCCTCCGCGGTGATCTTGTTCACCAGGCCGAACAGCGTCTGCTCGATGAATTCGATCAGGCCCTCGAACATCTGTGCCTTGCTCGCGAAGTGCCGGTACAGCGCGGCCTCGGACACGTCCAGCTCCTTGGCCAGAGCCGCGGTCGTCACTTTCTCTCCCTTGGGGTTCTCGAGCATCCGTGCCAGCACCTGCAGGATCTGTAGGCGGCGGGCACCGGGCTTGACGGCGGGCATGGCATCCCCAGAGGAGTCGGCGGATGCCTATTGTATGACTCTGGGTAAGTGCTTGCTACCGACTCCCGCAGCTACCTGGAGCGGATCAGCGTCCCGACGCCTTCATCGGTGAGAATTTCCAGCAGCAAGGCATGCTCGACGCGGCCATCGATGACGTGCACGCTCTTGACGCCGTTTCTCGCGGCGTCGAGCGCCGAGCTGATCTTGGGAAGCATTCCGCCGGAAAGCGTTCCGTCCGCCGCGAGTGCATCGATCTTTTTGGGTGTAAGGCCGGTCAAGAGCTTGCCGTTTTTGTCGAGCACCCCGGGAGTGTTGGTAAGCACGACGAGCTTTTCGGCCTTCAGGACCTCCGCGAGCCTCCCGGCCACGAGATCGGCGTTGATGTTGTAAGACTGCCCGTCCACCCCGACGCCGATCGGCGCGACGACCGGGATGAAGCCACCTTGCTCGAGCGCCCAGATCACTTTCGGGTCGATCGAGGCGATTTCGCCGACCTGGCCGATGTCGATCTTTTCGCCGCCGTTGCTCTTGTCGGAGAGCAGCAACTTCCTCGCGTGAACGAAGGCCCCGTCCTGCCCCGTGAGCCCGACCGCCTTGCCGCCCGCCTGGTTGATGAGCGTCACCACTTCCTTGTTGACCTGGCCGCCCAGCACCATCTCGACCACGTCCATCGTCTCGGCGTCCGTCACCCGCATACCCTGGACGAATTCGCCCTTCTTGCCCATCCGCGCCAGCTGCTCGTCGATCTGCGGGCCGCCGCCGTGCACGATCACCGGATTCATGCCGACGAGCTTAAGCAGCACCACGTCGTGGGCGAAGCTGCGCTTGAGCTTCTCCTCGGTCATTGCGTTGCCGCCGTACTTGACCACGATGGTCTTGCCGTGAAAACGCTTGATGTAGGGCAGCGCTTCGGCGAGGACATTGGCCTTGTGGGCCGGAGTCTGGGCGGCGTCGCTCATCGGCATGCGCATCTTGAGCGCCGATTGTACCTTTGTGCGCGGAAAAAAAGAAAAGGCGGCCAAGCGGCCGCCTCTCCTCTTGATGCTTCTTACGTATTACTGGATCGTGAGCTGCTTGGCGGCGGGCGTCGCCTTCTTGGGCAGCGTGAGTTCGAGCACGCCGTCCGAGTACTTGGCGCTGGCGCGGGCTTCGTCGATTTCCTGGTTCAGCCGGAAAGCGCGCGATACCCGACCGAAGCTGCGCTCGCTGTGCAGCACGCGTTCGCCGTCTTTTTCATCGCGCTCGGTGCGCGACTCGGCAGTGATAGACACTTGGTCGCCGTCGATGTTGACCTTGATGTCTTCCTTCTTGACTCCCGGCAGCTCCGCGACCACCTTGTATTCGCCGTTGTGCTCCGCCACATCGACCTTCATGCGGCGCGCGGGACTGGCCACTTCAAAACCGACCGGCCCGACGACAAAACCCCTGAAAATGTCGTCGACCAGATCGCCAAACGGGTCGTAACGAGTAATGTTTGCCATGGTTCTCTCCTTCTGTTCATTCCGGGCACGGGCCCGACGTGTTCTGAATATGGGGACCGTGACGGCCATTTCAAGCGCGCTTGCGATGCCTACGCGAAGCGGCTAGATTGGCCCGGATGAATCAAAACACCCTTAGGTCGTGCTCCCGCTCGACGCAGACGCCGCAAGCCAGCCGGTGCGTGCGCTGCGGAGAGGCGTTCCAATGTGGAGCTCGGGCAGGTCGCGAGCATTGCTGGTGCGAGGGATTCCCCGCCCTGTCCGCTCCGACCCCCGGATCAGGCTGCTACTGCCCCCGCTGTCTCAAGGAGTCGACCGAAACCGATCGTCACAGCACGTAGCGCGCGAGGTCCTCGCTCTCCGCAAGCCCCTTGAGTTTCGCATCGACGAAGGCGGCGTCGATCCTGAAGCTCTCCCTGCCGCGGTTGCCCGCATCGAACGAAATCTCCTCCAGCAGCTTCTCCATAACCGTATACAGGCGCCGCGCGCCGATGTTCTCGGTCTTTTCATTCACCGACCAGGCGATCTCGGCGAGACGCCGGATCCCGTCCGGTACGAAAGAGACCTCGACCTCCTCGGTGGCGAGAAGCGCCTGGTACTGGCGGGTGAGGCAGGCGTCGGTCGCCGTGAGGATTCTCTCGAAATCCTCCACCGAGAGCGAATCCAGCTCGACGCGAATAGGGAAGCGCCCCTGCAGCTCGGGAATCAGGTCCGAAGGTTTGGAAAGATGAAACGCTCCGCTCGCGATGAAGAGTATATGGTCGGTTTTCACCATTCCGTACTTGGTGGAAACCGTGGTGCCCTCCACGATGGGGAGCAAGTCGCGCTGCACGCCCTGTCGCGAAACGTCGGCGCCCACCGTCTCGCCGCGGCTCGCGATCTTGTCGATCTCGTCCAGAAACACGATGCCGTTCTGCTCGACGTTGGCGAGCGCCTTGGCACGCAGGTCCTCCTCGTTGATAAGGCGGGCCGCTTCCTCGTCGGTGAGTATCCCCATCGCTTCGCGGATCTTCATCCGGCGCAGTTTTCTCCTGCCGCCACCCAGATTCTGAAACATGCCCTGGATCTGCTGGGTGAGCTCCTCCATTCCGGGCGGGGCGAATATCTCCATGTGCGCTTGCGGCGCCGCCACTTCGATTTCGACCTCTCTGTCGTCGAGCTCGCCCTCGCGCAGTTTCTTGCGGAACTTCTGCCGCATCGCCGACTCTCCCTCGCCGACGGCGTTCGCCGCAGGCTCGGCACCGTCCGCCACGAAGGCGCCCGTCCGGCGGGCCGAAGGGAGCAGTACGTCGAGGACCCGCTCCTCGGCCGAATCCTCGGCTCTGCGTCGCACTTTCTTCGTCGCCGCTTCGCGAGTGTCCTTGATCGAGATTTCGACGAGGTCGCGGACGATCGTATCGACGTCGCGGCCGACGTAGCCGACCTCGGTGAACTTCGTCGCTTCGACCTTGATGAACGGTGCATCAGCGAGCCGCGCGAGACGGCGCGCGATCTCGGTCTTGCCGACACCCGTAGGCCCGATCATGAGGATGTTTTTGGGTGTGATCTCCTGCCGCAGGGGCTCGCCCACCCGCTGGCGTCGCCAGCGGTTTCTGAGCGCGATTGCCACGGCGCGCTTCGCGCGAGTTTGCCCCACGATGTGCTTGTCCAGCTCGTGGACGATTTCCTGGGGAGTCATGGAAGACATGGGGGCGGAAGCCGAGAGCGGGGCGTCGAGGGATTGTACGAGGCCCTGGACCGCTGCCGCTCTAGTCCAGCGTTTCGACGACGACCTGCTGATTGGTGTAGATGCACAGGTCGGCGGCGATCGAGAGGGCTTTGCGAACGACGGTCTCCGCGTCGAGCTGGGTATTTTCGAGGAG
>WNGL01012523.1_pt1 | contig 21953 bp, 17 predicted proteins | sample 5400591 | NCBI WGS metagenome assembly WNGL01 (sample SAMN13153377, study PRJNA577476) | soil metagenome | isolation source: 80 cm soil or saprolite under Garry oak tree replicate 1 | place: USA:California | collected 2016-06-15 | reverse complement strand
ACTGTTCGTTCTTCCGAGGGTGCGATGCGAAGACAACATAATTCGCACCAGAGTTTGAAGTCCGGCTTTGAGATCTCGACTTTTGCTTTTTTCATTGAAAAACCCCTTCTTGTATCGATATCGAATCGTTGTCCGGATCAGGTCTGTTCAATCTTAGTATCGGTTGCGGCCGCCGCCGCCACTATTCCGACCACCGCCGAAGTCTCTCTTCACCATGGGTTTCGCTTCGTTGACAGTCAGGGCGCGGCCGTCAAGCTGAGACCCATTTAATTGCGTGATCGCTTTGTCCGCATCTTCTTCGGACATCGTGACAAAACCAAAGCCTTTCGAGCGGCCTGTTTCGCGATCCGTAATGATGCTCACAGCTTCCACGGTGCCACAGTGCGCAAAGGCGTCGCTGACATCATTTTCGGTCGTTTGGAAAGAAAGATTTCCGACAAACAATTTTTTTGACAATTTTATTCACCTAACTTGTAAGGAAACTTCCGGGACTTTTGCGGTAGGGATTAATAAACAATCGATAACCGGTCAGGATCAGGAGGCTGCCGAACAGTTGAAATTTAGCGACTTAATTATCGCTGATCCAATACTACACGAAAACGATCCTCTTTGGGGAAAAAACTCTTACTCCATAGGAAATTCTGTGCTGCCCCGGCCGACGTGTTGCCGACCCTGGCGTTTACATAATAGACGTCGATGGCGCGGGGCCATCCGCAAGGATGAAAAGTGGCGACAGGTAGCACGCGAGTCGCGCGAAATATGAAGAGAAGGATCATCTTCAATGTATGCAGCGCGATTATGCGGCCAAGCCAAGAGGCAGCGTATCGCCGAATGCGCGTGCTTTGTCGGCATCCTCCATCGCGACGATGTTTGTAAGCAGGTGCCGCCAGGATTCTGGAGCTTCGGCCTCCCGCAGGATGTCCAGAGCCCGAATGCGCATCGACTCGTCGAGATCGCGTGAACGGTCTCCACTGAGTCGCGCCACCTGAACGATCCCGAACAGAGCCCCCTCCACTTTGCGCTGATGTGCATCAAATAGCACTTCGAGCCAGGAAGCCGCCTTTTCCGGATCGACCGTGCGATGTGCGCTTCCGTACATCAGCACGCGTGCGCCGAGCCGTCCGATCGCCCACGCCCACGGCCCTGGCGTAGAAGCATACGGTGCAATCCAGTCGCCGAGCTGAGACTTCTCATCCGGACCGAGATGTTCGAGTGAAACCGCGAGGCGAACCATTTCGTCGAGACTTTCAGGCTGAATTCCCTTTGGCTTCGCGATATTGCGTGAAGTGGACGGGTTCAAACGCCGCTCCAGGTGAGGCCGCAGGTAATTCCAGATTTCATGTTGGCACGCATCATCCAGACCGCCGGCGATCCGGCGCCACATGATCCAGAACTCCGTCCATACCCGTTTCTCTTTGTGTGCATTCACGCCGGAAGCGAAAATTTTTGCCGTTTGTTCGGCACGCCACTCGTCCAAGGGATAACCGAAACCGGGGCGCAGCGTGTAGCCCGTGAGCTGAAACCAGATGCGCTCGTGATCGGGCGAACGGCGGCGCCTTCGTGCTCCGGCAAACAACGCGCCCCAAAGCTCGCGCAGCAGCGGCGCGCGCCACTGCTCCCGTGGACCGAGCGTCTGTTCTAACCCACGCCACAACTGCTTGACCTCGGTGGTGACCGGCGTTCCGTGAGTCGGCTGGCCGCCGAAAATCCGTTCGATCGAAGTACGGGCTTCCGAAAACCGGGGCGGCATCGATTCGACGACCGTTTCGCGGGCTGACGCCGCAGAGCCGCGCAATTCGAATTCCAGCCGCCATTGATCGTTGTCGGTCTCCGACACGCACCAGAGCTGCAGCGTGCCGATTTCGGTTAAAAGCGCGCGGAGATGTACCGGAACCTGACCCGTTTTATTTTCACTGCTCTTTAGAACCGTGTGGATCGGAGGCAGTGAATGAAGGTCTTCGCCTACCGCGACAATTTCGCCCGAGGCGGCCACACGGTCGGATGTCGACGTGAACAGAGGAAACTGCACCGGCCGCCCGAGCGTCAAATTGAACTTCCGGCCGCTGATCTCCACCTCTTGGCCTTCTTCCTGACCCCGGGGAATCAGGCAAAGGGCTTTCGGTTCGTCTTTGCTTTCAAGACCGACATAGAACGCGTGGGCGGTGCCGCCACCAATACGGCGGCCCATCCCGCGGCGGACCAGTGCGTAATAGGCGGCGCCACGGGCAACCGACAGATCCAGCGAAGCATGCTCGAGGACCCGGATCGGACCGTCGCGCCGATGCCATGACGAAACTGCTTCGATGAGCCGTTCCGCAATGCGTACGGAGTTGAATACCCCTCCATTCAGAAGAATGGCGTCCGGAGGCCCCGCCTGAGCGTGCGCCCTGAGAAACGCGGCCACGTGCCGGGTAATCGCCGGATCCTGAGCGTACGGTAATCCGATTTCCTGCAATGCGACGCGCGCGGCACGCCGCGGCAGGTCATCACTGCTGGAATGCGGGAAGAACCCGTCCAGAACGATCTCTTCGACTTCTTTTTTACTGAGATAGGCGGAGAGCGTTCCGCCGATGAGCCGGCTGCCTTCGCTCACGACGGACAAGTGATAATTTTCCGGCGGACGTTCGCTGAGCAGCGATTCCTTGGCAAGCCTGCAAAGTTGCACGAGCTCGGCCCACTGAGCCGGCCCGAGCTTGCCTGCAGCCTTCATCCGCTCCTCGGCGCGCCGCGCGATCGCTGCATCCATATTGTCGCCGCCCAGCATCAGGTGATCGCCAACCGCGATACGCCGCAGTGCCTGATTATCGCCGACCTGTACCAGTGTGAAGTCCGAGGTTCCACCACCGACATCGACAACAAGAACGAGCTTCACGCCCTCGAGTTCCGCTCCGAGATTGTGGCGATGATTCGCAATGAAGTCGTAAAACGCCGCCTGAGGTTCCTCGAGCAGCGTAAATTTATCGAAGCCCGCCTGCCGCGCCGCGTTGACGGTCAGTGCGCGGGCTATTTCATCGAACGATGCCGGCACCGTGATGACGACTTCCTGCGCCTGCATGCGGGTCTCGGGACACGCGGCGTTCCATGCTTCAAGTATGTGACGAAGCAGCCGCGCCGATGCATCCACCGGCGACATCCTTTCGACATCCCGCGGTGCTCCCCAGGGAAGGATAGCGGCGGTCCGGTCGACCGCCGAGTGCGATAGCCAGCTCTTGGCCGACATCACAAGGCGGCCCGGAACGCGTGCACCCTGTGCGCGGGCGAATTCCCCGACGATCTCACGCGGAGCGGGATCCCAGGGCAATGCCGTCGCTTCGGAGGGAAGTTCGTGCTCTCCTTTTATATATATCGCCGAAGGAAGCAGTGGTGCGGGAGCCGCATTTCCAGGTTGCAATACTTGTGTAATAAAGAAATCGGCGACGGGAGCGTCTGGTCCTTTTGAAGGTTCCACATACGCCACGGCGCAATTGGACGTGCCCAGATCGATACCGACGAGGTACTCATGCGGCATCGGTCCCCTGGTCCTTTCGTACGTTCAACTCCAGTTTCCAACGGCCTGCTCCGCCCTTTTGCAGACAGCGCAGTTCAAGGGTTCCCACTTCTGTCACCGCGGCCTGCAAGTTGACCGGCACCAACTGACCGGGTTCGCCTTGTAAGGAAGTCTCGATCGGGGCCACCTCTTCCAGCTCATCACTTCGTACGGCATCTTCGACAACATCACCCACGCGATCGTCACGCCGGACGGATGAGGCGAAGAACCGGAACACGGTCGGTTCGCCGACGACAAGCGCGAACTCCTGAGGAGGAACATCCGCCTGCGTGCCTTCTTCCATGCCGAAAGGCGCAACGCAGACCGCGCGCACCGGCGGCTCGAATCCCGGAACAGCCGGCATCGCTGCCTCCACGCCGACATAGTAAGCGCGTGCCGTTCCTCCCCGGATCCGGATACCGTGACCGTGCCGTACCCAGCCGTAATACGCAGCGCCGCGCGCCACAGCCAGCTCGAGATCGGCTCCTTCCAGCTCTTTGAGCGGGGATCCACCGTCGGATGTGAGCCATCCGTTGACGACTTCGATCACACGCGCCTTCAGGACGTCCGCCCTGAAAACGCCGCCGTTGAAGAGAATCGCCGTCGGATGGACAAAAGATCGGCCCTCGGCCAAGCGCGCCTGGCGCGTAAGGAAACCGGCAAGATGCCGGGTGATTGCCGGGTCCTGCGCGTACGGCAATGCCACCTGCGTCAGCCCTGTACGCCGAACGGCCTGCGGCAATTCCGTGATCGTTACCCGCGGCATGAAGCCATCGACGAGAATGCGTGTGAGTTCTTCGCGCGTAAGCTCGAACTTCAAAGTCCCGCCGACGAGTGTCGATCCGCGGCTTACAACGGAAATTGGCGCTTTCTTCAGTTTGGGATCTGCAAAGAGCAATTCTTTGGCGTGCCGGCACGCGTATGTGAGCGAGGCGAATTGTGACGAGTCCAGCTTGCGGTCCCGCGCGAGATTATGCGCAAGCGCCAGGTCCATATTGTCGCCGCCCAGAAGAATGTGATCGCCGACGGCGATACGCGTGAGCTGAAGATCGCCGTTTTCCTCAGTGACGCGGATGAGCGAAAGATCGGTTGTCCCTCCGCCGACATCCATGACGAGAATGACGTCTCCCAATTCGACCTGCTTGCGAAAACGGTCTCCGGTCTTTTCCAACCACGCATAGAGCGCCGCCTGCGGTTCTTCAACCAGGGTGACGTTTTTAAGACCCGCGACCTCGGCCGCCTCAATCGTCAACTCGCGCGCTGCTGCATCAAAGCTTGCCGGAACAGTCAGTATCACCTCGCTGTAATCGCAATTCGCACGCTCGAGAGCCCCGCCGATATGTTTCAGGTACCGCGCCGATGCTTCGACGGGCGAGACCTTCTCCACGTCGGGGGGCGCACCCCACGGCAGGATTTGCGAAGACCGGTCTGCACCCGAATAGCTCAACCAGCTTTTCGCCGACGCCACAAGCCGTATGGGAGCTTTCACACCGTGAGCCCTCGCGAACTCGCCGGTGATGACAGCATTGCCCGGGTCCCATGGCATAGCCAGAGTTCCATCAGGAAACTCGCCTGTCTGTGGCAGATATAAAAACGAGGGAAGCAGCCCTCGATCTTCGATCGTGCCCGGCGACGTCAGTTGCGGAATCGGGATGGTGCGAACAGATGACGCTGAATCCATGTCCGTCTGCGCGACAGCGCAGTTCGTTGTGCCGAGATCAATACCGATGACGCCGGTCACGATAGTTCGACTTCCGCCGGCGCCGCGACGCGTGGATCCAGCGCGTCGGATATCTCCGGCATTTTGACTTCGGTGATGATCCAGCCGTGGTGCTTCAAGGTTCCGCGGAATGGAGGATTGCCCGTGACATTTCCGGTAAGGCGGATCCGTTGCGCGTCGAAGCCTGCGGGTACGGTCATCGGCGCTCCCTCGGAACCGTCCGAAGCCGGCTGGAACCGAAAGAACTGATCGATGATCCTCCTGCAGCCCGCGTGCACAACCCGGGCTGCCGCGCCAATGTCCTCATCCGGGAAGCCGGCGACATCCTGCCGTACGAAATCAATGAAACGCCCCTCCCGCTGCAGCGCAGCGAGGAGCATGAGCGCAGACGCATGCACCCGCTCAACCGGCATCGCCGCTCTCGCGCGTTTGTCCTGTAGCTCTTTACGTCCCTCGAGAAGATCACCCGCATAGTCGCCGTGCAGAAGAACACGCCAGGCCATCTTGACCCGGTCCAGGAAAGGGATATTTTGACCCATAGAAAAAAGATAGCAGACCTGTGCCAACCACGCGCGGAGGTCTTATTCTACCTACATTCCGGCAGATTCGTAGTGTTTGGGAGCTCATAGGCCGTGTTTGATGGTTAGGGCGCATTTTGTTCTGTTGCGCTGACCTTAAGGAGAGAGAGCGCGTATGAGGAGCATGTATGTTAATGTTCAATTCTGATTTCAAACGAGAGGCTAACCTCCGACGGGTATACACAATCACGCTGGCGCTTTTCTCTCTGGTTTTCTTTGCACGGTCGTTTTCCAGTTACTTCGTGTGTGATGATTTTCAATTCCTAGGTCGCGTGAATTTTTCAAATGCCGGAGCCTATCTGACCAAGACGTGGGGTTACGGCAACGAGTACCGGCCGTTTCTGCCATACACGTATGCGCTCGATGGGCTTGTCAGCGGAGATCGTCCTTATGGCTACCACGCGACTAATACCTTGTTACACGTAACTAACAGTCTTCTCCTTGCGCGGCTCGCCCTCCTCATCGGGTTGTCCGCCGAAATAGCAGCTTGGGGTGGTCTGATTCATCTGCTGAATCCAGTCGCCCATGAGGCCTTCCTGTGGATTTCCGGCAGGCCTGTCGTCCTGTCCACATTTTTCGTCCTCGCCTGCGTGAATGTTTTCCTGAGCGCGCTGCGCCAACGGCAGCCGCCGACAGGCTTATGGGTCGCCGTTTACCTGTTGTTCATCCTCGGCCTAGCCACTTATGAGCTTGCGATTGTTACTCCACTGCTGGCTGCTTTTCTTGTCTGTTTCGCAAAAGAGAAAGTACACAGCTATCGCAACCACATCGTTGCCTTGCTGGCGATCGCAGGCGCGTATGCAGTGTTCTGGATTTGGTTCTTCGATTTTCGATTCACTCGCATTGAGATCGAGCACTCCTTCTTGCAGATTGCGATTAACTTCGGGGATGCGCTGGCGCATACGCTGCACGGCAGCCTGCGTCCCGAGATCGGTGTGGTTTACCTGCTGCTTTGGGCGATACTGTGCCGCACCCACCGAGGACGATGGTTGAGCCTTGCGGGTTTGATTGGATTCGCGATCGCCTACCTTCCCTATTTCGCCACGAAAGGATATGCGGATCGTTTCGCATATCTCTCCTCCGCCGCGACAGCAATTGTCCTTGCGGCGTCTCTGACAGAAGGAATCGGAACGAGAAAATATCTTCGTTACGGCCTAGCCGCACTGTTTCTGGCGTATCTCGCGACAGGCATGCAGAACCGGATATCCGCTTGGAAAGAAGCCGGGGAAATCGCCCGGGCCGTGCAGGTGCAGGTAAAAGAGACATTGCCAGTGTTCCCGTCCGAACGCGAGGTCGTCTTGCTGGATGTGCCGTTGATGCACAAACGCTCTTATGTCTACCTTACAAGCCTCGACCGAGCCCTTGAACGCCAGTATCCCGGAACAAAGATTCACTTCCGGACATCGATCGATAGCTCCATCGACGACAGCGCAATCATCCTCCAGTATTCCACGGGGCGAATGGTGCGAAGGACCCTCGCGGAAGTAAAGAACTGATTCGATTCGGTTCGCCGACTTCCGGCAAGATTGCGCTAGCCGTAAGTGATTGATTCTTGGTCGCGGCTATTTTCATCCGCTGTGGTGGGCCCGCGGCCCATGAGACACTTTTGTGTACTTTCCCCTGCTTCATCGGCGCGTGATATTCACTTTCAGTCCCGGCGCCCAGTTCTTGAATTCGTCCGTGTAATAGAGATACGCACGGCTGGCGGGTCCGGTGTAGGACCCTGGAATGGCGGCAACGAGGCTCAGCGGAACATCGAACGTGTCTTTGGCCTTGAGGTAGCGCCAATAGAGGACGACTTCCCGGCCGGTGACTTCGTAGGCATCGATCTTGCCGGACTTGACCAGTTCTTTGAGCTGATCGTGCCGGACTTCCAGACCACCTGGAATTCCCACGATGGCCACAGGAGTGGGGATCGCCTGATCGCTCTTGTTGGCGACGGATACGACGGCTTCGGTGACACTTCCCTCCTGAACCTGTGAATCCTTAAGAACGACCTGAAGACCGATCTGCGCTTCCCTGGAACTCTCGGGAAGCAGGCTGTTGTATTTGATGCTGATCGAGAAAGGCATGCTCGAGCCGTCTTCCATCTTGAGCGCAACCGTGTGCTTGCCGGGCACGAGATGACTGGTGAAATCCGGCATGACGAGCGCTCCCTGGTTACTGGCCGTGAAGGCGAGGGGAGTGCCGACGGTCCTGCCATCGACGCTGAGAATAATCCGGCCTGGAGCTTTGGGCCGGGCGTTCGCGTTGTCATAGGCAACGATGGAGCGCAGTGCGAGAACGGTGGATTGTGTCGAACCGAAGCGGCCGCTCTTGTTCGATTCGACGATCCACCGTAGTCCCTTCTGGACTTGGGCCGCATAGGCGGGTTCACGCATCCAGGCCAGCACGGCAAGCGCCGTCGTCTCGATCGCCAGAGCGTCTCCGCCCGAGCGGGTAATGCTGGTAACGGCGCCCGTGACATTCCCGGCGGTTTCCTGTTTTTTGACAAGCTTGTCCATCAGCTGGCGGGCTCCCGGGTGGTCGCCCGTGGCCGCAAGAATGTTGGCTACCAGAGCAACGATGTAGCTGTCCTCTGTGGAAACGGCGGACGCTTTCACGGCCGCGATCTCCTTATCCAGACCTTTCTCTCCGGATTCGATCAGGGCCCAGACAATGTAAGCGTTGGTCGTGTCCACAGGAGCGCGGCCGAAGCTATCAAGGGCCTTCGCGTTCATGTTGAACCCGCCCTTACCGTCCCGCCGCGAAAGCAGCCAGGCGCGGGTTCGATCAAGCATGTCCCTGTCAACGGCGCGTACGTGCGACATGTCGGTGAACTGCAGCAGGCCGTACGCTGTAAGGGCTTCGTGTCCCGGATCGGCTCCGAACCATTCGTAGCCTTTGCTGCGGGATTCAAACCCGATGAGTTTTTTGTAAGAAACTTCGAGGAGATTTCGAGCTTTCTCGATCGTCGCGGGGTCCACGCCCGTATGCGTGAGGAAATATTGCTGAGCCATCACCATCGGATAACTGGTGGAACTGGTCTGCTCGAAACAGCCGTAAGGCTCGCGAAGCAGCGACTGAAGCGCGTCCGTCATGCTGGCAAGCGGAGTGGGATACACCGACACGCTCGAGGACAGGCTGCCGCGAACAATGCCGGCCGGAAGCGTGAACTCGAACGATTTGGAGCCGTTGCGCTCCAGCATGCCGCCCGTGGAATTTTCATGCGGGAAACCCAGCGGCTGGACATCGAGCGTTCGTCCCACGCTGTCGCGATACGAGCCGGCCTTGGCGTCGAACGTCAGTTTGGCGAGGCCCGTAAATTCGTGGCCGACGTCAACCTGCACGAACCGGCGCGTGCGCTCTCTGGCGCCGAGTGTAGCTGGATTGTCGCCGCCCAGCGTGAACTTGATGCCGCCGGGGCCGCTGGCGGTCACTTCCGCACCGCGCAGTTCCCGGCTCATGCCGTTGACCATGCCGATGGGAAGTTGAATCACATCGCCGCTCGTGACTTGAAGCGGGATCTTGGGTTCAATCGAGAAGGGCTGCACCGATGAGATCTCACTGATGTTCGACCCCAGCGTGCCATCCCGGCCGAACACGTCGGCCAGAACTCGAAATGATGTTACCGAATCGCTGAGGTTGAACGAGACAGTGGCGAGACCAGCGGTATCCGTCTTGACCCTGAAAGCCTGATCTGCGAGCACCGCTTGTCCGAATCCAAAGCCTGCTCCGCCGCCCTGCCCCTGCTGCTCCTGCAGTTGTTGAACCTGGACATTCTTATACGCTTCGAATGGCGCCTGTAGAACGAGGAGACGATCGAAGGCATCCCTGCCGTTGACCGGAAGACCCGGAAGATCGCGCTTACGGTCCTCCGCAACGACCGCGGGCGCGGCCGGACGAGGAACTAACCGGCCTATCGTTCCTTCCACTGCGGCAGCTTCGACCCTATCATTCACTCCTTGCCGCCCCTGCTGACCTTGCTGCCCCCGCACTGTCGCAACCGCGAGCCGAAAGTCCTGCCGCACGGAACGGTCGTGGGCCACCTGCGATCCTGTCGTCATTGTCTGGAACCCGGGCAACGATGCGCTCATCCGGTATGTTCCTGCCTTGACGTTGGAGAAAGCATACGCACCGTTCTCGTTGGTGACTGCGGTGAGAACCTCGCCGGTTGCAGTGTTCATCGCTCGAACGGTGACGCCCGGAATGCGTGCATTGCTCGCATTCGTGACAGACCCGTTGAGAGATCCTGTTCCCGCAGTGGCGAAGCGGCGCCAGCCTTGTGTACCCAACAACAGGTCGGTCGCAAGCGGCGCCTTGGGATTGCTTTCGTCAAGGTAAACATGCGCATCCGCCAGATTCTGGACCTCGCTTTCCAGCAGGACCATGACCGGTAGAGAAGGAGCCTGTTCGCGCTTTTCAATCATCTCCAGAACGCTGGAGTCGGTGACCGTGAGGCCAACCATCGCACTCACGGGCTTGCCGGTATAATCGATGGTCTTCACGCGTAACGTCACTTTATCGCCGGGAACATAGTCGGTCCGATCTGGCACGATCTGCACCTTGAGCTTGTGTTCAGGCTGACGGAAGATCAATCGCTCGGCCATCGGTGCCATTCGGTCGTCGTAAACCGTCGCCACGATCACGCCATCCAGAGACTTCGGAACGGCGAGTGTGAAATCCCTTGGTTGATTCACCCGCAGCGTGACCGGTTTGAGTGCGAATTCTTTTCCTCGCTGGCTTAACGCGATGAGATACGAGCCATCTGTTGTAGCGCGGAGACGGACGATGACGTCCTTTAACCTGGGTGTGATATCTGACGTCGATGAAATGACAACACCAGATGCTTTCACCGCCGGAAGCGCGAAGACCGTCTTGATGCCGGCCGGTTCGGTGATGCGGAGCGAATACGCTTCGCCTTTAGCAGGAACGAAGGAGAATCGGCCACGGCCTTCATGTTCGGTGTGGAACGTCGCGACTTCCCTGCCCGCCGCGTTGACAACGATACCGGCCATATCTGCAGGCTTCCGGGCCGGCGTTCGGCCTTCAACGTAGACGCGGTTCGGCAGACCGGCAATCAAATCGCCGCCTTCGGGATAGATTGCCAGGTCCAGCGTCTGCAAAAGAATCGGGATGGTTTTCGTAGCGGTCTCCACAGTACCGCCGTCTTCAATGATCATCGCGATGACGCCTTCACCGCGCGCGATAGCGGCGGGCAGCCTGAAACTGGCGCCGGCATTGCCGGAGCTATCGACCGTGGTCGTACCTTTCCAGGTCTCTTCGCCGTCGACCCGCGCACTGACCGACACTTTGGCTCCCGCCGGAATACCGCCTTCGGCCCGTTCGACATGCAGATTGGCGGCGACCATGTCGCCGGGGCCATAACCATCGCGTACAAAAACAATCTGGCTCTTGAGGCGCGGAGCACGGTAAGAACGGATGTCGAACTTGCGCTCAGCCCGGCCATCGGCCGCGGGATGAGAGATGCGAACCGTGTATTCGCCTCCGGCCTGAGTTGGTGGAATGTCCCAGGAAAACCCGGCGACGCTGTCGATAATCGCAGAGGCACCCGAGGCAACGGTGTCGCCTTTGGGTCCTTTGATCTCAAACAATACTGTTTCGCTCAAAGCAGTCGTAATCGGGGTATGGCCATCCGCGCGCAGAAGAACGCCTCGAACGTAAAGCCGTTCGCCGCTCCGGTAGATCGGTTTATCGGTAGAAACGTGGATGAGGTAGCGCTCGACGACGCCGAACTCGGCAGCAGTTTGAGCCGGCGCAGCGAAAGGCCGCACCTCGCCGCCAAGCACGAATCCGGCAGCAATGAAGAGGCCGCCGATGGACACGGCGGCAACGCCTTGAAGCAAATGATTGGATTTAAAGAAGCGCGCAGATTTCATAGTGGCCTCCAGTCGACCTTCACTAACGATAACTGTCTTCAACGGCCGTTTCTTAGGCCGTTTCCACTAAAAAGCTTGGGGGCGGGGAGAAAATGGTGTTTTTGACGCGACTCGATAGGAATTGTGAGATTCGTCCGGAGAAGAAAAAATAAATTCGGCAGTCAAGGGCAAGTAAATCGGGGGAAGCACCCCCCAAAGAATTCAGCGGTGCGTCCCCCGATTTCCCCGGGGTAATCTAAAATGACATGCGGCAATCCGGCGTATACAGATTGCTTTGGCTCCTCGTCGCGCTCGCGGTCCTGGCCACCGATCCTTCACGTGCGAGCGCCGGGCGCCTGACGCTCACAACCGCCGATGGATCAATAGTTAGAGCGTTACCGACAGGAGCTCCATTCAGGTCAGTCAATTCATACGTGACCTGAGCAACAGCGGTGCCGGGATTTGCAATGGCGAAACCGGTCCGAATTCTCTCGACTTTGCGGTCATATCCTACGAGGTAAAGAAAGTCCTCGGACCCTTCTGTACGTCGCAATACTATTTGACCGACAACGAGTCCGTACTGACGGTTTTGACATCACCGGTGTTCATCAATCAATATCGAGATTCATCAATCAATATCGAGAGCGACTTTTAATGCCTCGTTGAGTTCCTGACGTTTCGCCCCCGATAGCATACCGACGTAATTGGTGAGGGACGCCTTCGGCAAACTCATAAGTTCATCGCAGTGGATACAACACTCGGTTTTGAGACCTTCTTCCGGACCGATATCGACCTGAGTAGAAAGTCCAAGCCGCTGCGAATAAACCGGCGCGCATATCACGGTTGAATAGGCCGATTCGATGAATACTTGTCTACTGACGACCACAAACACTCGAGATCTTTTCGGATCCGAAGCGGGTTTTCGGAATACTCGATACAGCTCGCCGCGCTTCAAAGCTTCACCTGATAGCGAAGGGCATCCTTTGCTTCTTTCTCCATTCGTTTCGCAGACCGGTTTAGTATTTCGAGATCACGGCGATCGCGTTCATCCCGGGCGATCCCCAAAATGTACGCACGTACCGCCTTTTCGATCAGTTCCGACCGGTTGCCGTTCTTCCCGACGATTCGATCCAGCTCCCTGAGTAGAGAATCAGAAAGTGTTATGGAGGTCTTGCTTTTCATACCACGATTGTACTACTAAGCTGGTTGATGCAGTAGTAACTTGCGGCGCGTACAGTTGGAGAGCGCGCATCGAAAGCACTGTTTGTGCAAGGCCATCGTTGGCACATAATGGCGGCCGCGGCCCATCAAGGATCACTGGCCAATGGCCATCCGGCATCTGCTGGGTTTGCACGAACATGGTGAGGGGATGTGAATTTTACGCGCCGTCGGCGCGACAGCGAACGACAATCGCGCTTTCCTCCTTTTGCTCCTGGTGAACTTGTGGTTATACTGCCAGCAAACTTTCAGTAAAACTGCGGAGGAAGAATCATGAGAAAGCTTTTCCTGCGTGGAATCGTGTTCGCGTTTCTCGTCAATGTGCCGGTTAATGGTGTAGACGAAGCCGTCATCGACATGATCAAGGAAGGCGTCATGGTTAGTCCGGCCGGCCAACAAACGGCCGAAATCGGGAGGAAATACACGAACCGGCAAATGCCCTGGTAAACCCTGTGCGCTATACGGAGGCAATGATGAGTGGACATCGTTTCTGGCTTGTTTGGTGTCTCGTCCTTTTGGGTGTTATACCCGCGATGGCTCAGACGTTCGGTGAAGTTACAGGACGTGTAACCGATCCCTCGGGTGCGGTGATACCTGGAGCGGCTGTTACCCTGACCAATGTCAATACCAACGCAGTCCGCAACGTGGTAACCACGGAGGCGGGTGCCTACACCATTCCGTCCGTTGCGCCGGGCTTTTACCGGCTGAGAACGGAACTCCCGGGTTTCAAGGCGGCAGTCAGTGAACCATTCGAAGTCCAGGTACAACAGGTCCTGCGTCTGGACATGGTTCTCCAAGTCGGACAGATTAGCGAGACTATCGAAGTCGCCGCGACCGCGGACCTCCTACAAGCCGAGACGGCAACCGTCGGGGCGGTGGTCGAGAACAAGATCATCACCGAACTGCCTCTCAACGGCCGCGAATACTTGGGCCTGGTCGCCATGTCGCCCAACGCGAACACCCTCGCTCCGCGGTCCGGACAAGCCGCTACCCGGCAAGGCGGCGACCGTGCCGACCAGGCCATATCCGCGGGCGGGCAGCGCATCATGTTTGACTACTACACCCTCGACGGCGTCAATAATACCGACCCGAATTTCAATACCTATATCGTCCTCCCCTCCATTGACGCCATTCAGGAGTTCAAAGTTCAGACCGGTGTTTACCCCGCGGAGTTCGGACATCAAAGCACGCAGATCAACGTGCTCTCCAAATCCGGGGGCAACGCCTATCATGGCTCGCTGTTCGAATTCCTCCGCAACGATGCCCTGGATGCCCAGCCGTACGCATTCACCAGCGTGCATCCCCCGAAGTCACCCTTCAAGTGGAATGACTACGGATTCGAGCTGGACGGCCCGGTGCGCGTGCCCAAGCTCTACAACGGGCACGACAAGTTATTCTTCATGGCCAATTACGAGGCGCTGCGCCGGCGGCAAAACTTCTTGAGCACCTACTCGGTGCCGACTCCTGCCATGTTCACCGGAGACTTCAGCGAGCTGTGCGCTGGACAGTCTCCATGCATACCTAGCGGGACCATATACGATCCGGTCACGAAGCAGCCCTTTCCTAATAACAAGATTCCCAGCGACCGGCTGGACCTGTTCTCGTTGCGGCTTTTGAAATACTACAATTCCGCCACGCTGCGGCCGGCGAACCGGTTCACGAACAATTACGTGCAGTTCAACTCCTCGCCGTTCAACCGCGACGCGTTTGTTCTGAGGTTGGATTACAACGAGGCGTCCAGGTCGCAGTGGATGGGCCGTTATAGTTGGGGCGACGAAAACCAGTCCACCCAAGCGCTGAACCGGGCCGGGACGAAGGTCCTCACCAATTACGAACAGTACGCCGCGTCCAACACACGGACCTTCACACCCAATCTCGTGAACGAAGCACGTTTCGGTTACTCCCGGTTCTATAACTCCGTCAGCACCCTCCTGGCTTTTAATACCGATGTCGTTTCCGCCGTGGGAATTCCGGGCCAGAAAAGCGGGCCCCCCGTCGCGTGGGGAATTCCGGCCATATCGTTTAATGGAACCGGATTCTTTAGTGGAATTGGATTCCCGCAGATAGGCGATATCACCGACGGTCCGTACGCCGGTGACAATAACACGCTGCAACTCGTCGACAAGTTGTCCTGGGTCCACGGCAAGCACAATTTCCGGTTTGGGTTCGAATACAACCGACAAAACTACAACCAGGTGGGCAACCAGTTCCCGCGCGGGCAGTTTTCATTCCAGCCCAACACCACACGGAGTCCTTCGGGAACCGGCGGGTATGCCTTCGCCGAATTCCTTCTGGGGAACCTGTATCAATCCACGGTCGCAGTCGCCATCGCCAATACGCGGTTTCAGCGCAACGTCGAGCATGCGTTCGTGGACGACACTTGGAAGCTGACCTCCAAGCTCAGCCTGTCACTCGGCCTGCGGTACGAGCTGACGCCGCCCTTCACGGATACGCTGGGCGACCTTTTTATCGCGAAGGTGCCGAAGTTTGTGTTTACGGCCAACGCCCCGGAGTCCGATTGGCCCTACTTCGTCAGGCAGGGCACCTGCACGGACCCGTATGCCGGCCTCAACATTCGTTGGACCGACACGAAAGCGGTCTGCGGCGGTGGTCTTAATTCCAGCTTTATGGAGACCAAGTACAAGAACTTCGCGCCGCGTGTCGGCATTTCCTACGCGCTGAATGACAAGACCGTGATCCGCTCCGGCTGGGGCCTCTTCTACACCCAGGACATTGCCAATTCCATCTACTTCGACCTGGGACGCAATCTCGGGACTCGAGTGACGCTCACCTCGGATATCGGGAATCCGAGCCTGGTTTGGAGTAATGCGATCCCCGGCGGAAATGGGGCTATCGCCCAGTTGCCGCCGCCGTACGCCTACTCTGACGCTTACGACCACGCCACTCCCTACACGATGCAGTACATGCTGAACATTCAACGGCAGTTCGGACCGAACTGGGCGCTTGAAACCGGCTACCTCGGGTCGGAGAGCCATCATCTCTACGGTTTTAAGAACGCCAACCAGGCTGTCCCCGGCGCCACCGGCAATGTGAGCCAGCGTCTGCCGTTTCCCAACTACGGCGTGATCCAGTTTGTCGACGACGGTTTCAACGCCGTCTACAACTCCGGCAGCGTGAAGGTCACGCGGCGCTTCAGCCAGGGCCTGAGCTTGACCAGCTCCTACACGTACTCCAAGTCCATCGACAACAGCAGCGGCATCCGCGTGCAGGGCTATGACACGCTGTTTCCGCAAGACAGCCGGTGCTTGCGATGTGAGCGGGCCCTCTCGGCGTTCGATACACGCCACCGGTTCGTACTTGGCGGCGCCTATGATCTTCCGGTGGGCAAAGGCAAGCTCTTGAACATCAACAATTCACTCGGCGACATCCTGGCCGGCGGCTGGCAGATGAGCGCAAGCATGACGATTCAGAGCGGCGTTCCAGAGAACATCATTATCGGCGTAGACAACGCCAGTACGGGCACCAACAACGGCTACGATCGGCCGATTGCCACGCTCGCCAGCAAGGGGTATCCCGCGAACCGCACAACTTCCCGATGGTACGATCCTGCCGCGTTCGTCGAAGCCCCCGCCGGGACCTTCGGCAATGTCGGCCGGAACGCACTGACCTCACCGCACTTCCAGTCGATCGATTTCGCGGTGCACAAACAATTCCGGATGCCTCATCGCGAACAACACGTCCTCCAGTTCCGGCTGGAAGCGTTTAACGCGCTGAATCACCCCTCCTGGGGTTCGCCGCAACGTAACATTCTCGCGGGTGCGCCGTTTTCCGAAGCGCCGGCCAATGCTGCGCGTCAGGGCTTCGGCGTGATCAGCGACACCTCCATCCCGATGCGCCAGGTTCAACTGGCATTGAAATACTCGTTTTGACGTGGAGGCGAGCACGAGGGAGGAAATCATGCGACTGCTTACCGGGACGATTGCCGGTCTTCTGTTTCTAACGTTTATATCTGCGCCGATATGCGCTCAGTGGTTTAAGTATCCAACTCCAGGAGCGCCGCGGACGCCAGGCGGGGAGGTCGATCTGTCGGCGCCGGCTCCGCGGCTGGCGAATGGCAAACCGGATTTGTCGGGTGTCTGGATGACGGCAGACTCGGCCTGTGGTCGTGTGAGAGGTCCGGCAAGCATCAGCCAACTGCTCCAGCTTGCTCCTCCTTCACTAAAGTGTCCGCTACGAGGACCAACGATGTCGCGGGAAGGTTTCAATATGGGCGTGGACCTGCCCGGCGGGTTACCGTACCAACCGTGGCTCGCGGCACTGGTTCAAGAGCGCATTGCGAATCAGGCGAAAGATGATCCACACATCAGGTGCCTTCCCGATCTGTTTCTGCGTGCGTATGGGCTCCCTCACTATTTGAAGTTTGTCCAGACGCCGGGCCTTCTTGTGATGCTGAACGAGTTTAATGGCGTTTACCGCCAGATATTCACGGATGGCCGTCCATTGCCGAAGGACCCGAATCCTTCCTGGCAAGGGTACTCGTCGGCAGCGTGGTCTGGCGACACGCTCGTGGTCGACACCGTCGGATTTCGCGACGGCCTGTGGATCGACTGGGACGGCAGCGTCATTACTGAGGCAGCAACGGTACGCGAGCGGATCCGGCGGCCGGATTTTGGACACCTCGAAATCGAATTAACGGTGGATGATCCCAAAGCATATACGAAGCCGTGGACTGTGACCTTGCGGCAGCAGTTCGCCAGCGATACCGAGCTCGTCGACGAAATCTGCGCAGAGAACGAGAAGTCCTCACAACACTTAAGATAACGAACGGGGCATTCACGTTGGAGAACAGGGATCACAGTTTTTTCTGGACTCGTAAATCAGGCTCCTAAGAATCCTAGTTCACGAAATGGATCGCCACCGGCTGATAATATGCCATCCATCGCTGCCATAAGGCGCAGGTGGTATTCACGCATTGTCCATTTCATTTTCAGCAAGTCCGATGGGTTGACAAATTGGGTCCAGCAGGGTTCGAAAGAGGTCACGAAATTCGGACTAGACATGATGTACTGACCGGAAGTCTTCTTGTACACGAATTGATGAACAATGCCCGAAACCAATTCTTCGTTGGCTAGCGCATCCACGAGGTCATGGGGGGAAGGCGAATTGCTCGAAGTATGAAGTGAGCCGCCATCAGGGTGTGTGTGAATAGTTCCTAAGAACTGTTGATTGATCTCCCTCGCCTCGCGCATCACGTGTTCATATTCGTTACTCAGCGCGCGCACCGAGCCTTCTTTCGCCCAATGATCCACTGGGAAGAAATTAGCCACAACCACAAAACCTTCAACACCGTTGGCGTTACGATAACGTCTGCCCACAAGTGCCTCCAGGTACTCTCGGTTTGCATGAAAAGCGGGCAATGATCGATCTATGAACTTCCTATATTCTGACTCGAACACATAGACAATCATTGTTGGTGTCCTCAACTTTCTGTAGGCAACAAAGGCGGAGCAGATGTGCCATCCTCTCCGTTTATCGCTGGAGGTCGGCTACAGATATATGGTTCTTAGGTGCTAAATCATTTGATCCACACATTCTTCCTTGATCGTTCTTACGAATCTTTCCGCGTGGGCATTCAAATTCGGGCTTCTGGGCGGCAACCTTACAGCTGGCCGCCTTACTCCTCAATGTTTTCAATCAATTTGGGTTTTGCACACAGCGGGGAAGCGTGGTGGCTTCCGACGCATTTTTTTCTTTTCCGGATGGCGTCGAAGAAGGAGCCAAGGCGGGCGCAACGGCCGTGATTCAGCCGGGCGGCTCCGTGCGCGATAACGAAGTGATTGCCGCCGCGGACCGGCTCAACCTTGCCATGGTTTTCACTGGCATGCGCTACTTCTTGCACTGAAGGCGCAATGGGGCGCCGCATCGTTTCCTCAATCGGCGGCATTGTGCAGCAAGGACCTTAGCCGCGGGAGACTGACGCCCGCACTGCAGCCGCCTCTCGGAGGAGGCGCACTTTGTTCATCAGCGCGCGGACGCGCTCGATGTCCACGGGATTTTCCATCACTCCGTCTTTCTTCAAGCTGCTTCCGACAATGATCCCGTCGGCATATTGCAGAAACTCGACGACATTTTCCGTATTCGTGCCGCTGCCGATCAGAAGGGGGCGCGTGGCGAGCCGCTTCGCCTCGCGGACCTTCTCGATGTCCGGAGCGCTGCCCGTCATTCTTCCGGAGACGATCAGCGCATCCGCGCCGTAGAACTCCGTCCATTCGATGTGCGTGGCCAGGTCGAGTCCGGGAAATGCCACGGAATGTTTCTTGTCCACGTCGGCAAAGATGTGAATTCCTTCTGCGTGAAGCTCCTTGCGCTTGCGGACGAGTTCCGCGGCGCATCCGTGATCGAACTCGCCCGTGTCCCAGAGGCGCGCCCCCGTCAAGATGCACACGCGTATGAACCGCGCGCCCGCCGCCAGCGCAATCGCCAGGCAGACCAGCCCGCCGTTGTGAATCACATTGATTCCGACGGGCACGGGGAAGTTTTTCACCACTTCGGCCGCCGCGACGGCCTGCGCGGTCATCGCTTCCGGCTTGATGTCATTGCCGACGTAGTACGGCAAGTCCCACATGTTCTCGACCATCAGCCCGTCCACGCCGCCTTGAATCAGCGCTTCCGCATCCATGAGCGCCTGGCCGATGATTCTCTGCAGGCCGTAGCCCGTATAACCGGGCGCGCCCGGCAGAGGCCACAGGTGCACCATGCCGATTACGGGCTTCGCCACGCCAAACAGGTCCCCCAGCGATTTCAGCCGGGGGCGGTCCATCGCTTGTTTCCATTCCGGCATTTCCGTCATTACGGTCTCCCGCTCAGCGTGCGGTCCCAAGACGCTCGAGCACGCGCTGCCTGATTGCCTCCCACTTCCCTTTGAAGCGTTCTTGGCGCAGAAGCTTAGCCACCTCTCGCCTGCCGGGCAGGTTCACACCCGCGCCGACGACGGAAGCCGCCAGAGCGCCGGCGGCATTGGCGGCAACTGCGGATTCGGCCAGGGACCAGCCGCGCATGCGTCCCTGCAAAAATGCCGCCACAAAGGCGTCTCCGGCTCCGGTCGAATCCACTGCGCGCACGTCGCACGCCGGGACCTCGACCACGTTGCCGGTCTCCACCAGCATGCACCCACGTTTCCCCAATTTCATCACTACATGCCGCGGCCCGCGCCTCTGCAGCCGTCGAAGAGCCTTTCGTGCATCCCGCGTGCCCGTCAGGGCGGCCGCTTCGTCCCGGTTCACGAAGAGAATATCCACGTCCTTGCAGAGTTGCAAAATTTTCCGCGGAATTTGCTGGCTGGGAGAGGCGCCCACGTCGAGAGCGATCCATCCGCCTCGGGCGCGTACGATGCGGATGAGTTGCCGGGCCGCCTCTTCCGTCGCCGGGTCGAGAAAGTTGTAACCAACAAGGTGCGCGCCGGCGGCTCCGCGATAGAACGTTGAGCCGCGCGCGACCTGCCGGACCAAGCTGTTCGCGGCCCGGCTCCCGAAGAAGGTTCGCTGGCCATCCGGCGTGACGTTGACGTACAGCAGCCCGGTCATGGCCTTGGAGGTGCGCTGCACCCAGCGCACGTCCACTCCTGCTGCCCGCAATCGGCGCAGCAGGTATGCGCCGAAATTGTCGCGGCCCACGCAGCCGAGCAGCCGCGGCCGCACTCCCCAACCGGCAAACGCAAACGCGCAGTTTGCCGCCACGCCGCCGCAGTGCATTTCCAAGCGCGGCGCCAGGCAATCGTCCCCCGGTTCGGGCCACGCCTTCACGCGTCCGATGACGTCCACGATAATGTCCCCGAGGACGAGCACGCTTTGCTTGGCGGAGATTCGAGGACGCATGGCGGCCACATTCTAGTGCCGTTCCAGCTGATTAGGGCCAACTTCTTTCGTGGCGTTTAGCGGATGCACACAACGCGGTACTCATTATTTGTCATTCGATCCGGATCGAACACAGGCGTGATCCGCAGCCGGCATGGCCGGCGAGACGCAAGTCGCACGACGCCGGCCGTCTTCTCTAAAGCGCCGCGCAGCCAACGGCCAAGGCTGTGGCTTCCCTTGGCTCGCAGTCCGTCATTTCCCATTTAAACAGCTGCATTTCGAATTCATTCCAAGTCGAGTTCGGAGCATCGGCGGCGGAATGAATTCTGATGCCAACCGAGCCGCCGGGCGGCTTCGGCACGATTGCCGCGGGTTTCGCGGAGCATTCTCTCGAAGAGCGATTTCTGAAAGGCGGCAAATTCCCGCTCATATAAACCTTTGCCGGGAACCGCCGCATCCGAAGGCGGTCTGATCTCTTTCGGCAAGTCTTCTGGGAGAATGTAGGAGGTGGTGCCCATAGAAATCGCCCATTCGATGGCATTTTCCAGTTCCCGAACATTTCCCGGCCAGCCATATGCCGCCAGCAGTTGATGGGCTTCGGGACTGATTCCTGAAACTTCCGGGTCCGGCGCGCACCGGATGTGCCGATACTTCTTAATAAAATGCGCGGCAAGCAGCGGAATATCTTCGCGGCGTTCGGGGAGCGTGGGCATTTCGAGTGGAAGGACATTCAGGCGGTAAAACAAATCTTGCCGGAATCGTCCTTTTTGGACCTCCTCGCGCAAATTGCGGTTCGTGGCGGCAATGATCCGCACATTCACCTTGATGACAGCCTTTCCACCAAGCCGCTTGATCTCTCCCTCTTGAATCACGCGCAGAAGATCCGCCTGCATGTTGAGCGGAAGCTCACCGATTTCGTCCAGGAAGATGGTGCAACCATCCCCCTCTTCGAACAATCCTTTTTGCTGGGCGACAGCGCCCGTGAAAGCACCCTTCATACCTGTCGGTCCGGGTGGGACACCGGAAAATTGGACCGAGCGGCCGGTCGGCAGGGCGAAACAAAGCGGCTCTGGTAACCGGCTTGACTCCCGGCACGGCCTACGCTTTTCAGGTCCGTGCCGTAACCGACGCCGGTTATACCGACTGGAGTGAGTCTGTCACGCGGATCTGCATGTAGTCCCCTGTACCGGCGGTCTATGACCGCCGGCGATGTCGCAAGTTACTGGAGTGGCGGCGGTC
>WNGL01014000.1_pt1 | contig 21958 bp, 18 predicted proteins | sample 5400591 | NCBI WGS metagenome assembly WNGL01 (sample SAMN13153377, study PRJNA577476) | soil metagenome | isolation source: 80 cm soil or saprolite under Garry oak tree replicate 1 | place: USA:California | collected 2016-06-15 | reverse complement strand
CACGGTCTCCGGAGCCGGCTCCGCCGGGCGGCGCGCCCGCGGGAGCGGTGACGGCGGCGGTCGCCGGCCTGAGCGCCGACGAGCGTCGCGTCCTCGAGCGGGTGCCGCAGACCCGCGGCATCGGCATCGAACGGCTCGGCGAGGCCTGCGGTCTGGAGCCCGGAGCGCTCCTGGCGACGCTTCTCGAGCTGGAGCTGCGCGGGCTGGTGCGGCAGCTGCCGGGCCGCCGCTTTCTGTCGGCGGCTTGCAAAATTGGACGCCAGCCACTATTTTCAAAAGGATAGCAGGGAGCAAAGGAGAGCCTTTGGGCAAATCGCTGGTCATCGTCGAGTCGCCGGCCAAGGCGAAAACGATCAACAAGTTCCTCGGCAGGAACTTCACCGTCAAGGCCTCGATGGGCCACGTCCGCGATCTGCCGAAGAAGAGCCTCGGGGTGGACGAGAAGCACGACTTCAAGCCGACCTACGAGATCCTCCCCGGCCGCAAGAAGGTGATCGACGAGCTGAAGAAAGCCGCCGAGACCGCGGACACGATCTATCTCGCCCCCGACCCGGACCGCGAGGGCGAGGCGATCTGCTGGCACCTCGCCGAGATCCTGAAGAAGACCAACAAGAACCTGCACCGCGTCATGTTCAACGAGATCACCAGGAGGGCGGTGCAGCAGGGGATGAACGACCCCCAGAAGATCGATTCGAACAAGGTGGACGCGCAGCAGGCGCGGCGCATCCTCGACCGGCTGGTCGGCTACAAGGTCAGCCCGCTGCTTTGGGACAAGGTCCGCCGTGGGCTGTCGGCCGGCCGCGTGCAGTCGGTGGCGCTGCGCATCGTGGTGGAGCGCGAGCGCGAGATCCTGGCGTTCAAGCCCGAGGAGTACTGGACCCTCGGCGCCCTGCTCGAGGCCAAGGAGCCGCCCCCGTTCGAGGCGCGCCTGTTCAAGATCGGCGACAGGAAGGCCGATCTCAAGACCCAGGCCGGCACCGACGCCGTGGTCGCGTCGCTCCAGAACGCCACGTTCGTCGTGCGCTCGGTCGAGTCGAAGGAAAAGAAGAAGAACCCCGTCCCGCCGTTCATCACCAGCAAGCTGCAGCAGGACGCCTCGCGCAAGCTCGGCTTCACCGTGCGCAAGACCATGACCCTGGCGCAGCGCCTGTACGAGGGAATGGACCTGGGCGACCTCGGCACCGTCGGTCTCATCACGTACATGAGGACCGACTCGACGCGCATCGCCCCCGAGGCGCTGCAGGAGGTGCGCGACCACATCGTCAAGGCGCACGGCCCCGAGTTCCTGCCGGACGAGCCGCGCTACTACAAGACCGGCAAGATGGCCCAGGGCGCGCACGAGGCGATCCGCCCGACCTCGATGGACCTGGCGCCGGATCGCGTCAGGAAATACCTCCAGAAGGACGAGTTCCTGCTCTACAGCCTGATCTGGAACCGCTTCCTCGCCTCGCAGATGAAGCCGGCGGTGTTCGACGTCACCACCGCCGACATCGAGGCCGGCAAGTGCCTGTTCCGCGCCACCGGCTCGACCATGAAGTTCGCCGGCTACCTGGCGGTCTACCAGGACATCGCCGAGAAGAGCCGGAAGGATTCACCGGACGCGCCGGATGAGGAGGAGGCCGCGCGCGCCCTGCCGCCGCTCGCCGAGGGCGAGCGCCTGAAGCTGCAAAAGCTCGACCCGAAGCAGCACTTCACCCAGCCGCCGCCGCGCTTCACCGAGGCGTCGCTGGTCAAGGAGCTGGAGGAGAACGGCATCGGCCGGCCGTCCACCTACGCCACCATCCTGGCGACGCTGCAGACGCGTGACTACGTCGAGAAGACCGAGGGCAAGTTCGTGCCGACCGAGCTCGGTCTGACGGTCACCGACCTCCTGGTGGCGCACTTCGAGGACATCCTCGACGTCAAGTACACCGCGCGGATGGAAGAGGAGCTGGACGAGATCGAGGAAGGCCGGCTGAACTACGTGGACGCCCTCAAGGAGTTCCACAAGCAGTTCGTCAAGGACCTGAAGGCGGCCACGGCCAACATGGAAAACATCAAGAAGATGGAGGAGCCGACCGACCGCACCTGCGAGAAGTGCGGCAAGCCGATGGTGATCAAGTGGGGCCGCTACGGCCGCTTCATCGCCTGCTCCGGCTACCCGGAGTGCAAGAACACCCAGGAGATCGCCACCGTGGTCCAGGGCAGCGGCGGCAACGGCCAGAAGCAGGGTGTCGCGGGCGGCTCCGTCACCGCCGCCGAGGCGCCGGCCATCCCGGAGAACCACGGCACCTGCGAGAAGTGCGGCTCGCCGATGGTCCTGCGCAAGGGCCGCTTCGGTCCGTTCATCGCCTGCTCAGCCTACCCGAAGTGCCGCAACACCAAGAAGATCGCCATGGACAGGGAAGGCAAGATCACCATCACCAAGAAGCCCGATCGGATCCTCGACGAGAAGTGCCCGCAGTGCGGCAAGCCCCTGGCCGTCAAGGACGGCCGCTTCGGCGAGTTCACCGCCTGCTCCAATTATCCCGAGTGCAAGTACATCAAGCTGAAAGAGGTCGGCCTCGACTGCCCGCGCGACAGCTGTGGCGGCCGCATCGTCGAGCGCCGCTCCCGCCGCGGCCGCGTCTTCTTCGGCTGCAGCAACTACCCCAAGTGCGACTTCGTCACCTGGTACCGCCCGATCGCCGAGCGCTGCCCCTCCTGCGGCAACCCGTACGTCCTCGAGAAGGTCACCAAGAGGGACGGCACCACCCGCTTCTGCGACCACGAAGGCTGCGGCTTCAAGAAGGCCGTCAACTCCTGAGGGGGCTCGGCCGCGCCTGGAGGCCCTGCCTTCACGCGCGCCGGCACGCCTTCATTCTCCGACTTCCTCCTGGAAATCGCAGCGCGTCGTGCCGTCCTTCCCGGCGACGCAGTCGAAGAACTGGAAACGGTCGCGCTTCGGGTTCCAGCGGATCAAAAGAGGCGGGTCGAGACCCGCGCCGGCCCGGCCGCCGGCTTCGACGATCGGCGTCAGACTCAGACCGACGTGCCCGTCCGCCGTTTCGGCGCGGCCATTCCACCCGAGAATCTCGCCGGCGATACCCAGGGCGCGGAGATCGACCAGCCGCTGCCCGGAGCCGCGCGCTTCCTGCTCGATCGTCACCCGCGGAACGACGTCCCTGTCCTGAAGGAGGACGATTCGCACCCGCGAACCGACGAACCCGACCGGATCCGGACAGAAGCCGCCCGACTCGCAGACGGACATGATCTTCGCCAGCGTCTCATCCGGCAGTGGCTCGGCGATCACCGCCTCCCGCCCTTCCTCTGCCCCCAGCCGCACCGCCGCGATGACCGAGAAGCGGTCGACGTGCAGGACGCGCTTGATCCTCTCCAGGTCCGACGGGCGGATGACTCCTGGGACAGCGTCGCCGTACTTGACGCCCGCGCCGGCCCCCGCGGGCCAGAGCGCCACGGGGACGACGAGCGATAGGAGGGCCCGCCGTCCTACCAAGGGATTTGCTTCCGGTCCCTGAAGAATCCCCCCGTCGGGACCTTGCGCTCCGTCGCCAGCCAGACGATCGTGTCGGCGGCCTGCTCCGTCGTCCGTGGGGCGCCGGCGCCGCCCATGTCGGTCTTCACCCAGCCGGGGCAGATCGAGTTCACGCGAATGCCGGTGTCCTTCAGCTCGTCGGCGAAGATGCGGGTCAGGGCGTTCAGCGACGTCTTGGACATGCGGTAGCCGGCCCAGCCGCCGTTCATGTCGGTGAGCTGGCCCATGCCGGACGAGACGTTGATGATGCGGGCGCCGTCGCGCGGCATGAGCGGCAGGAGCGCCTGGGTGACGCGCAGCGCGCCGTAGGCGTTGGTCTCCATCGTCGTGCGTATCGTCTCGACCTTCGCCTTGAGGACGCTGGCGGCGCCCTCTGACCGCGAGTCCTTCGTGTCGATCATGATGCCGGCGTTGTTCACCAGGACGTCCACGCGGCCATAGGTCTTCCGGACGAATTCGGCGAACTGGCGGACGCTCTGGTCGTCCGCCACGTCGAGCCGGACGGGGTCGACCTCCAGACCCTCGCCGCGCAGCCGCTGGGCTGCGGTGCGGCCCCTGGCCTCGTCCCGGGCGGCCAGGACGACCTTCATGCCGCGCTTCGCGATCTGGCGGCAGGTCTCGAACCCGATGCCGCGGTTGCCCCCGGTGACCACGGCGATTTGTTTGGGGGTGTCCATGCGTTTCTCCCTTCGGGATTGAGGGCGGTCATTGTATCAGCCCGGCCGGCGCCCGGGTCCCGGTGGGCGGTACTTCCGGACGATTTTCGTTGACGCCCCCCTCCGCGTGGCGTAGTTTTCAGCCACCCGGGAGGGACATCCGATGCCGCGAGCGACGCGCGTTCTCCTTGCCGCAGTCTTCCTTGCCGCCCTGCCGGCCGTGCGGCCGGCCGCGGCGGCGACCAGCACCTGCGAGCCGGACGGGCTGCAGGCCAGCGGGGCCATCTACCGCATCTGCATGCCGGCGACCTGGAACGGCGACCTGGTGGTGTTCGCGCACGGCTACGTCGGGTTCAACGAGCCGGTGGCGATCCCCGAGGACCAGCTCGTCCTGCCGGACGGCACCTCGGTGCCGGGGATCATCAACGCGCTCGGCTTCGCGTTCGCCACGACCAGCTACAGCACCAACGGCCTGGCCGTGGTGCAGGGGATCGACGACGTGGTCGATCTGGTGCACATCTTCGCGACGACCCACGGCGCGGCCCACCGCGTCTACCTGGTCGGGCCGTCGGAGGGCGGGATCGTCACGGCGCTGGCCGTCGAGAAGCACCCCGACGTGTTCGCCGGCGGCCTGGCCGCCTGCGGCCCGATCGGGGACTTCCGCCAGCAGATCAACTACGACGGGGACTTCCGCGTCGTCTTCGACTACTTTTTCCCCGGCGTCATTCCCCCCAGCCCGGTCTCGGTGCCCGCGGACGTCATCAATGGCTTCTTCGACACCTACGTGCCGGCCATCCAGGGGGCGATCCAGGCGAACCCCGACGGCGTCCGGCAGCTCCTGAAGGTCACGCATGCGCCGACCGACGCGGCGGACCCGACCACGGTGGAGAAGACGATCCTCGATCTGTCCTGGTACGTCGTGTTCGCCACCAACGACGCCGGCCAGAAGCTGGGCGGCCAGCCGTACGGCAACCGGCTGCGTTTCTACGTCGGGTCGGACAACGATTCCCTGCTCAACATGAACGTCGAGCGTTTCACCCCCGACCTGACGGCGCTTGCCACCATCCAGAAGAACTACCAGACCTCCGGCCACCTGACCTCGCCCCTGGTCACGATTCACACGACCGGCGACCCGATCATCCCGTACTGGCACGAGCCGATGTACACGTTCAAGACCTTCCTGGCCGGGTCGGCGATGCGCCACATCAACATCCCGATCGTCCGGTACGGTCACTGCAACTTCAAGGCGCCGGAGGTGCTGGTCGGCTTCGCCGTCCTGATCTTCATGGTCAACCAGCAGTCCCTCACCGGCGTCGAGGCCGCCCTGCCCGACGCCGCCTCGCGCGACGAGTTCCGCTCGCTTGCGCGGCAGTACGGCGCCGCCCCCTGAAGACCCCCGTGCTATAATCCCGCCCTTCTTCGTGCATCGACTCCGCGCGGACATTCCCTTCGCGGGGGATCTCAACTCAGCCAGGAGAGCGCCGTCGTGGGCGAACCGCGGGTGATCATCGTCGGAGGCGGGCTGGCCGGCTCGGAGGCCGCCTGGCAGGCGGGGCGCCGCGGTCTGCGCGTCGATCTCCACGAGATGCGGCCGGTGCGGACCACGCCCGTGCACGCGACCTCCGACCTGGCGGAGCTCGTCTGCTCGAACTCGCTCAAGTCGAACCTGCTCGACACGGCGTCGGGGCTCCTCAAGGAGGAGATGCGACGCTGCGACTCGCTGATCATCCGGGTGGCCGACGCGGTCAAGGTGCCGGCGGGAGGGGCGCTGGCGGTCGACCGCGAGCGCTTCGCGCGCGGCGTGACCGAGACGATCGAGTCGCTGCCGAGGGTGCGCGTCCTCCGCGAGGAGGTGAAGGCGATCCCGTCCGACGGGCCGTGCATCGTGGCGACCGGGCCGCTGGCCTCGGACGCCATCGCCGAGTCGATCGCCGGCTTCACCGGCCGGGGCTACCTCTATTTCTACGACGCCATCTCGCCGATCATCGAGGCCGACACGATCGATACGTCGAAGGTGTTCCGGGCGTCGCGCTACGGCAAGGGGGGCGAGGATTACCTGAACTGCCCACTGAGCGAGAAGGAATACGACCGCTTCTACGAGGCGCTATCGGGCGCGTCCGAGGCGCCGACGCACGAGTTCGAGAAGGAGATCAATTACTTCGAGGGCTGCCTGCCGATCGAGGAGATGGCCCGGCGCGGTCGCGACACGCTCCTGTTCGGTCCGATGAAGCCGGTCGGCCTGGTCGACCCGCGCACCGGCCGGCAGCCGTTCGCCGTCGTGCAGCTCCGGCAGGACAACCTGGCGGCCGATTTCTACTCGATGGTCGGCTTCCAGAACCATCTCAGGTTCCCGGAGCAGACGCGCGTCTTCCGGATGATCCCGGGGCTCGAGAGCGCCGAGTTCCCGCGTCTCGGCCAGGTGCACCGGAACTCGTACATCAACGCCCCGGCGATCCTCCTGCCGACCTTCCAGGCGCGCCGCCGCCGCGACCTGTTCTTCGCCGGCCAGATCTCCGGCGTCGAGGGCTACCTCGAGTCGGCCGCGTCCGGTCTCATCGCCGGCGTCAACGCCGCCCGTCTGGCCCAGGGCCAGCCGCCGCTGATCTTCCCGGCGACCACCGCCCTCGGCGCGCTGTCGCGCTACATCTCGTCCGCCGACTCGGTGCACTACCAGCCGACCAACATCGCCTTCGGCCTGCTGCCGCCCCTCGACCGCGACCTGCGCGACAAGAAGCAGAAGAAGGCGATCCTGGTGCGCCGAGCCCTCGACGACCTCGAGGCGTTTCTCGGCCGGTCGGAGCCTTCCTCTTCGGATAGCGCCGGGGCGAAGGCGACGATCATCTGCCGCGCCCGCTAATCCGGGACGGCGAGGTCGGCGACCGACGCGTAGACGCGGTCCGGGCGGAACCCGGAGCCCTCCAGGTCGGCCCGCGTCGTTCCGCCGGTCAGGACCAGCGCGGTCTTGCAGCCGGCCGCCGCACCGCCGCGGCCGTCGGCGTCGATGTCGTTGCCGACCACCAGCGTCTCGCCGGCCGGCAACCCGAGCTCCCCGAGCGCCAGCTCGAAGAAGGCGCGGGCCGGCTTGCCGACGACCTCCGCCTCGACGCCGGTGGCAAATTCGAGTGCGGTGACGAACGGGCCGGCGTCCAGCACGATGCCGTCGACTCCGTTGTCCCAGATGCGGTTCTTGTGCAGGGCGATCAGGCCCGCGCCGCTGCGCAGGTAGCGCAGCGCCCTGTTCAGGCGCTCGAAGGTGAAGTCGCGTCCCAGGTCGCCGACGACGACCCAATCGGGACGGTCGCCCTCCTCCACGCCGGCGAAATCCTCGCGGGACGCCGAGGGCACCAGAAGCTCCGCGCGAATCCGGCCGGAATGGAGGATGCGCCGGCCGCGCAGGCGATCGATCACCTCGGCGGCCCCGGGGATCGGCCGGTCCTTGTCGAGGAGCGTGCCGTCCACGTCGAACAGGACGCCGCGCACGCCGGTCACTCCTCCTCATCCCGGCCCGGGTGCCCTCCGGCCCGCCCCCCCGCGCCGCCGCGTGCGCCCGGCCCGGGCCGCTCGCCCGGCAGGGTGGCCTGCTCCGCCGGGTAGGTCGGCCGGCCGGCCTCGATCTTCGCGAACGGCGTGAGGCGATGCTCGGCCGCCCTCCTGGCATCGAACAGGTGGATGATCGCGACGCCGCCGCAGAGGAGGGCGTCGGAGATCAGCGAGCGGTGGCAGCGGAAGTAGACCGCCTCGGCGCACATGATGGCGGTGCGGCGATCGCGCGCCAGGGCCAGGAGCTCGGCCATCCCCTTCTCGAACTCGGGCGTCTCCATGTAGTCCGCGTAGCCGCGGAAGCTGTCGTTGCGCCAGGCCAGGTTGCGTGAGTCCGCCCGCGGCTTGCGCAGGCCGCCCAGCCGCGGCAGGCGGACGTAGGCAATGCCCGATTCCGGCAGCGTCTTCTCGAGCGCCTCGGCATTGAACTGCGGGTTGTGGCGCGAGCGCGGCACGGTGCGGACGTCCGCCAGGCACTCGATGCCGTGCGCCCGGAGGATGCCGAGCAGGGCCTCCAGCGTGCGGTTGGAGTGCCCGACCGTGTACACCGTGACCGGCATGGCGCCCTTCAGGATACCTCAGCCGGAGAACCGATGGCGCGCCCAGACGACAAAGGGGGACAAGGACGGTGTCCTCATCCCCCTTGCACCTCCGCGTCCGGACCGGGCGCCCGCGCCGCGGGCGACGGGCCGGCGGCTGGATCTAGTTCTGCGGCGGCTGCCCGGCCGGAGCCTGGCCCTGCGCCGGGGCGTTCTGTGCCGGCTGGCCCGCCTGGCCCTGCGCCGGGGCGGTGCCCTGATCCTGCGCCGGAGGGGCCTGGTCCTGCGCCGGGGCCTGCGACGTCGTCGTGGTGGCCGGCGTGGTGGTCTGCTCCTGCGTCGGCTGGCCCGCGCACGCGACCGCGAACAGCACGAGCACGACCGCCGCGCAGGCGGCCATGAGCTTCGTGAAGGAGTTTGCCATGGTCTGGTTCACCTTTCTCCCATCTGAATCGGGGTTAAGAAGCGCGCGTCATGCTATGTGATCCGCGGGCGGGAGTCAAACGGCGCCTGGACACAGATCGTCTGGAAGGCTATCAGGACACGGACTCGACGATGTCCCGGTCGAGCAGCGGGAACGCCTTCATGTAGTCGCGGCGCTCGCCGCGCAGGCGCTCGACGATGGCGCGGTACTCGTCCAGGCGGCCCTGCTGCCTGTACAGCTCGCGCGGGCGCAGCAGGCGCTCGTCGTCACCCTCGATGCCCTGGACCAGCGAGGCGACCTCGTAACCGAAATCGGGGTCGCGATCCCAGTGGATCGTCCCCTCGGCGATCCCCCTCACCACGGCGCTGCTGTGGCGGATCTTGACTTTCAATCCGCGCGGGTCGTCCTCGCCGCCGCCGATCCACCCGGTGTTCATCAGGTACACCTCCATCGGGTTCGCTTTCATGATCTCCAGGAGACGGTTCCCCTGCAGGCTGTGAGCGAGCGGGAAGAACGGGTTCGTGCCCGGGATGCGCAGGAAGCGCCCGGCCTCCTCGGCGCCGCCGGCGCTCGTCCCCCGGGTCTCGCCCAGCATGAAGTAGGCGGCCGCCTGGACCCCGCTGAGGCGCGCCACCGCCGGGATGACGTTCTCGTTGCGGTTCAGGATCAGGAGGATGTCCGCCTTCTTGATCGAGCGCGCGTCCCCGGCGCCCTCGATGTCGGACATCCGGAAGACCGCCCGCCCGTTCTGGGTGTAGGAGGTGTCGAAGAAGTCCAGCTCGCCGCCCTTCTGCGACACGTTCTCCAGGTACGAGGTCGGCTTGAGCACCGCGCGGTGGATCGCCGGCTCGGTCTCCTCCGCCAGGCCGAACGTCTTGGCGAAGCAGCCGTTCTCCGTCGCGTGGATCCTGCCGTCCGGCATGATCGCCAGGAAGTCGTCCTGCACCGGCCTCGAGTCGTTCTGCTTCGAGAAGGTGGTGGTCGTCTTGCCGGTGCCCGAGAGCCCGATGATCAGCGCGACGCGGTTGCGCCCGTCGACCGGGATGATCTTGCAGCCGGCGTGCATCGCCAGCCCGCCGCGGTCGTAGACGATCTTGTTCCACATCCGGAGGCCGCCCTTCTTCGACTCGCCGAAGTAGTCCGAGCTGAAGACTCGCGTGATGCGCCGCTCCAGGTCGACGGCGATCAGCCGCTCGTTCGGATAACCCTTCGCCGCGAGGCTGGGCGTGTAGATCACCGTCACCTGCGGCTCGAAGCCGGCCTCGTCGGCGCGCTCGAGAGGGTAATAGAGGATCTGCTGCATGGCGGCGATGTTGGCGTTGGAGGCCTCGATGATCAGGCGGGCGGGGGTGCGGAGGATCGGATCGTTTCCGATGTATCCATCCACGACGATCATGTCGCGCGAGCGGATGTACTCGTCCTGCAGGCGCGCCATCCGCTCGCTCTCGTCGCGGCTGATCGTCGGGTGGCCCTTGTGGAGCTCGGGGTCGTCGGTCGCGATGAACGTCGAGGCCTTGCTGCGGGCGACGACGCGCGTCTGCACGTTCACGTTGCCGTATTTCGTCCTGAGGCACCCCGGCATGCGCTCCGTGAGGGAACGCAGGTCTTCAGGCTTAGGGCGGGCGATGACCGAGCGCGGTCTGACGGGAAGTTCTATGACGGTTGAAATAAGAGAACCCCTGTTTCTGATATATCCTGCGGCATCCGCCCCCCCGACGGCTCCTGCACGCGACCCCCTTCTGCGGAGGGGGAACGGCCCCGGTTCCCTTGTCCGTGGAGTTCACTATTTACGCCCGTCCCGTGGGTCCTGTCAACTGACGGCTGCACTTGACATGCGGTTTAGTTCCCGGCCTACGATCGCGCCAGGACGATCGACTGACCAGCCGTGTCCGCCACGCCGCAGACGGGCGCGGGGCATGTGCATCGTTCCAAGGGAGGGTTTGTGGCGAGACATCCTGCTCGCATCATGCGCGGGGCCGCCGCGCTGCTGGCGGTGGGACTCGGCGGAACGGTTGCCGCGCAGGCGCAGGACAAGGCGGCGGACGATCACTGGAAGGACACGGCCGAGTTCAGCTACGTGGTGACGGCAGGCAACTCGGAGACCAGCACCCTGGGTTTCAAGGACAGGCTCGGGCGGAAGTGGGACAGGTCCGGGTTCGAGCTGAACGCCGGCGGGGTGCGCGCGGAAGCGACCGCGAAGACGCGGACGGCAATCGGCACGAGCACCAACTTCTCGATCGACGAGGAGTCCGCCACCGCCCTGACCGCCGAGAGCTACTTCTTGAACGGCCGGTACAATCGGAAGATCTCCGGCCACTTCTTCTGGTTCGTGGGCGTCGGTTGGGATCGGAACCGGTTCGCCGGCGTCCAGAACCGCTCCGTCGGGGTGGCCGGCATCGGGAACACCTGGATCGACGGGGAAAGGACGAAGTTCCGGACGGACTACTCGACCACCTACACCGACGAGAAAGACGTGACCGAGAACCCGAACTTCAAGGCCACCTTCTCGGGTCTCCGGGTCTCCTCGAGCCTGCTGCGGAAGATCGGCGAGAACGCCACCTTCACGGACGATCTGATCCTCGACGAGAATCTCGACGAGACGTCCGATTACAGGGCGAACATGACGAATTCCCTCGCGGTCGCCATGAGCAGGCGGCTGGCGCTCAAGGTGAGCCTGCAGTGGCTCTACGACCACCAGCCCGCGTTCAAGGAGATCGATCTGCTCGACGCCCCGCCGCCCGCGGGCGTGAAGACCGGCACGGTGCTCGCCCAGCTGGACGATCTCGATACGATCTTCACGGCGTCGCTGGTGGTCAATTTCTAGAACCCTCGGGAGGCCCGCACATGAAAGGCTTCAAGGAGTTCCTGATGCAGACCCATGCCCTGGCGCTGGCCATCGGCGTGATCATCGGCGGCGCGGTCGGGAAGGTGGTCTCCTCTCTGGTGAACGACATCCTGATGCCGCCGATCGGGCTGCTCCTCGGCAATGTCGACTTCGGCGGCCTGTTCCTGAACCTCGGCTCCACGGACTACGCCACGCTGTCGGAGGCGAAGAAGGCCGGGGCCCCCACGCTCAACTACGGCCTGTTCATCAACACCCTGATTGACTTCGTGATCGTCTCGTTCTGCATCTTCATGATCACGAAGATCGCCATGAAGCCGGCGCCGGCGCCGCCCGGAGCGGCGACGAAGGCCTGCCCGCAGTGCGGCGAGCAGATCCTGGCGGTCGCCAGGAAGTGCAGGTTCTGCACGAGCCCTGTCTAGGAGCGTACAATCGTCGCCGAATGGACCTGATCGGCGACTTCATCCGGTATCTGCGCCACAACGTCAACGCGTCTTCGCAGACGGTCCGCTGCTACCGCACCGATCTCGTGGAGTTCGAGGAGTTCCTGAGACGCGGACTCCTGCCGCGGCGCGGCGTGACGCTGACCTCGCTCGATCACCACGCGGTCCGCGAGTACCTGTCGTTCCTTTACGAGCGCGGGGTCAGCCGCGCCACCGTGGCGCGCAAGCTGGCGTCGCTGCGCTCGTTCTTCAGGCACCTGGTCCGCCAGGGGCTGACGGCTTCCAACCCCGCGGCGATGGTCTCCACCCCGAAGCTCCAGAGGCGGCTGCCGCATGCTCTGAGCGAGCCTGAGGTAGAATCCCTCCTCGACAACGCCTTCGGGACAGGCGCGCGCGACCTGCGCGACCGGGCCATCCTGGAGCTCCTGTACGCCAGCGGCGCCCGGGTCGCGGAGCTGGTCGGGGCCGACCTGGGCGACCTGGAGATCTCCCGCGCCACGGAGGACGGTGTGCTGCGCGTGCTCGGCAAGGGCAGGAAGGAGCGGCTGGTGCCGATCGGATCGAAGGCGGTCCTGGCACTGCAGGGCTATTTCAAGGCCCGGCACGCTCTCCAGCCGGATCGCCCGGGGCGCGGCGCCGCCGCGGCGCGGGCGGCGCGCGACGCCCTGTTCCTGAACGCGCGCGGGGGGCGGCTGACCGATCGCAGCGTGCGCCGCATCCTCAACACGCGGCTGCGGGCGGCGGCGATGCTGCAGAGGGTCTCGCCGCACACGCTGCGCCACTCGTTCGCGACGCACATGCTGAACGCCGGCGCGGATCTGCGATCGATCCAGGAGCTCCTGGGCCACGCCTCGCTGTCGACGACGCAGAGATACACGGCGGTTTCGACGCGCCGACTTCTGGAGGTGTACAACCGCGCCCACCCACACTCGGGCGCGGCGCCGGCCGGCCGGCCGGTTCGCGGCAGGCGGGAACCGGACGATGGCGCGCCGGGCGCGTAGCCGCACCGGCGCCGCCCGGCGCAGGCCGCGGGCGCGGCGCAACCGCCTGCCGGCGCGCTGGCCTGCCGCCGGGCCCGCCGGCGGCAAATCCTCCCCGCAGCACGGCGCGCGCGTCGTACGGCTCACCGCGGCACGCCTGCTCACGGCCGCCCGGCGGCGCGCCTCGGAACGCGGCCGCCGGCCCAGCGCGGCCGAGCCGTCGGTCCCCGCCACGCTCGATTTCCATCTCAGCGCCTGCGTCGCCTGCGCCCGGACCGGCGCCCGGGTCCTCATGGAGTACTGGGGCAAGCGCGGCACCTACGGGATCCAGGAGAAGGGACGCAACGATTTCGTGACGGTCGTGGACCGGCGGGCCGAGGAGGCGATCGTCCGGCTGATCCACGGGCGCTTTCCGGACCACGCCGTCATCGCCGAGGAGTCTCCGCCGTCCGGGGGGAGCAGCGGCTACAGCTGGTACATCGATCCCCTCGACGGGACGACCAACTTCATCCACGGCTACCCGCTGTTCTGCGTGTCGGTCGGCCTGGCCGATCCCCTGGGGATGCGTGCGGCCGCGATCTACGACCCGCTGCGCAACGAGATGTTCACCGCCACGCGCGGTGGCGGCGCCTTCCTGAACGGCCAGCCGATCCGGGTGTCGCCGGCCGAGAAGCTGTCGCAGGCGCTGCTGGTCACCGGCTTTCCTTACCGATCTCTCCACCGCCTGGACGCCTACCTCGGCTCGTTCCGTTCGTTCGTCCTGGGGTCCTCGGGGATCCGGCGGGACGGCTCGGCCGCGCTCGACCTCGCCTACGTCGCCGGCGGCCGCTACGACGGGTTCTGGGAGATGTCGCTGTCTCCCTGGGACGTCGCCGCCGGCAGCCTCATCGTGCGCGAGGCGGGGGGCGTCGTGACCGACTTCCACGGGCGCGACGACTTCCTGACCAGCGGCGACATCGTCGCGGCCACGCCGAACGTCCACGCGGCGATGTTGCGGGTCGTGCGGGAGCCGGAAGAGGGGGGCTGACCCGGCGGTAGCTCCCGTCAGGCCCGAGGCGCCAGCCGGGCGGCCAGCAGGATCGCCTCCACCAGGCTGCCGTGGTCGGCGACGCCGCGCCCCGCGATGTCGTAGGCGGTGCCGTGGTCGACGGAGGTGCGGAGGAACGGCAGCCCGAGCGTCATGTTGACGGCGCTGCCGAAGGACCGGGCCTTCACGGCGATGGTCGCCTGGTCATGAAACAGGGCGAGAACGACGTCGAACTCCCCCCGGGCGGCGCGCCAGAACAGGGTATCGGCGGGGAAGGGGCCGGACGCGTCGACGCCGGCCTGCCGCGCCGCCGCGGTCGCCGGCGCCAGGATGTCGCGCTCCTCCGCTCCGAACAGTCCGGCCTCGCCGGCGTGCGGGTTCAGGCCGCAGACCCCCACGCGTGGATCGTTCCCGAACCAGCGCCGGTGCTCCGACCGGACCAGCCGGAGCCTCGCCACGATCGCCTCCTGCGACAGCGCCGCGATCGCCTCCCGGAGCGGCAGGTGCACGGTCAGGAGCGCGACCTTCAGGTCGCCGGTCACGAACATCATCGCGACCTCGTCGAACGCGAGGCCGCACAGGTCGGCGAGCAGCTCGGTGTGGCCCGGGTAGCGCACGTTCGCCAGGCGCAGCGCCTCCTTGCTGACGGGCGCCGTCACCACGGCAGCCGCCGTGCCGGTCCGGGCCAGCGCCACGGCCTGCTTCACGTACATGGCGGAGGACCGGCCCCCCGACGCCGTCGGGCCCGGGGCGGCGGGAGACTCCGGGCGGTCGCCCATGTCGTGAAACGCGGGGCCGTCGGGCCAGGACCGCACGGCGGCGTCGCTTCCCTGCTTCGATCCCCACTCCAGGGCGGTCAGCGACACCTCCGGCCAGCCGGCCGGGTCGGCGCCCTGGAGGCCCTGCCCCACGCGCAACAGGTGATCGCGATCGCCGATCAGGAGGGGGCGGCACGCTTCCAGGACCGCCGGGCTGGCCGCCGCCTTGAGGCACACCTCAGGCCCGACCCCGAAGGGGTCTCCCGTGGTGACGGCGATGACAGGCTTCATCCGGACGATGGACCGCGGGGGAGCGAGGTCCGACGGACGGCGCGCCGGGCGCCGTCCGTTCCTCTCAGATCCCGTCGGAACGGGCCGACCGGCTCTCGTCCTGCTCCTCGGCCTTGTACATATACTTGATGCAGTCCTTCATCACCATCAGGTTCGGAGCGCCCACGCGGTTGACCTTGATGCAGTTGCGGTCATACCACTCGATGACCCCGCGCAGCTCCTCACCGTCCTTCAGGACGACGACCATCGGAGTCCGGGCGTTCATCTGTTTGAGGTAATAGAACGCCTCGGCGTTCGTCTGGTCGGGCGGGACCTGCTTGCGGCGGGGCGGTTTCGACCCCAGCCTCTCCTTCAGCTCGGACAGGTTGGGTCGGATCAGCTTGCGGTTCACCTGGTCCTCCGACCTTCTCGGTTCATCCTGTGGCTGGTCCTGGTTTCCAAAATCGAATCGGCGCATGTTCGTGGGTCCCTCACGTTCCGCGCGGTCACGCCCGCGCCACGCTCCGGGCTGGGTACGACTGGCTTCCGACCGGGGACTCTCACCGGGGCCCCGAGCTCCCGGTGAAGACCACGCACCAGAAACGAAATCGCGTGCCGGCTGGTAGAGATCTGGGGACGTGAGCCTGTCAAGAATGCTAGCACAGGTCCCGCCCGGCCGCCAACCCGTTTTTTCAGCTCGATTTCTCATCCCGCCAGGCCGGGGCCGTCCGGCGGGGTCTTCTTCCCGCCCTCCTGGTCCCCGATCGGAGGCGGCGATTCCCCGCCCGGTCCCGGCTTGAGCGGCGTGCGGACGAGAAAGTGCTCGTACTTCGGGAGCACCTCGATCTGGTTCTCCTTCCATAGCCTCTTGATGTAATGGTCGTAACGGGGGCGGAACTTCGCGTCGCGCACCGCCTTGACGACGGTCTCGCGCACGTCCTCCTGGGTCTTCACCACCCGGTCGGTCTTCCCCACGAGACGGATGACGTGGTAGGAACGGCCCGTGTCGATCGGATCGCTGACGTCGCCCGCCTGGAGCTTGAACGCCGCCTGCGCGATCGCCGGGTGCAGGTCGGCGGCGGCCAGGGGCCCGAGGAACCCCCCCGACTCCTTGCTCGGCGCTTCCGAGTATTTCTGCACCAGCTCGCCGAAATCGGTCCCGCCGCCCCTTGCCTCGCGCACGACTCCCTGGGCGCGCGACAGCACCTCGGGCCGGTTGGCGTCCTCGTAGAACATGGCGATCTCGTTGAACGAGACCGTGGGCGCCGTCTCCCACTCCTTCTGGTGCGCCTCGTAGTACTCCTTGATCTCGGCCTCGCTGACGCTGATCTTCCGCCGCACCTCGTAATTGATGATCTCCTGCGGCACCGCCAGGCGGACCAGCTGCTCCTCGAGGTCCTTGCGCTTCATTCCCTGGTCCTTGAGGACCTTCTCCAGGTCGTCGTCGCTGGCGATGTTCTGCTGCTTGCGGAAATCGTCCACCAGGTTCTTGCGGACCTTCGAGAGGTCCAGGAGGCTCTCCGCCCGGTCGAGCAGGAGGAGCTCGGTGATCTCCAGGAGGCTCTCCGCCCGGTCGAGCAGGAGGAGCTCGGTGATCATGTTGGACAGCATGCTCTCCTGCGCGTCGCGCAGCTGGCGATCCAGCTCGTCCCCCGAGTACTGCTGGTAGATCTGCTTCAGGATGTAGGTGCTGCGCTCCTCGAACTCGCTCTTGCTGACGATCCGGTTGTTCACCTTGGCGACGATCTCCTCGACGATTGCGGCCCGGGCGGGGACCATCCAGGAGGCGAGCGCCGCGAGCAGCAGCCCGGTGACGGCGGTACGCGGGAGCGGCGTCGAATTCACCGGCCGCCGGGACGCCTGCGGGCGGGCGCGATGGCGCGAGGCGGGACGCTCAGTTGCGGTACTCGCCGGCGTATTCGAAGGGGAGGACGGCGCGGTGGACATGAATCTCCGTGTCTTTCTTGAGGTCGGCGATGTAACGCTCGAGCGCCTGCTCCCCCTTCTTGCGGAACAGCTCCAGCTGGACGCGGTGCCGGACCTCGTCGAGATCGGCGTCCTTCGCTTCCATCTTGCGCACCAGCTGGAAGATCAGATAGGTCCCGGCGTTCTCCAGGACCGGGCTGACCTGCCCCGGCTCGAGCCTGAAAAGCGACTCGCGCAGCTCCACCGGCAGCTCCTCGTCCGTGTAGACCCGGGCCTGGCCCTTGTCCGGGGCGACCGAGTTCTCCCGGGCGAGCGCCTCGAACCGGGAGGGATCCCTGGCCAGCTGGGCCGACAGCCTGTCGGCCAGGCTCTTATCATCGATCAAGATCTGCCGCAGGACAACCGAGCGCCGGACGCGGGCGGCCTCGGGCTGTTTCTTCAGATAGTCCTCGACCTCGCCGGGCGCGACCTCGACCTTGCTGAGGACCGCCTTGTCCTTCACCTTCTGCAGGATGACGCTCTGGCGTACCTTCTCCCGGAAGGCCTCCTTGCCCTCGCCGCCCGCGACCTCGGCCTCACCCTCGGTCACCCCGATCTGGCTCAGGTAGTCGTCGATCTCCGACTCGGAGACCGTGATCGACAGCCCCTTCGTCTGCCGCAGCAGGAGCTGCTCCTCGATCATCTGGTCGAGGAGACGGCTCTTGATGGCGTTCGCCTGCTCCGCGTTCTCGTCCTCGGCGTCGCCGGCGTTGTCGGTCAGGTAGCGCTCGAACGCCTTCATCGGGATCGGGTCGCCGCCGACCGTGGCGACCACCTGCGCCTCGAGCATCGCCTGCGCCCGCGTCTGCCCGGGGGCGGGGGAGGCCGCGGCGGAAGCCGGCTCGTCCTTCTTGCCGGAGCACGACAGGATCAGAAACGCCGCGAGCGCCGGGGCGGCCAACCGGACGGGCCAGACCTGCCCTCTCAGCTGCTGTCGATGCGTCTGGGTCCTCACCTGTCCCCGTTGGGTGGCCCGACCGTGGTGGGCTGGGAAGCAGGGCGCATGCTATCACCCGCCCGGATCGACTTCAAGAGGTCGCGGACCTTCTCGATGCGCCGGAGATCGGCCGCCGGGCGCGCCGCTCCGCCGGCGCGGTCCAGCTCGAGACGCAGAACGCCGCCCGGCGTCAGGCTGGCCCCGGAGAGCGCCGAGGCAAGGCGCACCAGGCCCTGGGGGTCGACCGGCGCGTCCTCCGCGAAGCGCACCTGCACCCTTCCGGCGCCGTAGTCGACGGCGCGCACCTTGAGCCGATCGGCCAGGAGCCGGACCTCCGCCAGCGCGAGCAGGTTCCCGGCCTGGTGCGGGATCTCACCGTACAGGTCGCGGATCTCGTCCCGGATGCGGGCCAGCTCGTCCTCCCCGGACGCGGTGGAGATCCTCTTGTACAGCACCAGCCGCTCGTTGAAATCGGGGATGTACTCCTCCGGGATCTTGATGTCCACGCCCAGGTTGATCTGCGCCTTGACCTCGGGACGAGGCGCCTCGCCCTTCATCTCCTGGATGGTCTGCTCGAGGAGCCGGCAGTACATCTCGAACCCGACCGCCGCGATGTGACCGCTCTGCTCGGAGCCGAGGAGGTTCCCCGCGCCGCGGATCTCCAGGTCCATCGCCGCGATGCGGAAGCCCGAGCCCAGCTCGGAGAACTCCTGCAGCGCCTTCAGGCGCCGCCGCGCGATCGGCGTCAGCGCCTTGCGCGCCGGCACCAGCAGGTAGGCGTAAGCACGCCGGTCGGAGCGCCCCACGCGTCCCCGCAGCTGGTAGAGCTGCGCCAGGCCGAAGCGGTCGGCGCGGTTCACGATGATGGTGTTGACCCGCGGGATGTCGAGCCCGTTCTCGATGATCGTGGTGGCCAGGAGCACGTCGAACTCTCCGTTCAGGAAGCCGATCATCGTGCGCTCGAGCAGCGCCTCGCTCAACTGGCCGTGCGCCACTCCGAGGCGGGCCTCCGGCGCCAGCCGGCGGATGAATTTTGCCATCGAGCCGATCGACTCGACGCGGTTGTGGACGAAGTAGACCTGCCCGCCGCGCTTCAGCTCGTTGCGGATCGCCGTCGCGATCACCCCCTCGCGGAACGGCGCGATCGAGGTCTGGATCGCCAGGCGGTTCTCCGGCGGCGTTTCGATGACCGACATGTCGCGGATGCCGGCGAGCGACATCTGCAGCGTCCGCGGGATCGGCGTGGCGGTCAGCGTCAGGACGTCCACGTCCTTCTTCATCGCCTTGATCGCCTCCTTGTGGGCCACCCCGAAGCGCTGCTCCTCGTCCACCACCAGGAGACCCAGGTCGTTGAACCGCACGTCCTTCGACAGCAGCCGGTGCGTGCCGATCAGGACGTCGACCTTCCCCGCGGCGACCGCCTGGAGGATCGTCTTCTGCTCCCGCGGCGATCGGAAGCGCGAGATCATCTCGATGGTCACCGGCCACGACGAGAAGCGGTCTCGGAAGGTGCTGAGGTGCTGGAAGGCCAGGACGGTGGTCGGACAGAGCACCGCAACCTGCTTGCCGTCCGCGACCGCCTTGAAGGCCGCGCGCATGGCGACCTCGGTCTTGCCGAAGCCGACGTCGCCGCAGATCAGGCGGTCCATCGGGACCTCCTTCTCCATGTCGGCCTTCACCTCGCGGATCGATTTCTCCTGGTCGGAGGTCTCTTCGTACGGGAAGGCATCCTCGAACTCCTTCTGCCAGGCGGTGTCGGGCGAGAAGGCCAGGCCGCGGGCCGCGGCGCGCTCGGCGTAGAGCTGCAGGAGATCGCGGGCCATCTCCTGCATCGCCTTCTTGACCTTCTTCTTGGTGCGCTCCCAGCCCGGCCCGCCGAGCCGGTCCAGGTGCGGCTTCTGCCCGGCGACCCCGGAGTAGCGCTGCACCAGGTCGAGGCGGTCGATCGGCACGTACAGCCGGTCACCGCCCTCGTAGGTCAGGAGCATGAAATCACGCGACGAGCCGCCCTCGCCGACCCGCGCGATGCCGGCGTACCGTCCGATGCCGTGCTCGACGTGCACCACCAGGTCGCCGATCTTCAGGTCGCGGAAGCCGGGGCTGAACGCCGCGACCTTGCGCCGCCGCGCCTCGCGCTCGGCGTGCTCGCCGAAGACCTCGCGCTCGGTCAGGACCTGGAGCCCGATGCGCGGCAGGGCGAACCCCTGCGACAGCCGCCCGGAGGCGATCAGCAGCCTCGCGGGGGGCGCCGCGGTGCCTCCCGTCGGCGCGGCCGTCCCGGGCCGCGCGCCGTCGTCCGCCACGACCGCGGCCGGCAGGTCGTACTCGCGCAGGACCTCCCGGAGCCTCTCGCTGCGGCCGGGGCTTTCCATCAGGAAGACCGTCGTGGTCTGCGGCGGCGCCTGCTTCAGGTCAGCGGCGAGATCCTGGATCCGCCCCTTGTAGGCGCGGGCCGGGACGCACGGTACGTGGACGGCGCCGGTGCGCCCCTCGTCGAGCGCCAGCTCGGACAGTCTCAGAGCCGCCTGCTTCGCCTTCGGCTGCAGCTCTTCGCGCGGCAGCAGGAGCTCTTCGGGCGGGGGCAAGCCGAAGTCTTCCGACAGGTCGAAGGAGGCGTGCATCTCCACGTAGACCGACTCGAGGTCGGACAGCACCTGGCCCGGCTCCCACGAGATCAGGAGCGCCCCCGGGGCATAGTCGAACAGCGAGGCGGGCCGGTCTTCGACCAGCCGGACGCACGCCTCGAACCCGTTGAAGGTCGCGCCCGCGGCCAGCGCCTCGACGCGCGCCTGCAGGCCGCCGGCCCCCTGCGCGAGCGCCCGCGCGGGCGGAGGCCTGCGGGCGGAGCGGCGCGATTCAAGGACCGAGCGCAGCCGGTCGAGCGCCGCGGCCGACCAGGGATACTCGCGCACCGGCAGGACGATGGCGGTGGGGACCCGGCCGGTCGAGCGTTGGGTCGCCGGATCGAAGACGCGCAGCGACTCCACCTCCTCGCCCCAGAACTCCACGCGCACCGGCCCGGAGCCCTCCGGCGGGAAGCAGTCGATGATGCCGCCGCGGCGGGAGAACTCGCCCATCGACGAGACCAGGTCGACGCGCACGTACCCCGCCTGCAGGAGGAACCCCGAAAGCTCGTCCGGCTTCAGGGGCTGCCTCTCCCGCAGGTCGAAGCGGTAGAGGTCGAACGCCGCCGGTGGGGCGAGGGGGAAGATCAGCGCGCGCGTGGGCGCGACCACGATGGTCCCGTCCGGCGCGCGCAGGGCGCGCAGCGCCTGCAGGCGCTCGCAGGCGACGCGCAGGTGCGGCGCCAGCTCCTGGTACGGGTCGGCCTCGAGCGAGGGGAACAGGTGCGCGCGCAGGCCGGGGCCGCGGGCGGCGGCCGCGAACGCGAGGTCGGAATGGAACTGCTCGGCCTCCTTCTCGCCGGGGACCAGGAGAAGGACCTTGCGACCCGGGGAGCGCCCCGCGTACGACGCGACCAGGACGGCTGCGGCCGCCGGGCTCAGGCCCGCGACGGTGACGCGGCGGCGCCTCTCCCCCGGGGCGCCCTCGAGGGCCGCCAGGAGATCCCGATCACGCGACGCGACATCCAGGACAGAACGGAGCAAGGGCGTCAACCAGCCCGCCGGGCCCTTCGGATCAGGTCCGATGTCGAGCGCCCGCGGCGCAGCGGCACCGTGACTACCCGGCCGCCACCGGCTTCGACCGTGTCGCGGCCGACGATCTCGGAAAGGCGGTAATCGGCCCCCTTCACCAGGACGTCGGGCCGCAGGAGGGCGATCAGCCGGGCCGGCGTCGTCTGGCCGAACGGTACGATGCAGTCGACCACCCGGAGGGCGGCGAGGACCTCGGCCCGCTCCCGCAGGGGCACGAGCGGCCTCCCCGGCCCCTTGAGACGGCGGACCGAGGCATCCGAATTGAGGCCCACGACCAGGAAGTCGCCGAGGGCGCGCGCCCTGTCGAGGAGATCGACGTGTCCGGAGTGCAGCAGGTCGAAGCAGCCGTTGGTGAACACCACCCGACGACCGCACCCCTTGAGCCGCCGCGCCAGCGCCGCGGCCCG
>WNGL01002562.1_pt1 | contig 21960 bp, 24 predicted proteins | sample 5400591 | NCBI WGS metagenome assembly WNGL01 (sample SAMN13153377, study PRJNA577476) | soil metagenome | isolation source: 80 cm soil or saprolite under Garry oak tree replicate 1 | place: USA:California | collected 2016-06-15 | reverse complement strand
AGCCATACCTTCAGCCGGTAGTATATGGAGTATGGCAAAGGTTAAGGTCACGATCACCCTCGACCGCAACAAGGCGAATGACGCGCGCTCCCTTGTTGGGGCATCTTCGACTTCGGAAGTCATCGACATCGCTCTCGAGCGTCTCATTCGTGCTGAGCGCAAGAGCATGGACGTAGCCGCATACAGGCGGCTCCCGCCCACTAAGCAAGAGGACGATCTCGCCCTTCTCGGTGACGCTCAAGCATTGGCGGATGAGACCGATTGGGAAAGCCTGTACGCGGACGTCGAGGGGTGACGCCGGCATACATGCGTCGCGGCGACGTGTGGCTTGCCCGGCTGGACAAGATCCGACCACTCGTGGTCCTGACTCGCGACCCGCTCGCGTCAATCCTTAATGCCGTGATAGCGGCGCCCATCACTTCGACAGTCCGCAACCTGTCGACCGAGGTCGCGGTCGGGCCCGAAGACGGCGTTCGTGTGCGCTCGGTCGCGAATCTCGACAACGTCCAGTTGGTCGCGCGATCGCGACTCATGCGTAGGGTGGGCCGAGTCAAGCCAACCACCATGCGGGCTATGTGCGAGGCGTTGGCAATCGCCGTCGACTGCGTGTAGGCACTGCCCAGCCTCAGGATGAATAGCCCTGGCGGGATTCGAGCCGACACCTACGAAACCGCGCCTGAGGTTCTGCTGATCAGCTGCTGACAGCCGGCTCGATGTTCTGGTTGAGCCGAAAGAAGTTGCCGTGGTCGTACTTTCTCTTAATCTGGGACAGTCGAGCGTGGTTCGGACCATATGCGTCTCGTATCCTGCTGTCGCCTTCTGTCCCCAAGTAGTTGACATACACGGCGCTCGACGAGAGGGGACGCGTCGCATCCCAAAGCTGGCGCACCCAGGCGACGTTGGCTTCACTCTCTTCAGCTTCTAACCAGCCACCCAGTAGTAGGAGGCTGTATGCATGGGTGCGGTGATGGAAAGCTGTGGCCGTATCTGGCACGCGCGCAATGGCGCCACCCATTGGCTCGATCGCAATGTTCGAATACCGTGAGGGGACTCGACCATAGGCAGCGACCAAGATGTCGATTAGTTCGTCACTCAGCTCGTCGAGGAAGTTCGCCTTCCAGTAATTGAGCCGTCCTGGCGGAAACATTGGCTCCACGATCTTCTGAATGTCGACATAGGGACGGGGCTCGATGTCGTCAAGGACCGGTGTCCCGAATTGGCGCAGCGGCTTGAGCAGTGACTGCCCTTCGGCCACCGGGCCATTGAACACCGGGCGCAAGCCGAGCCGTGGCTCGCCGTCAGGACCGGTGGATAGGCCCGCGTACACAATAAGGTTGTCCGGCGCACCACCCATGAACTCGCGATAGAAGCGCAACACGTTAGGTGCGTCAGCCAACCGATGGATCAGTCGTCCGCCGAGCAGGTCCGGACCGACATCGTGGAGCTGGAACTCGAAGGACGTCACGATCCCAAAGTTGCCGCCGCCACCACGGATTGCCCACAAGAGGTCGTCGTTCTGCTCAGCGCTCGCTCTGAGGGTCCGGCCGTTGGCTGTTACAACGTCGGCCGATAGCAGGTTGTCGCAGGCCAGGCCATAACTGCGCATCAGGTGCCCCAGGCCACCACCTAGGGTGAAGCCCGCGATGCCAGTGGATGGCATCAGCCCGCCGTTCGTAGCGAGCCCCGCTTTCTGGGTCTCGGCATCGAACTCGCCCCATAGGACCCCGCCCCCGGCGCGTGCGCGCCGATTGTGCCGGTCGACCTCGACGCTCTTCATCGGCGAGAGATCGATCACCAGGCCTTTGTCGCAGGTCGCATTGCCGGCGATGTTGTGCCCTCCTCCCCTCACCGCAATCGCGATTCCGTTATCGGCGGCAAAAGAGGTCGCTGCCAGCACGTCGTCGGCGTTGACACAACGCGCAATTCCCAAGGGTCGCTTGTCGATCATTCCGTTCCAGACGCGACGCGCTACTTCGTAGTCCGCATCCTCAGGCAGGATGACCCGGCCAGCGATGTCATCTGCCAGCTTCTGGAAGTCTGGGCGCTCGATAGTCATTTGACGGGGAACTACTCTGCACCCGCGCCCGCAGGGCCGCAAGGGTCGCGCTGGTGATGCTTCTCTGGCTCGAGCCAGTGCAGATGACCGGCATAGCCCAATCGGGCGCCATTCGAGCCACTTGGGCCAACTCGAAAGCTGTTGAACGTCGGGCAACCAGGCCTGAAAGCCGCCACGAGTCTTCGAACGACGGGCCGTCGCACATTCGACCGCACCGTCGCCTTGACCGATCAGTGATCCTATGCCAAGAAGGTCTTTACCGCATCGGCGACGACCTCTGGTGCCGTCACCATGGCGACATGCTCCTGCCCCGGCATTTCCACAATCCTCGCGCTCGGCAGAGCTTCTGCGATCGCTTCAGTGCCACTCCCCATCGGAGGCGGGCTGGCACTGCCAAGCAGCAGCAGCGTCGGGATGCGAATCTCGGCTAGACGTGCAGCATCGAACCTAAAAGTTATTTGGATGATGCTGTCGTAGGGGAGCGACCGCGCACACTGAAGCGCCTCCTGCCACATGGGTGTCCCCCGTCTTGCTTCGACAGCGGGTGGCGGGAGGCGTGGACCTTCAAGAAGGAACGTGGCTACGACGTCATCAAGCCTGCCGGCGCGCAAGAGCGAGAACAAGCGGTCCGGCAAATCGGAAGACCGCTGCTCGACGCCGCGAGGAAAGTAAGGCGGCTCGTATAGAACCAATCGTCGGATCGGCAGTCCAGTCTCCGCAGCCTGGATTGACAGAAGCGCGCCAGATGAGTGGCCCAGCAGGTCAGCACTTCCACCGGCCGCTGAGATGACGGCGGCAATATCGTCTACTTCACGCTCGGGTGTGTAGGTGGTCGCATCACCACTGCTGCCCCCGGCCACGACGATCCATGACGTAAACGGTCGTTTGCGGCGAAAGGAGGTGCGCAACGGGGAGCCAGCGACGATGGTCGTACAGAGCCCCGCCAACGACCACTAGTGGGCGACCCTGCCCGATCCGCACGTAGGCGATCCGCACACCATCGGCGGAAACTGTTGTGAGGTGCGTGTGGCCGTTGTCCATCGGCGAAGTCTAGGGTTCGACCGTATCGCCCGGGTTTGGTTTTTGCACCGGCGACGACCTTGGCCGAGACTGTCTCCTGAAATCGCCCGGCGCGCATGGGCGCCTGTTGAATGCTAAATAAGGACCACCCTGGGCGACGGAATCGAGACGACAAGGGGAGGTCTGCCGTTTTACCAATGACGAAGCAAGCCTGTCAACTGGACCACCTGGTCGTCAATTCGCCGACTCTGGCGGCCGGCGTGGAATGGGTACGGGCGAGTTTGGGCGTGACGCCCAAAATGGGCGGAGATCATCAGCGAATGGGCACGCACAACGCGTTGGTGCGGCTTGGCGATACAACCTATTTGGAAGTTATAGCGCCGAACCCCGTGGCGTCGATGCCAGATCGACCTCGGTGGTTCGAACTTGATCGCATGGCACCTGACGCCGCGCCGAAGCTGGCAACCTGGGTCGCACGCACTGGCGACATTCAGTCAGCGATTGCGGACTGTTCCACCGACCTCGGAGACATCGAGCCGATGAGTCGTGGGTCGTTGAACTGGCTGATCACCATTCCGCGCGACGGAAGCCTTCCTGGCGGCGGCGTCTTCCCCACTCTCATGGAATGGCGGACCCTAGACCATCCAGCTGCACGACTCGTGGATCAGGGTTGTGCTTTGAGGCTACTGGAGTTGTTCCACCCAACGCCCGGTGCGCTGCAAGAATTATTGACTTCTCTTGGGCTGGCCGAAGCGGCGGTCGCGCACGAGATTCCGCCCGGTGAGCGTGTCCATCTTGTCGCCCATATCGAGACGCGCGAGGGCATTCGATTGCTCGGCAGTCCATCAGTCTGAACCGGCGGTCAATGGCGACTCGGCCGGCTGATATAGCCCCGGCGGGATTCGAGGCAACACCTACGAAACCGCGCGTGACGTTCCGCTGAGCTGGTGCTGCGATCGCACCTGGGCCGGCCGACTCGGCAGGTACGTGCGATGGCACCCAAAGTGCGTAGAAGGCATACTTAGCTGTCTCGCCAGGCGGATGCGTGATCAGGTGCACGGCGAAGGAGATGCCCCCAAGCATCAGCGCCAATCCACTCAAGCGGATCAATTTTGTAGTCGACACTTTGTGTTTCTCCTTCTTGCTTCGGAATATGCGAGGGTCACGTGGCGACGCTGTGCGTGCTCCATAGCCCCGACGTCATCGAGATGGTCCGGGGTGCCGGCCCCGCCGACCGGTACTTAGCTCATCCTTCTCTTGCCGACCCACTGGAAGTGATGCATAGAGCTTCAGCGATTCGCTCCGGTTGGGCGTTGGCGCCACTGTGCAGAATCGCTGAAGGCCGCGCAAACCTCAGTCAGGCGACTGGACTTGACACAGCTCTCTGACCGGCTTGGGTCGCCCTGCCGAGCAGGACAATGCTGACCGCGACCCACCAGACGACCACAGGCGTGGCGCCGAGAATGAGCGCCAGCAGCCCAACGGGTCCGTTGTTACCGGTGCCGCCAAAGATGGTCAGCGCCGCGCCCACGTCGAGGACGGCGGCGACGGCGCTCAGCCAACCCAGCCATCGCGGTAGAACTGCGGTGCGGATCACCGCGTATGCACTGGTCCCAAATACGATCGCGGCCGGGAGGTAGAGGAACGTGAAGGCCATCCACGTCCCGGCCCATGCGGCGCGGACGATCGCGGGATCGGTGCCGGGCCGGCTTATAAATGCAGTGGTCGCTTCAGCGGCGGAGCCGACGAATAACATCGCGGCCGTCACCAAACCGGCCCCGAAAAAGAGAGCGGCCGCCCACTCCCAGTCCTCACCCGCTTCTCGTATGACCGCACGGATGCCAGTGAACAGCATGAGTAGTACTGCCGTGGCGACAGCGGTCAGGAAGGCGTCGCCCATGAAGAGGCCACTGTTGGAGTTGATCCAGCCGGCGTACTTCTTGGCGTCTTCGAAGTCAGGCGGGTTGCCCGCCACCAGGAAAAGAACGAGGCCGGCGATCTGAATGGCCACGTAGACGAGCCCTAGGACGCCAGTCCACCGCCGCCAGTTCCAACGGTTCACTGCCCCCTCCTTGTGTGCGACCAGTAGCGCGGGGTGAGTATGCACGCGCTAAGCCCTTCATGACCGCCGCCAGGGCGGGTGGCTCCCCAGCCGGCAAGTGCCTCCGGTCGGTGGTCCCCAGGATCAGGGTTCGGCCATCGTCGAACAGATGTTGGAGTAGCCCCGGCGGGATTCGAACCCGCGATCTCAGCCTTGAAAGGGCCGCGTCCTAGGCCACTAGACGACGGGGCCTCGCTAGAAGTCTAGGTACTCTAATCGCTGGCCTTGCTCCGGAGCTCGGGGCCAATTCTTCACGCGAAAGCGGGCGTAGCACAATGGTAGTGCGCCAGCCTTCCAAGCTGGTCACGTGGGTTCGATTCCCATCGCCCGCTCCACCCGCGCCGACGAAGTCAAGCCATGACGCACTCCTGACGTCAGACGTGCGGAATTTTGGGGAGGGCGGCCGATATGCCGGCCGCCCCCGGGTCACGCTCTAGCCTTCGACGTTTTGGATCATGCCAAAGAGCCCGTCGGATTCATCGTTGATGCCTGCTGCAAAGAAGAGGGTGTTGACGTCGCCCCCGTTGCCGCCGTTGCCAAAGCGCAGGCCCCAGAGGCCGTCGTTCTGGATCGGCTCGTTGGTTTCTCGCTTCAGCTGTCCGCGAAACGTGCCGGCCGTTGTGAACGCGTTGATGCGGCCATCCCCGAAGTTCCCGACCAGGATGTCGTTGTGGAAGTTGCCGAACGTCGCCGGCGCGGCAGCCAGGCCCCACGGCGAGTTGAGGCTTCCACCTGAGGCGAATCGCATCACCAGCGCGCCGCTCGTCGTGTAGATGTCGACGAACCCGTTGCCCGGGCCCTTCACGTCGTCGTGCTTCCCAGCGTCCTGCTTCGCGTAAGTGACGTAGATCAGGCCGCCGATGTTCTGGATGCCAAAAGGTGCAAAGCCGGCAGGCAGCGCGCTGTCGATGAAGGTGCCGGTCCCCAAGGACACCTGCTGGAACTGACCGTTGAACACATCGACCGTGCCGAACCTGAAGTTGGCCGCGTACAGGTAGTTGGCCGGGCCGACCGATCCGTTGGTCAGGCCCTTGTACACTGCGCCGACGTCGCCGGCGCCGTCAACAACACCCGAGTTGTCGATCGCGATTGTGGCCTTCGTTCCGCCAACGGTCGGGTTCCAGCCGAGCACCGTCCCGTCCTCGGTGTCGAACAGGAAGAAACTCTTGGCGGTCGTCGTCCCGTTGGTGACGGGGAAGTCGGCCGTCGGGTTGAACACGGTGCCCGTGGGCGTGCCGCCCGGTCCGCCGTCGGGCGCTGGAATCTCGACCGTCAGGCCAATCTTCTGCCCGGCGCCGTTGTACAGCGTCGATACGCCGGCGTTGTTGTCGGACACCCAGATCGGGCTTGTCGGGCTCGACGACAGGCCCCATGGGTTCACTAGGTCTTTGTCGAACGCCAGGGCCCGCCCCGGGATGTCGGAAACAAGGTTGGTCTGGCGGAAAGAACCCCGCGCGATCCCGGCCTGGGCCGGGAGGGCTTGAAGCGCCACCGCAGCCAGCGCCACCATCACGAATGACACGCGAAAAACCGAACGGCTTCGTTTCATGCGTCACATTCCCCCAAAACAGCCGGACGACTTCGTTACGGATTACTGAAGCCGGTTACACCCTCAGTTCGTGGCCAGGAAGACGTTCTTCAGCTCGGTGTAGTGGTCGAGCGCGTTCGGGCCCAGCTCGCGGCCGATGCCGGACTGCTTGAAACCGCCGAACGGCGTCGTCACGCGTACCGAGGTGTTGGAGTTGATCGAGATCGTGCCGGTTTCGAGTGCCCGCGCGACCCGCATCGCGCGGCCCGCGTTCGAGGTCCAGACCGAGCCCGACAATCCGTAGATCGAGTCGTTCGCGATGCGGATCGCGTCCGCCTCGTCATTGAAAGGAATCACAGCTGCGACCGGTCCGAAGATCTCCTCACGGGCGGCGCGGTCGGACGGCGCGACCGGAGACAGCACCGTCGGCGGAAACCAGAAGCCAGGCGCGCTGGGCGCGCTGCCGCGAATCGCGACCTTCGCCCCGTCCTTTACATATGTGGCGACCTTGGCGCGCTGGTCGGCGGAGATCAGCGGTCCCATCTCGGTCTTGTCGTCCAGCGGGTCGCCGACGCGTATCGCCTTGACGGCCTTCTCGAGCGTCTGCATGAACCGGTCGACCGCGGAGCGCTCGACGAGGATGCGCGAGCGCGCGCAGCAGTCCTGGCCCGCGTTGCCGAACACCGCGGAAGGCGCCGACGCGGCGGCCTTCTCGATGTCCGCGTCCGCGAACACGATGTTGGCCGACTTGCCGCCCAGCTCGAGCGTCACCCGCTTGATCGATTCGGCCGCCAGCGCCCCGATGCGCTTTCCGACGTCGGTCGAGCCGGTGAACGCGATCTTGGCGACGTCCGGATGCTGCACGAGGCGTTCGCCGACGGTACGTCCGGCCCCGACGACCACGTTGAGCACGCCCTCCGGGATCCCGGCCTCGAGCGCGAGGCGCTCCAGCTCGAGCGCGGTCAGAGGAGTCAGCGCCGCCGGTTTCAGCACGACCGTGTTGCCCGCCGCGAGCGCCGGCCCGAGCTTCCACGACGTGATCGCGATGGGGAAGTTCCAGGGCACGATGAGGCCGACCACGCCGAGTGGCTCGCGAAACGTCAAGTCGACCCCGCCGGCGACCGGGATCGTGTTGCCCAGCAGCCGCTCGGGCGCGCCCGCGTAGTACTCGAAGACGTCGACCACCATGCCGACCTCGCCGCGCGCGTCGCCGATCGGCTTGCCAACGTTGCGCGCCTCGAGGTGAGCGAGCTTTTCAGCGTTGGATTGGACCGCCGCGGCGAACCGACGGAGCAGCTGCCCGCGGTCACGCGGCGTCACCGCCCGCCAGGCCGGGAAGGCGGCCTTTGCGCGGGCGACCGCCCGGTCGGCGTCCTCGACGTTGGCCTCGGCAACCTCGGCGAGAACCTTTTCGGTTGCCGGCTCGATGACCTTCAACTCGCCATCAACTCTAGCCCGGCCTCAAACTCACACCAGACTCCAAGCTCGTTATGAGGTTCGCCCGAGATCATGCGCGTATGAATAGAACCCGACTCCTTTTATTTGCCTCTGTAGTCGCGGCAGCGCTGGTGTTTGGTGGCGTGGTCGGCGCCAGCGCCGCGCGCAGCAACTTGTCGCCGGCCAGCGCCGTCTTCGCCGCCATCAGCGCAGCCTCGCCGTCACCGAGTTCCAACGAAGGCGCCACCCACGAATCGGGTGAGAGCGCCGCGCAAGAGGCGGCGGAAAACAACGGCACGTTCCATCCGGGTGGCGCAGGCGTGGGCGGTCACCCCTGCGGCGGCCACTCCAACGAGGACGCGACCCACGAGAAGTCCGAGACGGCGGCCCAGGAGGCCTCTGAGAACGCCGCCTGTCCGACGCCGGCGGCTAGTCCGGCTGCAACTAAGTAGCAACCAGCACCCACTAAGCTCGCCTATGTGAGCGGACGTACTCGGGTCTACGTCGAAGTCGGCGGCAAGCGGGCCTTCGCCAGCGCCGCCGACTGGCCCGGGTGGTCCAGGTCGGGAAGGGATGAGGCGGCCGCGCTCGAGGCGCTGGCCGCTTATGCGCCGCGCTATACGCGCGTGGCAAAGCTCGCGAAGATCGAGCTCCCGAAAGACGTGACGAGGTTCAACGTGGTCGAGCGGCTCGCGGGCAACGCGACGACCGACTTCGGCGCGCCCGGCATACCGGCGAAGGACGAGACCAGACGGCTGACCGCCCGTGACACCAAGCGAATGGTCTCGCTCATGGAAGCCTGCTGGAAATATCTCGACAGCGTCCGGGCCAAAGCGCCCCAGGAGCTGCGCAAGGGGCCTCGCGGCGGCGGGCGGGACCGCGACAAGATGTTCGAGCACGTGCTGGGGGCGGAACTGGAGTACGCGAAGGGGATCGGTCTCCGCCTCAAGCGACCGGACCGCCGGGCGCTGCTCGAAAGCTTCTCCAACCCAAACCGCGAGGAGAAGTGGCCGGTCATCTACGCGGTTCGGCGCACCGCCTGGCACGCCCTCGACCACGCGTGGGAGATGGAAGACCGCATACCCTGAGGGGCCATGGAAGAGCAGAAGGGTGGCTTGCTCGTGGTCATGGCGCATCCCGACGACGAATCGATGGGCACCGGTGGCATCGTTCTCCGCCACACGCGGAACGGCATCCTCACGAATCTCATCTGCGCGACTTACGGCGAGGCGGGGTGGATGGGCAAGCCGCCTGGTGCGAAGCAGGAGGACTTGCGCGAGATCCGCGCGGGCGAGCTCGAGCAGGCGGCCGCCGCGCTGGGCCTGAGCGGCGTCGAGCTGTGGGACTACCCGGACGGCGGAGTCAACGGGTCGGACCAGCAGGAGATCACGCAGCGCGTCTGGGAGCAGATCTCAAAGCTGCGGCCTCGCGCCGTGGTCTGTTGGGGACCGGACGGCGCATACGGGCATCCCGATCACATTGCGATGGGCGCGTGCACCGACGCCGCCGTGGGCGCCATGACGGAGGGCGACCGGCCGGCGCTCTACCACGTCGCGATCGACCAATCGCTGCTGGATTTCTATCAGGAGGCGATGCGCCTGGGCGGCGACAACCACGCACTCCCGCTGCAACCGCAAGAAAAGGTCGACGTCGTGATCGAGCTCGATGCTGACGAGGTGATGATGAAGCTGCGCGCGATCGACTGCCACCGCAGCCAGCTCGAAGACTGGCGCATCGCGATCCGCGATCATCAGCACCTCATGCAGCGGGGTTACGGTCACGAGCCCTATGTGGTCGTGTCCTCGCGCGCAACCGGCCTGACCGAGACTGGTCTGTTGGGAGAGTTCGCATGAGCACCTTCTCAGCCTTCTCATCGGTGGTGCGCGGCATGATCGAGTACCTCGAGCCGGTGCTCTCGTACGTCGGCGACGCGACCTACCAGGGACGTGTCACGCGACGCGAGGCCTGTGACTTCCGGTTCGGCAACCCGCAGGAGATGCCCCTGCCGGAGATCCGGCAGGCGCTCACCAAATGGGCGGAGCCGAAGGACAAGGACTGGTTCGCGTACAAGTTCAGCGATCCGAGCGCGGTGAAAGTGGCGGTCGATTCGCTGCGCCGTCGCGTTGGAATGGAGTTCGACCCGCTGGACATCTCGATGACTACGGGCGCATTCGGCGCCCTCGCCAGCACGCTGCGCGCGGTGGTCGACCCGGGCGACGAGGTGATCTACCTCTCGCCGTCCTGGTTCTTCTACGTGCCGATGATCCTGCAGCTTGGCGCGAAGCCTGTGCGCGTCGATTTCACGCCGCCGCAGTTCGAGCTGCCGATCGAAGCGATCGAGTGGCACATCACGCCGCAGACGCGGGCGATCATCGTCAACTCGCCACACAACCCGAGCGGGCGGGTCTTCACACCCGAGGAATTGGAGCGCCTCGCCGACGCGCTCGAGGCGTCGCACCGCACCATCTACCTGATATCGGACGAGTCGTACAGCAGGATCGTCTTCGACGGCCGCGAGTTTCGATCGCCGGTGCGCCACTACGACCGCTCGTTCCTCATCTACACCTACGGCAAGACGCTCGTCTCGCCCGGTCAGCGCCTCGGATACATCGCGATGCCTCCATCGATGCCCGACCGAGAGGCGCTGCGCGAAGCGGTGTTCGTTTCTCAGCTCGCGCTCGGTTACGCATTTCCAAACGCGCTGATGCAGTACGCGATGGAAGATCTCGAGAGAGTGAGCGTGGACGTCGATGCACTGCAGCGCCGGCGCGACCGCATCGTCAGCGCCCTGACTGAAATGGGTTACGAGACGGTGAATCCTGAGGGCACCTTTTACGTGATGGTGCGCTCGCCGATCGCCGACGACGCGGAATTCACGCGCCATCTTGCGGAGCATGACGTGTTCGTCCTTCCGGGTCGCATGTTCGAATTACCCGGATGGTTTCGCATCTCGTTGACCGCAAACGACTCAATGGTCGAGCGCGCCTTGCCGGGATTCGGACGAGCCATCGAATCTGTGAGTGTAGGCAAGACATGATTGCCTGGCAATTTCTCAACACATGTGTCCTCAAATCGCAGCCACTGTCGGATAACCTTTAGCGCCTGATTCCGGGGGTGCCGGGGTCGCAAATTCCAAGTCGGGGGTAACGCATGGAAGTTCAGGAGGCGGTAGCCGAAGGCGCGGCTTCTGTGGATAACGGCGAGGTCAAACGTGATGGCCGCAAGCAGTTTTCGATGGGTCCGGGAGACATCCTGGAGGGCAGGCTCGTCTACGACGGGTCGGTGCATGCCGATGGCCGCGTAGAGGGCGAGGTCCGCGTGACCGGCAACATCGACGTTGCCAGCGGAGCCACCGTCAAGGCCCTGCTCGAAGGCTCCAACGTGACGCTGAAGGGAAACATCGAGGGCGCGGTCACGGCGCGCGACAAGCTGACCCTCGGCAAAAACGCAAGGCTGAGCGGTGACATCCAGGTCCGCAGGCTGCAGATCGATGACGGCGCGACGCTGAACGGGCACGTACGGATGGGTGACTTTGAGCACCAGGCGTCCGGTCAGTAGGGTCCCGACCCCGGTTCCGGCCGAAAACGGCGCCAACGGCCAGCGCAACTCGGTGGTCCTGGGTCCGAAAGACCGCCTGGTCGGCCAGCTGTACATCGAGGGCGACCTCCGTGTTTCCGGCACCGTCGACGGCGCGCTCGAGGCCACCGGTGACATCGAGATCGCGGGGGCCGGCAAGGTGAGTGGGGCGGTGACGGCCTACAACCGGCTCGTGGTCGGGAGCGACGCGTCGCTGATCGGCGGGGAGGTGCGCGTGGCGCGCCTGACCGTCGCGGACGGGGCCACCTTCACCGGCCGCGTGTCGATGGGCAAGCACCAGGCCCAGGTCGCGGCGGAGCCGGCGCCAAAGGTGGTGCCGATTTCCGAACCGATCCCGGAGCCGATTCCCGAACCAATTCCCGAGCCGAAGGCGGTCGTGCAACCCGTAACAGTCAAGCCGACCCAGCAGAAGGCGCTCGCTCAACCCGTGACAGTCAAGCCGACCCAGCAGAAGGCGGTCGCCCAACCCGTGACGGTCAAGCCAACCCAGCAGAAGGGCCGCCGCCGCTAGAGAAGAAAACCACCTCCCCATTCATGGGGAGGTGGCGGGCAGCGCCGGAGGGGCTGGTCCCTACTTCTTCTTGGGTGTTTTGGCCGGCATCTTGCGCGTCTCTTCCAGGGCGCGCTTGATCAGCGCGGTCGGCGGCTTGACGCGCCAGTCCCCCGGCACCACAACGTAGCCGCCCATCTTGTGGCCCGCCATCGGCTCGAAGTCCCGGCCGCCCTGCTTTTTGACCTTCGCGATCTCGTCGGCGGGCAGGCGCACCATCAGCTCGTCGCCGAAGATCCCGCAGAACATGTTGCCATTCACAAACGCGGACAGCTGGCCGAACATCGGCTTCAAGGTGATCCCTGGCCCGTCCGGGACCACCTTGCTGAACGCCGCCTTCGCAGCCTCACTGGGCTTGGGCATCTTCATCGGTCCGCGCGGTGCCGGGCTCACGCTGGGATGGTAGTACGCTTCACGAGTTCTCAGAAGCGCGATACGGAGGGATGCCCATGAGCTGGAGTGTTGAGGGGACCTACTTCGAGAACTGCAACTGCAACTTCGCCTGCCCATGCACGGTCACGAGCTTTGGCTCGCCCGCGACGCAGGATCGCTGCCAGGTGATCCTCAACTATCACATTCAAAAGGGCGAAATCGACGGGGTGGACGTCAGCGGGCACAGCGTCTCGGTGGTCGCGGACGCGCCCGCCAAAATGCTCGATGGCAACTGGCGGGTCGGCGTGATCATCGACGACAAGGCGTCGAAGGAACAGGCGGACAAGCTGGCCGGCGTGTTCTCAGGTCAGATGGGCGGCCCGATGGCGAGCCTCGCGCCGCTGATCAGCGAAGTGCTCGGCATCGAGCAGCATCCCATCGAATACCACGACAGCGGACACAAACACCGCGTCAAGATCGGCCGCGACATCTCGGTCGAGGTGGAGGACTACACGCCCGAGGGGCTGTCGGAGCCAACCCAGGTCGTGGGCGTCTTCCATCCCTCGAACACGACGCTGACCATCGCCCGGCCGACCGAGTCCCACATCAAAGCCTTCGGCATGGAGTTCCATAACAGCGGCAAGAGCGCGTTCTCGGCGCCCTACCGCTGGTCTGCCTGACCGTTCGGCGATGCAACCGGTCGCGCCGCTGCCCAGGCCGCTGACCGCGGGGATAGTCGCCGCTCTCCTGGCGTGCGCGGCGGCGGCGTGGCTGATCACCGTCAACCAGGCCGGGTCGATGGGGATGGGCGGGATCGCAATGATCGCAATGACGGGCGCGGCCCTGTTCCTCATCACGTGGCTCGTGATGATGGTCGCGATGATGTTCCCGTCGGTCGCGCCGATGACGCTCGCGTTCGCGTCGGTCACGCGCTCGCGGGGCGAGGGGATCCTGCCAACCGCCACATTCGTGCTCGGCTACCTGCTCGTGTGGACGGCCGCCGGCCTTGTGCCGCTCGCGGTCCTGCAGGCCGCGAGCCACATCTGGATGACGCCGCCGTCATGGCTGCCGCGCGTTGGGGGGGCTGTGATCATCGCCGCCGGGATCTACCAGTTCACGCCGCTGAAGGACGTGTGCCTGCGGGCTTGCCGCTCGCCGATGGGTTTCATCCTCAGCCATGACTTCGGCGGCGGTCCCGGATCGGCGCTGCGGGCCGGAGCATCGCACGGCCTCTACTGCCTCGGCTGCTGCTGGGCGCTGATGGCGGTTCTCGCCGTGCTTGGCTTGATGAACATCGCCTGGATGGCGGTGTTCGCCGCGGTGTTCTTCATCGAGAAGAACGTGCGCCGCGCCGAGCTGCTGCCCAGAGTGGTCGGCGCCGCATGCATCGCCGGCGGATTGGCGATCGTGGCCTGGCCGGTCCTGCTCGGCGCGATCCCGACTTAAAGCGAGACGCACGTGTGACGCCAGAGGTGCGGAATTCCGAGGGCTGAGGCGCACCGCTGACGCCAAAGGTGCGGAATGGGCGCGGCAGCTTCGGCTTTGCGACCGCAATGAATCTACAATGCCGCCAGGGTGGGCGACCAGTCAGAGCAGCTCGGCATGCACTTATCGCCGGACGGGCTCTGGGCGTGGAACGGCACGGCGTGGATACCCAACCCCAAAGCACCCTCGAGGTTGCCCGCCGTCTACTCGGCACCCGTCCCCCAAAGCTACACGCCGATGGCCTATCCGACGGCTGGTGCTTATGCCGTGGCGCCGAAGAGCCCGGCCGTCAGTCTGATCGTGAGCTTCTTCATTCCCGGTGTCGGCTCTTTGGTCAACGGTGACACTGGAATCGGCATCACGATCCTTCTGCTCTGGCTGGTGGCGATCGCCCTTGACATCACCGTGATCGGCTTGATCGTCGGCGTTCCACTCGGCATCGCAATGTTCGTATGGGGGCTCATCGACGCGTACCAGGGCGCTCGTCGCTGGAACGCGGGTCACGGCATCATCAGCTAAGCGTTCCACCTCATCCTCGAGGATGACCCAATAAATCGATCTCGCGGCTGAAGACCGACCGCGCCCAAAAAACTAATTTGGCCATCATGAAAAAGCTCCTTTACGCCGGCGTCGTCGGTCCCCTCCTTTTCATCGTCGTGTTCCTGCTCGAAGGCTTCACGCGACCTGGTTACAGCCAGTGGCGCCATTACGTCAGCCAGCTGGCGACCGGTGACGGGGGCTGGATGCAGGTGGTCAACTTCCTGGTCTGCGGAACATTGGTGATCACATTCGCCATCGCGCTTCGGCAGGCGATCGGGGGCAGCCGCGGCTCGGTCGGCGCGCCGGTGCTGATCGGATTGTTTGGAACGGCGCTTTTAGTCGCCGGCATCTTCGTCACCGACCCCGCGCTCGGCTATCCGGTCGGCGCGCCTGTCGTGCACACCGCGCACGGGATGATCCACGGCCTCGCGGGCTTGGCCGCCTTCACGCTCCTACCGGCCGCGGCCTTCGTGATGGCCTGGCATTTCTCGGGCGAGCCCGGCTCCCGCAGCTGGACGCTCTACTCCGTAGGGGTGGGGATCCTGCTCGTTGCACTGTTCATCGCGAGCACGGCTGTGTCGGTCCTGGACGAGCGCGGCGTTTGGCCGAACGCACCCACCGGCTTCCTGCAGCGCATCGCGATCATCGGCGGCTGGACCTGGCTTGCGATCCTGGCATGGCATCAACTCCGCGCGCCGCAAGCTCTGCCGTCACGTCACCCGCAAGAAACTGGGGCAGCCTCAGACGCACGTCTGACGCCAGACGTGCGGAATTCCGAGGCATGAGGCGCCCGGCTGACGCCAGACGTGCGGAATGGCGCGCCCGTAGAGGTTCTAGCCGTTGACCGTGAAGATCCCGATCTTTCCGGTGGCGTCGCCCGGCATTTCGGTGAACCAGATGTTTCCATCCGGTCCCCTCATGATTCCGACCGGCTGTGAGCGAAAGCTTCGAACGGGATAGGAAGTGACGCTGCCGGCTCTAACGGCGGGGCGCGGCAAAGGTGGCATCCGGGCCTTCGTTCGGCGCATGAACGGTTTGGCCGTAACGGCTGCTCGGGACCTCGGTCAGGAGCTCGATGGCGCGCCCCGGTTCACGTCCAAGGTCACGTTTCCCCTTGCATCCGGCGGTGACGCACCTCAACCACCATCCGTGTTGTGAGTGTCCGAGGAGCATCGGCTTGTGACAGATGGAGCATGGCTCTGGCCGCCGAACCTTCTCGGCCCTTGCATAGAGCTCTCTGCCGTCGATCAATGAGATTTCGCTTGTGCTTGCCTCAGCCCGAGCCTGCTCATTGAATTCCGAAAGCGTCACAAACATGCCAGCGCCCCGCGGTAGGCCCTCGCGTAACAGCGTGCCCGCGAAGTTCCGGATCTCGTCCACTCCAATCCACCGCGAAGTCCATCGCTTGCACTGGACGATCCTGCGCTCGCCGTTGCCTGTCAGTTCGAGGTCGATGTTCCCGTCGGCCGAGTCCTGGCGGCCCGTCTCGCGCACTCCCCAGCCTTCACGGCGAAATACCTCGCCGACAAACCACTCGAATTCCTCGGCATCAAGCAGTCGAAGATCAGTTGTCCATTCGATGAGATGCCGTCGGCGCGCTCTCTCTGCCTGCGCTGCAAACGACCCCAAAGTAAGCAACGCGGCTCCACTTACCCCTATGGCATTCGCCGACACGAGCTGAGGCGTCGACCAATGGAGTGCGATTGGAAGAATCAATCCAAGGCCCGGGTAAAAGACGATTGCAACGACCGCGACGGCCCAGCCTGGAACGTGCTTTACAAACCCCATCACGGCTTGGTCGAGCAGATCGGTCAGTCCGGACACGGCGACATGGTGGCACCTTGGCGGTCGGGTTCAGCCTCATTAGCGCAGGCCATCTCCTCCTTGAGGACGAGATCAAAGATCGATCTTGGTGCTGATGACGCCGGCGGCGCTGAGACCTAGCTTGATCGTCATGGAAAACATCACGATCGTCGAGACCCACGGTCTCACCAAGCGATTTGGCAGTGGAGTCCTCGCCGTCGACTCCATTGACATGAGCGTGCGACGTGGCGAGGTCTACGGCTTCCTCGGCCCCAACGGGGCAGGGAAGACGACGACCCTGCGCATGCTCGTCGGCCTGATCCGGCCGACTGCGGGCACGGCAACCGTCACCGGCCACGCGCCCGGCGATCCGAAGGGCCTGGCCCAGATCGGCTCGCTGATCGAGTCGCCCGGCTTCTACCCCTACCTCTCGGGCCGCGAGAACCTGAGGGTCGTGGCAGACCTGGCGAGCGTCAAGCAGAAGCGGGTCGACGAGGTCCTCGACATCGTCGAGCTCAGCGCGCGCGCCGGGCGCAAGTTCGGCACCTACTCGACGGGCATGAAGCAGCGCCTTGGTGTGGCCGCGGCCCTGCTCAAGGATCCCGACCTGCTGATCCTCGACGAGCCCACCAACGGCCTGGATCCTCAAGGGATGGCCGAGATGCGCAAGCTCATCAAGGACATCGGGCAGGGCGAGAGGACCGTGCTGCTCTCCAGCCACCTGCTCGGCGAGGTCGAGCAGATATGCGACCGGGTCGGCGTCATCAGCAACGGAATGCTCGTCACGCAATCGACCGTGCAGGAGCTGCTCGGTGAAGAGGGAGTGCTCGTGCGCGCTCAGCCGATGGAACAGGCGCAGGAAATCTTGACGCGAATGTATGGAGCCGACGCGATCAGCCGGCAGGACGGCGCGATCCGCCTCAAGACCAAACCCGAAAACAGTGTCGAGATCAACCGCAGCCTCACGAGCGCGGGCATCGGCGTCAGCGAGCTCCGCCCATTCGAGAGATCGCTGGAGGAAGTCTTCTTCAAGCTCACAGGAGAAAAGCAAGGATCATGATCGCAACCATCAAAGCGGAATGGCGTAAGAGTCGACTGCGACCGGGGTTCCTCATCGGGGCCGGCGTCATCGCCGGAATCACCATCCTGGTCTACGCCGCCAACTGGTACCTCGCGCTTCACCCGCTATCGACTCGCGGCGGCGACCGCGCCATCGTGAGCCTCGCGACCCTGTACCCCGACCAGTTCGTCAACAACGTCATGGGCGCGGCATTTCCAATCGGGGCGGCGATGGCGATCGTTCTCGGCGCCCTCTTCGCCGGCTCGGAGTACGGCTGGGGCACAGTCAAGACGATGTTCACGCAGCGGCCCGGACGGCTGACCGTCTGGGCAGGGCGCGTGTTCGTGTTCGGAGTCTGGATGCTCATCATGACTTTCGTGTTGTTCGGCGTCGGCGCGGCCACAAGCGTGGTGGTGGCTTTGTTCCAGGGCCACGCGATCACGGGGCCGGCGGCCATCGACCTGGCCAAGGGGATCGGCGCGATCTGGCTCGTCTTCATGGTCAACGGGAGCATCGGCCTCGCCCTCGGCGTGCTCATCCGGCAACCCGCGGCCGCCCTGGGCATCGGCCTCACCTACGTCCTGGCGGTGGAGATCATCGCCGTGAGGATCATCAACCTCATCAACAACGGCCAGTTCAAGAACGTCACCGAGCAGTTCGTCAACCAGAACGCGACGGCGCTGACGCAGAGTTTCACGTCAGCCGCGTTCGGAACCATTTCACCTCCGACGATCAGCGCCGACCACGCGGTGCTCGTGCTCGCGGCCTGGGGAATTGGCCTCACAATCGTTGCCGCCGGACTCCTCCGGCTCAGGGACGTCACATAGACCAGAACTCTCCTCGACAACCGATGCGCGGCCGGCCGTGGTCATGGATCACCGGCCGGCCGCGGCTTACCGACGGGCTGGTGGTCCTGTTCAACCTGGTCGTCGGGATGCTGGCGGTCGTGGGCAAGTTCCGCGAGACGATCCCGCTTCCCGCCCTATTGCTGGTCATGGTCGAATCGCTGCCGCTGTGGAATCGGCGCCGCCAGCCGCTCTTGATCCTCGCCGTGGTCGCCTGCGCAGAAATCGTGAAATGGGCGCTTGGTTATTCGAACGAGCCGTCTGGCCCCGCACTGGTCTTTGCCGTCTACGCGGTGTCGGTTTACGACCGCGGGCCTGCCCGGGTGTGGGTTGCCGGTGCGGCGATTGCACTCATCGCAGTCGCCGTCGGGCTCCTGCTCCTTGGCGACTTCCAGGTCTCACGCAACCTGATTCCAGCAGGCGCGACATCTCTTGTCGCCTGGGTGATCGGCGACTACATGCGGTCGCGCCGACGCTTCTTCGACGAGCTCGTCGCGCGGCATCAAAGCGAACGCGAACAAGCCGCGGAAGAGGAGAGGCTGCGCATCGCGCGAGAGCTGCACGACGTGGTCGCGCACAACGTCAGCGTGATGGCGATCCAGGCCGGGGCGGCACGGGTCGCCGGCAACTCCAGCCAGGAAGCCCTGGAATCGATCGAGCAGAGCGCTCGGGCCACGCTGTCCGAGCTCAACAAGATGCTCGGCGTCTTACGCAAGAGCCCAGGTGCGCCGGAGCTGACGCCGCAGCCGTCGCTCGGCGAGGTCGACGCGGTGCTCAAAACCGCGCGTGAGGCAGGCTTGCAGGCGACCTTGAAGGTCACCGGACAACCGCGCGCGCTGCCGGCGGCTGTTGATCTATCCGCCTATCGGATCGTGCAGGAGGCCATCACAAATGTGCTCAAGCACGCCAACGCGAGCCGCGTCGAGGTCGTCGTCGATTACCAACCCGACGCCGTCGCCCTCACGATCAGCGACAACGGCAGCGGTACGACTGAAGTCCCCTCCACCGGGCACGGCTTGATTGGCATGCGCGAACGGGTGGAGATATTCGGTGGCCACCTTGGCACGGGCTCGTCTTCGCTTGGCGGTTTCACCGTGCGAGCGCGACTGCCCTCGAACACGTGATCCGGGTCGTCATCGCCGACGACCAGGCGCTGGTCCGCGCCGGATTTCGTCTCATCGTGCAGTCGCAGCCCGACCTGCAGGTCGCGGGTGAGGCGTCCGACGGGCAGGAGGCGATCGACCTCGTCAAGAGCGAGCGCCCCGACGTGGTGCTGATGGACATCCGCATGCCCCGGGTCGACGGCATCGAAGCGACGCGCCAGGTCGCAGCGCTCACCCGGGTCGTCATCCTCACGACGTTTGAGCTCGACGAGTACGTCTTCGACGCGCTGGCCGCCGGCGCGTCGGCGTTCCTGCTGAAGGCCGCGCCGCCCGAGGACCTGATCAAGGCGATCCGCGTGGTCGCGGCGGGAGAGGCGCTGCTCGCGCCGTCGGTGACCAAGCGGCTCATCGAAGAGTTCGCCAAGCGGCCCGAACCAACGCCGATCAAATCCAAGGAGCTGGAGACGCTGACCGAGCGCGAGCGCGAGGTGCTGCGCGAGGTGGCGCGAGGCCTCAGCAACGCGGAGATCGCGCAGCGCCTACACGTCAGCGAGACCACCGTGAAGACCCACGTCGCCCACATGCTCGACAAGCTCGAGCTGCGTGACCGCGTTCAGGCGGTGATACTCGCCTACGAAGCTGGGTTGGTAGGCTAGCTTTCCTCATGGCGATTTCCACCGAAGAGCGACGCATTGTCACCGTCCTCTTTGCCGACATGGCGGGCTCCACCGCGCTCGGCGAGCAGCTCGATCCGGAAGAGATGCGGCGGATCCTGACGCGCTACTACAGCATCGCCCGCGAGAGCGTCGAGCAGCACGGCGGCACGGTGGAAAAGTTCATCGGCGACGCCGTCATGGCGGTCTTCGGCCTGCCCACCGCGCACGGCGACGACCCTGACCGCGCCGTCGCCGCAGCGCTGGCCATGCGCGAGCGCATCCGGGCCGACGGGCAGCTGAACGGCCGCATTGCCATCCGCTTCGGCGTGAGCACGGGAGAGGTGGTGGCCAGCCGCGACCAGTCGGCGGGCGACTTCCTCATCACCGGCGACGCGACCAACGTCGCCGCGCGACTCCAGCAGGCGGCCGAGCCCTGGGTGATCCTGGCCAGCGAGCGCACCGTCCGCGCCGCCAACAACTTCGAGTTCGGCGACCAGGTCGAGGTCGAGGCGCGGGGCAAGTCGGCGCCGGTCGCCGCGCACGTCGTCATCGGTCCGCGCAAGACCAAGGCCCGTCAACGCGACCGCCTGCCCCTGATCGGCCGCGAGAACGACCTGGCGCAGCTGCAGCTCGTCGCGCGCCGCGCCGTCAACGAGAAGCGGCCCTCGATGGTAAGCATCATTGCGCCCGCCGGCGTGGGCAAGACGCGCCTGGTCGAGGAATTCCTCACGTGGCTGCCCAGCCTGGCGCCGGAGGCCATGGTTGCGACCGCGCAGTGCCTGCCCTATGGCCAGCAGCTCACCTACTGGCCCATGCGCCAGGTCCTGTTCGCGCTGACCGGCACGACCGAGGACACGCCGCCCGGCCAGGTCCGCGACGCGATCTGGATCTGGCTGAAGAGGATCGGCGTGCAGGACCCCGACCGCGACGCCCGGCTGCTTGCGGCGACGATCGGAGAGGCCGGCACCGAGGGAGTGGACAAGGACCTGCTGTTCGCCGCGTGGCGGTCGGCGCTGGAAGCCACCGCCCGGCAGAACCCGCTGGTCATCGTGTTCGAAGACCTCCACTGGTCGAGCGACAGCCTCCTCGACCTGGCCGAGTTCGTGATGCAGCCGCGGGGCGACGCCGCGGTGCTGATGATCGTGCTGGCGCGGCCTGAGCTGCTCGACCGGCGGCCCAACTGGGGCGGCGGTCGCCTGAACCACCTGGCCATCGCGCTCGAACCGCTGGGCAGCAACGCGATCGCCGGCCTCGTGCGTCTCCTGCTCGACACCGACGCGCCCGAGGTCATCAACCTGGTCGCCGCGCGCTCGGAGGGCAATCCTTTCTATGCGGGCGAGCTCGTCCGGTCGTACCTCGAGCACGGATCGCTCGAGCGGCTGCCCGACACGGTCCAGGCCACGGTGCTGGCGCGCCTCGACCTTCTGCCTGTCGGTGAGCGGCGCGTCCTGCAGCTGGGCAGCGTGTTCGGCCGCGCTTTTCGGGCGAGCGGGGTGGGGGCGCTCGAGCCGGGCCTCGACCAGCACGTCCTCGAGCTGTGCGAGAACCTCATTGACCGCGACCTCATCCGCCCGGCCGAGGGCGACCGGTACGGGTTCCGCCACATCCTGATCCAGGAGGTCGCGTACAGCACGCTCCCGCGCTCGGAGCGGGCTCGCCTGCACGCCGAGGCGGCGCGCTGGGTGGAGACGATCACGCCCGGGCGCGAGGTCGCGCTGTCCGAGATCCTGGCCTTCCACTACCGCGCGGCAGCCGTCCTCTATACCGCGCTCGAGCCGGACTCCGAGGATGCGAAGCAGACGAGGCA